>Ga0160428_1000366_pt1 | contig 53050 bp, 57 predicted proteins | sample SolpanmetagenomM_FD_108198 | JGI IMG/M metagenome (GOLD analysis project Ga0160428, IMG submission 108198) | Solar panel surface microbial communities from Lawrence Berkeley National Laboratory, California, USA - M | ecosystem: Engineered > Built environment > Solar panel > Unclassified ... | reverse complement strand
CTTGTATAACATCCTCGAGGTCGACTTCCACCCTCTTTCCATCTGCAAGAAAATCTCACCTATTCTTGCTCAGATTGGTTCCGACCCTGAGCTTGGCAAATACGTCGTTCCTTTGCAACAGGTTATTCTCACCCGCCTATTCCAGCAATTGTCACAAGTTTACGAATCCGTTGAGCTCAAGTATGTTATGGGTCTCGCTCAGTTCCCCGAGCCATTCCAGGTTTCTAGCAGCATGATTGAGAAGTTCATCATGAACGGTTGCAAGAAGGGCGATTTGGCGATCCGCATTGATCACGCTACAGGAGTACTGACTTTCGACAACGATGTCTTCTCCGCTGCAAAGGCACTACACCCAGGATCTGGTGCTGGATCGGCTGAGACTGAAGTCACCGCTGTTCAACGTTTGCAGATCACGCCCGCAGAGATCGTCCGTTCTCAGCTTACCAGGCTGGCAAAGACCCTTTATGTCACTTGTCAATACGTCGATACTGCGTTTGTTGAGGACCAGCGTAAGTCGCGAGCTGCTGCTCTTGAGCGTGCCGAGTCTGGTATGGGACAGGAACATGCTGCGATCTTGGAGCGTCGTCAGACTATTGAACGCCGCAAGCAGACAGCAGCCTCCGCAGCCGCACAGAAGGCTAAGGAAGAAGAGACTCGCAAGCGTATGAAGCTCCAGGAGGCTCAAGCAGCCGAAACCGAGCGTCGCAAGCGTGACGAGCTTGAACGTGAGCAACGTCGACAAAAGGAAGAGGTACGCAAAGTGCAGCAGGCCGAGCTCGTGCAACAACTTGAAGAACTCAAGAAGAGCGACGCCAAGGTCGATCTTACTGGCGTGGACCTTGAAGACCTCGACACAACCAAGATCCGTATCCTGAAGGTTCAGGCTCTCGAGAAGGAGAAGAACAAGGTCAATGAGCAACTCCGCATCACAGCTAAGCGCATTGATCATCTCGAACGTGCTTTCCGCCAAGAAGAGATCAAGCATCTTCCTGAAGATTTCGAAAGGCAAAGGAAGCGCGACCTCGAAGAGTACGAGAAAACGAAGGAAGAGACACTTCGTGACGCCGAGCAGAAGCATAAGGATGACGTTGCGCTCAAGAACAGGCTGTCTCGTCTTGTTACGCCGTATGAGGAGTTCACAAGGCAGGTCCGTGGCTCAAGGGCTGCTGACTTTGAGAAGCGTCGTAAGACTGCTGAGCGTGAGTATGAGGAGAAGAAGGCTGCACGTATCCGTGAGCACCGTCAAAGGAAACAGCGCGAGCGTGAAGAGGCTGTTGCTCGTGAGCGTGCTGAAAGAGAAGAGCAAGAACGTCTTGAGCGTGAGGCTGAAGAAAAGGCGGCTGCGGAGGAGGAGAAGAGGGCGAGGTTGGCAGAGGAGAAGGTGCAACGCGACGAAGACAGAAGGTTAGCGCACTCCCATCATTCGTTCTTGAGCCTACAGCTAACTCCGACAACAGGAAACGACAAGAAGCAGCAGAGAAGCAGATGCAACGCGAAGAAGAAGCTCTAGCTCGACGTGCGGCAGAGAAGAAGACCGGAGGCAGGCCTATTGAGCGTCCCACAGAGCCTTCGCCTGCTGCTGGTGAACGACCGAAGCTTAACCTCACTCCACGCAATGCTGCTGGTGGTGGTACTGCTGGTGGGTGGCGTGAACGTGAGATGGCCAGGCTTGCTGCCCAAGCTACAGATGCTCCTGCCCAGGCACCTGCTCCTGGTGCTGCTCCAGAACCCGATGTCCCCGCCGCAAGCAGATCCGGATCTGGCTACCTCCCTCCTGCTCTACGTGCTGCTCGTGGAGGGGCCGACGCGCCACGTACTGAGAGTCCTCGTTCTGAAGCGCCTCGTTCTGAGACACCTCGTGGCGAATCTGCAGCGGATGGCGCTCCCTCCGGCGACCGATGGCGACCCGCTGGTGCTCGTCCTGGCGCAAGAGATGAGAATGCACCTCGCTACTCTAGCTCTCGAGCTGTTCCACAGCGTGGTGCTTTTGCTGATAGGACTGCATCGCCTGCTGATGGGCCCAAGGAAGGACGCTCGTTCTCCGGTAGAGGAGACGCACCACCTGCTAGGAACGAGTCTCCAGCTCAGAACGGTGCACCTGCTGGCGGTCGATATGTTCCTGGCGCCTTCCGCAAGGCCAGGGGAGATGGACAGTAGGGTTCTGATGAAGTGTAAGATGATTACGGCATTGCATTTCATTTGGCGTTTGACTTGGCTAAAAAGATGGGAGGGCATGGTATATCATCGTAGCTCGATGACAATGAGTGAGAGTGTACTGTAGCAATGAATGACAAAGTAATTTGACGTCTGACTACATTCTTATATTTACGTACGCATCGTTGTCTTCGTTGTTACATGTACAATAAAATAAATAGCATGGCTGGCTCGGTCGCTGCTAATCCGCTCAGTGTCCATCCCTTGGCACACTGGCGTCGTGTTTCATATCGCGTTTCATTTGCCTTACATGCTAAGTGCCTTCATGATCCACAATTTGACGCTCAGATTCGACCTTACTCGACTCGATTCTGTATACAAAGACATCGTAATGCATTGCACCTTTCTATGTAGTAAAGTACTGAGACCATGAGCTCCTCAGCATCCCGGACTCAGTCCAGTTCCCGCGCTGCCACGACTGCCCTGCGGCCAAGGACGAAACGATTCATCACAGGTCTCGAAGATCTGTCGCCTGAAGCGAGCATCAATGGCAACCCAACGAGTATAAATTCCACTCCATACGACACGCCATACGAGTCGAGGCTCCCCTCGCCTTTACCGAGCAAGCATCCCTCACGTACATCCTCACGAAACCCATCACGAAATCGAGCATCAAGAAACACCCTCAACGCTGGCTTTGCGCGCGAGAGCAGTGACTTGGCCTCGTCCTTGTCAGGCTTTTGGGGGAAATCATGGACGAACTTGCAGGGACTGGCATCCACCGTGCTAGGAAGTGATGCTGTCGAACCTATAAAGGATAATATCAAGATACCGACGCGGAACAAGCGCACAGTCGACGTCAACGGGGCCAAGCAATGGGGGACTTCAATGTCTAGGCAGACAAGTGAGCCCGGTACTGGATCACAAGAGCAAAGGAAGGCGTTGGTCATTGCAAAGAAACGGGAGGAACTATTAAAGAGGGTGGATAGTGATCAATATCTAAGTACGAAATCGCAGTACAAGAGGAGGACTTCAGATGAGTTTGAATCCATTTCTGCACCACCTGGGCAAGCTGAAGAAAGAGATGCGCTGGTCTACATTTACAATGTCCAACCAACGGATACACTCCCTGGTATATCGATCAAGTTCAACTGTCCACTTCCTACCATAAAGAAGGCCAATCGATTATGGTCTAACGATGTCATGGTTTCGCGAAAGACATTGCTGATACCTGTAGAAGCGTGTAACGTCAAAGGTCGTCGTGTTGCAGGTCCAGAACAGAAAGGCATGGACTTCCTGTCTGACCTCTCTGAAACACATGACCGTCGTAGCTCAGAAGCCACCATCACGCCTACAACACTTCAATCACATACTATGACAAGCATTGATCTAGCTTCCTCAACCACACACCCACAGACCGATGAGCCGTGGACACACGACTCTTGGATCCTCCTTTCCGCTCATCCCACAGCCATCGAAATCGCACGCATGTCCCGTCGCGATCTTGGTTTCTTCCCCCGAGCTCGGCGGAAGTCAAATGCCAACTCTTCTTACTCCGATCTCGACACACCTTCCGAATCCTTCGACCTGCCGCGGCCACCTTCAATCATAATATCAGACACGGCTACCACTCAACCCATAACGAAACATAAATCTCGTCGTTCTTCCAGCTCCCATGCCTTTGCGCCGAAGATGATCGGACCTGGCGGTGTAGGCACACTAGTTGGTAAAGGACCTAGTGCTCCCGGGCCTGGGGAAGACAAGTTGAGCAAAGCATTCCAGCGCGCCTTGCCCAAATTCGCAAACCCAGGACAGCCTGTTTTCGACGAAACACTCGAGCCCGAATACACTTCTGGCACGCTGACCCCTACATCTCATGCTTTCGAAAACGTGGGCAGTACACTCGAAGGGTGGGTGCGAAAAATGGCCGACCGTGCAGCTAAAGTGGTGGAGCCGCCTAGTCCGAATTTGAAGCTTGGGAGGCAGACTGGAATACGGCATGGAGGCATGGGAGACTTGATTGAACTCGAGGATGCGTTTGAGTTGGGTGGTCATGCCGGAGATGAGGGCGATGTGCTGCCTGATCCGGATGCATTCGCGGCTTTTGAGGATGATGAACCAGCGAGAGGAAGGGAGAGGGGGAGTAGGCGGGTGGGCAGTACGGCTCTCCAGGATGCGGGTGCTGCGGGACTAACTGTGAGAAGTGCGATGGCGGCGGCGAGGAAGAAGGGCGATTGAGCTGTTACTATCAGGCGCTGTAGTTGGCGCTGGTTGAGGGTCTGTCGTTCTCAGCGACGTGTCTTCGTATCGAGATACTCCTGCCGAAATACCGTCGACTCGTATCAAGGCGGCTGGGGTTACTTGAGCAAGCAGCCCATACCATTCGAACTGTGCTAATCTTAGCACTGAGCTGGACTAATCGAAAAAGCAAAACATCCGCGTAATAGAAACACACAAGCACCGTCCTGCGAGCTAGGTGTGCAGCAAAGGCAGGCCTTTTGGCCGAGTAGGATGAACCTACGTCAGAATAAACCTGGAAAGCAGCGAGTTTCGCGTGACACACAAAGAGACCAAGAGCACTCGTCGTGGCACACATATATTACTGTTATCATGATATGAGAGAATTATTTAGACTAATCAAGAGGAGTGCATCTTTAATTCGAGGGAATTATCTGCGTGAACCGGAAAATGTATTTGTGCTGGTACATGTTGTTATACTGTAGCATGCATCCCACAACAAAACAAACATCCTCTTGCCATCGGAGTATGCTGCTGTTTTATCTAACCATCAAAGCACACAAACCAAAACTATCGTTTCATGACAATAACCTTAAACCTGAATCACCTACCACAATGCACTCCTTCACCTTCATCGTCACTGCTGTGCTCGTCTTAATGACAGCCGCTGCGCCATTAGCCTACGCCGACGTTATAATCTTGACTGAGACGAAAGGCGGGCTCGTCAAGATACACCATGTCATTAATAGTTATTTGGTCGTTTTTACAGCTGTAAGTGTTCTCACTGCACACGTTTCAGATAGTTACTTATTAATCTAGGCATTAATCGCCTGTATCGCCTCCTCTCGTGTAACTAAGGTTGTCGCTATTATCTGGCGACCGGATCTCTTGCTCGCAGATGGTGCAAGATCTCAGCTACAACTGGACACATGTATAGTTCAGCAGTCATCTTCACAACCTAGGATACAGCTGAATTCGTACTTTGATAGACACCTATCCCAGGCCCTACCTTATTGAAAGTGCGTAGGGTGGAGGGGTTCTAGCTGATACTAACGTACTCCAGCACTCCTCACACTAGGTTTTAGGAGAGTAGTATCGAAATGGGATATCGACATCTGAACTGGAGTAGGTATGTGGTACAAATGTCAACGTGTGACTTAAATTCTCAGCGGAGGGCAGATCCACTTTGAGGATGAAACCTGAAACCGAGAATGAGGCCCACAATACAATACCTCTGTTCAGGTTTGTGATTTGTTGATATTGTCAGGATGTTACCTCCTTACGATAGCGGCTTAGCAGACTAGAGTCAGCCCTGGAATCCTTGTCTTCGTTTGTCCTTTTCAGCTTCTTGGCCCAGATTCTGCGGTCCGGTCAATAACTGCCTCCAATTTTGAGGACAGGCACCTGTCGTTCCGAAGAGTGGTTGGATGTATCTTCTCGGGGAATTTCATCTGCTTCTGACCATCAAGACGACAGGTCTCCTTCATGTTTCCAACCCAATAGCCTTTCCGCCTTCCTCGTATCCCAGAACCCTCGTCTTTCATGCCCTTCCGTCCACCAACCCTCCTTAATCTCGGTCCCCGGCCAGTGCTTTCTCAACAGCTCCAGTGCAGTCACTTTCTTGACGCCAGTCTCAACCACTTCCATTCCGTCCTCGGGCGTCCAACCTTTCGTACCTTTCGGATCCTTGAGCTCTGCTGACAGTGTCTTCTTGCTTTCTCGTTCCAGTCCACCTTCCCAGCATATCCTACTTGCAACGATATTGAAAACTTCGGCTCCTTTCCAGCCTGAAGATGTGAGACTGAGAAGACACGCTGATGCGCAAGAAGCGAAGGAGACCCAACCAAAGACATCTTCGATTCGAGCATCAGGCCATGAGTCTTGGTACGTGGATCGAGCCATGTGGAAGCGCAGAGACGAGATTCGGAGATCGGGGTAGAGGCGACACATAGCTTCCGCTTGTATTTCGCAGGTGCTGAGAGATGGTGAAAGTATCGAGATGAGTAAACATACAAATGGCGGCGTGAAACCCAGCTCTTCTAGGACTAGGTCTGATCAACTTACTGCTTGGAGAGTGCGTATGGATCTTCGTCCTTGTAAGGTGTCTCCTCATCCATCGGTACCGCGTTCAGCCAGCAATGCTCCGGCGGTGTATAGCTCAGTCCCACAGCATTCACACTAGATGCTTGCACGATCCTTCTCACGCCAAGATCCGCCGCGGTCCTAAGGACATTGTAGCTACTGGTAACATTGACATTGTGGACGTGGCGTGGATCGTGATGTAGGGGATCTGGAATCGCTCCTAGGTGTACGATGCCTTGGTACGGGCCTGTGCGTTTCATAAAAGTTTCTAGGGCGGCATAGTCGCAGAGATCGAGGATGGTGAAGGAGGATGAGGGTGGGAGTGGTAGGGCGTGAGGAGGGAGGGGCAGGATGTCTAGTGCCGCGACGGAATGATTCTCTTGCAGGAGATGGTTTAGGACGTGGGTGCCAATGTTACCCGCAGCACCTGTCAGTAGGATCTTCATGTGGATGGTATATGTATGTCAAGAATGAGGTTAATATAAAAAAAAATAAGTCCCGTATACGAATACTGTAGTCGTGGTGGTCGTATGCTCACTTCAATGATGGACCGGACATGACGTGCATAATAAAAAGTATGGAAGTCTTCAATCTCTGGAGTGAATGCCTCTTCCAGCTATGGCTTTCTTCCTCCTCCAGTGCGAGACAACCAAGGTAAAATCTGACGTGAAACACGACGATTTGAGTGACAGTGCGCGATGTATCTATCTAAGGAAAACAGTGTTGTCTTTGCATACATTGGCGCAGATTCTGCTTGTTTACTCTACTATTCTGTGATTCTGTGTCTCCAGCCCTGAGAGAGATCAGACTGGACCATGTCCATCAACAGGACCGTCGCCGTCCAAATAGGAAGACGAGAAGAGCTTGCCTAGTAAACTGGCTGCGAAAGCTCACACGAGTATCATCGACGTCTTATGTAGCGGAGCGCGGACAATGACTTCGAGCTAGCTGGATGCGGTCAGAATTGTCTAAACCAGCGCGATCAGACTCCACCTATCCCACCTGCCACTTTCTGTTACTCACCAGACTTCGACAATATACTTTGTGCGACTTTCAAAGGACTTCAAATCAAACACCCTGTTCAGACCTCAACTTGAACATCATTGCACTTCGCTGGAGCGATGAACGAACACGATGCGTTGCTAGCCTGCTCGAGCGAGATCCAGCTTTAGAAGTCCACGATTGGCTTAAAGATATCCCTCTTCTGTATCCCAAAATTTCTCAACGTGCTGCGGAGCACCCTGTCCATTTCATTTCAACATTGCCACTTGAGCTATGAATGCATATAGCCTCGTTCCTCGAGCCAGTCGACCTTCTCTGCCTTGGATTCAGTTGCAAACCCTTTCACGAAATGTCAAAGAGAGCCCTCGGCCTTACTCTCGATGTTCTAGGGGATCAGGACGAGTTCGACATACTTGAACGACGTCTACGTCGGAATTGGCTGTATTCTCCAGCACATCAGATCTGCATTATATGCCAGAGGCCGCACCCAAGGATACTAGCGCAACCTCGATCCACGCCTTGTCGGGCGTCCTCTACTGAAGGAGCTCATGCCGCGTGTGTAGGAGGCCTGAGAATCACTACAGACTGTATGCTTTGTCAACTCTGCTGGACTGAGCTCCTCCTGCGTCCCAATTATTGGACTTTGAATCCGGAGTTACGGGACACCTACAAGGACACCTGGTTGTGGAAACATCATTGGGACACCGGGTGGCGCGCCAATAAACAACGAGAAGGCTGAGGTACAACCTATGGAGTGTTGTACAATACTTATGGATGAGGCCCGTAATTCCGCACGCTGATAACGACTAGCAGAATCTACAGATAACATGTTTCCGGGCCTCGAAGTACTACGGAATTGTGCTGGCAAGGTGGAAGAGTGGGTCTGTGCTACATGTACGGTAGTACAGAACACCTGCCAACTTTTCGAACGTATAAAACGCCGTCAGCAACAAAGCGTGGTCCTAATTTCCGCTCATGCGCAACACGCCGTCTTGTTGGTGCAAATCGTGACCACAGATTCAGTACAGTAGTCCTCACGTTGATATCCGCATCCATTCTAGCAGAGCCGCGTTTCCGGCATACTCAAGATGTAAGATCCCAGCGCCGGTCTCAGTTTCAGCTTACTCATAACCGTATAAGGTGTATCACCACCATTAAGCAGATAGTCTGCCCGAAGTGCGGAAGGCCTTGGTCATGTTCCCAACCACGCCCACAAGTCGAGTATTGCTCGGACAAACGAGCTAAATTACCGACTTGTAGGCTCAAAGCTACCAACACGCATTCTGTCTTCAGTAAAAGTAGATGCACAGCTTGTGTCAATAAGCAGCTGGGCTTACAGACTGCGGGAACTCGAACAACAAAAAACGTCTTTGCTTTACCAATAGGCGATAAGGCGAAGATACAATCCAAGAAGAAGAAATAGGTCAGACGTTCTTGAGTACACCTATCAATGTCCTGGATGCCACATGTATTGCCCTCAAGCTTCAGGACAGCGAAGACGATGAGGCCAAGGATCAGGAAAGGTGTGAAGAAAACGGTTCAAGCTTGTTTAGTGGAATGGTGATTCCATGTCTGTACATCCGATCCTAGCATGTCAATATACCAGCGCAGGCTACCCATCACGGCCTGATCTTCGAGTCCTCAAGTCCATCTTGCTTAAATTCCTTTGTCGACATACCATCCAGTGTTCTGCTTTGTAATGTTTAAAAGTTCACCTATCAGGCCTGCGTAAACGATAACTACTTGTCCATGTAGTGCCAAAGCCAGAAGTAGTATAACGTCTACCAAGACAACGTGCTGGCGACCGCAAGGTTAGAGCGTCTCAGGGATCAGTGTTCCTGCGAGTAGTTTTGGATGAAAAGTACCGACAGCAGTCTTCATAACCCGAGGTAAGCTATAGGACGACTCTCAATGCGGCCAAGAATGCACTATCTTTCAAGTTCGAAGGCTTCACCATCAATCGGCATTGGAGAGCAAAACTGGACTCCCTAGTCGACCAATTTGTTAAGTCTGGAACACTATTACCTGGCGTGTCGCGAAAGAGACAATGGATAGGATTTGTGATACTTAGAAACATTCTTGCTGCCAACATCGGCCTCGCTCTTTTGCAGGGTGTTTACAGTTGGGATATCATGGTGTTGAAGTGGACAAGTCTCGTATATTAATCATCATTGGATTGTCGATTTGGCAAAGTTGCTCGGTCTAGACATGAGGAAGATCCTTGTAAGAAGAACTGTGAGATATAGCGGCGGGAAGAATCGAACCTATAGTGTTGATTATTATCGACGGGATGCGCACCCTAATATATGAGATGGGGTAGGAGTCGTGTCATTGATTATTACCAAGTCAGCTGTAGTCATCAAGCTGTCTACAACGACTTTTTGCTTCTGCCATCCCCCGTAACACCCTTACGCATCCCAACCCCCAAAGCCCCCGTCACCTTCAACGCCATCGGCAGCACAGTCGACAGTATCACCCCTGCATCCACCACCGACCACATCCTCACATCGAAAAACCTTTTCACCCCAAAATCCATAATAATACTTGCCGTGAAGACAATATCACACAGCAATCCCCCCATCAGCACGTACCGCCATACTTTGACATCCTCCGAAAAGACTCGAAGGAGCACAAAGTCGTTGAACGCCAGGAATAACCAGCCACCGGCTATTTGTGTCGTGAGTGGACGGAGCTCGGGGCGGTAGTAGGCTGCTGCATTGGGTGTTTGAGCTGCTAAGAGGGTTGTTGGAAGGAATAGAGCTTGACAGGCACCAAGGAAGGCTATGAGTGGCTCAAAGTAGAGGAAGGTGATGCAGTAGATGAGGGGGATCGGGTGGGTGCGACGTGCTGTTGCCATTATTGGGCTACGTTCTCGAAATCGAGCTAATAATTACAGTGGCGATGGTTCTTGGTCATTCATGTCCGTGTTCAGGTGAGCTCAACTTGGCTCGGCGTGGCTTACGTAAGCATACTGCAAGAGATCACAGAATTCGTGGGCTAGGATCGCTGTGAAGGGTACCCTAACTTTCTTCGAGAGACTCACCTTTAGGTATACCCTTCTCTAATGTCCTAGGCTCTTCTTCGATTGATATGTGCATTCTGATACATCCGTCAAGTCTAGAAGGTCTACGGGCACTCTTCACAGCCGTCCTAGGCTACTCCTCACCTCACCCTGGCCATGGATTCTGACAACGACGTGGTACTGTAAAGAGGGATTGTCAACTATCCTAGCGTCGATTGTCTAGGAGATATGCTTCGATTCGCCTTCTAAACTACTTATGCTGTATACCAAGTTCAACTGTTCATACATGTCACGAGGCCAACAAAGGTAAAGCACAATCAAGGCATATGAGAGCTCATCTACGACAAAATTTCGGAATTCCTTGTACAAGTATTGGATACTACATGCCGAAAAGCATGACTAAGACGCCAATTTTTATTCGCCTCGTTCTGTATAGCGAAATTGCTGCAATCCAGCCTATACAGAGATGGTTCAGACGAGGGAGCGCAGACAGACGAAGAGGAGAAGGAACTTCGTTGGTATTGTTGGTGATGCCCTAGTATTCATAGAGTTGGAAACTTAACGTGAAGAGGAGAGGGGGAGAATCTTTCAGCCGCGACCACGATAGTTGAGCGGTAACTCGGCCGTGCAGAAGATTGATGACATGGCTTCCTTGTCTCTCCTTGCAATCTGTCAAAGCGAGTCCAGTTGGAGGTGAAATGCTCTCATGATTTCGCAGATGTGTTGACCCTTCTTTGCTTGCTCGCACGGAAGAACTGCATAATGAACCAGTGCTGGCAGACGCGCACGATTCCAACTCTATTCAGAGGTTTCATCACCATTACTAAATCGGCTACTTCGTCAAGTTTCACCTCCTGCTCGCCAATTGTATTCGCATTATTGTCTCTTGCCTATACGCGATAAAAGAGGAAACTCTGGTCGATTTGTTTTCGTGCTTGTTGTAGTTTTACACTCTGGTGTATGTGCGTCTACGCCTTTTCGAGCAGTCTGGTGGTCGACGGCCTACACCGTCTCAGAAGTCAGTGTCCTTGCGAGCAGTTTTAGGATCAAAGGTACTGGCAGCAGTCTCCACGACCCGAAGTAAGCTATTGGAGCGTCCTAGACATGAGGAAGATCCTCGTAAGAAGGACTGTGAGATATAGCGACGGGAACTCGTGCCAATTTTGTTAATTAATATTGAGGCGATTCGCATGGCTTTTTCACCTAATACGTGCACACCCTAATATATGAGGTGGGGTAGGGGACAGTTCTACGTTCGTGACGTTTGCTGTGAAAGTGGTCTCGTGGTCTAAAATCGTCGTGCTTGTTCGGTTTACTATCTGTTGGCTCCCTCACAGCTCATCAGTCAGGGCTTCAAAGTCTCATCCCGAGAGTCTTCGGGAAACAAAATCTTTACGAAATACCACTATCAACAACTCATTATCAATCTCTCCCCAGGATCCACAGACTTGCTGGCGTATCTCCTACAACTATTCCAACCTTACCATCAGGACTCCAGGCCATGGTCCTTGGTGTAAAATCAGGGATCTTCAAGCCCTGACCTGCTTGAATGATCTTATGTGCTTTTTGTGGTGTATAGGGTCCCCACAGAGGTGATGTTGGCGCCTCAGAGTCAGTAGTAGCTTGCTTGCTGTTGTAGTCGGATGTAACAAGTGTCGAATCAATCATATCACTATCAGGTGTGCGTGCCGAAGAAAGTCTCGACGAAAGAGCGCTGCTTGAGCGTGTGTTGAAGGCGCCGACCTCAAGGTTTGAGCCGAAAGTAGACGCCCGTGGTGTTTTGGTTAATGGTGATGAAGGACTTCCTTTACTGCTTCCAGGCTTGATGCTTCTCTCGACTCGAAGACCGATGCCTTTTGGGCTGACTGTTTCTACTAGACCTTGTCCTTCAACACCGTCAGCAAGTAATCCGAGGTCCCAGAGATGGATCTGTGTGGGAATTCGCCAGTGAGTGTTGCTTTTGCTGGTACTTGCGCTACTGCTTTCTTTCCCTTTCGGCTTGTGACTGATTGGTTTTTCTTTGTCGTAGATATGGCCGCCGATAGCGAGGATGGTGGAAGGAGTGGTTAGTTGTGGGTGCGTGGTCGTAAAAGATTCAGAAAGGTCAACGACAGGGGATAGACCAAAGCGCATGAAATCTGCTTTCACACCGGGACATTCGAAAGCCATGAGCACTTGGAAGCCTCCGGAGCCTTGTGAGGTGTCAGACCATGCTGAGACTGTTGTGTGAATGCCTCGAGGCATGTTTGCGGGAGCGGCCGTTAGAGGGGGAATAGGTTTGTTAGAATTAAACCCTGTGATGCGCCAGAGGAGGATACGATTGTGTTCGGGTGAATATTTTTCAGGGTCGTAAGATTTAGAGAGGATGTGGTCGCCATGGAAAGTCAAGCTGTGGATGTTACATTAGTGAAGTCAGGACATTTGGACATTTTGCGAGATTGCTTACGTGTCGATCTGGTGAAAATGAAGTGCAGTCGTGCAGAAGTGCGGAAAGTGTATAATATTTGCGCCAGCGCCAGCTTTGCCATACGCTGCGTCTTTCGATGAGGGATATTCAGGTAGAACCCACTATGACAAATTACTTAGCTTGCGAGTAGATCAATTATTTCTGGAATTGGTCCATACAAGACAAAGGCGCGTATCGTAACCACCAGACAAAAGGTATCTGCCATTCGCATGAAAGGCCTATTGGTCTACATTAGCAGCTATTGACAGCTCGGTTTTGAGGGTTGATGAGCCTGACCAGCGATATCACACCTGTTTCATGACCACCGTCTCCCGAGAGTACAGCTGCACATGGCTGATGTGCAACATTCGTGTGTAAGTGCCAAACTCTGATAGAATTGTCATCTGATGCAGTCGCTAACACCGATGGATCCACAGGCGATGTCTTGAGATCATTGATTTTCTGCTGATTGATCAGCCTTGAATGACATCGCTTTGACCTATATGACTTACATGTCCATGGCCAACTAAAGTCTTGAGGTTACCACACGTTACAGTCAGCGACTTACTCCACAGTAGTGGACGACACTTAAACGTACTCTTGCAAGTGTTCCAGACGTGACACTTAGAAGCTTGATGGTATTCTCTCCTTCACCTGCAACACACAACATTGGCTCTCCAGTGTCGCTATCGAGCGTCCAGTCAAAAGAGAATAGATTGACATCCTGAGCTTATGGTCAGCTAAGGCCCACGACAGCACAGCGTTTCAGCTGACTCCACCGTCTTTGAACCAGCATAACCTCTCTAGATCCCCTCCAGCACCTCCGACAAGTTTGTACACGATAGTCTGGAGGATGTTGTTAGCAAGGCCTTGCGACCAAAGGGCATCACACTGCTAACGTTAACGTCGCCAATAACAGCGAATACAGGGTCGTCTTCTGCATGGCCATAGGGATAAAACTTGACGTTCCAGAGTGGGACTGCCACTGTTAGTTGCAATTATGCGCAAGTGATACGAGCATAACCATACATATGTCCTGTATTCATGTCAATTCTCCTCGAATCACACAAAGCCTAAGCAATCTACCTCAAACTCCACGACTTGCTGCAGGCGAGGCAATCGAGCCTTGACAATGTCAACACTCATTTTTCGAGACGCGTGAGCTTGGTTCTGCGGGACGCGTGTCGTCAGGCATCTGGCGTGACGATTGACACCTGCATCTGACATAGGGACAAGAGCCACCTCTTCTGGCTACAATGAGACAGATATGACACTTGGAGATCAGGAACAACACGAGATGTTTCTGATTTCACTAGGTAGAAAACGGCCGTTTGGTGTAGGAAGGAGGCCCAATGCCCCCCAATCCATGCGAAGCCCAACTGCACTGTGATGTGCTACAAGGATGCTTATTGACGTGCGTTTAGGGACTACCTAGGCAGGCACTAAAGGATTATTGTGGTTCAAACCTATTCCAAATCATGAAAAGCAGAGTCAAAACAATAAGATTCGGCTATTCCGAGGAAAACGATGACATGCATAATGTAACTATTTTAGATGACAAGAGAATGCTGTATTTCGCATTGTAAAAGTCCCCTCAGTTCTTTACTGACCTCCTCCTACCCTGGCAGGAAGTCGATGTTTTGCAACGCTTTTCCACCTCGTTCCAGCTTGTGCTTGCGTAACAGTTTTTTCCAGGCGTCAAAGGCGAAGCGAGCTCGGTGGGGTACGCCACGAGGCCCAAGAATTTGGCCAATGAGAGCACCGCGGACCCCGCTCCCCGACCCTTCTTCCTCAATCTCGCACTCGCCCTTCGTCTTCCTTCTTCAACATCTCTCTGCCTTGGTCGACATCGTCCCTCTTTCAAACTCAGCTCGCTCGACACAATCTGCTTGGAAATCGCCACTGCCTGCCTCTGGATTGTGTGCACTTGCTGTTGTTTCGTGTGCCAAACGCGATCTTGAAACTAACAGTTTCCGCCACAGACGTCTTGACTTTCTAGGTTATCATTCTCGTCTCGTCCTCCTCACCACAATCCTGTCGCACAAAACCTGTCACCAACCACAAACTAGCGTACAAAGGGAACAAGGAAGCCTAACATTGCGCACCGTGATTCGGTGAACGCCATCAGAAAGACCTGAGTGTCAAACACACTGAAAGTCGGCAATCAAGGTCGAAGTCTTTTGTGATAAGAAGTGGAAGACGACGGTCAGCTGAACAAAAAGAACGGTCTTCTGACTTCCAGAGTCTTTGCCGATACCTGACACAACTTGTCAAAATGGAGACCACCTTCATTACCATCAATGGTGAGTGGATATGCTTCTGGATGAGATGGTCTACTAGCTGAACACGCAACAGATCTCTCGGCCGATTGCCGCATTCTCTACTCCTCTGATTCCGTTGTTGATATATTGGGATATGAGCCGGAGGAAGTGGTTGGTCAGTCAGCTTGGGATTTCTTCCATCCTCAAGAGGTGCCATTGGCTCGTGCGAAACATGGGAGGAGCGTTCAGATGGACAAAGCAGCCGTGTTGTCGTATTGCCGTATGAGAACTTCAGCGGGAACCTGGGTTGGGTGTGAGGTCATCTTCACTGTTGTCTACAATGTTCTGGTGGGCTGTACTAGTGTTTACAGACGCGATGTTCGTGCTGCAAGTAAGTCAACACTCTATCGTCCGTCTTCTCGTGTCTACTAACTAGTTCCAGACCGTGCGGCTGAAGCTCCTGCTATTCGCAGACTGTTCTCGCCCAGTCCTCGTGATCCACGTTACCATATGTTGAGTCATTTGTCGACCAAGTTCACGGATATGCCACCAACTATTGGGCAGCGTGAACCACGAGCTGCGTTATTCCTGAACCGATACACTCGTACGCTAACGATCATGTATGCAACCGACGGTCTTGCCGACGTGCTCGGGATTACAGGCGATGAGCTGCATGGCAAGAGCTTCTATTTCTGTATGCAGCAGCAGTGTCTGCGCGATGCTGTGCATTGCTTGGAAAACGCAAAAGCCAATGATTCCATTGCGTATCTGCGTTTCTGGTATCAAGACCCGAGACTTGTGGAGGTTGGCGAAGAGTTCCAATTGCCCACAGAAACTGATGGATCTAGTGAGACGTCCGAAAGTGCTTCCGGCAGCCCTCAATCTGAAGAGTCAACCGCTCGTCTTCTCAATGCTGCTGCAAATGCTCCGGGATCTGGTGCTCCTGGTAACCCTACAGCTTTCGCACCTCCTTCTTTAGGTCCTCCTGGTCTGACAGCAGCGTCTTCCTCTGGTGCTGAAAGCAACTCATATGTCAATGACTTGCTCCCTGGCCAGCTCCCACAGCACTCCACAGGCTCCACCACTTCAGAAACGCCTCGCCGCCGGCCATCTCAGCCTATTCAGCTTGAAGCAGTCATTTCGTGCACATCTGATGGTTTGGTAGTCTGCCTTCGTGTGGCTGCTCCGGCTCCAGAGGGCCAGCTAGTGCCGACAACTATACACCCAAACTTCACCCCATACTCTGGTGAGCCTCAAGAATACGTTACCCACTACGAACCAGTAAATGGAGCCTTCCCTCCTTCCGCCTACACAAGGGGTCTAAGAGGTACATATGGTCCTCCACAAGCAGTTCCTACACGCCAAGAGCCTGCGCTTCCACAAGCTCGACAAGGACACGGTGGTCAAGGCCACCTAGGATATAGCGGCCCACAGACTATCCAGCCGCAATCACTCTATGCTGTGCCTTGGGGTACCCAACCCATGCTGCCACCTAATTACACCCCTGCCACTGCTGCGGCGCCTGGTGCATCCAGCAATCAGCCATCTACTCAACATTCCAACCATACAAGGCCAAACAATCGCCAGCAAGATTTCATGGCTAGTATCAGAGAGATGGCCGTATTTGCATGGGCTCTGGTTGGAATCAACGGCTCTTTGGCTGAGCATGGTAACGGTAAGCCCCATGGCGAAGCGCAGCCTCCCAGTGGTGCAGAAGTCTGGAGACCCGACTCTAGAATCGGCACGACGTCAAATCTTGCAACTTCAGCTGTCTACCTGCAAGACCCTGCACCAAGCTTCGGCAATGGTGGGCGTGATACAGCACAAGTCGATGGCCGGATTCCTTTGGGTGGGGGCAAGCCCCGTCACAGTAGCGGTGTTATGCAGCATGATTCTGCTATAGACAGCAATTTCGATGCTCCTGGTCGTCGAGCTATGGTGGACGGCAACATGACTGATGGAGACGGAACAAGCAGCAGTACCTACCAGACTTTGGGCAGTGAATATCGTACGCTTCCTGGCTTCGAAGCATTCAAGCAAGGTAATCACTCACCCCACGCGACGTTCCGCGACAAGGATAGTGCCATGGGCGACGGTGTAGACAGCCCTCCTCACGACGGTAATGTTCGTGGAAGCACATCCTCAAGCGACCGCACCCCTGGCACTCAAGTAACGAACCAATGGGGCTTTGGAGATCCTGGTCTCAGATCTCGAGCGTCCGGTCTTTACAACCCTGCCCTGCAAAACCTTTCACCTACAGGCACTTTGCAAGGTGACCATGAAATAAAGTGAAGAGACACTTACGATATGGACGAGAATATTGATGATGACGATGGTATTGAGTTTCTACGATGATTATGACAACAAGCATGTTTGGCGTTCTGTTTGAGCATTTTCGGCTGCATCACGCATGGCAGAAGAAGACACTTTCGTGGAAGAAAGGCACGATATGACGCTTACTTTCACTTTTATGGTATTTAATGGATTTCTTCGCGGATGACGAGCAAAGCTATGATGGATGTGGAGCTTGGTCGAAGAGACTTTTAATGGAGGATTTGCCTGTTACGTGGCCATAATGTTGAAGGTTGACGAGCGCTTCCTCTTCAGGATACTGCTCATGAAGAGATATGGGTTTAAGTTCTAACTCTACAGCAAGGCATGCGGCGCAAGTGTTTAAGATGTGCTTCAGGCATGTTGAAAGAGAGATGGGCGCTTCGATGCAGAAACCATTGTAGACTTCCTAGCATCCACCGCACATAGAGTAGTACATAAGGCTTTCAAGTAATGAAAAGAATTGCCTCAACTCTATGGTCCGCACTCAATGGAGAATAATGCACTTGCATATTAGTGATACGGGCGCTGAGGTCAGGCGCCTGGGCGCTAGTCTAGCTAGCATGAGCTCGACTACCGGCTTAAGAGAGAGCTCCGGCAAGTTGCAACTCTTACTAGTCTAGAGTGCCGGTATTAGTGTCTGATCCGGCGGGATGAGGGTAGTACTGTGTTCATGATGAGCATCATCAGCAAATGCAAGCATATACTTGTGGACGCATGGATGCACAAGTACTAGACGGTCTTCCACCGTGACTTCATAATCTCAGTGATATTGATCGTACAGCCGTAGAGCAAGCACCGTGTTGTCGGGAAGCCATCTGGAAGTTCTAGTCTAGACTTGCTAGAGGAGGATGAAACAGTTCGGTCGACCCACTTTTTTGTGATGGGCTCAGACCCTTCTTAGCTTTCTTAACCGTAATTTCATAGACAGCAACAGGACCTCTCTGTTTCATGCTTTGCTCACCACTCCTCACTTGACTGCGTTGTAGTAGGAGATTCACCTGGATCGCCTCTGTCGCATTTTCGTCTCCCTTGTCATACAGACTTTCGTGATACACTGGCTATCCACTTTCTTCGACTGTCGCTATTAATTTCTCGTTTGGCCGCAACCCACCAGCTCGAACGAACTCCTTCGATATACGAAATCCTCCATAGCGACAATCTTCCGTTCGTCGAATACTCCTATCGCCTTATTCGCCCGCAACCTTTCACTTTCCTGGGCTTGCATGCGAGTGTTCTGGGGGCTAAAGATACAGTATCGCTCACCGCTCACCGTTCATTCGTGCGCAACTCAAAAGTCTGCTAGCAGCCCTACCTCCCACTGGTTGATCTGCAGCACTGCACATACCACCGGCATCTCTCGCGCTTCTCTCTTATCTCCAAGATTCTATAACCTGTGCGCTGGTCGCCGTATCTGGTACATTCAGATTGTCTCGATGCCTGCTTGAAGAAGCCGGCTGGGAAAGTAATGGACACAGAAGATGGCCATCTCTTCGTAAAGGTAAAGACATGCAATGAATCTCCCTCCACTGCCGGTTCAGAATCCATCATACCAGCATGAAGTAGAAGTAGACCTGGCAATAGCTAACTGATTAATAGAACCTTGCTTACTACGTTCGAACCCATGAAAAAGCCCTTGCAAACTCATTGCAAGCCAATACACGACAACGACCAGTCTCATTCAATGCCAGTGGTCCTAGCAGTCAGTATGTCACTGTTACTTCGGCTGCACCCGCAGTATCACCATCATCCCCAGCAGGTTCCGGCTCTATCACCTCCTACTTTGGTATCTCTTCTCAGAACAACATGAAACCAGCCAAATTGTACCTCGCCCCAAATCAGCTCTACTACTTGCTGTCTCGGTTTGAAGAATTAGGCGTCAATGTTGGACCTATGACTGTTCGTCTCGAGAACATTCATGCCGAACATGTCTCCAACAACTACGTTTCCTTCCTCACACAGTCGACACTCCCTACAGGCCGACGAAGCTCCGATCAAGACTCCATACACTCCGTCTCCAGCGTGCGCAGCGTGGTCTCCAATATCTCTTCGATGTGGTCTGGTTTTAATCTATCCAATTCTTCAGCCAAGGAGGAAAAGCGCAAGGCCGCAGAACTTGAAGATCTACGATATCTATACTCTGCGTTCACCAAGATTCCGTGTCTTAAGCTGGCTCTGGATCATCGCATTCGGCGCATTGCAGGTTATGAAGAATTTCCATTTGATACTGCAGTTCCTATCTACGTATTCAAGAATCTGAGCACATTGGAGATTGCGGATATGGACTTTCGTCAAGTGTTCGGCTGGGACCGATTAGCTGATCAGTTGCGCAGCTTGACGTTGAAACGAGCCGGCATAGAAGACCTGACAGATCTTCTGGTGAATATTGTCCTGGATGATGTGGAGAGACGGCGGCGGAGATCAACGAAACAGGCGAATTCGCAGCCTATGCAACGCTCGCGCTCCGGCAGTACAGAGCAGCTAGGCAGCTATGGCGCACCAAGTTCGCCAATAATACCAGAGCGAAGAGGGTCTGAAGACAACAGACAACTTGGCGCTGATCTCCCGCACTCCTTGAATGCTCGCCCTATCTTGAACACAAGGACGACCATGACCAGCGGCTCTCCTCCAAGACCACAAAGCTCGCGACGAAGCACCAATTACACGCCCAGCAGGCCAGGCGGTAAATCCCGCCAATCATCGGGTACTGTAACGCCAAGTATGGGTGGGTCAACAAACAGGAATAGCATGTCTAACTTTGCTCTACTGGAGCACCAACAATCCCACAGATGGCGGTTATTAAGACACCTGAGTCTTTCTGACAACGGACTGATGGCGATCAGTCGGACAAGCTTGAACCCACTCACATCGACGCTGCAATCCCTCGATCTGTCTTCCAACCTATTCACTGAAATACCTGAGAGTCTCGCCTCACTCGTACACCTGCGAGCACTTAATTTGTCCAACTGTATGATTGACTCACTGCACTCGCTGGCACGATGTCCGTTGCCTGCAATCACCGTGCTCAATCTACGAGGAAATCGCATAACATCGTTGGCAGGCATCGAAAAGCTTCTGTCTCTGGAAAGGCTAGACTTGAGAGAAAACAAGTTGAAGGATCCCACAGAGCTGGCAAGGCTTACGGGACTGCCAGATTTCAACGATGTTTATGTCTCACGTAATCCTTTTACAAAGACCCATGCAAATTACAGGGTCACCATATTCAATTTATTCAGACAGGTGCCTGGTCACATGGAGGACATCTTGCTTGACGCTACCGCACCAGGCTACAGTGAACGGCGTCAGCTAGTGGATCGTGTCCCTGAGCCTGTCAGCGTTCCTGTTATCCGCCCACCACTTGAGGACGATGTTCCGTCTGAACCTAGTTCGAATTCTTCAACACTGAACAATTCCGCTTCACAAGACTCGGAGCCAGTACCTTCCATAACAGACATCGGCTCTAGGCGTCGTCGTAAAGCACCGCGACGCAGAATTGTGGACATTGCGCAGAACGAGTCCTCTCGCAGATCGAGCACTGATGATCACCCGGATCCAGCTTTCGTCTCTTCTGTGCAAAGCCCTCCCCTGGAACGCCATGATCCTCCTACCGTGGCGGTTGCCCGAGATCCTCGTCTGGAGCTGCATTCTTCAGCACTTTCGCCAATCCCTCAATCTCCAGATCCTCATGCTATTCCTGATGTGGTAGACATTCTCTCGACTGATGATCGAGCCGACTTGTCTCTGAGCAGCGAGCAATATAGACAGAAGATCGAGGCTTTGAAGAAGGATCTGGGAAGCAATTGGCTTAGTGCTCTTGGTGAAGACCACTATACCATGGAGAAGGACTCGTCTTCGCCCTTGTCGCAGTCACCTATGATGAGTCCGCCATTGCTCAGTCCTCCTTTGACTACCGCCTCAAACACTTCCGTGCTATCGAGCACGCGACGACTAGGGTGAGATTCTTCCCAGCAAACCTTCTGACGACTCCTCGACATCCTCTACATTCGACAAATTATTGCATCCCGAACTCCTCATTTTATTCCACACCAAAAACGGTCGACGGCTTTCCTATTATGGTGATGATGAGACGTGAGACGAAGACGAGCACTCTTGTAATGATCTCATGAGGCTATGACTTTTCCTATATCTAGACGGGTAGAAATTACGGAGTTGCGTTATTTTCATTGTGTTGCAAATACATAGCTTGTATTCAGTTGCAACATTGCAGTGGCAGAATAGATATATAGAACAGAGATGGTTAATCTAGTGTATCTAAAGTTTATCAAAGTGTAGCACATGAAATATGGAATGTGAGATGTGTTGTTGTTGTCACTCGCGCCTTCTTCGGGTTAGAAAAATCCTAACGACTTAGGGTGGGGGCTCTAAGACTTGCCCTGTCCACGCTCACCACAGAACACCCACTGCACAGCTGAAACTCAACAACAGCCAGTCTCGTCTTGTCACTGCTCGATTGCCCCTAAAGGCCTACCGACAGTCTCTATTGACTCTTCACAGCTTGCAACAAACGACGAGGACTCAAGTCGCCAAGTTCTGTGTCGTTCTCACAAAAGCCCGAAACTGCTTGTTGGCCCCCCCCCCCGATAACCAACAACAAACTTTGCTCCAATCTTCGCCGTCATCCTTCGCCTCGACATCCGATCGAATCTCTCATAGTCTCCCGTTAGCTTCGACGCTCTACGTGTAGTTCAACTCGCTGTTCTTCGTCGTCGCACAAAACACCCCTGGACTACCGGATCAGACAACAATCTGCCGAAACAGAGATCAGACGACAACACATATTCACTCACATCCCATTCATTCTTCAAGAAGCGCGCGTCAGAGTTAGCGTCAACTGTAAGTACGCACAGTCCTATTACACGGCATTCAAGTCCGGTGAGCCTGTTGTGTAACAACGCTACTGGACAATCCGCGTTCCTGACACAAGACGTGTAGGTCGGCTTTACAGTGATCAAAGGTCAACCTTCCATCCTTGCTCCGACTTCCTGATCGCCTCCTTCGCCGTCAAAAATACTTCCATTTTAACGAAAAAGATCTATAACCGGGATGGCGGACCAGACTGATGTGGATTTGGACTCCATCATCGACAGACTTCTAGAAGTGCGCGGCAGTAGACCAGGCAAGCAAGTCTCCCTCTTGGAGGCTGAGATTCGCTTTCTCTGCACAAAAGCCCGTGAGATTTTCATCTCGCAGCCTATTCTGCTTGAGCTGGAAGCACCAATAAAGGTATGCAATATCACAACATCAGCAACCTAGTTTCACAACCGCTCCTAGTAGGAGATAGCTGACTATGAACGAAACAGATTTGTGGTGATATCCACGGTCAGTACTACGATCTTCTCAGACTTTTTGAATACGGTGGCTTCCCTCCAGAGGCGAACTACCTCTTCCTCGGCGACTATGTAGATCGAGGAAAACAATCTCTGGAAACCATTTGCTTGTTGCTCGCATACAAGATCAAGTACCCAGAGAACTTCTTCATTCTCCGTGGTAACCACGAATGCGCTTCCATCAACCGTATCTATGGTTTCTACGACGAGTGTAAGAGGAGGTACAACATCAGGCTATGGAAGACGTTCACCGACTGCTTCAACTGCTTGCCAATTGCTGCCATCATTGACGAGAAGATCTTCACCATGCACGGTGGTCTCAGCCCGGATTTGAACTCGATGGAGCAGATCCGCCGAGTCATGCGCCCGACGGATGTAAGTGCTTCTGAGGCTCCTCTTGTATCACGATCTTGAAGAGCTGACATGCAATATGTAGATTCCTGACTGCGGTCTTCTCTGCGACCTACTGTGGTCTGATCCCGACAAGGACATCACAGGCTGGAGCGAAAACGATCGAGGTGTTTCATTCACATTCGGACCAGACGTTGTGTCAAGATTCCTTTCCAAACACGACATGGATCTCATCTGCAGAGCCCATCAAGTCGTGGAAGACGGCTACGAGTTCTTCTCGAAACGACAGCTGGTCACTCTCTTCAGTGCGCCAAACTACTGTGGAGAATTTGACAATGCAGGTGCTATGATGAGTGTAGACGAGAGTTTGTTGTGTTCGTTCCAGGTAAGCATGCCTATGTCTTCATCACAACTTCTTTATGTGCTGACTTATGGTCTCCACAGATTTTGAAGCCAGCAGAGAAGAAGCAAAAGTACGTTCAAGGTGGTTTAGGCCAATCAGCCCAACCCGGCACTCCTGCCAAAAAGAAGAAGTAAAGAATGTGTATACGAGCTTTTGGTCCAGCAGGTTCGGGCGAAGACAATAAGTCCCTCGGTCATAGTCGCCCATCACACTCTCTCCAACTGAGACTCTCCTTCCAAAACGAAAACATGGCATTGCACCAATACATGACCCTCTATGCCTTATTCGCCTCACTCTCCGCATCGTCTCCTGGCCAGACGAACCTACGCAACTCTACTGCAAACTTGTACGATTACCTTTCTTTCGACACTCATTTCCCTTACAACAACGCTTCCGAGAACGGCTATTGGAGGCACAGTTTCATTCATCAACAGGCGAAGTAAGAGCTTGAAGAGAATTGACTGATGGACATGCCGGGCAAGGAGGTATGGCTGGGTCACAAAGGTGAGAATCTTTGGTGTCCCGGTACTGTGAAGAAAAGTGTGGGAGTGGAAGGCAGGGAATGCATACTGTTTGGGTTGAGCTGCAATATGTGTGATGCTGCTGATGACGATGATGATGCTGTCCCTGCTTCTGCTTTGCTTCTAGTTCAGACAAATAAAAACACGAAATGTCATGTGTTGATGGGCGCTAGACTGGTTATTTTTTAATGTGGTTTGATATGCGGTCGTCATGTCATGCTTGGCAATGAAGCGTGAACTCTACAGAACTATGAGCTCGATCATGGGCTTCTACTCTTGTGCCTGTTTTGCTTGATGATGTGCTGATAATTGCTGCATAGGTTACCGAATGCACGTTTCTCTACCGGTCTACCCTACTTCATTTCCATCTTGCACTGACAATGTAGCTGACACAACGCTACCCAAGCGACCTTGCGTGACAATAGAGTAGTATTGACCAAGAGCACAGCCCTTGTAGAGGATTCACCCGCTACTCCTAGTTCCCCTGTGGACCTAATACAGCTAACAAACCATACAGATGATGTTCGATCGTCGAAGTGCCCTCAGAGTTAGGATGAAATGGCCACAATCGTAACAAGACTCCGAATTGCTGGATATGTGTTGATTGTGTTAGAAGTGGGCCTTTCGTCGACGAGCGATATGCTGGAGTCTGTTGTAATGTCTGATGTTGCTCGGGGTGGCAGCGAAGACTACTCACTCCCCTTGCGAGTGATTTGCTTTGGCGTTCGACTTTGTTTGCGACTGTCGTTAGTCTTTGAGCGGCTGTTGAAAGAGCTGAGGATCCCCGGCTAGTACGTTCCCAACAGTATCCCGCAGCGATGCTGTCAAGGAACGAGAGGGTTCAGGAAGTGGCGCGTGTCTCATGAAACAGTCTGTGCTGAAAGTCGTTGCGCTGTCGTTGGTCTTGAACATCTGCTGAACGAGCCAGAAATGATGTGATGTGAGGAATGTTCATCATATCTGCGAACATGGTAGTACATTTCCCAGCAATATCCATCAGTGCTGCTGTCGAGGACCAACAAGATCCAAGAAGTGGCATATGCCTCTGGAACGGTTGCGTCGAAAGAAGTTGCATCCCGGTTAGGCAAAGCTCGTACTGTGTCAATCTCTTGTGCAAATCTGGACTTTCGACGTCTTTGCATGTGTGAACTTGACGCAGTCCTTTTGCAGAAATCTGTTGGCGTCTTCTGTGGCGATGTTGCTTGATCCCACATTTTAGGATTTGCATTGCGGATACTTCCATAGTGTCAACCTCCTTTCACGCCAGGAACACTCATATGCTCGAAGCATGCTTTGCTGTCCGTGTAGTAATCTGGTTTTAGTCGAACGATATGCTCACCATACTCGGTACGGCTTGAGTTGGTCAGTCTCATTGTACTCTCATCACTTTCGCGTGGAACCTCCCCCAACTCACCTCAACATGCACATTCTTCCCATTCTTACGAATAGTCTTGCGTTCTTTGTCTCGACTCAACGGCTTGCGCATATCATATGCTGCTTCGCCATCTGCGTAATAGTCGTCAATGACACGAAAGATGGAGTAGCTGAAAAACATGAGCACAACGATCTCTGGAATACTACAACTCTGTGATCATCCTAACTTACCCCATGCCTTCATACAGCGTGATTGCATTTGTATTATCACATCTGACGAAGAGATCCACGAACCAACCTTCCTCCCTGTCACCCACCCGTTCAAGATACTCACTCAGCTTGCGTGCATGACCAAGACGCCGGCAGTGCGGAGCAACGGTCAGTGCGGTAATGTGGGCGTGCCAGGGGAGGTAGTCCATGTTTTTGTTGGTTGAGGGCGAATATGGAATGGTAGTAGGTTGACCACGAGGAGATGATTCGACTTTGCCCAGAACTGGAAAAATGGTGTGTAAGATGAGAACAAATAGGAAGAGATGAGTACGTGATTTGCTTACTATAAGCTTCAACTTCATCGTCTCTGGACACTATCACACGACATAGGTGAGGCCATTTTGCTAGATATTCCAAGTAGAAACCAATATGATATGTTTCTGTCAGGGGATCTAGATTGACTTTTTCTAGCTTGAGCAAGTCCAATGGGTGCATTGCCCGCATGGACGACATCTTGTCTCTGAGTATGTCTCACAGAGTTCGAAGAGAAGAGGACGAAACATGGATGAAACAAAAATGAAATATATATGGTCAGTCGTGCTTGCAGTATCAAACAGATCTTATCTTAAATAACCCTAACAATACACCTCGGTCGGCCGATCGCTCAAGTTGGAGAAGCATCGTGTTTGTTGAAAGTACAGCCATAGCGCAGCATCGTCGTTGCCGTCGCAGGCTACCTCCGCGAGGTGTTCACGTCTCTCGAGAGTAGCTGCCATGCAAGCACCGACACCACAAATGGGCGCGCCCCCTCTGCCAGGCTCGGCGCAGCCTTCACCAGCCAGATCTGCAATGTCACCGCCAGGTCCACCAGGAAATGTGGCAGGCAATGCAGCACCCTCCGACCAGAAGCCAGGACATCCAAGTTTCAGAAGGTCAGGGATCATGCAAAACAAAGACTATCGCATCGGCTGACTAGCAGAACAGACAACGAGCATCGCGAGCGTGTGAGGTTCGTGATATTCCTCGGAGGATGCCTCGGTGCCTCGGATACCCTCATGTTCCGCAAAGAACCAAAGAAGCTAACACTTAATAATCACTGCGACAGACGTGTCATTCAAGAAAGGTAAGCTGCTATTGGTGTTGTTGGGGATGCGCTAGTGCTGTTCGTGCTGACACCTTCTCTCTGTCCTGCAGGTCAGATGCGATGCGGCCAGCCTTGGCGTGCCATGTACGAACTGTGTCGCCTTCTCCATCGAGTGCCGTATACCAGCACCTAAAAGAAAGCGTACTTCGATAGCAAGAGCAAACCCCAAGGATGGCGTCATGTTAGTGTTGACTGAGTTCGTAGGAAGACCTTATTAACATCTCTACAGAGAAGAAGCTACTCCTGGCCTGGCCGACTCAACTCCTCCTCAATCTACCGATATAATCCACGAAACTACCCTCGGCCAGGGCCCTCGAGATCGTATAGCGCCTCTTGGTCGGGATGAGTCCTATGGGTACGAGCTATATTCTCGCTTCGAGACGGAAGGCGCTTTGAAAAAGGATGGAACCTATGAAAAAGTCTTCAAGCCGCAACTCGCACGAATACCAATCAAGGAAGCTGGAAGGGTGTCATACATTGGAGAGTCCTCGAGCATCTCGGTGCTGGTCACGGGAAATGAGGACGATGTAGTACACTATCCATTACCAGATGAGATGCGTGGTACAAGAGCAAACAGAACCGAGCTGGACACCGTCGAAATTGATATCCTACACCAGCGTGGTGCGTTCCTGCTACCACCTCGGGCATTATGTGATGAGCTGGTAGAGGCTTTCTTTGAATGGGTGTGGCCTGTTGTGCCTGTCATCAATAAATCGGCCTTTATGAAGAGATATCGAGACACAAAGAATCCTCCTTCACTCCTACTGCTCCAGGCAATACTCCTGGCAGGTACCAGAGTCTGCACGAATCCGCAGCTGCTAGACGCACACGGTTCGACCACTCCTGCTGCTATGACATTCTATAAGAGAGCAAAAGCATTATATGACGCAAACTATGAGGACGATCGTGTTACGATTATCCAGTCTTTGATACTGATGGGTTGGTATTGGGAGGGGCCGGAGGGTATACACAGGAAAGCCATGTATGAGACAATCGCAATACTGACAATATCGTAGACGTTACAAAAAATGTTTTCTACTGGACTCGAGTTGCGATAGTAGTTGCTCAAGCATCTGGGATGCACAGAAGGTAAAGTGGTGTCATTTAAGTAGTACAATTTCCATCTGACAATGCTAGTGTTGAATCTTCTCAGCTGTCCAAATCTGACAAACGAATCTGGAAGCGAATTTGGTGGACCTTGTTCACCCGAGATCGCTCGGTGGCAGTCGCTCTCGGTCGACCATGTTGCATTAACACGGACGACTCTGACGTCGACATGGTGACTGAGGACGATTTTATTGACGATGACGGCGCAATGACCAGCGATCCTGTGCATGTACAGTTCTTTTTGAACTATGTGAAGTTGACTGAAATTATGGGACTCGTACTATCACAGCAGTACTCAGTTGCATCGAGAGGAAGGAGAAACAATGCTCTAGATTTGACAGCGGATGATATGGCTCTGGCGGACTGGTTGCAAAACTGTCCAAGAGAGGTCACCTGGGACAAGCATAAGCATCACTTCTGGTCGGCACTGCTTCATCTCAATTACTAGTAAGACAACGTTCATTATCATATCATGCGTCAAGCTCACCTCACTCCTAGTACGACGCTATGCTTACTGCATCGAGCGCACATGCCTCCTGCTGGTCATACATCAGCAGCAGCAGACCAAGCGTATCCCTCCAGAAACATTGCATATCAAGCTGCTGGAATCATCACCCAGATCGCCGAGAGTTTACAGATTCACGAGCAGATTCGCCGAGCGCCAGCGTTCATGTAAGTTGCAGAATGTGTACTAAGGTCGACTTAGCTAACCAATTTCCAGTGTATACGCTCTTATGTCAGCGCTTATCATGCATGTCTACCAAGTGAGGTCAGCAAACTTGACGATCAAGTCGACGACGGAGCAACGTATTCGGATCTGTATGACAGCTTTAGACGAAGTCTCCAAAAATTGGCTAGCAGCGAAGATGGTGTTTAAGCTTTTCGACGCCATTATCGGTAATAAGCACCTGGAAGAGAGGCTACAAAAAGCTGCAGGCAATCGCCACAAAAAACAGCAAACACAAGCTCCAGTCAAAGCCACACCACAATTGTCCAGGGAACCTTCCAACAAGCGCAGGTACGAGGAGATGGACGACTCATTATACTCGAACGCAGGAGCACCCGCTGCGCAGATGTCTTATGAGCGTTCGCGACCACAAACTCCCGTCATCACACCTGCCCGCGAGCAACCCGGCCTCCCACAAATCAATACCCGAGCTAGCTCTCCTGAATTGCTTCGTCACGACGCATTTATGGGAGCTTCGAGAGCAACAACAAGACCGGGCAGTCCCTCACATGGCTTTCCTGGCATGTCTTATCCAGGAACACCGTCTGGTCTCTTCCTTGTGACAAGAGATTCTCCGACCATTCCAGTAGATGTATGGAATAACTTTCAGCCAGAACAGCTTTTCCCTGCCGAAGCAAATATCTCGATCCCACTGTTCTCACCATCACAAGCTTCGTTCCTCGACCCAGCACTCACAGCAGCCTCAGTCAACAACACCGGGCAGTTTCCACAAGGTTCTGGCTTTGCGTATCCTGATGATCCTGCAGCGCGCCCTTATCAGCAACCCTCGGTTGGGTATCAGTCTCATCAGTCTCATCAGTCTCAGCAGCAGTCTGCCCCTCAAATTCAGCCCCAACACATGCAACAACCAGCGCAACAGCATCACCCCGAGCCTCGGACGTGGACGCAGTTGCAAATGTCCTCTGGAGGTCAAGGCTATGGAGGTCAAAGTGAGGATGCAATGAGCGTGAACAGTAATATGAGTCAAGGTCCGATTGTCCCTACTACTCTGAATGTGGAGGACTGGTTTCAATTCTTTGGTATTCAAGGTGAGCCAGGACAACCTCATGTTATGGGAACAGCTGGAGCACAGTTGGGTATGCTGCAGGGTTTCGGGCAGCAACATAGGGGCTAGCAGGTGAGAGGAACACGAATAAGTGGATGAGGATATTGAGGAGTCTGATGAGGCAATGCTTGGGATACCCACGGAACACAGTACAGGAAAATAAGCTGCATGTGTGGGAATACACTGTATGTTTGGCCGTGTGACGCAGTAAATGTATATCTTGTCCTCAATGCTGCAGCGGCAGAATAAGCAGCTTTAGGGCTACATCTCGAACCAGAATTGCCCTTCCAGGCTGACCAGAATCCACCATCAACTTTGTGATTGTCCGTGATCTATCGTGCTAAGTATCATTCTCTTGCCATCGTCCTACTTGTCCTAGCTTGTCGCTCTTGTCGATTGGGTGTCCGTATAAGGAATCAGTACGAGACGCAATCACGCAAAAGAAGAACTGAAGAGGTGGAATATAGTGAGGGAGCTGGAGAGAGGGCTGAGAGGGGTCCTGTGATGGAGATTGTGCAGATTTTTATGGTGAACTGCTGGGTAGTATTGCTGTTAGATTTCTGGAATCTTGGAGTGGATGAAAAAAGGGAGGTGAGAAGAGGTGAGGTTGAAGGGATAGAGGTGAAGGGGTAGCATTGGAGGAAGGAAGGAAGGAAGGAAGAAGAGAAGGCATATTCTAATGTTCAATGGAGACAATATACAGGAAAGTTGACAAGATCGTGGATCTCGGAACAAAGATGCAGGAACGTGAGCAAAGAAGGGCAGCCACAAGGACAGCAGATGACGAAGCATGATGTTCGTCGTGCTTTGCAGGAATGTTATGAGTGTTTTCTCTGCTTCTCTACACTAAAAAGGAAAGGGCCAGCATCGCTATGCCAATGGTTGTTATCGAACACTTTTTATTTTCCATCATACCACTCGACCTACTTCCCACCCGAATTTAACCACGCAAACGCAGAAGCGCCACCAATCGGATTCGTACCTCTCGGCTTAGGCGTAGGCAGCAGCGGCGTGGCTGTCGTCTCCTTCACATCTCGGGCCTCTGGTCTGCCAAGGGCCATGCCTTTCGCGCTCTCACCGGACGTCGATCGGCGCGGTGCTGGTCGCGCTGCAGCATCTAATATCAAACTCGACACTTCTCTTCTTTTTCCATCATCGAAGAAACGCGATTGTCCGATGCTGCCCATTGGTGACGAGGGCAGTGGTGAGGCTGTACTGCGTGACACTGTTCGTGCTGGTTTGAGGACTTTCATGCCTTGGTCACGGGTTGGACGAGCGATGGAAACGCTGCCATTGCGGTTGCTGTAATCGGATGGTGTGCTTGGTTGCGTTGTCGAGGTTGGGTCGCGGCGCCAGTTGCCCCAGACAGCGGACGATGAGGCGGATCGTGATGTAGATGATGCTGGCATGTTGGCTTCGATCGAGGGCTCTTGTGTTTCTGTGGACTTGCGTGGCTCGAATAGAGTGGGTTCCTGCTTTGACTCTTCTTGTGTTTTAGGTATTACATAGGCATCTGTGCTTTGTACTACTTCTTGCGGCTGTTCATTTTTTTGTACTTCTTCCACTGCTTGTGGTACAGAAAGCTCTTGAGTGGTTGTCTGTGTTGTGCTGAAAGGTTGCGTTCTCGGTATTGTTGCAGTATTATTATTGAACAGGCCGAAACTTTCACTTTTCGTGTCCAGTGCGAGGCCAGGTCGGAAACGTGAGGTAGTCGGGGTGGCACTCGTCGTGAAGAGACCTTTGAACGTTTCATCATTTTCAGGTCTAACCAGTGGTATCGAATGCTTCTGCCGATCATCGTCGAACAGCGTTACCACATTCGACGAGAAGAGGATGTCAGCATTGTGAGCACGCAATGCATCACTGCCAACGAAAATCTGGATGGCCTTTGAGCTGTTGTGACGCGTGCTTCGCTCAATAATCGTAAAGTCGACAGTAATCAGAGGAAGTTGTGAGTTATCTGGTGTGCTTGACCTTGATGACACAGGTATCGGCACAGCTTCAGGTAAATACATCGATAGCTTGATCTTCTTGTCGCCGCTGAGATCTTGGCATACTTCCCGAGTGAGCCCAAGATGTTCAACCATACGCGAGTCCAGGTAAGACTTGTATGAACCAGTACATATCGCGGCGTAGAGTAGTGTATCATGCTTGAAGTTCTCCGTAAGCCAACATCGAATAATCGAAGGCACTGATCCCAGGATTTGTAAGCCTGGCGCTAAGCCTGGAGGTTCCTCAGCTGCAGGTGTATATGGTTGACTGCTCGAATCCAGCATCAGACTGTTGGCCCGGCTTGCTATTGAATTTCTGCCTTCTGACTTGTGTGATACTGTGCGCTCAAACATTGGGTGACCGCCGCCAACGTGGCCAAAACTGCTCCCAGCTCTTGATGGTAAATCGACAGACGACCTTGAAGCGTGACCCCATTGCCCAGGCTTCGCGCTATCATCAAAACGAACGCTGTTTGCCCTGGATCCAACTCCATATCTTCGTGGCTCGTCATCTGCATCCAGATGTAAGCTTCTAACCATGGCATTCGATTGATCGTCATCGTCAAAGTTGGCAAAGTCGACTGTAGGATGACGAACAGGTCCTGTACGCTAGTCAGTACGGACATCTCTAGTGTGTAGCTTCATTCAACATACCATGCTGAGGAGTACCGCTCAGGATCCCCGGAAATGGTGAAGTAGGACCCCAGACTGACTTTACCCGTACGTCCTCGTCTCGCTGTCGCTCGAGCCGCGACAGTCGATCTGCATGTTCCTGCTGGGTTTCTTCAAAGGTCCTCATAGCGCTCGATAGCCTGTAGATGTCGTTGTTCTGAGGGGTGAAAGCCAGGCTTTGCGGATCCATCTTCTTCCACCCAATGACCATAGGAAACAAGCCTCCAGATTGGACAAGCGATGAACGATTGATCCCGAAGCTTTCCTGTACACTGTATTTTCTGGTCTCACCCAGATCCTTGCTTTGCGTTGGCAGCCCGCCCTTGGCGCAGCTTGGATTGAGAGTGCGCCACCAGTCCTTCTTTTAGTGTATAGGCTTCGGAAAGTGAATATGTCTTGTGATGGGCGCTCCTGTTAGTGTTACCAGGCCGCTATTGAACAAGCTGCGCAGTCGGGAATGAGCTGTAGGAAGGCGAAAGTTTCTGAGACAATATTGTACAACTGTGTATAATGGAAGTGCCGAACTATGATACAGGTGGCGGTTGTGCGATCAAGATCTAGCTGTCAGACGGCAATGGAGGCGGAGGAGTATGCCCGTACGAGCACTTAGGTAGAGCGTGATGAGGTCGTGATGCAAAGTGTGGGGCGGCAGGATGGAGATTAGAGATGAAGTTGCGAAGTCGTGTGTGAGATACGGAACCGGACGGTGGAGGGTAGGCACGCTTCTGCCCTGAGTTGCGGGCTCAAGGGAGGTGAGGTGAGGTGATAGTATGGTGATTTGGAAAGGATGTCTTGCAATTTCACTGATAGTCATTGTTTCTGGAAGGCTGGACCCTGGCGTCTGCAACTTCGTCGATGTCGATGACCATCACAAGACATCAGTGATAAATATATATTGCATACAATAACGAGGGCAACCTCAGACGCGAGCATGCTCTGACTGTGCTATATGAGGTAGCCCTATAGATCTGAGAATGGTCTCCAGCTGGCTAGGGTCTTCCTTCAACAAATTGAAGCTCTCTTCATTTTTCACCATTAAAGTTCCTGCCAGAAGCGTGCCGTTCAGCTCTACATTGTCCAATTCTGTGCCGTCCGCACGTCTGATGACCTCTCCGCCCTTTCTTCTGGGACATAATACCATGACCTCATTCGTTAGTGCCAGATTGTAGCTTATAGGCTGTGAGCCGTCTGTAGTGTCGTGCAAGCTCAATTCACCAGGACTCTTTTCGATGAAGCCCTTGACACTCTTCACTGCCCGGTCAAATAGTTCAGAATAGACTTTTAGCAGATCAGTTCCCAAAGGCCGAGCAGGTAGTCTTTGTCCAAAGTGTATGAACGGTAGATTAGGGTTGCTTCTGAAAGTTGCTGCTCCTGGTGGACAACGTCAGTCAGTGAATAGTGTAGCTTGACACTCACTCTACCTATGTCTTCACCTGCCCAGATGCTGTCTGCTAGTAAGCTCCAGCCACGCCCTGCTTCTCCTCCCTGCATATCTTCTACTGGCAAGAATTGCAAATGCCGGTGGGGCTGACTAGCCCCGCTATGTTCACCCGAATTGAAGAAAGCGAACAGTCGCTTTGGCTGTCCGTCGTGCGTCTGACCTTGCCATTCCTTCAAGCACTGATATGCAATTTGCAAATCGTCTATCTCAAGCCTATTGGTTTGCGGCTTATTCTCTTTCGTCGCTAGGATGAAGTGCTCGGCAATGATGGGGTACTTGTTCAATACGATGATGTGTGAGCTGTTTTGGGCGGGCACTTCTGCGACCAGGAGGTCTTCTGGCGGATTGTGGAAGGGATCTATCTTCTTGCCATCTTGAATGTTGTCGTCTTTGCCTTTAGGTTTCTTCGCGAGTTCTGGACAGAATCTCAGTTGAAACTAGGGTTGCCTAGTCAGTAACAGATCGAGATTAGGCGTAATTGGAGGACGTGCCTGTGTGACGCACCGGGATACCTCCTCCTAGATTGAGGACAGCAAGGTGGGACGAAGCTAGTTTCAGAGCTCCAGAATTACGAGCCCCATTGAACTTAGCCCGTATCAGGGCAGGTAGGGTTTCAGCTAGCCCAAGTGACATAGTAGCAGGCAAAGACGTGGTGATTTAGTTCAGAAGAAGATTAGCAGTGGTAGTTGAGTTTCCCATGATCACTAAACGATGCGCATTCAAAGCAGCCTTGCTATTGGTTGGAGTAACACGGTCGCATGGCCGATTTAGCGCAGCCCTACCATATGTTACACAGAATTTCTTGGCGTCGGCTCAACTGTACGACTGAACATCCTTGTCCTTCTGCTTCGCTGGCATTATCGCAGCACACAACCGTCATCTTGACCCCGCCATCTACTAGAAACCCCGCCATCTATACTAGTACGTCTGTAGACGGTACTGTCTATGTGGGATGGGAGTTCCTGTTGGCTTGTGAAGAAGAAACGAAGAATGATTCAGTCTATCTATCCTCCTTGTTTTGCTTCCAAAATGATCCACCTGTTATAGACTAAGAGGACCTCAGCTACGAGGACTCTACGTATAAAGAACCTCCATGTCAGCCGAACAAGCCGGAGAGGGCGCGAAGTGGCACCTACTGCATTAGCTTGCAGGTACATGTGGTCAGCTTTAAGCACGAGCACCCACGAGTTGGAAGCCTAAATGCACACAGCTCATCTTTCATCCAAGCCAATCCAGAGACGGCCTTAATAGCTTGGAGTTCAATGCAGCGGCCTTATTCTGCATGCATTTGACATTCACCTTAGCGAAACTACTGCATGACAGTGGCACTTTTACAAAATCAAATACTCCATTGGCAAATCATATGTAGTTATCTGATCACTGGAAAGCCATCTGTGCTGGCGCACATCTTCACAATTCCTTGTCGTACAAGTGGGATCGTGACGTTCGCATCGCACAACGCACCTGGATTTGAAAGTCATTCTGCCCAATGAATTTTGGACATGATATTGCTTCATCGACGTCAGGGTTTAAAGCATCTGTTCATTTACCGACGTTGGCTTCGTTTGAAAGGTCTCAAACAAGGACAGCCGAAGGTTTAATGAAAAGGGTTCGCAGAGTAACCAATGAATTTTGCTTATTCAGCTGCAATTCTTGGTCGAGGACCGTGCTGCGTATGACAAATCGGGCCAATTCGATGCGGGTCTGACAAGCGGTGAAAGTCCGTGCTGCTCATTTCAGACCATGCAGATTAGGCGACGTCGCCACTGGATGAGAGTGCTGATCGAAATGACCCCACAAAACACTGGTGCCAGACCGACATGTTGCCCGACTTCTTGCTTCTTGCTTGCTGCAGAGTCGTCCATCCTTGTTCTCGCCACTACTTGCATATGCTGAGCCCTGCATAGGAAATCTCTTCAGTTGTATTCCCCGCCTTTCTGCATAACAAGAGACTTATCAGTATCTTCGTACAGCTTCTTCGCAGCTTGAGCTCATACAAAACTTGTGTTTCTTCACTACACATGTTGCTTGCCGCTGCTTTGCGTGCCCCACTCAAACCCATCAACATGGGTGCTTTGGTATTGCTTTAGTGCAAGGCAGGTAAGCTCGTACGACTGAGCATGGTCAATCAGTGGCTATCCAGCCAATTAATCTCTTGAAACCTCAGGTGACATCCGTCTACTGCACAAGGATGTTGCCATTAAGTCGAACGAACCGTAGAAACTGGTATCGTCACGAACTTTGTCATCAGAAACGTTTAGGTCGATCTGAGGGTCTGACCAGGTACTACTTTTCAGCACAGAATCCCTCTGCAGCCCAAGAACAACAATCAGCCGATCGTGAGGTGAAAGGCGGTGACTTCAAGGATGAGAGACGCCGGTGGGTGTTGCTCTAATCTGGCAATGCAGAGACTCCTCAGGGTGGCGTGCATAGACTTGTCTTTCTCACAAAGTACTCTCTGAGATTGTGAAAAATTGCTCCAGCAAACGAAGACCCTCCGACGCGATCATCTAGCCCCGCTACTTCAGCTACTCCTTTCACTCACCTGCTTTTGCAAGCCCTCTAGGCCATCTTCTGCACGCTTCCGTCTCAACACGATTCATTGGTTGCTCTTCACCTAAACCAAACGCATCCTGGTTACAACAACATTGCTTCACCGTCTATTCTTGCCTGCTGTTGCAATACTCACCATGCTACCAATCTGTGATGACATGAACTAGTGCCTCTACTAGTGCTTCCATGAAACAACTGTGATGTTTTGTGACCCAATTGGGATTGGTGTTGAGAAAGAGCTGCGGAGACGTGGCATCCTCCTGGTGACTCTTGACCTTCGAGCATCTCACCCTCGACTTACTCGTCTTGCTTCCGTTCATGTCGAGGCAAACCATATATCTTCACAGCACCCACCCGTCTTGCTTCATCTTTCTTTCTTTCTTTCTTCAAACCAGCTTCCGTTCAGCACATCAACTCTCTTTGTCTCCATTGTCTCACATCATCCTTGGTCCACCCACGGGTAACACAACACGCATCAATCAAGCATACTTGCCGTCGAGTGCTTCGAGGTTCTTCCAGGTCAACTCCACGACAACACATTAATTCTGCAACATGAATCACAAGTGAGTCTTTCTTTGATATTTCACAATATCAGCAATGTGTTACAGCACTAACGACAATTACAGCACGCCTAACACCTTTAACATGTCCACAAGGTCGAGGAATGGCCAGTGTTATATGTCTACGGCCTCGCCGTACGACACCAAGCCATCCAGTGACCATCTCGGACAAGGTCCCAATACGGTAATCACATCCGGATGTGGGTTACACCATTCACCATTCACTACTGACACATACCTTCCCTCACAGGCTTACGTCCATGATCTTCGCACCACATCAACCCACCTAGCCGCCGACTCCAACCCACTCCTATACCACCCCACCAACTACTGTGTGCCCGCACAGCTCTACCTACATCCACAGTATCACTTCGATGCCCAACCAGTACTGTATCAACAAGTACCAGCTGGTCCATTTGCACAGTACCAGCTCCAGAACTACAATGCCACCCAGCCTTTGCCATATAACGTTACTGGTTTAAACACGTATGGCCTACAGCTCAATGAAGCAGTGCATGGCTATGGAACAATACTCTCTGGTAATACCGACTACATACAAGATGCTCTCCTCTACGATGGATCTCGAGAGACCTCTGTGCTCTCGTCAGCCTTCACCTCGCCAACCGCACAAATTTGGTCGCCCATTCTATCTGAGAACGAGTTTACCATATCGCCATCAGATACAGAGTATGCCACGTTTACCACCTCTCCAGTGTCGGCGCAGCAAGAGGTGGACTTCCGCATCGATATACCATTCGAGCACATCACCAATGCTGGCCAATACACGCAGATGGCACCTTACGAACCACCAACAATCTCCGCCATGTTCACCTCGGCCTTTCCTTCTTCTCCACTGTCCACCATCTCAACTATGTCGACCATATCTCATCACGACTCCAATTGGACAGTACCTGCGGTGCCCTCATCGAGTCACAAAGCAGAGAAGACGTCTGCCACATCTGGCAGGTCCACCATCGCGAAGACTGAGAGACAGCCGCGGAAGTCAACAGCTGTGGGCCCTGCCTTCAGGGTTCACAAGACGACCAAGGCAGTAGTTCGCAAAGAGCCAAAGAATTGGGAGCTGGCAGTTGTCGAGCTGCACGAGAAAGGCTGGAAGTATGAGGAAATACAAAAAATGATCGAGGATCAATATGGCGAGAAGAAAGCCCTCTCAACTCTGAGAGGCACGAAGAGGAACATTGTCGTGCCGAAGGAGCTAAGGCCGAGGAGCCCGAAGTGGGAAGATGTACATGTAAGTTGAACTCCCTTTCCTGCCTGGTTTCTCATTTTCTTCAACTTTCTGCTTTATCTCCCTCCTTCCTCTCCATTGTCTGTTTCTTGTTGTCCTCCTTTCTGTCACTACTTTTACACTATCGTTTACTTTGTCTGTCACATATCTTTCAACTCACCTTTCAACCCAACATTCCCTCCTGTCTCAACTTATCCAAGTCACTCACATTCCATCACACACATCTCATCAACATCCACTTCTATCATCCCTACCTCACCTTACTTCACAACTCAGACTAACATACTATCTCCTCCTTCAGATCGAAGCCATGTTCGAGGGCATTCCCCTCGCTACAGTCAAGGTTGGCAGCAGATATGAAGTGCGCTGGACACTCGTCAGCCAATACATCTCCGAGAAGACGGGCAGATCTTTTGGCCCGAACAATGTCCATGCGATGTTCGAACGAAAGTCCGAGGAGTCTGCTGCTGCTGGACCCTTCTCATTGGGGTAGTGAATAGATTTGATCGACTCAGATTGTGATGTGTATGATTGGACTTCAGAATAGATATAGATTTTCGTACGGATTGGGCAAAGTGGAAAGGCGGTTGAGTGAGTTTTTCATTGTATCAATAGTTCTCTTCTGACTTGTCGTTTGGATGTGGCTTGGTCTGGTGGCTGAGTGTTTGAATGGAATGGTGTGTAATATATCCCTAGGTAGTCTCTGCTTATTGCTTTTGCTCATTGCTCCAGTGTCTTCTCCTGTTTCAATCTCTCTGTCCTTGACCTTCAATTGCTTGAGGGCTCATGGGAGCCTCACCATAGTCTTCCTTGAGTAGCAGTCATGGTCTTCGATTTTTTTTTCTGGAGGATACAGCATTAGCCTTACCTGTTGCTTTCCAGGAGAGCATGTGCTTGGTAGGATGAGCGAAGCAACCAGACTTGCAGACATGCATGACTGGAAGAAGCGACTCATGAAGGCAAGACAGCATTCAGAGATTAATCGCACAGATGCAATGTAAAACGCATAGATGGAAGCTTTCAAGCTAGTATAGCCCCGCACTCTAGGAACATTGAGATCACGCAGTCACAGTCATTCCAGTATGACAATATCAGATTCTATAATCTATGATGGAACAGATTGATATCTAAAACAAGCATGTTTATGTTGATCCTCCACGTTCCTGTGCCTGAGCTCGGCGTTCGGTTCCCCACACTCGGGATGAGTACCCCGAGCAGCGCCGAGTCACAGCCGACGGACCTCGAGCCATGCCATGCTGCATATACTGACTATCCCCACTCTCGTTTCACGCCAGCCACATCCTTCGTCTGCTAGACTGTTCAATCGAGCTTACTCTGCCATTAGAATGTCGTCCTCCAGAAGAACAAGTATGTGCACACACGTCCCTCGGCACGAACCGCACGAATAGCGAGAAGCTGACCTCACCTCGTGTTTAGAACGTCCTGTGCTCTTGTATGTCTTCAATATTATCACTACTTTGAGAAGCTGCTACACTCCCGCTGTCCACCTTCAGATACTAAACACATGCCTGCAGCATCTGCGATCTCCAAGAAAAGTTCAAGCCCGCCATTCACGAATTCTCCACCGTCCTAGCCACAACCTCCAAGCTCCTTCGTGCTACTACAATTCTCGATATTCCAATCCTGTGCACCACACAAAACCGAGCACGACTAGGCGAAACATGCGCCGAACTACGCCTGGACGCCGGTCCCACAGGGAAGGAAGACGAACAACAACAAGAAGGCAATAATGGAGAAGCAAAAGAGGGCGAGGGACAATACGAGACATTGATTCACTGCGACAAGACTGCCTTTTCGATGATGGTGCCTGAGGTAGAAAAAGCAGTCGAATTCTTAGAGGGAGATATGGGAGGTAAGCTGGACTGTATCATCGTTGGCATTGAGACGCATATCTGCGTGCTCCAGACTAGCCTGGACTTGCTGGCACGAGGTCACAATGTCTACGTTGTGCAGGATGCTGTGAGCAGTTGCAATGCGGAGGAGAGGAGTGTAGCCTTGGCAAGACTGAGGCAGGAAGGTGCCAGAGTGACGACGAGTGAGAGCTTGATATATGAGATTATGGGCGATGCGAAACATGCTGGGTTCAAGCAGATTGCGGGCTTGATCAAGGATACGAAGACGTCGACGAAGGAAGCGTTGGCTGCCTTATGTAAGATATGATAGCGGAGTTAGAATGTTTCGAATCCAATCGACGTAGCCGAAAGTAGCTTATCGTGAAGACCACCAATTGCTCTTCTTATGTGAGGCTTGATGTGTATATAATTGATAGTAGTCCTGAAGAGTGAGGTGCAGGAAGATTAGTAATCATGACCCCGTAGGGTAGCGCCAAGCCAGGTTGAGGACGACAAGGTTGCTACTTACAGAGTATAAGCATAGGTTGCCAGTCTTACACCAATGATGAACACGTGAATTGCTTGAGTGTCACGGTATACATCAGGAGACTTGTGGTGTTTCTATACTGTTTACGCGTCTGAGTGGGCGTGCTATAGTGCACAATGGCTGCGGATGGCGAGCACAGATATGTTACGAATTATGAAGGAATAGCGGGAGCAGGAAGATACCACATACAGATTGGTAGACCACGAAGTAGGTTGAGCAAATTCCTGTTTCTTTGACTCTGTCGTTAGTTGCAGAAGTGAGGTGTGCATCGCTCCTGCCATTTGCTTGTAGCTGCCAAGTAGCGCGTCGACTTCATGCCGAATGCGTATCAGCATATTTCTGCTGCTCATTAGTGTTCGAATCAGCAGATTGCATCTAGAAACTTATGATGGACCACTTGTGGCGCCTTAAGGTGATGTCTCGTGCTCGAGAGAGTGGCACCAAGAGTAGCACAACATCATTGTCCATCAAATATCCATATACCTTTGCTAATCACCACACGCTTCAGGACCGACGACAGACTATGGCTCCTCGATGGTGCAATGGATACGGCATCGCAAGAAGGGCCGTATACGAATGGAACAAGAACGACCTAGTGCAAGTTACATAATTGATGTATGTAAAAGCACCATGTTATTAATCCAGATATCTAACACTACCAGATGCTTCCTCCACTTGCGCGCATTACAAAAGCAGCGGAGACAATACCAGCCAAGCATCTTCATTCATCGCTAAACAAGATCAAGCACCCTGTCAATGTTGTCAAATGGACACCAGAAGGTCGAAGATTATTGACAGGTTCCAGTAGTGGAGAGTTTACGCTATGGAATGGTATGAGCTTCAACTTTGAGACGATCATGTCGGTGAGAACTCTTTGAGATACGTTCGGTTGGTTCATAACTAAGTCTTCTCTAGGCTCACGAGTCTGCTATCCGTGCCGCAGTGTGGTCTCACAGTGATGACTGGCTTGTGTCAGCAGACCAAGACGGAGTCATAAAGTACTGGCAACCGAATTTCAACAACGTCAAAGCAATTCAAGCTCATGAGGCACCAATTCGAGACCTTGCCTTTGCACCCAACGACTCGAAATTCGTCACGGCTTCGGATGATGCAACTCTCAAGATCTGGGACTTCTCGCGAGGGAGCGAAGAATCAACACTGACTGGTCATGGCTGGGACGCAAAGACGGTAGACTGGCATCCTCAAAAAGGTCTGCTCGTATCTGGTTCGAAAGACCACCAAGTGAAACTATGGGATCCACGCACTAGTCGCTGCCTCACAACGTTGCATGGACACAAGAATATGATTTCAAAGACTTCATTCGAGCCAGTCAAAGGTCATCTTCTTGCAACTTGCGCCAAAGATCAAACAGCTCGCATTTTCGACCTCCGAATGATGCGAGATGTGTTACTACTGAAAGGCCACGAACGCGACATCATGACGTTGACCTGGCATCCAATTCATAGCTCTCTCTTGTCAACCGGCGGTGCAGATGGTGCACTTCACCATTACCTCCTCGATGAACCAAATCCACCCGATAACACTACACCCACAGTCTCGCCATACGACAGTATCGACCCTACCAATGCGCCTGCGCAATCCATATTCCCAGCCCACAAAGTCCCTCATGCACACGAATCTGCTATCTGGGCACTCGATTGGCATCCACTCGGTCACATCCTCGCTTCTGGTTCTAACGACCGCATCACTCGTTTCTGGACACGTCCCCGACCAGGAGACACAGAGTACTACCGCGATCGCTACCATCTCGGCGACGCAGCAGCTGAAGCACAAGGCACCTACTCAAGCAACAAACGTAAGCAGCACGCACGCGACAACGATGATGACGAAGAGGCAGATGAGGATGACGGACTCGAAGATCAGAAGATGGCCCCGCAAAGACCAGGTCTGCCAGGACTGCCTGGAATGATGATGGCTCCTCTCCCTGGCATAGGCGATGGCACATCAATGGGTGGTGCACAACTGAATCTCTTACCAGGCATGTCAACAATACCACCACCAATGTCACAATATCCGCCGCCGTCGTTACCACTCGACGGTAGAGGAATGCCTGATCTGTCTGCACTTTTCAAGCAAGGACAGGTTCCTCCTCCTGGTAGCTTTGGAGCTCCACCACCTCCAGGTAGCTTTCCCCCGCCTCCACCGGGAATGCTTCCACCAGGTTTTCTGCCACCACCAATACCCGGATTTCCAGGCATGCAAGGTTTTGGTGGCGATGCTGATGGTGCGAGTAATGATCCGAGAAGGAAGAGAGCACCGTTGCCGAGTCAGGCGGATTCGCTGAAAGAGTTTACTACCAAGGTTGGTGGGAATGGGAAGAGGTGGTGATGAGTGAGGGGTAAATAAAGAGATTCGATGTGACTTTAGTGTTTAGTGTACCGTCTTGAATATGCCGATCAGGGAGGCAGTAGTAATTGTAGCTATCTACCAAGGATATTGCTAGCATAATATCGAGTTACACTTGTCATCCGGCTTTTTGTGTCTATTTGCCTATCGGTCTTTCTACGTCAATGTCTTGAGCTATCGCGCGCGCCCTGGCTGTGTTTAATCGGCTTTTCATCTAGAGTATGTAAGGATACGAACTCTTGCTTAACACGTCACTTTGGGAACCCGGCTGCATGCATCAGCCGCGCCGCTGCGTTTGCGATGTGCACGTCGAAATCAACTTAATTGTAATCCGCTGTAGGTAATTCGTCTCCAATCTTTGATGATCCGACCAATGTTTCGGCATCCGAGGCGTTACCATCAACATCGTCATGTGCATCTTCTGATGCTTTCGTCGTTTCTGCGTTCTCCTGCTCTTCTGTCTCTTCTTCATCAAAGTCGGGGAATCCGCTATTCCCTTCCTGCTTCACCTGCGGCACTACCACCGCTGTCGCCGAATCATGCAACGTTGTCGGCCTTATCGTAGGGTCATACGAAGGATCATAGTCACATATCCTGGGATCGACGTCACCCTCTTCTTCCGCCTCTTCAACCACGGTTTCCACAGGCGCCGTCTTGCTTGCGTCTCGCCTATGCCGTCTCGCTGCTGCGCTTCCCGCCGCTACTACCGTTCCTGAAGCCGCGCTCGCGTCGACTAAATGCGCTTTTTCTGTTGGTCGTCTCAGGATGCCTGACACGGCTTGTTGCGTTGTGCTGCTGTCTTCATCTTCACTGTGTTGTCCTGTTTCTCTCCGCGAAAATTCGTTGTCGTCGTTGGATGAAGATGCGGCGTCGAGACCCTCGGCTTCAGCGGGAATGGTGTAATTATCTGCTGGAATCAAGCTGTAGACGTCACAGACTGTTTTGAAAAAGACGTAAAGACCAGTGCTGTGTTCGATGCGCCAGAACATTTCGCTATGCTGGAACCATGCATGTGCGAAGATGCGGTAGATGCGGCGGAAGATGTTGGTGAGGGAGCGGACTTGATGTTGCGGGACTGGGGACGGTGATGGTGTTATTGAAGATGCGTTTGTGTCGGTATTGTTGTTGCTTATTGAAAGAGCCAGACGCGAGGGAAAGTGTTTGGGTGATGTGAGCACGTTGGCTGCCCAGTCTAGAGTATGGCAGCAGTAGTCGATTGCGCAGCATGCTTTTGGTGGATCATGGACGGCGCAAAGGTATTGCCATTCCGAAGCACGCATTTCGGGACAGGTTGTGGAGGAGCAAGGAGGTGTGTCGGCGAAGAGAGAAGTGATGATTGAGTTTATCTTTTGCACTAGAAAGCGGCAGAGTTCGTAGAGCCATAAAGCACGGTCGATACCTGGAGGTGGTGTGGAGAGGAGGAGAGCTTGGTGTTTGCTGAGAGGGCTGATTCTAGTGGAGGTAGGATGTGTGTAGTGATGGTGAAGAGCTTTGAGGTGTTCGGTGAGTTGGAAGGCTGAGTCGATCTAGGATATGGTGTTAGCGGTTGGACGTGGGTGTGGGTGTAGCGTGGAAGATGGTGGTGTACTTCGGAGAGCTCGACTAAAGGTGGTCCGTCGGCCATGTCTGCAGCTTTCGTACCCGGCCTTATCCTTCGTGAAGCAGCATCTTTGTGTTGCGCAGATGGAGCTTCGTGGGTTACATCTTCTGGAGTATTTAGTGCTGGAGATTGCGGGCCAGTAAAGTCTTCGACAGGTGGCGGGGGGCTTGGAAGGCGTGACGGAGATCGAGGGGGTGACATAGGGTATTCTGCAGTGGTCGCCATCTCGTGTTGATCTTTGTAGTTGCTTTTGCTCTTGAATGATTGACGTTGTTTCATCTTCCTGTTCCTGTTCCTGTTCCTGTTCCTGAATAGAGGGCTAGCCTCAACACGTGCGTCCCAATCAGGCAATGTGATTGACCTTCGACGTCAGTACACGCGCCACAAAACATACTTCTCGTCGACGAGTGGTGTCTTGCTTTCTGTCTGGCCACTGACATGGTGAAGTTGCAGGCGGCTACAGTCTCAGAGCAGGTGGTGAGGACGAAGAAGAGGAAGAGAACGGATGTGCCTGAAGAGGCTGATGCTGGTGGCGTAGAGGATGGCCAGGATGGAGACAGTGCATCTACAACAACAACAACAACAACAACAACAACTGTACCTACCAAGACGGCAGATGGCGGCGCAAAACCTCGACGTACAGGAAAGGGTGGCAAGGCCTCGCTGAAACGACACGGGTCTTCTACAATGATTGAAACAACAGTTCCCTGGCCAGAACACTTTGCACGACTCTCCCAAACACATCGAGCACTGAACCTGACATTTACCTTTATCTGCACTCGAAAGCATCTGGCAACGACATTCGACAACATCAAATCTACCGTAGAGAGCCACACCAAGAGACCCCTCACGATACAAGATATAGCAGAAATGAAAGTCCTTATACCACAAGCAATCACTTTTGCCTATGTCAGCGAATCACAATTGCAGGTCAATTTGCTCGGGGCAGAACAAGGTCATAAATACAGAAAAGTTGGCGAATTTCCACCTCTGGACAGTCTGGGTGCAGGCGAGAACAAAGATGAAGATCAAGAAGTTCTACTATTCGAGTTCATCGACGGAGATCTCAAGCGTCAGGTGCAACACTCGAAGACGGGAGAACCAACAAAGGCGACGAAGAAACTGCGACAAGAAGAGCTCAAGATGCCTGTATATAGTCAGAAGCAGATGCTCAATCTAATCGAAAAGCGCAACAATAAATTCACTTCCGCAATAAACGCATTCCTCAATCGAGCAGTTGAAGAATCAATTGATCCTGTATTATTGCTGGAACAGCAAAGTCGCGATTACGTGCCGGTCCCATCTGATACCACGGAAAAGCAAGAGCAGGAACGTCGAGCACCATTGCCACCTTCCATACCACAAGAGCGCAAAACAGTACCAGAGATACTCGATGAAATCAAGACGTTGGAATGGTACAGTGGTCAGATTGTGCCAGATGGTCATCGAGTGTTTGATCCTCAGGAACCCATATATGGCGAGCTCAAATTCACCCTTTCGCAACAACTTGTTAATGCATTGTACAATACACGGGGCATTACCCAGTTATACGCCCATCAAGCTGAAGCGATCAACAATCTCTATGAAGGCCACAATGTTATCGTTGCAACGTCCACTTCTTCTGGCAAGTCTCTCATCTATCAAATACCGGTTCTCCATGAGCTTGAGCAGAACCCAGCTGCTCGTGCCATGTACATCTTCCCCACGAAAGCTTTAGCTCAAGACCAGCGACGAAGTCTCAAGGATATGCTTGGTTTCATGGAAGGTCTACAAGATGTTGTATGCGAGACATTCGATGGAGATACTGCAAAAACAGATCGCAACTACATTCGTGATGAGGGTAGAATTATTTTCACCAACCCTGACATGCTACACATCACCATTTTGCCCCAAGAAGAACAATGGCGAACATTTCTGCAGAATCTAAAATATGTCGTCGTGGATGAGCTGCACGTTTATAATGGTTTGTTTGGTTCTCATGTAGCATTTATCATGCGACGACTTCGCAGGATATGTGCAGCTGTAGGAAATCGCCACGTCAAGTTCATATCTTGCTCGGCTACAGTGGCCAACCCAGAAGACCACATGAAGACCATCTTTGGCGTTGATGAGGTCAAGCTGACAGATTTCGATGGATCACCATCCGGGCGCAAAGAGTTTGTGTGCTGGAATACTCCGTTCAAAGATCCTGGTGATCCGACATCTGGTAGAGGAGACACAATGGCAGAAGCAGCGAAACTGTTCTGCCAGCTTATCTTAAGAGGAGTAAGAGTAATCGCATTTTGTCGAATCCGAAAAGGTTGTGAACTACTCCTCAACGCCGTCAACGCTGAGCTCAAGACACTGGAACGAGGAGAAGTGATGGCAAGGGTAATGTCTTATCGCGGCGGCTACACGCCACAAGACCGTCGTCGAATTGAAAAAGAGATGTTCGAAGGCAAGCTTGTCGGCATTGTAGCGACAAACGCCCTCGAACTCGGCATTGACATTGGCTCTCTCGACGCCGTGGTCACCGTCGGCTTCCCCTACACAATCGCCAACCTGCGCCAACAGTCTGGGCGCGCGGGTCGCCGCAACAAAGACTCCGTCTCCGTCCTGGTCGGCGACTGTTTCCCAACTGACCAATATTTTATGGACAACCCGGACGAAATCTTCACGCGCCCAAATTGCGAACTTCAAGTCGATCTGACTAACCTCCTCGTAGTCGAAGGCCACATGCAATGCGCCGCCTTCGAAATGCCCATCCGTCCCCTCGAAGACACGACCTACTTCGGCCCACTCCTCCTCGAAACCTGCAAAACTCGCATGCCACCCCCCGACGCGCTAGGTTACTACCACTGCGCAGACCGCTTCCTCCCGCACCCCTCCCGCTTCGTCACCATTCGCGACACAGAAGACGACCACTTCGCCGTCATCAACACAACCGGCGGGTTAAACACGGTCCTTGAAGAACTCGAAGCCTCCCGCGCCTTCTTCACCATCTACGAAGGCGGCATCTTCCTCCACCAAGGCCTAACTTACCTGATAAAATCCTTCTCGCAAACTCGCATGCTCGCCGAAGTCGAGCGCGTAAACGTAGACTGGGTCACCCAACAACGCGATTACGTCGACGTCGACCCCGTCGAAACAGAAGCCATCCGGCGCTTACCCACGCCCAGTCTCTCCCGTGCCTTCTTCGGCGATATCAAAGTCACACAAGTCGTCTTCGGCTTCTTCAAACTCGACAAGCGCCGCCGCATCCTCGACGCCGTGGAAGTCGACAATCCGCCCATCGTGCTCTACAGCAAAGGCATGTGGCTCGACGTCCCACGCTCTGCAATCGAAATCCTGCAATCCCGCCGCCTGAACATCGCAGCTGCGATCCACGCCGCCGAACACGCCGTCCTCTCGCTAATGCCAAACTACGTCGTCAGCATGCCGGGTGACGTGCGCACCGAATGCAAAAACAGCTTGAAGGAACTCGCCAAGAAGGAAACGAAACGAAAGCGTCCCGCCCGGTTGACCTTCTACGACGCAAAAGGCAGCGGTACCGCGGGGAAAGGCGCATATGGCAGTGGCATCAGCACGAAAGCGTTTGAATTCGTGGATCTGCTTCTAGTGCAGGCGCACGAGCGGGTTGTGGCGTGTAAATGTCTCGAGGGATGTTTGGAATGTTGCTGTAGTGAGAGGTGTAGGGAGGCCAATGTGGTGATGAGTAAGGCAGGAGCAGAGGTTATTCTGAAGAGTTTGTTGGGCATGGAGATTGATGTGGACAGTTTGCCGATGGGAGAGGAGGAAGTTGTGCCTGCGGGCATTGAGACGGTGATTTTTGCGGAGGAGGTTAGGCCGAAGGGGAGGAGGGTTGTTGAGACCGTTGTTGTTAAGAGAGAGGATGGCACTAGGGAGGTCAGGAGGATTGTTAAGGAGGTTCTTGGGGGGAAGGGTGGGCAGAGTGCGTTGTTGGCGGGGGTTGGTGAGGAGGGTGAGGATGGTGGTGTGGAGGAAAGTGTGGAGGGAGAGGTTGTGGTGAAGGAGGAGCCGGTGGAGGAATGAATGTACGATTACATAGTCTTCATGAATTGACGAATTTCCTTGGCTTTGAAATGCGATATCCTATCTGTGTGGAAATCCAGTAACGGTAAACAGATAGCGCTGTCCATTTGCAAGATTTTTGAAAGATTGATATGCTATAGTGTTGAGGACCCCGCCTCCCTTGATCGATTTCGACCTTCTAGTCTCAACCAACGGACTTTCTTAGCCTGCTTATAGCTTCCATTCCGTGATAGCTCCGTATGCCAGCCCATCTTTTCCTTAGTGTCCTTAGTCCCTTATATGCCTGGAATGGTCAACTCTATAACACACACTTGCCAGGCTCAATCTCAAGCACAGTCTTCACCCTCTTCAAATACGTCTTCACCCTTTTCTCCTCGCCCTTCTTCGCACTGACACTGAAGACATTGGTTGCTCCAGCAGCACCAGTGGCCATCCCTATTGGTCCAGCCACTGCGGCTCTTGTGGGCTTCGCCTTCTTTCCAGCCAAGATATCGAAAATGTCCAGTTTCTTCGCTGCTTTTGCAGATGTAGCTGCACTTAGGCCGGCAGCCAAGCCAACTGGCGGTAGTGCTGTAATCTGCGGTATGTAGTGTCCACGGCTTACGGCGCGGCCCTTCACCTTGTCAAGACCAAGTACTGCATCGAACAATTCTTCGGCAGATAGAGCACCACCATTTGCGCGCGGTAGCTCTTCGTTGGCAATTTCAGATGCTCGTGCAATGAATGTTGAGAGCGGCAGGACCAAGCCGAGTGATTCTTGTATCCTCTTCTGTGTTGCAAATACAGCTGCAAGCGATATTGGTACTGCGATTTCTGTCGCGACGTCTTCCAGCACAGCTGCTTTGGCTGCAGGCTTTTCTGCGGCTTTTGCAGGAGCTGGTGTCCTGATCTTGATGTTACTAAGGTCGAGGTGGCTGAGTTTGACGAGACGATCAGATTGACTCGAAGAGTAGTCCTTTGCGATTTTGCCAAGGTAGGAGAGAACATCACCCTTAAGCAGACGCCCTGCTGGACCACTGGCAGGGATCTTGGAGGCTTCGGAGGAGGAGATGCCGTTGGTGTTGAGGAGATGTTGTACGGAGGGGTAGAGAGGGTACTTTTGGTTAGAGGGGTGACTGTGAGATGATGAGCTGGAGGCCGAGGTTTGTTCGCTAGAACTGCTGGACGACTTTGATGGTGTTTCTGTCTTTGTGTCGCTGGACTTGTCAGGCTGGGAAGAGCTCTTCTCTTCTGATGGAGATGGTATAGGAGAGGAGTTGGAGGATTCTTCGGCAGGCATTTCGAGCGAGGATATATCATCGCCAGACTCTGCGACGACGGCAATTGTAGTGCCAACTTTGATACCCTTTGAGCCATCCTGCATCTATTATTCACCAAAGTCAGACCCCCTGTTACTGATCTAGTTGTTCGTCTTGTTCATACCGTGATCTTAGCCAGAATACCGTCATCTTGTGCTTCCACGTCCATAGTGGCCTTGTCAGTCTCAATCTCTAGTATCACATCACCAGCAGAGAATGAATCGCCTAGTTCCCCAGATCAGCACCATGTCTTTTGCAGCTCTTCCTGTGTCCAGCATACCCTCTTTCAGTTTCCAACTTGCAATATTTCCTTCCGTCATAGTCGGTGATAGCGAAGGCATCGAAAAGTTGGAGGCAGCACATGGCGCCGGTGTATGGGAGAAGCCTATAGCTTTGGTCAATACCACCTCCTTCTCTTGCTCGTCGGCGAAGCCGATGTGATTACGGACTTCTCGAAGTGATTGCGGTCTTGCGGCGCACGATGCGAGTCGAAGCTCGGCACACCTGACAGATGGAGGACATGGCGGCAAGTAGTTGGGAACGAGTGACAAGAACCAAAGCAGGCGAGAGGTAGTGAAAGTCCGGGTTGAAACAAATAAACACCTTCGATTGTCTGCAGATCGGAGTTCGAGGTCGGGCTTGGCGTTGATAACCGTTGGTCGGCCCAACCCTTTCACAGCAAGCGCGTGTAGATGATTGATGATTACAAGCATATTTATATATATGCTAGCGTCGTTGAGACACCTCTTGAAAGACGACTCTTCATCGATGCTATGTCTGCATCTCATGCAGAGTCACTCCCTAGCCAGCACTGCCTCATCCTTCTTGGCGGTTCTCAGCATATGCCTGCATACTTGACACACCTCACGGGCACGTTGCACAGTCCTCCAGTTTCTTCTGTTCCTTCCCCAAGAGCATTTCATCACTACTCTCTTCAGGCTGAGACTCTACACTTTTGTTCTTCTTTCCACCGACATCCGAATGTCCCAGATCCTTCTTAGGCTCAATGTGGTCTCGCACTCGTTGCTTCAACACCTTGGTCTCCGGGAAGCCGCCTTCTGCTTTACGATCCCATAGTAGAACAGTGCGAACATCTAAGTCCTGCTGTTGCTCATCATTCGGTGGCCCTTCTGCTATCTGTTCCGGCAGTGGCTTATACGTCAAAGTGACGCTGAAGAGCCCACCAGTGCTGGGAACAAGCGCAATCTCGCCAATAGCAAGCCCAAAGGTGCTCAAAAGCTCTTGGGCAAACTAAGCGGTACATAGCAAATTAGCTTCCTTCGTTCGTCTTTCAAGCCTTTTCAAGCCTTTTTCAGAATTGACATAAGATAAGCATACATAAGCTGCACGTAACATCCAGCGGCATTGTGTGCAGTACGTAATCACGATGCGCGGTAACGCTGTATCTTGATTCATGTTTCGTAGTTGAAGTGTGAGAATGATGGCAAACTCGAAAACCTGAAACACAAGATGAAACGGATGGCGATCGAATCTTGGCATTCAGATTCAGGCACGTGTCAGGGTATTGCGGGGAGCATTGTCGCCATTTGACACAGTGTGTCTTTTACCAATACCTAAAACTTGAAGCGTTGCATCTTTGCTTTGATTTGTATGAGTCCGCATCGACATGACCAGTCCGTCTATCCCAATACCATAAGAGGAACCTAAGCGCCGCGTCAGTCATCCGCCACGTTGTACTACCCCACATCCAAAGTGCAAGAGAATGAGATAACTTGCATTGTCAACTTCATTCGGTATCCTGCGAAAGCTAGCGACACACAGGCCTTGTGTCTGAGCCACAAAGATGCAGACACCCATGATCTCGTGCCCGGTCAAGCTGACGAATGAGATTGACTGGGTTCAACCTCTCAAGAACTACATCAGGCACAACTATGGTGACGATCCAGACAGATACACTGAGGAGTGCGCAACTCTGAACAGGTTGCGGCAAGATATGAGAGGCGCTGGGACAGACACTGCTGCTGGACGAGATCTGCTTTATAGATACTTCCATCAGCTTGAGAACCTGGACCTGCGGTTTCCAGTCGACGAGAACCACATCAAGATATCGTTTACCTGGTAAGACATTACGGAGGCATCCTATAGGATTGCAGAGGTTGACCAAGATCAGGCACGATGCATTCACACAAATACCAACCTCACAACATTCTCTGGCATTCGAGAAAGCCTCCATAATATTCAATATAGCCGCAGTGCTGTCATGTCTTGCTGCAGCGCAGAATCGCCATGAAGATGTTGGAGTAAAGACTGCATATCACTCTTTCCAGGCCTCCGCTGGCATGTATACATATATCAATGAGAATTTCCTCCATGCTCCATCCACAGATCTCCACAACGACACTATCAAGACCTTGATTACAATCATGTTGGCACAAGCGCAGGAAGTCTTCTTCGACAAACAGGTTGTGGACGGTAAAAAAGTCAATATCATAGCCAAGCTTGCGGGCCAGATGGCTTTCTTATACAATCAAGCAATTGAAGGAATGCAGGAGAATGTGAACAAAGCTGTATTCGAGAGAGTTTGGTTACAATTGACGCAATTCAAAGCAGCTCACTACAATGCTGTTGCTCAATACTACCAAGCACTCACTGATGATGAGTCCAATGCGCATGGTTCTGCGATTGCAAGGCTACAAGTAGCAGGAAAGCATGCCAAAGAAGCAACTAAGCTGGCGTATGGTTTCCCTAGCTCGCCGTCGAGCATATCGCATATACCGTCCGATGCCGCGCAAGTTTTGTCAGACATGGCAAAGAAGATCACGGCCAATATTCAAGCAAAGGTGGTCGAATTCAATAAAGATAATGACTTTATCTACCACGACGTGATACCCAATGAGGCGTCGCTAAAAGATGTGCCTAAGTTGGCTGCTGCAAAAGCTATACCTATCAACGATATCTACCAGGGGCAGGACGTGCAAAGAGTTATTGGACCAGATATCTTTCAAAGAATTGTGCCAATGTCAGTCACAGAATCTGCCAGTTTATACGACGAGGAGAAGGCAAAGATGTTGAGAGCGGAAAATGAACGTGCTGAGCAGGCCAATAGCGAAATGGCGGCTAGTCTCGACTATCTGAAGCT
>Ga0160428_1000365_pt1 | contig 53090 bp, 48 predicted proteins | sample SolpanmetagenomM_FD_108198 | JGI IMG/M metagenome (GOLD analysis project Ga0160428, IMG submission 108198) | Solar panel surface microbial communities from Lawrence Berkeley National Laboratory, California, USA - M | ecosystem: Engineered > Built environment > Solar panel > Unclassified ... | reverse complement strand
CCTACCGCCGCCCGTGCCGAGCGTAAGCGCCAACGTCGCGAGGAGAAGAAAGCAGCACAAGTAGCGCGACGAGCCGCACGTGCTGCAGCTGCCGCTAACGGAACACCGAACACCAGTACTACTTCTGCTACACCTCAGGCAGAGGCAGACGCTGACGAGGACATGCCATTCGACTATGCAAGCGCGCCGAGTGTCTTGAACCCTGCTATTGCTGAAGGCGAGGCTGGGATGAGGAAAAGAGAGAAGAAGAAGAAGGAGTATAATCCTTATGCTAGGACGATGGAGGCGCCTGGGGGTGTTAAGAGGAGCGGGCCGGTCAGTACGGGGAGGACTGGGACGTTCAAAAGTTGAGTGAAGTCTTGCGTGTAGCTGTGAGCTGATGCAGTAGAGATGACGGATGAGGAAGCTGATACGGGTAATGGCGCTAAGATAGTGCTAAAGGCCTTGCCTGACGAAATTCATGTCCATTGTGGTACCTTTATGATTGCCATAATATACGTGGTGGATGATCAGATGCAGCATCAGATAGCAAATATTTTAAATCCACAGCAAGTTTGCGCAGATATCTAGTAGGAACTGGTGTACGTGTTTGCATAGGTTGTAAGAATGATGCTTGCTCCAGGATTTAGATGAGCGCCTAAGCATTGAGCCGATCATAGTATATCAAACATGACGGCTAGTCCCCAAAACCATACTGGTGGGACAATGCCAGGGCTAGGATTGACCATTGCGCTGAGAGGACCAGTGAATCCTGTCAGGTAGAGTAGAGCTCTGGCGAGGAATTCGAAGATGAGAGAGCCAGAGTGCTTCACGAGCGTTGCTTTGACCTTGGTGTGAAGATTCAACTAGAAAACTACACGACTACCCTACACTTCTCTGTCGTAGCAACGATAATTTGTACTTTGAAAACTCCATCCATATACAGTGCTCTGTCAATCCCAATCAGTTGTTCTCCTACTAGGCGAGGAAGCGATATGTGAGAGGCAGGAAACACAGACGAATGGACTATTGTGGTACTTTCTAGTGGTTTACAAGTCTCAACAAGCGTCAAGATTCGGATCAATTTTTTCTAAAGAGTCTTCAGCTACATCACTTGGTCCTGTACGTTCCTGCGACTGTGTGGCCTGCCGCACATAAGGTTTCTCTGTGAATATCATTCCACCTACCTCAGCGGTTGCCTTCATAACTTGCATCGTAAAGCAGCCCCCAGCGCTCAATTTACTGTCTCCGTGGACATCATCCTACCTGCGTGCCGGTTCGACAGCGCCTGCTTGCTTTCTTTTCTTTTCGTCTAGTTCTGCCTTTAACTTGTTGACTATCTCCTCAGGTGTCGGCATGTGATCGAAATCCATAGTATGAATTGGCAGCTTCACACGTTTCTTGTTCGGCTTTACTTTGTTTTTGGGCGGCTCTTCGCTCGATAGCATGCTGGTCATCCAGAACTGCCCTATGACGCTCGCTTTTCCGTCTCCATGTACATCTCTCCATACCCCTCGCACAAAGAACACGTTCATGATCTTTGGATTCAGGTTATATAGGTAATCGTCGATGGTTGCGACTGGCTGCTCGTGTCTCGGCTAAAGTAGGTGCTGTCAGCTTACGTAGAGATTAATACGGTAATAACGTTGCTTTCTTACGTCTCCTTTCTTTCGAGTCATTGAGGTGAAGGTGCGAGAATAGGCATAACTTTTCATGATTTTGAGCCTATGACGAGCTTGAAAAGGTCAAGTTTTGGTGATACCACCTAGTTAAAAAGACCTTCCTAAGCTCTTGACAGGCCTAACTTTGCTCTTTTTTCAACGATCTTATTATAGGTCCGGTACTCTTCACAGCTTGTTCATGGCAATTCAGCTCCTGAAAGAAAACAGATATCCCAGATTCAGCGAAACCGCTTGAGAAAGTTGAGACTAGGGTGTGAAGACTGCCGCTGCTGTTTTTAAGCTTGCGGATCTAGCCTACCTGGTCGTCGTCTCAACCGTTGACGAATTGAAAAGTCACATCGTTTGTCCAGAAGATTGAGCATAGGGTCAAGCTGTGAAGCATGCTAATGGTTGTTCCAGTGTCCAGCTACGTCGTACCCGTGAAAGCGTCCCAGACGCTGTAAGATTGAGATCAGAGACAGGTTGTTGACGTGGCAGCTGAATCCTGAACCTGCAAAGACTTCCGGAGCAACAAATGAAGACCTTACCTTCGCTTCTTTCTTTGGGATACTAGGGACGGTGTGAGGTAGCCAAGATCTCCTGCATATTGTCCAAGACTATCCACAACTGCTACTGCTAGGCAGCTTGATAGAAACGTCTATGGAAGCTGGGGATCGAGACACTACACGATATTTGGCTCGAAGAAAGGAGCTCATCGCGCGTGGGAGGCCTGCCAGATCTATTTCGGAAGCGCTGACAATTCTTGCTGGGAACGATAGAGCCCAGCAAACGGAGAAAGCACCTCGTCAAGCTCGAATCCGAGTATTTCTGCAGCTTTGAATGACACTTGGCTTGCTAAGACAGGATCAGGGGTCTAGATTGTGTCAGAACAAGGCAGGCGAAGGATTGAGATGGAAGCGAGGCGAATCAGCTTGCAGTCACAAGTGGTGCTGGAATGGAAGATATGTGGATGTAGACGTACGTTGTAAGAAAACCATTGTCGATGCCGAGAATGAAGACAATAAGAAATGTCCTTTTTTCTTGATGTACGCGATCACTGCTCGACTAAGCCCAGTCAATTGAGTGGGTGAACTTCAGAGCGCAGCAGGATGTTTTGTAAAGAATACGACTTATAATTGAGATGCTTGGCGTGAGAGGACGAGTGCCCAGCTGTTTGCGCTTGAAGTCGTAGGGTTCTGCAAGTTGTCGTTGTTGGTGTGAAGCTGCGAACCTGGGAATCCAAGCTTGCTCTCCTTCGAGTATTTTCCATATCTTCGAACAACAGCGCCAGACCTATTCTGCTCGAGAATGTAACACCATATGGAATATCAATAGTAGTGTAGTCGCTATCGTCACGTTTTGCCCATCATCAGCTCCTCGCCTTGACTTGATCTCGAGGTCACGTTTCCGGTACGTTGATTTGTTCTTTGCATCCTCATGGATGTTTCTTTCGACGAGCTTCTTCCTGATATTGTGCTACGTGCGGCTGCGCAATATATCGTGCCAAGGATTACGTCTGATCACAATGAATGATAATGTTCAATATGCTATGCTCAACAATAATCGGACTATGCTACCCTTACGTACGGTTCAATGTTGTTTATCATGGTAGAACGTGATTATTAATCGCACATGTCGAAAAGACCCTGAAACACACAACCTCCGAAATTGTGAATCGACCTCACCGTCGACACCTCTAGTAGCACTCCTCAAAATCTAAACCTGTACACACCTTCCACCTCACCCACCACACACCTACCGTCAACATGGAGAACGAACGTGGAGAACTCGTCGACCTGTAAGCGTCATCTTCAATCACAACACTTTCAACCGAAAAACATCCTACGAACACGAATCTCCTCATGATTCCACCAATTCACAGCAAGAAAGAAAGAACTCACACTAATCTCCATCTCCCACCAACAGTTACGTCCCCCGCAAGTGCTCAGCAACCAACCGCATCATCAAGGCCAAGGACCACGCATCTGTACAAATCTCTGTCGCCAAGGTTGACGAGAGCGGTCGCTACACTGGCGAGAACCACATCTACGCTCTTTCTGGCTTTGTGCGCTCCATGGGCGAGAGCGACGACTCAGTGAACAGATTGGCACAGAGAGATGGTTTCTTGAAGAACGTGTGGAGTGGAAGCCGATAGACGTTTCATATGGTTCGGAGAGGTGGTGATATGGTTAGTGAGGAAGATGTAAATGGCAGGAAGGGCAAAATACTGATGAGCATTAGGGATGTGATGAAGTTATTGAGCATGAGGCGAGCAAGAGGATGAACACTTGGGACCGGCTGGCATGATTGAAAATGTTTACACTATGGTCAGGCGGTATTGCTGCTTAAGCAGGGAAAGATGTGCAGGCCGTGTTCGCAGTGTTCTCGCGCTGAACAGCAGGTGGTAAAGAATAAGAATTTTACGATCAACTATTGCTCACCTTGTTCGTTACATTTTCTATGCGATATTCCACTCGAGCGTACTCTAGCTATCACCATCCGCGTTACCACCTCACCACACCTCGAGACTGTAATATTGCCAAACTTCTGTTAACGATTGCATTCGGCTCGGGACTGGTTTTACTCAAGATCGGTTACTACAAGATTGAAATTGTCTTCATTTCGAGAATGGTCTTTCGAGAATGATCCTGCCTCCTGTCTTCCATTCCAAGAATGCTTTCATGATTGGTCGGTTCACGGGTCGAGTTTGCAGCTCAAAAATGACCTCTTTGGTTCCTATTCCTCATAGTTCCAGACTAGGCCCAGTCCTGTTCCCATGCACATATAATCATAACCCCTCCTTACTCCTTCGTGACCATCGCTCATGCTCCCGGCTACCAGCATAAACCTTCCACAGGCCAAGAATGTCCGACTTCACCGTCACCACCCACGCATTCCTGGAACAGAGGAAGGCTAGAGTCGCGAGACTCTTTTAGCCGCAGAAAACTGATCTGATCATCTGCCTTTTGAAGAGCTGCAACGATTGAGAATGCGTGTTGGAGCACAGATACGGGTGGGACATTCGCTTGATGATGGCAGTTGTGCTGTGAATTGATAGGACTGGTGTTTGTGCTGTGATGCTGGCAACGAGGATGATTAGGGGGAAGGTGCTGCACTGGCAAGGTTGATTTGTGTTCCAAGTTGTGGTTGTGTAATGTGCACGATCACAGTATTGTAGTTGTTTGTATTTAAATTTCGAACCGCTCCATTATATCTACATTTCGAAGAGGTCTATACTGTAAATCTGTCGCAGTGCTATCGTCTTCCGGTCCAGTTATGAGACATTGAGACATTGTAGACTCATTGGAAGTCCTCGTAGCGCACTTGCATGACCTTTCATCTCAAGCAGTTCCGGGTATAATGCTTTGATGAAATTTACGCCGAATCCCATGCATGTTGTGTATCGTCAAATCATCCTGCATCAAGCTTCATGAGCGCAACGCTTTTCATGCCTCATTTTCCAACCACTGTCCAAAGTATTCGCAGCTTCTCGCGTCCACAGGTCCACCTTCCTCGCAAAGCTTAAACACTGGACACCTTGAACAGGGCGCCTCGCTGAACCCATTTCCCGGCCCATTTTCAAGGTCTTCGTCATGCGGTCTTTTCACCCATCTGTACATGTCTTCCATATCATCCCCTTCTGGTAGCTCTTGTACAGCTGCTGCTGCTGCTGCTGCCTTCCTTGTCTTTCTCTTCTTAGCGGGTAAGTCGTCCTCGTCTTCGTCGTCCATGTCCATGTCGATCGCTGTCTTGGCTCCCTTCCCACTTGCAGACCACCGAAGTGCTGGATCCACCTCCCTTCGCCCCATTCTCTCGATCTTGCCATCATATACCAACACATCCAGTAGCGCATTCATATCCAGCAATGTGATGTCCTTATTCTGGATGAATCCCTCTGCATCAATCCAATTCAGAATCTCAGATGGTGTCGGAAACCCTTTGTACCCAGCCGGATATGGCACCATTGCTCTTCCTTTATCGCTCATTGCCGGGTGGTAAAATCGCGAATCGCGTGTATAGTCTATCTCAAGCTCATCAAATTCGTCCCCATCTGCGTCGCGCTTCTTTTGTACAACTAGCTTTGGCCCGTCTCGCCAAGACAACTTGCGCACGTGGTTCTCTACTAGCCCTGCGATGGAGGCAATAAAGTCGACGTCGAGCTCGCCGTCGCTGAACCATGGACCGCCAGCGACTTCCTCAGCGGGTTCGAGCTCTTTCAGCATATAGATCTTGCGCTTCGGGTATTTCACAGACTTGATCTGTTTGACATAGCCCTTACTTTCAAGATATTTCAGCGCTTTCGTCAAAACAGACTGGTGGAGATTTGTTCGTGCGGCCAGCGTCTTCGTCCATATGCCTGTTGTTGTGCTAGCCTCGATCGTGGTGTACACCATATACTCTCTCTCGTTCATAAGAGACATCTTCTGAGCATCGGCTCGGCTACGGCAGCGGTAACAGATTTGGTTGTCCATTGTAAGGACTTGGAAGAGGTTCCTGGACATGAGCTTTTGGCAGATGAGCATAAGGTCGGCAACGTCGCTCGCTATGTTCATGTTGAGTAAATCGGATTGGTTGAAGATGTCGCTGTGGGCGCCTTCGCCTTCGTCGGCTTCTTTGCTACATCGTTCGTAGAGCTCGTCGACCTTGCGGTCGAGGTCGGGACCCATTTTGGATAGTGTAGAGCTTGTAAGAGGGGCGGGATCGCAGGCTGAGTGCTATCGAAGCTGAATGCGGCCACCATATGCTAGCACGGAGGACGTCTCTCGATACTTAGACGAGACTTCTTCAGCAAGGTACACTAGATAGTGTAGAGCAGGATGCAGAAGTTGTGTCAATATGACTTTTTGGCTTGGCATTGAATGTTCTTATCGATACATATTATTAATAATCATTTCGTTCAACCTCCTTCGTCCTTTTCGTCCCTTTCTTCCTTGATCCCGACACCAAAATCCTGCTCTTAGACTTCTGTAGCCTGCATTCTAATCTGAGCGATCTGCTCTCTCCTCCTTTGTCCTTTTCACCATGGTCGCAATTTTGCCATGACTTCTATAGTTGCACTCTAATTGAGTCATCTGCTCTCTGATTTCATGGTCTGCTTCTGCTTCTCTATAAGCTTATGATCTGCTGTGAGACCGTGTTGCAATCTCGGAGACCGTCGAGCGTGCCGATTAGGTGAGGAGGCGTGTGATCTGGACGATGAAATGGACAGAGGGAGGTCATCCATTCTCCGCAGTGCGTTCTGGTCAGTTACCCATTCCAGCTCGTACTGCCCGGCTCACCCGAAGGGCGACAGAACCCGTAAGCAGTGCGTCGATTGTCGAGTTCGGTTGCTCGATACTTGTTTTCAACTATAACATCTGCTGGTTCACTTCTTGGCAAAGTAATTGGCGAGCGTGTTCTTCTGCACTGGCTTTGCAGGACTCTTCTTTGCACCTTCTCCCTCTTTCTTCTCCGGCTTCTCGCCAACTCTTAAGACACTCATTAGGTCCTCAAACTCTTTCTCACCGACAATACCACCACTAGCTTGCACATGCCCCCTCGCGAAGTCATGTCCCATCCTCTCCCTCAAATCGCCACTCTCATGTTGTTCAGCCACGTCTTTCAGTGTCTGGATGATGTCGACTTGCGGCTCTTTCGCTTTGGCACTTCGTGCTATTCGGCAGGAGAAGTTAACCTTACCAGGCAAGTGGCCAATATTAGCACACATCACTATCTCCAGCCTAGGCGAGGAGAGATGGTTTGCCCATCGAGTAGCAATGAGTGGGTGTACTTGGCAGGCGGATGAGATGCGAAAGACGGCGATTTTGCCATCAATTGAAAATTTTGGTGCGGTATGCGTACATCGCTCCACTTCGGCGTTGATCTCTTGCTTCGCAGCTAGCAGTCGCTGGTCCGACAAGATCTCCTTGGGCGACCTGGCTTTCAGGAGTGCGTCTAGGGCGGAGCTGACATCGAAAGTTGCTGTTCGACGAGGCGCATTTAGCATGCCGATTGCGTCGGTGATGTTCTTCTTCTTGTACTCCTTGAATGCTGCTGTCATGTCTGGGAACGGCGGCTCGAACTTTATTGTTGTGCCCAGATCACCCATAGTGCCAATTGCGCATAGCCATGAACACTGAGCTGGTACTTGTGGGTGTAGCGGCTTACATATCTCGAAGGTGAGTAGTGATGCCGTAGCCACAGGCGGCGAGTTGCAAGCTGTTACATGTGCGGAGTCTGCTGGGAAGTCTGTCTCAAGTGCAAAGTGGTGATCTATAACAAGTCCTATATGTGGAGGATCAATCAATCGAGGAGCGGGACGAGAACCTTGATCGAGCACAAAGATGTAGGCTGGCTCCTTTGCAGCCATGCGTTCGCGTTCGGCCTCTGAGTGGATGTTATTGCCCTTCTCCAGTAGATGAAACGAGATATTCGAGTCGTCCAGACCTAGAAGGAGAAGTGTTTTGTACATTATAGCTCCAGAGGTCAGACCATCCGCATCTTTGTCTGGGACTATAAGAGTCGTCCTGTTATCTATCGCACATTGCTTGATAATCTCTCGTGCCTTTTCTATCTGGTCTATTGGGGCTGGCCAGATGATCTCCCCATCCTCGTCTTTCACTGACGTCGCGAGATGATATTCTGGTACTTCTGCCTTAGGTTTCTTGATCTTGGTTGGACTTATGGCAGACGATGCAGCACGCTTCATGATGCCGATGCTGGAACGGCTGCCCGATAACAAGTGGATGCCTCCAGCACTGATCAAAGCTCTTAATGATTTCGCTAGCTGGAGTCGAAGAGTGGGGACACGACACAGAACAGCACGCATATACAAAGATCACTGATGCGGGTAGGCGTAGAGCTCCGATATTCTTTCGCGTTGCTGGGTGTTTGCGCACCAAATAGTTGGTCAACCTTTGGACCTCCGTATTCCTATGACATCAGCGGTGGCGACAACCGACCTCAATGGACGTAGGCTTACAAAGTATATTCGAAAGGCCTGTCATCTGCAATTAATGCAATGTACAAGCTCGATTATGCTGCCGTAGACATGTCAGGCGGTGGCAGCAGCAGCCGAATATGCAAGTGCTTATGTACTTGTCGACTCGATGCCGCGCCAACTGCGATCGCCACACAGCCACTGGGGCTGAAAAGCATAAGACAAGGACTGCCACAATCATTGACATATGCAAGTGGTTTATATTGACGCCCTTGGCCTTGCCATGTCGTAGCAGGGAGAAAAACTCATTCGTGGCATTTTTACCAACTCTACCAGTGCTTTGTAAAAATTTGACGCTTCATTCACTGTGTCCAACTGCCCTAGTAAAGCAAAATGGCTACACATCAAGGCTTCCACTGGAGAGCGCCCACACTCATACTTGGAAGCCTTCTTAGTGGTCTCGCGCTCATCCTCGGACACCACTTCTTCTATCACAACCTAAATGGCACGCCGCCTCGATCGTATAGTTATCGAGTGCCTGGTTTGAAATATTCATTGACCGATCAACGCATCAATCTTGTAGGTGGAACCGCTCTTGCCTTTCTGGTCAAAACATGCCTTAGTATCGCCATGTCTTCCGCGTACACTCAGATCCTTTGGAAGTTCTTCAGGGTGCACAGTATACAGATCTCGACCGCCAACGCCATCTTCGGTCTTATGAGCAATCCTTTAGGTTTATTCAGATATCGGCTGTGGTGGTTGCACCCTTTCATGATGCTTTTAGCCCTGGGTAAATGGTAATACATTGTCTTCAGAATCGAGTTGTCATATGCTTATGCTGATGAGCTTCTAGGATTGTCCCCCTTGCTACTATCATAACACCAGCAACTTTGACTGTCGCCATGGCACCTTACATCAATTTGCAGCAATTACATGTGCCAATGACCGATTTTGCAAGCCTCAACTTTGCCAATACGAAGGGCATTACTATTCAGATACCAGGGGCTACAGATGAGGATGACGCAGTGCTGGCATATAATGGAACATACTTCGGCCCTCAGTCCGCCGTCGCAAGAGTCGTATCCGCTAGTGTATTACAAGGTTCTGTCCTCTCGATTACGCCGCCTTTGGATGCTCTGAATGCATCGTGGGCTTTGGACTTTCCTGGACCAGCCATTCAATGCCGCAATGTCTCCACTGCAATGCGCAATGCTATAATAAACACCATGACAATCAAGCGGAAACCTTGTCCTGTATACTATGGCTTCATGAGCTGGGTACCGGGAAACTCTGATCTTATGTCTAACGCCTCGATGCCGAACAATGAGACTGTCCTTACATCATTAGGTCCACTAAATGTTACTGGGCCGACTCCTGCAACAATCTTCGTGGCGGCCTTCCCCGATTGGCTGCCTCCAAGTGCAATCCAAACTGTTGACTGCCAGACTTTTGACGGTTCCACTATTCTGCAATGCCAGCTCTATAATGCATCATACCATGCCGAATTTTCATACACTAATGGTGTACAAGATGTGAATATAACACTTGGTCAAAAGTACAATGATATACATGTTCTCTCAGAAATCCATTCAACGAATGCCACGGCGGAGTCGAGCCTGGCTGTGACTACTGTCCGCAACCTGGCATATCAGTCCGTGATGGACTCGTTTGGGGTAACATTGATAGGCCAGATATCGACCAGGTACCTTCTCGTACCACCCTCTTCCTATGTGAGTGTGAGCTCAGCGGTATTGTCGACAGTTCTCGCAGAGACTATAGAACTTCAGTTTCTAAAACAGATTACGTCGACTTCGTTGCTAAGTCAACAACCGTTCACTGGGTTTTCTGGACTGAGTGTAACTGATACTGCGCCTCCGACTATGCCTCTAGCCAGCGCTCTTGAAAGCTTGTTCCAGAATGTTACTGTTAGTTTGATGAGCTCCGAACTACTTAGGTAAGTCGGCCTCAAGCTGGTAGTGTTGTTTCAGGGAGTTCTGCTTACACTTTGACAGAGCAAACGTTTCTTCGCCTTATGCACCGCCACCAATCACAGTCAATTTCACGACCTATCAAGCGACATATGAATACGCCGCCTCAACTCTTTGGATATGTTATGGAATTGCACTCTGCATCTCGACCTTTGGCGTGTTATTAGGCCTTCTAACAGTCATCCAAACTAAGAGCTCGTTCACCGATGACTTTTCGACCATTCTGCGTGCTACACGGACAGCAGAGTTATCGACGGCGATCGATGATCAGGATACAGATGGAAGAGATCCATTACCAAAGTATATCGGCGATGCTAAAATCAAACTGGCCAAGAATGACGTTTACCAAGATGCCGACATTGACAGAGCTGATATCAGGCTCACTGTCCAAGCGCCAAAGTCAACAGTTTATGATGCTGGGGCAATATCGTTAGGACGTTCGCATACATATATGCATGTGCCAGATGACGATGGCGATATGGGCAATCGGGGTGCAACTCCGTAATTACTTAAGGTATATAAAGTATCGTATCCTCAATTTCCTTCACCAAGGAGAAATTCCTGAGAAGCGCCGACCTTCGCACGCCGGTCGCATAGCTCGAATGGCAAAAAATCCAAAGTCAGGAGTTTTCGTCCGTGCGAGTCATAGGCGCCTGGACTGGTGTTTGTAAATCTATTCATCGGGAGATGTCGTGAGGCGCCTGGACTGGTGTTTCGCGATATCTGCCATGTTTTTGCTGGTTGTTTGATTGTTTTGGTGTCTGCTATTGCTATAGGCAGGCTGTTCGTTGGTCTTTTGTTTGTTGTGAATGTAAGTAGCCAGTAGTGGGTGGTGATGGGCGTAAGGGGAGGGAGCTATGAATTGACGCTAAGGTTTCATGAGCGTTTCAGAAAGTTTAATTCATGTTTGTGGATGCGAACCGAAGCACGTGTTGAACGAGGGCGTGCATGGTTGTGGGTTCGAATTGGGGTGTATGCATTATGACTCTGACTTTGCTTTTGATCTACATGCCACAAATCAGTTATTACAGTAATTACAATCAATATAGTAACGTCGCTCGATTCGCTCGAATAGCGAATACTTTGAGCCCATCGGATTGACCAAGTGCTGATGGACATTAGTATCTTCCAATTACTTCCTGAATCGATGCACGAACATGCTATCAGATCACGAGCTATTGTGTGCAATATCCTTGACGCTAATCTACCACCCTCTCGCCCTCACCCACGCATCCACAATTTCCATCTCTTTACCCTCGCCTTGAGCGGAGTCAACGATGTAGTAAGCGTTGAAATTTGGGCCGGCGATGCATGCATGATTTGGCCACAGCAGCACCTTCTCCCCAATAGTCAACGAATACTTCTTTTCTTTTGGCCCTTCCCATGACAAGATACCATGCTCTTGGCTAATTCGCTTGACCATCCACCCTGTCTTGCCCTCTTCATCATATATAACCTTATCATCTTGTGGTTTCCACGGACTTGGTGCTAAAACGCCCCATCCAGGGTAACTCTGACAGGGTTCACGACCGAGTGCAAGGCTGCCAGCGCCAATCAATGCTTCTGGAGTTTCACGATTCTCATAGACGGAGAGGACTTCGGCGAGGATTCGAATGCCAATGTCGGACGTTGTCATGTTGGCACGAGCGTGTGTGCTCATCTGTTGCATGTCTAATGTAGGATATACGCCAGCATGAAGCTCGAGCTCATGAGTGGAGGCAACTTTAGCCATGACTTCTTTCACTGTAGTGCTGGCGTTAGGATCGCTGACAAGGTTCGCTGCTGATGCTGCTGTGGGAGTTGCACCAACAGAGATTGTGAATCTCGTCACGCCAAAATCTTGTGGTGTGGCGCCCTCCGTGGCATCAAGGACTTGTTGGATCTCATCGGCAAGAAAGTTGAGTGCATCTGATGATGATTTTGCGCCGTAAGAGTGACCCATGTGTGTGTAGAACCCTATGAGCTTAACGAGGGGATGGCTATGTACTTTGTCGGAAGAAGCATGTTGCTTGATTGTGTTCAGGAGAATCTCGAGTTCAGTCGACTTCGGTGCGGCTCCAGCACGATGGTAACCGGGGTCGACTTTGATCCATACTGGTACTGATTCTGTGGTTGGCGACGGTCCTATCAGATTTCGTAGTTGAGCAGGGTGATCTAATAGGAAGCTGATACTATCGTGGCCAAGTTGTTCACGCAAAGGAGAGAGACGCTTGAAGCAGGTCGAGGACGGCGGTACGCCATAGACAACATTCACCTTCCTGCCTTGCTGTTTACACTCGACGAGCCACGGAAGAAGGAAGAGTGCTTCGTTGACTGTAGAGACGATAAGATTTACGGGTCTTGGAGCGTCGCCTACTTGAAGCTTCGCAAGCTCGATGGTTTCTGCGAAATGGTAAGTGAACAACCACGTAACGGTATAATTCAGACGAGAACAAAGGAAGAAGAAACTTCTCCACGCAAAAGCAGATTAGGCAACGCTTTGGATAATGGAGAAGAACCATGCATCTCCACAATCTGGCTGCATCAAAAGGCGGATGCGGGTCTGGAACGTCGACTTCATGGCTGGCGGGTGCTTAGATGAGGTGGCTTACTATGAGTCTTGACGTGGGCACGCCAGCCGACCTTGAGTGTGTCGCATGTCTCCAACATCAATGCACAATTACGTCTGATCACATTAAGGTCTAAGATCACCGCAGGGCCATCGAGATGTCGGACATCTGTGCCTAGGAACTGGCTGAAGGTCTTTGCGGAGGCGGACGGCCAGGCCTCCATGCCAGTGCCGCTGCTAGTGGTCGTGCTAGCTCTTCGTAGTGCTTGGAGCATAATGATATCTTGGGTTCAGACAACTGAAATGCACCGAAGCTCTCTACAGAGTGAATGTGATTAAGTAGTCAGTCAAACCTCGGAGCATACGTATCATCCAATGGTCTGTTCTCGAAATATGACTGGTATGACTGAACTTGGAGAAGGAGTGAGGTTAAACAACGTTACACGTGTCAAAAGCGCCTTATCAGCCATGCAGGGACATGACGATCGAAAGCACCGTTTCAGGTAGGCGCGACATCAAAGCAGATCAATCAAAAAAGTCCAACCCTCTCAGAGTCACCATAGCACAGACGCCCTCATGGCCGTAGCGCATGCGGTTGCTGTCAAAGCATCCCAAGCTACAAATGCTTCAGCTAAGCACTAGCATGTAAGCTCACCAAGGTCTGGGCTATTAGCCGTGGCTTTCAAGAGTCTGAAACGGCGACCACGACGTCCTGAAGTATACAACTCCGCGCACTAACAAGGAATAGGATGCAGAAGGGCTCTAAGGTCACTAGGACCCATAAAGTACTCAGGGCGCTCTTCACTGTATCTTGTAATGGTCTTCAGTCGGTGCAAGTTCAGTGCTGTCGTGAGGAGCGGAAAGAAGAGTAAAATGGTTTGGAAGAGGCAAATATCAGATCGCATGATTATTAATGTGCACCGAGTAAGTCAAAGATAAGCATATCTCAACGGCTGTCAACCTCACTCAACGAGATAACAAAGTGCTTCCTTACTGGAGATATCGCTGATTGCGAGGCGTGACCTAGAGAAGCTTACACCTTGCCGCGATCGGCAATCGCTGTGCCGCTTATACTCTTCGATGCGATCTTTCTGTGCTTCCCTTCAGACCATCAGTATCTGGTGGAATGTGGCAGGGACTATGATTGCGACACAGCGTCACCCAACACTAGAGACCGTCATCTTCAAGTGATAAGGTCGCACGATCTGCGTAGAGCGCAACATGAGATTGTGCTTTCTGATAACCGAATTCGCGAGCTCTCTCAAGACTCCACCTTGCACGTGAAACGGTGTGGTTGAGAACGAGGAGGCTCGTCGCGGAGAAGAGGAAGAAGAAGAGCTGTCTTATAAGCTTCTCCGAGGGGAAGCTCTCTGGTCCTTGTTGCACATTTCTGAATTGTTCGCGTTAGTTAATTGTGGAGGTTCGAGGCTGCCCAGACTTTCGTCTTATCTATCAGCCCAACGACCATACAATCTCCACGGTTAAGCATGCAAAGCTTCCGACTGGGCAGACTTGCTTGTATCTCTACCCACACATTTTGTTTCTCGTTCTGAAATCTGCTGTTGAGTATGCAAAACGACGTGTGCCGCGGATTTAGATCTGCACAGCCCGAAGTAAGTTTATCCTGTGCTCAACGCTGTGTGCTATCAGCACTGGTCGTGGCCCTGTGGAGTAGTAGTGTCTTGTCATATATAACAAGATTGTCCTTTCGTCTTTCATGATTTCTTTTACCTCATTCATAAGCAACAGCTCAGTCACCATCAACAACCATAGTCTGTAGAGTACTGAACACGGCCATCGCCTTTCGTAAACTCATTAATCACTTGCACTCGGCATCTTACACACAACTGCCAACATGGGCATCAACACTCTCTGGGCTGCACCAGAGGTGAACCCAATGTAAGCCAACAGACAAGAATACTTTGTCCATCAATCGCGCTAACACTTCGACAGCAACCACAAAGCCAGATCCATCCCACTTCTCAACCCTCTCAACCTTTACGGCAAGACCTTCTTCTTCTCATGGTTTGGTTTCTTCATTGCATTCTGGTCATGGTATGCGTACCCGCCACTATTGAGTGGTAAGTGCACTCCGCGTCCGGGTCAGTAACCCATCATACTCATCCTTCTATTCAGATGTCATCAAGGGCGACATAAAAGTCTCGACCGCTGTTGTTTCCAACTCGAATGTCATCGCTCTCACCGCTACCTTACTCGTCCGCTTGTTCGCTGGATACCTTTGCGATTTGGCCGGCCCAAGAAAAACCTTTGCTCTTTGTCTCCTCGCTGGTGCTATCCCTACCTTCTGCGCTGGTGGTGTCACAAATGCTGCCGGACTTTATGCCAACCGATTCTTCATTGGTATTCTTGGTGGCTCATTCGTTCCCTGTCAAGTATGGATGACTGGATTCTTTGACAAGAACTGTGTCGGTACAGCAAACGCCATCGCCGCTGGTCTTGGTAATGCTGGTGGAGGTGTTACTTACTTCGTCATGCCGGCAATTTACAACGCTCTGCGCAAGGATGGCTTGACCACCCACGTGGCATGGAGGGTTGACTTCATCGTCCCTGGTGTTCTCATTGTCTTTGTTGCATTGTGTCTTTTCTTCCTCTGTGAAGACACCCCACTAGGTAGCTGGGAAGATCGGTTCGCAGTGGTTGATGAGAACCTACGCAAACACGATATGGTTGGCATGGCCGACATCAACGCTCATGAGAGCTCTAGCGAAGGTGCCATTGTCGGCGTTCCTGGTCAAATCACTAGCGAGAAGTACGAGGATGCTCCCGCAGCTACAAGCTCTCAGGTCTCTCAGGCATCCACCGATGAGAAGAAGAACGATCTGCTACCACCAGTCGAGCCACAGTACGGAGACCACGAAGCTCACATTGGCGCAGAGCAAATGTATGAGGCTGCCAAGGGTGAGGTCGTCCGCAAGCCTACTGGAAAGGAAATTCTCAAGGTTGTCTTCTCACCACAAACTTTCGTCACTGGTATGTGCTACTTCTGCTCGTTTGGTGCTGAGCTGTCAATCAACTCCATTCTTGGAAATTGGTACCTCGCCAACTTCAAGGCTTATCACTTCACCCTCCAAGAGTCTGGCAACTGGGCCGCTATGTTTGGTTTGCTCAATATAGTATGCCGCCCTGCTGGTGGTATCGCAGCCGATTATGCCTACCGTTACACTGGTTCTGTCTGGGCTAAGAAGGTTCTGCTTCATACCTACGCAGTTATTAGTGGCTGTTTCCTCATCGCCATTGGATTGCTCAACTCTCACAACCAAGCTACCATGTTTGGTCTTTTTGCAGGATTCGCTTTCTTCCTCGAGGGTGGCAACGGTATGAACTACGCCCTTGTACCTCACGTCCACCCCCACGCCAACGGAATCGTGTCTGGTTTCACTGGTGCCATGGGTAACCTTGGTGGTATCTGCTTCGCCATCATCTTCAGATATTTGACGCCAAACTTCGGCAAGTCTGTCTGGATCATTGGTGTTATCACCATCGCTGTGAACATCGCTGTCTGTTGGATTCAACCCATACCGCGCGGCCAAAGAGCAGGTCGTTAGAGTGGTTTCAACGCGTTTCAACGCGTTTCAACAGTATGGCTTTCATTTCAGGGCAGGAAAGGAGAAGCTAGCTATTCCTTCTATCAGATTGACATCCGTCTTTTGTACTTTATACTTTATACCCTTTCGAATAGCTTACGAATCGCACACATGTTTGTCTTTGTCACACAGGTTCATATTCTTAGTCATAACGATGGTGTCTTCCTATTGCTTGTGGTCGATGGTCGAATTCGCCACTGTCAACCTTCGGGCTTTGTGAATCCGTACCTACCCTGCCTTTCCAGACACGTGACACACATCAGAACCTGAAGCTCTCAGCGCATCTACAACCTGGAACCTAATCACACACCTTTTGTACATATTACAATCTTTTCTTCAATCACACCGATTACACCAATACCGACGCTACTTGCCCACTGCCCACTTGCTTCTCATGCTTGCATTGATTTGACTGTGACACTCATTCGAGATATCTAACAAAATGTCAGGAAAGAAAAGATCTCGTCAGACCCTCGAGGAGGTACTCGACCGACCTTGGTGCTATTACTGCGAACGCGACTTCGACAATCTGAAGGTCCTTCTTGATCATCAGAAGGCCAAGCACTTCAAGTGCGAGACTTGTGGCCGTAGACTCAACACCGCAGGAGGTAAGCCTACCATGTTCATTAGAATAACACTTAGCCAAATGCTTACACTTTACTAGGTCTTCACGTTCACATGAGCCAAGTCCACAAAGAACCCTTGTCTCGGGTCGAAAATGCGCTGCCTGGCCGTGAAACCGGCGATATCGAGATCTTTGGCATGGAGGGCATTCCCGCGCAGGACCTTGAAGAAATTCGTCAGAGAACAATTGCAAAATACTACGCAGAGCATGGACCACCAGTACAGCAGAAGCAAGGACCAGGCAAGAAGATCAAGAAGGAGACTCCAGAAGAACTCAAGGCAAGGTTGGCACTGTTTAGAGCTGAGAAAGCCAAGAGAGCAGCCGAAAAAGACAACAACAAGGAGGAAAGCGGGCAAGCATCGTCCGATGCTGGTCAAGGAGGTGGTCATGCTACAGAAGCCGCTGAAAGTCCTGCGCCCTCGGTAAGTAACGGTTCTTTTCATAAGAAAGACCGGATGCTTACATCTGTGTCATATTCACAGACACTTCCACAGGGTTCAGTTCAACACACACCTGAACTTGGCTATCCCGGCTATGCTCAACCCTCTCCTGGTCCAGCGGGATACTACCCTGGCGGCGTGATGCCCGATTACATGCCACCGTTCGCAATGCCACCACAACCATTTGCCTTGAATCCTTATGGTGCACCACCTCAGCAGTACCCAGGTCAACAGCCTTGGGGTGGACCACCACAGTATATGCCGCCCGCACACAACTATCAATTTGCTGGTCCTCCACATCAAGCTCCTCCTGGTATTGCTTCCTACTCTCCACCACCCCAAGCATTTCCTCACAAACCTCACCACAACCTCCCTTCGGGACCTCCTGGCTTGGCTGCGCCTGTGCGCACTCCCAGCCTTACACCTGCACCGCCTGGTTTGCCTCAGAAGCCCTCGTTCACGCCATCGGTTAGCCAGTTTCAGTTGCAGCAGATGCACCAAGGCGGTGGTGTTCCTGCAGGCGCCCATGGCCAAAGTGTCAAGCATGAGCAAGGCGGTAGTGCTTCAAACCAAACCCCATCTTACACTCGTAGCACCCCTACGGTCGAAAAAGAAGACGTTGAGATGGAAGACGTGTTTGAGCAGAACAAAACCAAGCCCAACCACACCTCTGCAGATGTCGATGCACTGATCGCAGAGTATGCACCCAAGCCCGCTCAACCAGTACAGGACACTCAGCAAAGCCCTGCCGCCGTACAGCCCGCTTTTATCGACCCGCCCAAGGAGCAAACACCCAAAGACCAAGGCTCAGCCTCGGTTACTGCCCCAAAAGGCAAGAAAGGTAAGAGCAAGGTCGAAAAGACCTTCAAGCTCAAATTACAGGACAATAAGACGAGCCCCGAGGAGAAGCTGGCATCCTCCCCACGCTACTCCTTCTCAGTCGAGACCAGACAGGAGCAGGAAAGAGAAGAGAACACGGTTCTGGGAGAAGTAGAGGCGCAGGTCACCGGACCTGAAAGAGGCGAGGTAGAACCCGCAGACAAGACTGGATGAGAAATGGGGTAAATTCATGAGAGAATCTCAATCGAGACAGGTTGGGATATGGAAACTGGCGTTGGGATACAGCTAAGTCGAAAAGCTTACGACATGATTCACACCAAAGCTAATAGCTTTGGCAAGTCCAAACACTAATGGTAATCTCTTTCTATAATGATCGAAGATTTCCTTGTACGATACGGCGGTGGATTTGAACCTCGTGGGCTTGTGGTGAGTGCTGTGGGGCATACAAAAACTGAAACATCACTGATCGTTCATGAAATCTCGAAAAGAGATACTTTGAGATCTGCAAAGAAGGAGGAAAATGCATTGTACGACTATGGTGTGGGAGGACTGTCGTGACATTACTGTAGGTGACTCGTTGTAGGTGTTTTCTTTCACTTCTATGAGTTCCGAAGAAGTTTCACATCTGAAAGATATCCGCACGCTTGTGCTGAGTGCCGTCGAAAGAGAAACAAGTACGAAAAAGATAAGAATACTCATCGTTCTAATTGCTCTTGTGTCTCTCCTTATTCCTTTTCCTACACATCGGTGCTGCAGCAGTACAGCGTTCAGCAGACTCAGCAGACCAAGCACAAACGGTCCCCACCTTCACTTAGATAGATTTCGATAGCATCGTTCTTCGAACCCTGGTGCTTCGTCCCAGCTTTCCATTGGCAACACTCTGTTTGAAACTGTTGACATTCTTTGTGACCTTAGTTGGTATCAGCACTCTCCTTTCAGAGATGTAGCGGGTTAATATTCCGATGAATATGTTAGCACAATGACATCAAATATCATCGATACCTCGCCCATTAACACCTCGTCCATCAACACCTCGTCCATCAACACCTCGTCCATCAACACCTCGTCCATCAACGCACCGCCCATTGTCACCGACTGGGTTAAAGATGCAAAGTCCGTCGTGAAGGCTAAGCGAAGCAACGCTTCGGGTCACTTGCGTAAAATTGGTGGTCACATCTTCGGATCAGCTGACCATGTCTTGATGGCCAGCGTATGCCAAAACGGTCTGGACGAGCTGACTATGGCGAAAGCCTAGTTGTGCGAGATGGAGAACGAGTTCATCGATCTATCCCAGCAGTGGGGTGGCAGGTGGTTCGTGCAGCTCTTTCCGCTCGTCTGCATTGTCTGGGATGTCCCAAACACATCCCAGACGTGCATAGGGCGCAGTTGTACGGCGACGACATCATTGTCCCAACTTCCCAACAATACATTGACAATCGTCACCTGACAGATCACTTTCGTGACACAGACATGGACATCCTCGAAGGTCCTCTTGTCCACTTTCCCTCGCTTCTTTCTCATGTCATTCGTCCCATTAGACTGTTTCTACTACTTTTCTTTGAGGTTTCTCTCAATTGTCCTGTACAACTTCTCTTCTTCTCTTCTCATTTTCCCTAATCATCTCGGCTCCACTATTCCCTCTACAGTCTTCTCTACAATCTTCGATCTTTTTTCTTCCGACTCTTTCATTTGACCTTTTGCTTTACCAATACTGAAGTCCTCGACATGCCGGAAGCATTGCACCAGCTTTCTGTCAATACATCAAGTAAGTCAAATATTCTATCGTGTAATAAAAGCTCACCTAACGTCGTCCAATTACATCAAGATCTCTCAAGCGGAACGCCAATACCGCATTAGCTGAAGCTGTTGTCAAGAAAGAGAGACACACAACCGACTGTGAAGATGACGAAACTCTTGATACAAACGAACACACCGAAGCATTTGTCAAAATCCTCAGCACCATCAAACTCAATGACGATGAGGAAGAAGAAGACGCTGAGAATGGAGAGATTGAGGTCGCCGAAGCTTCCGTGAAATTGCAACAACCCTTGTCGTGAACAAATGTTCCATTTCGCTAACGATAGTGTTCTTGAATTCTGAAATGTCGCTCGTGGATCTTGTTACGCCAGTCGCTTCCAGCGTGACCAGGAGTAACCCCTCCCAGGTTCTTCACTTTCAAAGTGCTGATGCCGATCTCAGTGATCTTACTACTGTCAATCTCATAAGCTTCAACGTCCACATACACAAATACGACCTTGGAGTAGAAAGGAAAAGCTGGAGGTGCGTTGGGGTCAACGGCTGCCTATTGAATCTAACTTGCCAAGGGTGATACAGAAGTGCAGCACTACGGTATACAATTGGTCCAAGCTCCGTGCGTGCTCTGACTCCTGCTCAAGTTGCTGCAGGGAAGATCATCATAAATCTCAACATAGCCATTGCTAACTGTCCTATGATAGGCTCAGCCCACAAAGCTCGCCCATGTCTTGCGCAACGCGGCCATCGCTCCAGTCAACCAAATTTGCTGGGAGCGTTCCTCGTGTTGACGTCCTCAACCCTCAGACCATCACCACATCATACCGTACACGCGTCACCACATCATACACAGTCCATGCAAACGGCACCAAACACAAAAACAAGACATGGGTGACCAAAGCTGCCACTTTCGTGATGAACAACATCTCGCAGAATCCTATCTCGGCAGATCCTGTACCAACCAACAAGGATATGTCCAGAAATCGGTGTGTGTGATGGGAAAACAGCGTCAGAAGTGTCATCAGGCTGCTGAAACCCAAAAGGGCAAAAGTTTGATATTTCTTAGGGTCAATGTATACGATGACGGCTCGATGGCGGACTACGTTGGTCTCACCTCCACTGTTTTCTCTCGTACAACTATCCGTACAATCTTCGTCTCTTTTTCTCTTCGACTTCTCTGCTTCCACCATACCAACCGACTAACCCGATCAAGGGGTTTCAGCATCGCAAAGTCACGTTGTTCGTCCCTGAAAGGTGTTCGTGGCTCGTGGCCATCCAAAGGACAAAGCTAATTCTGTGCGTTTGGGGCTGCTTGACGTGATTGCTGGTCTGCAGATCTGACAATAGTGTTATAGTCGACCAAGGCGGAAGATGAAGTATAGAGTTAAGTGCGATGTGAAGTGAAGTGAAGTGGGCTGAAGATGTTTCGAATGTCAAATAAGCTAGAAGCTGAGTCGAATCTTTCTGTCAGAGATATGCAGTATACAGTTGAGGATAGAGAGAAGCAGACATGGTCGACCGGCCATAGAAAGAAACTAAAAGATTCATGGATGAGGCTATTGCCAGTCTACTGTACAAACACCGACTTTCTATCAAAAACGCCGTGCCGATGCTCAAAATGCTTACTCTTCAAACAAAACACAAAAGGTCCCGAGTACGAAAGAAAAAGACCTGTAAACATTTCCCTTTCCTCGTCTCAGGTGGCAACTCAATTCAAGAAGCCTCCCTCCAAAACTTCTTACTCAGCAGCTCAACAAAAGCCTTCCGATCCAGCCTCAACACACCCGCTCTCGGTCCCATATCTACACTCTTTCCCCTCCTCACATCCATGCTCTTCCTCATTGAAAAGTCATGACTCCCCTGTCCACCCCCAGCGGCATCTCCAAAGAATTCGATAACCTCTCTCCCTTCATACTCTGCTTCCAGCAAATCATCCCACGTGAACTTTGCCGCCGCGCCAGGTATGTTCATCTGGCCTCTACTACCCTCGATATCGTAGTCATTGATATGGTTACTACTGACTGTGATGTCATCATCCTTCAGATTCCGACCTTCCCACGACAGCAGAATACCTCGTTGCAGCAACTGCTGACCGCTGTACTTGTAGCTGCCGAATCTTGGCTCTTCGCCACGACTCTTTAGCGAGCGCAGATGTGTCGCTTGTTTGCTAAAGGGATTCGTGAGCTTTTTGAGGCCGTTGCGGCGCGCAGACTTGGATTGCAGTGTTGTGAGCGATTGTTCGTAGGTATTGTTATAAGCGTCTAGTCTGTCTTGCAGATAGCGTTGTTTTTCCTCCAGATGGCTGAGCGTGTTACGCACGTTTTCGAGCTCTTGCTGGCGTTGCACGCGTCGGCGGTGCTTGTTGCGGATGTCGACTGCGATTTCGTTGAGGAGGTCTTGGTAGTGGTTCTTGCGCGTTAAGCGTTGGTGGCGTTCGAGCTCGAGGATGTTCTCGAGCGCGATTGCTTTGAGAGAGGCGTAGTTGAGGGAGGTGATGTCGACGAGACTTGTACTGCCGTCAATAGTATATGCGCTGCGACGCCGGGAGTGCTCGTCTGCGGCTGCAGCGAGTTCTTCATGGACGAGTGTGGACCAGCGCGCTTCGTCGTCTGGAGTGCAAGGTTTGACCATGATTGACATGAGGTCGGGACCTGTTTGAATGCGAATGATGTACAAGACGCATCGTTTGGTTTCCATGAACAGGGCTTTGACTTCAGCGTCGGGATCTGATGGCGATGGTGTTAGTTGAGCGGTATATGGGCTGGGTGGAAGATCAGTACTTACCTTCAACTGCGTGCATCCGGCCACCTAGAGACAGGGTCACTTCTGCTTGGCCGGCGCTCATTTCTGCTTCGTTTGCTTTCGGGTTGCCTAGTTCGCGCAGGACGTCGCGGAGGATGTTATCTTCCTGTGACCTGCAAAGAAATGTGATGTTGTCTGACACCATTTTGTGCAGAGTGAAGACATCAGTCATCTTGATGTAAAGTGTTGGCTTCACCTTGGCGTAGAAATCATTGAACTGTCCAATGTCGAATTTGGTCTCGGCGTCAGAAATATTGATAACTAGTAGAGTCAGTCCAAAACTCTCTTATGTGTCAAATATGGACTTACCTTGTGCCCAGATACTCTCCAACCTGGCCGCAACCTCACCCAAAAGATGTTTATTTAGCGGCTGAAAGTAAAATAGATCAGCAGTACTGAATGGCTTTCCAGACATGTATTGATTGAGTACAATTATGAAGATGTTGAGATTACGCTTGTCACTAGAATCAAGACTTCGATCAATCACACCCTGGCCTTCGGGATCTGCGAATGCTGGTTTGATATAGATCTTCCACAGCCAGAACCCAACATCTTTGAGCAGATCTCGTTGATCTTCCCCAGGAAATCTTGCAGTCAACAACTCGAACATTTGCTTGGCCAAATACCGGGACCCATATGGTATGCGTGGTATAGCCTCTTCGAAAGCATAGAGGAAATTGTCAATTAGACCTCTGATATTTTGCAAGTTGTCTATAAAGATTGCTCGCACATCTTCTTCCAGTATGATAAGGTCTTTTGACATGTTCAGGGCACGAGTGACACGACCAGTCCTCAGCTCCTCATCATTCAGAAGAGCGCGATAGATAAACTCCGGATCACTCTCCAGATTCAGTTGCTCATCTTCGATAATCTGAGTCTTGATCAGCTGGCCGAACGCTTGGCGGATAAACTTGCGGTCTCGAGGCACACGAGTGTAGACACCAAATAATCTGGTGAAGAAGAAGGTCCCACGCATGAAGTCCAGCGGAGCAGCGCACACATCTATCTCTTCCTGAACAGATCGTGCAAGCAGTTTCAGAAGATAGTATTCCTCTCTCTGCTTTTGTGCATGCGCAAAGGTACCCATGACCAGTGACTCCATTCGCTTCTGGTCTGCCTCTACTGAACCTCGTTCTCTGATGATCTTGAACAGTCTAGCAAGATATTGCGGTTGAGTCTGCAGAATAAAGAAAAACTCTTGATATCGTTCTAGCTTAGCTCTGGAGTTCTTGTTCAATGTTCTAGAATTGAAGGTTGGAGTGCCGCGATGTGTGGAACTTGGCATATGGCGTAGTCTAGCGGCTTCGTCACTAGCTATCTTGTTATGCGCAAGCAAGCCAATCTTGGCGTCCATCTCCGTGATCCAGGTTTCCAGCTTTTCGATGTTTTGAATCTGGCCGACAAGTTGTTGCTGTAGCTTTTCAGATTCTGCCAAAGATTAGTACGCCAAGCAACCTCTAGGACCATAAGATACTCACCAATTTCCTCTTCAAAGTCGAAATCGCTGTCGTTAAGCAGATGTACAAAGTTCTTAACGGTACCGACAGGTGGGTTCTTGCCACTAGTCAAGCTCTTATACGCTTGACCTTGTTGTCGTCCTCGAATAAAGCTCTGGATTTTGACGACCTTCTCCATGTTCTCCTTGAAATGGCGTTGTTTCGCTATGAACTGTTGTCGGACATGTCTAGCCCTGATCAGTGCTTGCAACTCAATGATCTCCTCTTCAGTATCTGCGAGTGCCACAAGTTTGTCCTCTAGTTCTAGGCGTACATTACGGCCTCTGATCGCTGCTTGAACTTCGGCGATGCTGTCATAGTGTTCTTCTAACTGTACGAGCAGGCGTTCCACTTGCTGACACAATATCCAGCCTCTCGCCGCAGCTTGTACTTCAATGATGGCTCCCACATGTAATTTAATCTGTTGATAGTCGTAGTTTCGTTTCTTGTTGAGTAAGTGTGCTCGAATGCTTGATTGCAATTGCGTAAATACTGCTTCCCGGTTTGCAAGTTCTGCTCTTTGCTTGTTGAATGTCGTCTGTGCCTGGTGCTTGCGGATTTGCGTCTGAAGAGTGATAATGGCTGGCGTAAATTTTTTGACCTCCATATGTCCTTTGCGCTGAGCTTTCCGTACGAGGTAACCACGGGCATGACTTTGCAATGTGATCCACAGAGTTTCTAGTCCTTCAAGAGTGTGATTGTTCTGGTTATGATTTCGTCTGCTCAGAAATCCACGAATGTGTCTTTGGAGATGTCTAATCTCGGCATCAGCATCACTGGCTTGAGCGTAATGTTCTCCAAGCTGCAGGCGTTTGAGTGCACCGCGTATCGCCGCTTGCACTTCCCGTATATCATGTTCGTGTTGTCGCGATCCCGCTTTTAGTACATGCGTCTGCTTCCTTGCTTTCTGTGCTCGGATCACTGCTTGTAGGCGGACAATATTTACCTCGTTGTCCTTCCAATCCCGAGATCTTTGCTTCCGCCTTGCACGTACTAAGTAAGCCCTCGCAGCGCTTTGTAGCTTGACCGCAAAACCTCTCATCTGTAACTGATAGCCATGGACCTGCCTCGACCAGTCCCCACGCACTCTTGCTTGCAAATCCAGAATCCAGTCCTCGTTAGCCCAGAACACTTGCATCATCTCACCAAGCTGCAAACGCAGAAGTGCACCTCGTAGCTGTGCTTGGAAGTCTATAATGGCACTTTCGCGTTCCCTGAGTTCGCGCTCGACGCGATCTTGGTCCGTCCCAATAGATTCAACAGGTTCAGGTCTTAGTCCAGAGAAGTTGGGCATGCTGACTCCAGATTGATCAAGCCCCTTCTGCATGTCTTCCAACTCATGCTGCTCGAACTCCAGCTGACCGACAAGGTTTCCGATCTTAAAATCCAAGATTCCTTTCCGAAACAATAACCATGACAATGCGTGTATGCAGTATATGACTTTTGGGATGTTCTTCTTCTCGTAAAGATCCACTAGCTCGAATCGAAACGTCTCAGGAAGCTCGACATCAGCCAGGAAGTTGAAGAAAATTGCTATATTGTCAGAATGTCGATACTGCAGCTTTTGATGTCGGAATATGCGCAAGGCCTTCTCTGGGTAAAGGGTTTGTACTAGTTCTGCAAGTGTCACACCGTCTCTGAGGTGCTCCTCTAGTTGCACAATTGCTGGTATGTCTTTACCCATGACATCCTGAATCCATTCTTTTGCCTCTCCGATGTGACACAAATACTCATAAGCCTGCAAAAACTGCCGTTGCTGGTCAAGCCAGATCCTGCCACCATATCCTGGGTTCTTCAGTGGTCTTTCTTGCGTCGACATATTTCCTTGTAACTTCCGCCTGCCGTGTAAGCCTGTTACTTCTTGCTCTTTCGTTCGGATGGCGAATTCTTTTTCCGCACCATTCTCAGCCAACTTAGATAAAGTCCTTAGATGGCCTGTAGCAGATGTGCCAAGTCGTTCCAAGTCACTATTCTCCAATACTGGTGCCTGATATTTGTGGTGTTCTTGACCCGTGTCATATTTTGATGTCGAGCGACTTAGGGCGCGTAGTGGTGGCTGCTCAGGTTGTGAAGGTAGTTGCTGCTGCCGCGTGCTTGGTCTTGCTGTGAGTACTGCTGCGTCCAAGCTTTGTGCGCGATTGTGTACACTTCCGGGCTTTAGATCAGGCACTGGCGCTGCTCTGATATTGGTAGCTTGAGGCATCTCTCCAAGGGTCTGCCTTGGTACTGGTTGCGCTTTGATTGTAGAGTTTGTGTAGGAAGAAGTCGTTGTGCTATTGTATGAGGTGTATGGTTTCGGTGAAGCAAAATCACTCGCGCCGCGTTTGTTGGCAGGACCCGTTTGCGACAAGCCATATTGGTTGTTTGTTGTATATGTGCTGGCTCTGCTCGGAGATGCATAACGATTGCGATAGCTCTCTTCGTCATCCTCGCTGTCGTCAATGGTCGAGGCGTGTCGGAGAGGGCTGGGAGATTTTGTCTGATGCAGTGCGCGCGGGCTACGCAGTCCAGGTCGGGGGTATGCCATGGTCGTGATAGAGTGCTTGCTATGTTGTGATCATCCTTGGAATATCTTTCATAACCAGTCGTGCCTTCCAGTCTGGTTCGTGCTACCTCTGCTGCGCCAACACCGCGAGTACTTTCCAAGTCGTCTCAAAGCCAGCGACGGAAGTGTCTACCTCCCTATACTTACACCGCGGACTGCTTAAACCAAAGTCGGCGCAGTCTTGTCGGTTTGTTTACATGCAAAAGCTTGGCAGGCGCACGTGAGCTTTGGATGATTATCGGACCCTGCGCCGTTCAGAAAAATATTCATGGGACGAGTCCTCAGCTGGTCCTCGCTTCCTTCCTTCTTTCACTTGGGAGAAGCGACCTCTTCAACCCAGTCTATAGTTTGTATCTTTCTTCTATAGGCTTCAACAAATTCTCTCTACAGTCATCCCATCATCCACCACCATCATGCCCATCGTGAATGGCGACGCCAGCAATGGCGCTGAGATTATGCTTACTCAGGGCAAGAAGCTCGCAGACTACACTCAGGCCGTGAAGCTACTAAAGGAAGAACCAAAGGATGGTATCGACGTCCACACGCTCATCGACTCAGCCAGGAACGGTGGTCTCACTTACAACGACTTCCTCATGCTGCCTGGCTACATTGGCTTCCCTGCTTCTGTAGTAGGCCTCGACAGTCCCGTAACTAAGCGCATCACACTCAAGACGCCTTTCCTTTCATCACCCATGGACACTGTTACCGAAGAGAAGATGGCCATCCACATTGCTCTACTTGGTGGTCTTGGTGTCATCCACCACAACTGCAGTGTCGAGGAGCAGGCCGAAATGGTTCGTAAGGTCAAGAGATACGAAAACGGTTTCATCACAGACCCAGTTGTCCTCTCTCCGAAGACAACTGTCGAAGAGGCAAAGGAGTTGAAAGGAAAATGGGGTTTCGGTGGCTTCCCTGTTACTGGTAGGTCAGACCTCTCTCCTCAAACCTCCTCGTCAAATGATGATTCACCTTCTTTAATTATAACTTTCGTTCCACCTACTCGCGAGCAACCGCATGCGGAGCACAGAAACAAAAATCCTGATTTACCAATTTTGAATGGATATTGCACCTTATCTATTTGAGAAAATCAACTAACAATACTTCTCAGAAAATGGCAAGGCAGGCTCCAAGCTACTCGGAATCATCACCACTCGCGATATCCAATTCCACCCCAACCCTTCCTCCTCTGTCACCGATGTCATGACCACCGACCTCGTTACTGCCAAAACTGGCATCTCTCTTACTGAAGCCAACGACATTCTCCGCAAATCCAAGAAGGGCAAGCTTCCCATTGTGGATGGCTCCTTCAACCTCGTTTCTCTTGTTTCACGCGCCGATCTCATGAAGAACCTCCACTACCCTCTCGCCTCCAAGCTACCAGATAGCAAACAACTCATCTCAGCCGCCGCCATTGGTACACGACCAGAAGACAAGGAGCGTTTGGCAGCTCTTGTTGAAGCCGGACTCGACATTGTCATCTTGGACAGCAGTCAAGGAAACTCCATGTACCAAATCGAAATGATCAAGTTCATCAAAGAGACATATCCCGACATTGATGTCATTGGTGGAAACGTCGTCACACGCGAGCAAGCCGCTAGCCTCATCGCAGCTGGCGTCGACGGTCTTCGTATTGGTATGGGTTCAGGATCCGCATGTATCACACAAGAAGTCATGGCAGTAGGCCGACCACAAGCCACCTCCGTCTTCAACGTATCGAGCTTCGCAGCCAAATTCGGTGTTCCATGTATCGCCGATGGTGGTATTCAGAACGTTGGCCACATCGTCAAGGGTCTTGCGATGGGTGCCTCCACAGTCATGATGGGTGGTCTTTTAGCTGGTACAACCGAGTCTCCCGGCGAGTACTTTGTCTCCAGCACTGGTCAACTCGTCAAGGCATACCGCGGTATGGGCTCCATTGCCGCCATGGAGGATAAGAAGGCCGGTGGTGCTGCCGCCAGCGGCATGACCGATGCTGCCAAGATCGAGGCCAAGGCCAAGAGTGCTGGTACTGCTAGATACTTCTCCGAGGGTGACAAAGTGCTTGTCGCTCAAGGTGTGAGTGGAAGCGTGCTTGACAGAGGTAGTGTTACCAAGTTTGTGCCTTACTTGATGGCTGGTGTGCAACACTCGTTGCAGGATGTTGGAATCAAGAGCGTCACTGAGTTGAGGGAGGGTGTACAGAACGGCACTGTTCGTTTCGAGCTGAGGACTGTGAGTGCTCAGGCTGAGGGCAACGTGCATGGTCTGCACAGCTATGACAAGAAGCTCTACTCGTAGAGGATTGGAACATGAAAGCAGCAAAGAGAAAGAGTACTTGCTGAATGATGGTCGATGATGCATGGAATGACTTGAGGAGTTTGGTGGGTGGGAATCCGGAGGGGGTGTTTTGCAAAATTACTTTGTGGGTGGTGGTGTGGATGATACTGCACCTTTCCAATGCTGATTATTTGAAGAATCAAAATATGAAATGATCTCAAAAACGGTCAAAACAGTGATGACATGGTATCGTCGTTACTTCGAGCTGTGCTGGTAGATGATACTGCACCTTCCTCAATGCTGATTACGCGAAGAGACTGTTTGAATCAAACAAAACAGGGAACGATCTTGAGAAAGATTGATCTTGAAGTAGTGATGCCATGACATCGTCATTGTTGTGAAATATGGTGCCGGTGTTGTTTTGGGTTGTCGCTTTTCTGGTCTTGGTCTCATGCTACCTGCTCATACATACCGTCGTGACCGTCCTCGTCAAAATCCAACACACGAAGAATACAGTGAAAGAACAAGTTGAACAATCAAAAACAAAGCCCTCCCTCGCCGTCCCGCGAACTGAAATCCCAACCAATCCCTCGAGACGTCGTTACTAGTACAACGTCCTCAACATTATCCTTGCCTTTCTATTCTCATGCTCCATAAGGCGATAATATTTTCAAAAATAAGAGCGAGAGTGGTTCAAGGTACTCTGTACTTTTCAAGTCGCAACTCTGGACGATTTGAGGAAGGAGAATTCATAGCTCGGTGCTATCATATCGTATCATATTCTCGCCTTTCATAACGCCCCGTCTATTCTTCTTCTTGAAATCTAGAAAAGAAGATTCTAGCAATAAATAGCAACTTTTTCAAAATTTTCAAAATTCTATATCTATTGTAATCATATATATCCATTCCACCACTCTGTTCGAAACCCTCCTGTCTCTAGATATCGAGAAGGAGAGACCAGTGCTTGGCAGTGAAGTTAGAGCTAACTTTTAAATGTTGTGATCTTCTCCTTCCGCATGCTGGCTTTACACAGGGATTAATTGACATGGAGTCTGAGCCTGAGCATTGTTAACGGGTGTAAATGTGAGTGTACTGCTGTCAGAGATTGATACTATAGCTACCTTTGAGGCAAGCTGCAGAGAGCGAAAGAGTAGAACAAGAGATAAACAGTAGAAGATGAAAGCGAGAGACAGAAGAGAGAATAGAAGGAAACAGAACAGCGAAGTCCTAAGAAGAATGATAGAACAGAGACAGGAACAATAACCGGAAAGAAAAAGAGAGAGAGAGAAAGATGAACAAGTCAAGACAACCAAGACAGGAGTCCAGAAAGGTAGTGTGAGGTATATGAGACTAGAAACTACAGCAAGTAGATTCCAATATACCTTTTCGCTATAAACAAAAATGGTTAGATGGATAGTATACAAACATTCCTCCGCCTCTTCCAGCGCCATCTAATACTTGACCTCCGGCTCAACCAATCCCATCCTCTCGACATCATCATAATCCAACGTCGAACTTGACGATGTCTTTCCTCTCCCACCAGCAACCAAGCCAGCAATCCGATGTCTAATTTCCGCCTTCCTCGAGAACAGCGCAATGGTGCACAGCGCCAACACGGCCCCAAACACAACCAAACTGACACTCCTCGACGTACTCGCTTCCGGATACGGGATACTCCTGACCTCGCCACCCGAATACACAATCCACATCCCCAGCATCTTCTGCTGCTTATCCAGGGCAGTCAACCTATATATACGGTAGAGGTCTTCTTGCAACGTGACGTTGCTTTCGAACCCAGTCCGGGGGATCGTGCCCAGCATATCCCAGTCTCCGGCACTCGTTCCCAGTGCATTCGTGCCTTCGACAATCCACTGCTTCAGCTCCGTGGCGCCGTTCCAGCTAATGTACATTTTGCCCTCATCGAACTTGACTTTGGGCGGTTGCGACGGGTACCCGACCCAGTCGTTTTTATACGCGCGGTAGGACATGACAGCGCTCGGGCTGAAACTGCCGTCTTTGTGGTAATGCAGGGCGCCGAATTGCATGTCGCACAAGATTTCGCCGGAGGGGGAGTACTCTGCGAACGCGGCGGCGCTACCATAGCCGAGGAAGAGATTACCGTTGGGGAGTTGTTGGGCTGAGCCTTGGGATTCACTGATATAGCCTTGCGGGTGTTTTGCTTCTGAGAGGGTGGTGGCGGTCATTTTCTTGGTGTCGAGGCCGACTTTGAGGCCGCGGGCGGGAGTGACTTGGTCGGCGAAGTAGGCGTGGTTATCGAACATGGTGATGGCTTCGTAGTTGTCGACCCAGCGGGCGTCGTGCTGCCAGCAGAAGTCGGTTGCGGAACCGCCGCTGAGATCGGTGAAGGAGTTGTTCTTGCCGCCGAGGTGCCAGAGGGTTTGCCCCGTTTTGCCGTGGATGTAGGTCAGGGCGTGCGAGTAGCGGGCGCTGATCATGTAGTTGCCTTTTTTGTCCTTTTCGACGGAGTTGATGTGGAACCAGTCCCAGGGGTTGTTGGCGGCGCCGGTTTGGCGGACGGGGTTGTAGCAGTCGTCGAAGGTGAAGTGGTCGGTGGCCCGCCATTCGAAGAGGAGCTGGTTCGTTTCAATGTCGATTTCTTGGAAGAGACAGTCGAAGATGAAGCTATCCTTGGGCCGGCCAAGGGAGCTCAAGTCCCATGGGATGGAGACGTAGGATGTAATGAGAGCGGTGTTTTCTTTTGTTATCTTGAATTCGTGAAGATCGCCTGTTATGGGGTAGCCAGTCAGGTTTCCTACTGGGTCAATCTTTTTATATTGTCTGTAATGTTGATCAAACTGTACGAAACGTCAGTCTTGAATTTGAACAGCAGTACTCTTGGATCATGAACATACCATATAATAAGAACCAGAACCATGACCGATAACCTGATCATCACCAGCCCAAAACGTCAAATAATTTTCACTTCTATATTTCTGCACAGTCAAGCCATATGCAATGGGGAAAGCCTCGGTATGAAAGACCATTTCTCCATTCTGATCGAGGATCATTGGTCCTGGATGTCCAATGATCATACCTCTTGGCGCGAAGAAAATGTATTTCCCGTCTTTGCCGCACTTTGCATCCCATTTCCGTCGTAGAATGTGTGCTCCAACTAGATCTGTTGTCTTGTATTTTATTTCTGGGTATAAACCGTAGCCACCCTTGTCATACTCGTCTGCTTCTGCTGGGTGGAATGGTGGTGGATCGGCTGTTACTGCTGTGAGGAGAGTTGCCAGGACTGGCAGACAGCGCAGCAGGCTTGCAATTGAAGGCATGTTGGTGAAGGGTGTGTCTAAGGAGGAAGAGGTGGAGGAGTCGGGCAGGTGTTTGTCGTGACTAGTGGTCAAAGTGCCTCGAGTGGCAAGGATTCGATTGTTGCTGCCAGAAAAAAAGAAAGAATTTGGACAGTGAAGGTGCTGCAATGAATGACGAGACGAAACAACGAGCAGACGAAAAGTACTCAAGGACAGTAAGGTATAAATGTAGGAAGGAAAGTGTTTACAAGAAGGACGAAGAGAAATGGCAGATTGATATTGAGAGGCCGCGTATGGACTCGGCGCTGAACTCACGCGAGTAGCTGAGTAGCTGTATGACCGTTTACCAGGGGCATCATTGAATTTGTTCAACTCCGCCAACCTAAACTCGTCTCGAATCTCGCCCTCTTCTCAAGTAGCATATATGCCATTAGCCGCTATCGTTGTATTTGAGATCATTCGTGTCTCGCTCGCTTGCAGTCAGAAAGGCGTAACCTCGGCCTATAGATTGTTGTTGAGCGAGAAAGATGCATTACGCAAGACATTTCAGCTCCATCGTCCGAACGTCACATCCGAAAATCAAGCTTTTCCACGAACTAGAACTAGCGGCCCACTGAGATTTGAAGCACCATCTTGTGCCGGCAACAAGTATCAAACAGGACGCAACATCAATTTCGAAACAAGCAAGGTCTAGAAGAGCCACAGTACTCCATATCATTGTTTGTGATGACAATGTGATATAGCCACCTCACACCTGCAGAGTCTTGTCTGCAGCACTGTATATTTCTCCTCATTGATGGGGCCTTGTGATAGCCAAGGACACATGTAACAATCGCATGACAGCTACCTCGTTATGCTTCTCACCAGTCTCTTCTGTAATGTGCTTTACCATCATCGATTCTCTACGATACTGGTCGACAGTTCGTTGGCGTGTTGGACGAGGACCGAGACGACTTTGCTTATGAAACACTTCGGGTCATCTCGAGGCTGAATATTCTACCAGATACAACATGATCGTCAGGGCAGTAGAACTACATGTAATCAGGGCAAGTCTGGAGATTGCATTTAGAGACTCGATATTATGGTGAACAATGAATACGAGTATTGCCTACATTGTCGTCGAGCATGCTTACAGAACTTGCATCATGAAGTGACAAGATTCAAGATTCATCTTCGCAGCATGCTTCAGCGCATTGCCTCCGAGCTTGGCAAAAAAGTAGACCGGGTGCTTGGCGCGTTAGCTCGGCCTCGACCTCGATTGTGTCGCCTCTCCTTCACACGATGCCATTGCTTCCCTTCTTATCCTCCTGTTTGTCATTCCATCCATCCTGTGGAAGCCATCTTCGCTCTCGATCCAACACCATGCCAATATCGTCGTGGTGACAAACTCCGACAAATTTGCCCGACGACTCGAGAATAGCTGCCCACATGTCCATCCTCTCTCCACCTTCAGCACCATCTGCTCGCTCATCTTTGCGAAGCGCCAGAGGTTTCGCTTCGCTGGTGGGAGCAGCGGTGACCCTGTGGTTACTGTTCAAAGCATTTCAGATCTATTCTCTACCTATACCGCCCGCGGCTGGACCGCCGAGTTTGGATGGCTATGCGCCGGCACCCTACGATGCCGCAAAACAAGGCTTGGGCTTTTCCTTTGCCATGACAGACGAGGAACTTGAGCAGGAAAGAGTGTCGAGGCTGAAAGCGTCGAGTGAGGCGGCCAAGACGATATCGTCGAGTTTTACATTTTCGAAACATTCTACAAGCTCGACATCTTCATCATCCTCCAGGAGCACATTGAATACAGCGCTACCTATTACCACCATATCAACCTCAGCGCAACCGATTACTACCATACCCTCCTCCTCGTCATATACATCACTATCGAATTCATCATTTGCCAATACAACAGCAACATCCGATCTGGACGACATTGCCAGTCTCATTGACGAAGCTCTACCTGGAGAAACACCTCACGATGCCCTGTTGACAACCAGCGACAACTTCACCGTCATAGAAGACACCGCCGACTCATCCCATTCCTCAAACCTCCCCTCCAACCAATCCCACTACAGCACCACCATCGTCGTCGGTCGCCTAGATAATGACCCGGCCGGCGTCGCCTGGATCCATGACACTCTCAAAGACATCCCCAACAAAGCCATCTACATCGTCGACGACGTCAACGCGCCCCTCCACCTCGACCGAAACAAAGGCCGCGAGGCAATGGTCTACCTCAAATACATTCTCGAACACTACGACAAGCTCTCCGACGTGACAATCTTCTTCCACTCCTCCCGCGTCGCCTGGCACAACAACGTCCTAATGGCCCAAGACGGCGCCATCATGATCAACAACCTGCGCCGCGAACACGTCATCGACCAAGGCTACTTCAACATGCGCTGCGAGCTCTACCCCGGCTGCCCCAAATGGATCAAATGGAATCCGACAAAAGAGGAAAACGCCTGGTTCCCCGAACGCACCGCCGATCTTTTCTCGGAAAAGCTTTGGGACCGCCTCTTCCCCAATCGAACACACAACCCAGGCACCCTGTCACAGCCATGCTGTTCCCAATTCGCCTTGAGTCGCGATCGAATCCGCTCCGTGCCGTTATCGCAATATGAAGCGCTCCGCGACTGGCTGTGGGAGACTGATATTGGTAGCGGCTATTCCGGGCGCATCATGGAATACATCTGGCAGTATCTGTGGCTGGACAAGGACGAGCATTGTCCCGCGATAAGTGAATGCTACTGCAAAGGCTACGGGTTGTGTCTCGAAAGCGAGCAGAATCAAAAGGTGGTGAGGTATAATCGGTTGCGGCAGCAGATGGATGAGCAAATGACTGTGTTTGGGAATTGGGATCGAGACCATTGTAAACAGCTGGGTGATGGGACGCCGGAGAAGAGGAAGTGTAAGCAGGGCAATCCCGAGGTGCCCAAGTTTTTGCAGATTAGAAAGGAGAAGAATGCGTTGGAGGAGAGTTTGGCGGAGGAGATGGGGATTGTGGAACCATAAGATGGGTGAGTTGGAGATGTATCTATGCATGCATGGCGAGGGGAAAATCCATATACATGGTAAATATCTTGTATGTCAAAAATGGTGTCTTTACTTCCATGGAATATTTCAGTTTCTTTCTCGTCTTTTCTGGGAACTTCGGCTGAAACAAACATTGACGATTCAAGCTTGGGCTTGGACACTACTACAGTACACCATATCGTTCTGTTTCCTACTCTGCTTTGCTTGGTCATTGGTGGATTCGTTGTCGCACGGCGAGGAAAGATGGACTTTCGTATAGAATAGTATCTTCATTCATCGTCAAAAAAAAAAAAGATCACGACCCCTTCGTAAGTACATGTAACAAGAGGACTACTTCACGATTTGGAAAAATTAAGAAGGAAGATTAAGTTTCATATTACTTTCACTTCAGCTTACCTACCACATACCTACACACTACCTTAATATTTACTCTCTCTTTTCCTCTCCTAATCGCCTCTCTTTTCCAGATTGTAGGTTTGCCCCCCGTCTATCTCCCCCTATTCCCTAATCACTCAACTCACTTACTCGACTCCCTCCCTACCTTCCTTTATGCTATCGCTTTCTTTTCTACATAGTTGTACATATTGCCATACCAATCTCACCCATCCGTCCCTCTTCGTGACTAGTAGGTACTACATAACACTTCCAGATCTCGATAATGCAAATCATAAAACATAAAAAGGTAGATGTTCATCTTGATTTGATTTCAGTTTTAGAAAGAGAAGAAAGAGAGAGATTTGGTATTCCTATTTTCTGATCTCTTGAACTCTTCCTCCCCCTCCTTCCTTCTCGCTCGGCTCGAGTATTACTGTTTCTTGGATGATATTTTCACCTTCTTCTACATCTCCTTCTCAAATCCATGCGAAAATCTGAACCCGACCTCGTCTTCCTCTTCCTCCTCCTCCTCTTCTTCTTCTTCTTCTGCCTTTCCTTCTTCGTCTTTATTCTAGGACAGGCCAAGAACACGACAGCAACTCTAGCGTAACAGCATGGCAAAACACGGCACGCTCTTTCGGTCAAATGCGCCAAGTTGGAGCCATTCAATTCGAGAACAGATTTTGCATGTACCCAAAGTTGAGAATATCCTAATGAACCACTCTAGGCTTCATAGTGTTCTTGACTTCTTCGTTATTTTTTGTTTTGGCGATAGATCAGATACTCAAAGATTCAACGACATTAGACGTCACGCAAGTCAGCGATGAGTAGCACAAGCAAGACGGCAGGACAAGCAGGAAAAGGTTATTGATGACTCGATTAACCTCACTCCTCGCTTAGTACTTTTTGATCAGAGACAAGCAAGTACTGTACGAATGTAAACCATATCAGAAAGAAGGAATGTTTAATTCATGTTTGCTAAATAATACTACATATACCGATTCCTGTCTATAATTTTCTTACTTCGCTCGAGCTTATCATTTCAAGCCATAAGAAAAACTCCCTCCCAATGCTCTTGCGCGGATGCACATTGATAACATCTTCCCACCACCAAAAGAAACATGGCAGCATTATTGTACATCATGCAACTGCAACAAAATGTTGCAGAGCAGAAAAAAGCGTGACGCCAGCCATTTCATTCATTCATCAAATCACCACTCTCTCGCCAGGAGCATAAGTCTGGTCGCTGGTGTCGAGGTCGCAGAGGTAGAGGCACCAGACTTGATGTGCGTTCGGGTGTAGTTGGCAGAGCCTGTGCCTGTTTGTGACCAATTCACATTGGATGCATTTAATCCAGTTGGCTGTACCAAGCCACCTAGAGCACCGTGCATATTCGCTAACTAGATAGATTGTTAGAAAGTGCAGCGCATTAAGTCAGATAGTAAAGACTTACAGGAGTAGTGATACTGTCGAGCAGACCCCTGCCACCGGCGACAATAGGGCCGACAATGAGGACCAAGAAGAGGATGAACATGGCAAAATACATGATCGAAAAACGAATAACACGTCTCTTGCGGAGCTTGGACTGCTTGAGAGAGTAAATTGGAGGACGAATCTGGCGACTACGGAGATGTTAGTAAGAATTTGGCACTTTTCGAAAACGATCAAACATACCTAGGACGTAACCAGAAGAGCATCATTGAGTGTAACGTGTCGAAGTAGGGCAGGACCAGTAGGGGAAGCATGAAGAAGAGGATAATGTGACCAAGGAGGAAATCACCGGCGAAGAAACCAAGCTCGGTGATCTTGCAAAGGAATTCACGGCCAGGTTGGGAAGCAGAGTGCCATCCCATGCCATACCACTTTCCAGTCCACCAAGCTATATTCGCAGTGTCGGTCTTGAGCTCACGGGTAAGCGCAAGGGCGATGATGAGCTTGTAGATGAATCGCTGAATAGCAAGCGCACAGATCATGCCGATGAGAGTCTTGGGAAACGACCAGGATTCAAGGACGAACAAGACCTCGAAGAGAACGATGAGGATGATGACCGAGATTGCATGGGCAATGGCGGCAAGAACGGCACCAGTCTTCTTGCAGCAGAGACTCAAGACTGGACCCATGCAGCAAGCCATGGCACCGAATATCATAGCCACACCAGCGTTGACGGCAATAGGGGCGAATGCAATAATGGCGATTCGGATGATGGCATTGGCCTTGACGATTGGCAGTCCGTCATTGTAAGGATTGTCGGGGACTCCAGTCTGTGAGTTCATGTACAAGTATGGGATCAAGGTTACACCAATGAGGATGATAGGTCCAACAATTTCGCTAAAAATCAGGTTGCGAAAGTGAGCTCCAGGTGCGTCAGCCATGGCCTGAGCCGATGGCTCTCCGAGAACCTTGCGCTTGTAACCAGTGATACGTGTACGTGCGAGACGACAATGGGCGATCCAAGACGAGGCGTGAGAGCGAGAGTTACCGCGAGATAGCCATCTGAGGTAATCGCGGTAGTCAATGAAAAAGTCGTTCCATGAGAATTGATGAGGATTGAAAAAGAACGGCGAGACGATAAGAGCGAGAAGTGAAAACCAGAAGTAGATGAGTTCGCCACCCCAAGTAGTGAGTGTCGCAAAGAGCAACATCAACAGAAGACGAGCACCCATATAGATAGACGCGCCAGCGAACCTCGAGTACAACACACCAAAAGGTATGCGGGCAGTGGCGAAACCACGTCCGGTACCAATGTAGCGAGCGCCACCAAAGGACAAGTCCTGCTCTAGAGAGTTGGCATAGATCTGACAGACAAACACCTCGAACAAAGGTGACAGAGATCCAAATTGCTTTCCGAGACGCTTAGCCGCACGCCAGAAACCACGCTCAGTGAGCTCCTGCACAACCAAAGGAACGAAAGCGATGAAGAACACGATGAAGATGGACAGTACACAACGCTCGACCCATCTGTAGATAGGCACAAGACTGATACATCCTGAAGGCATGATAGGGTCGGTCAAAGGAGCATCTTTGTTGTACACACATACAACATTCTCGTGTCGAAGAGCACCCAAATTGAGCAAAGCCCACATGAAGCAGTTGACAGACAAGATGATGAACATGTTGTTGATGTGGAAACCAGGGTGGGCGTAGTAGAATGACAAGAAACGGTCGAGGGGAAGCTGAGTACCCATGTAGTAGTACTCGCGAGACAGCATCTGCTCTCCCATTCCAGTACCAATCTTGGTGGTGAAGTTGAGAATGGAGCCAAATCCGAGATCACGACCTTTGCCGCATTGGTAGTATTCGCAGTGCTTGATCCTACCGCCACGAAGGATGGCGTTCATTCCAGCGTAGATATCTTCGTTCAAGTGAAGACCCTTCTGAGCCTTGGAGACACCACCACGAGTCGTCATGAAGATACCATTGAGGAAATCAGGATGACCGTAATGAAGCTTGCCACCGATTTGTGCCAAGGTACGAGCGAACATGGTACCGAATGTTTGTTCCTTACCGGCAGCAACATCACCGAGAACACCAATGTTTTCCGAGAAAATGTACTCGCGGGCACCGAGAATAGCAACAGGGTTGGTGTTGGCAGGTGGCAAACCAGGGGTGTAGGGGTTGGACTCAATAGTCATCTCTTCGAATTCGGCAAGGACACTGCGGATCTTCAAGCATTCCTCCAGGTAGTTATCTTGATTGGCATCGATGAGCTGAATGTACTCGCCGCGGTAGAAGATGATGCAGTGGTTCTGGTTGTCAGACTTGCCGTCACCAAGAATCGGGTTACCAGAAAGCAAGACGCGGAACTTGGGTCGACGAAGTCCATTCTCCATTATCTCGGAGTGTCCATCAACAAGAGCAGAGTAGATGCGAGGATCCTCGCCTTCAGTCGCTGGCGCTTCTTCGTCCAAGTAGGCAATCTGAAGATCGGGGTAGGCACGGAGGAGGAACTCGGTGTTCTCCCTCTCTTCAGGGGTGAACTTAGCATAACGTTGCATAGAGACCACAATCTTGAACTTGCGTCTGGCCATGCGCTCGAGTTCTCGCTCCAACTTGTCAGAGTTACCACCGAACATCTGAACGACCTCGGGGTTTTCGACACGGTAGAGAAGCTTGATAGCACGACTGTAGTTCATGAAACCAGAGATTGTCCTGTAAAGAGTTTGTGAACGAAGAGAAGCCCAAATACGAGTGCGGAGGGTGTACTCGGGAGCAGAAGACTTGAAACCAATACAGTAGAAGGGAAGGTCATCAATCTTGCTCTTGGCAGTCTCCTTCTCGTCCTTTTCGGATTCGCCGTTGAAACGAGAAGTCTCGTCTGCCAAAATCTTGGTGTCCTTGACGAAGCAATCCCATTCAACAGGATGAAGCTGCTTGAGGTACTCCAAGAGAGTGACACGGGAGTATGGCTCGTCCTCGCGAATAATCTCACGTAGAGACAGAAGGATCTTCTCGCTGTAGTGGGGAATCATAACCGTGAAAGTGGGCATATTGTCAACGGGGAGAGGCTCGGGGATCGGTGTTGAGAGAGACTGAGCAAAGAAAGAGATGCGACGCTCTGCCTCACTGTTGGCCGGGAAGAACTCGGTGTTGAAGGAGTGGTCCTCTTGTGAGACGAAAAAGGTAGGTGCGCGAAGAGTACGCTTGCCTTCTTGTTCCGAGGGAACTTGATGGTACAGCAACTTCTGAACGTGGTCGATAGCCAGCAGATGCTCACGATACATGGAAATGACGATGGCGTTCCAGATCTGTGAGATGAGGACTTTGGGCTTGTACTTGATCTCCATATCGGTTGTAGCCAATACCTTGGAGTAGATACGCTTGGGCAGACGAGCGAAGATGTTTCTCCAAGGTGTCCAGATCGAGATACCCAGGTAGAAGGATCTTGCAACAGAAAAGATCATGTTCCAGATAATGTACCACAAGAATGTGTCCAAGAAGAAAAGAACCAGATCGGTGAAGTACATAATGCCAAGCAAGATTTGTGGCTGGTACTTGCAAAGGTTATCATCAAGGTACGCGACTCCAACGCAAGCTGGCGTTTTCATGATAGACAGGTATCTGATAGGATCACGAATGGATAGAGTCAGGAATCCGTAAGACTCACCAAACTTGGCTGCAAAGACCAGGACCCAAAGACCGTAAGACATCCACCTGTCATTGCCAGTGAGTCTTGGGTAGCTTGCGGTGAACGTCTGACTAGCAACGAAACGCCTTGTATTGCGTGTCATGTAGCTGCCGAAAAGACCGCCAAGTGGCATGACTGAGAAGAAGAAGAAGGTGGCCAAGGCAATCAAGAACTGGACAATGCCAATGATTGTGGCAGCCTTGTGAGGAATGGATTTCTCGGCAAACCCGAAGATGAGGATAGCGGGAGCGAGGTTGACAGCAAAGACACCGAGTAAGAACAACATACGTTTTGTCAAATGTTGAGCACCAGCCCATTGCCTAGGAACGTAGAGCCACTCGCAGATTGTGGCCAAGATCATGATAAGCGAAGCAACTGTACCGCCAAGGCCGACAGCTGACCAGGTGTATGGACCGTATGGTCGCTGGTTTTCTTGTTGAGTGTAGCCAGGAGTGTAAAGAGTCGGCGAGTTGAAAGCTGTGAAAAACCAAAACATGGTGATATGGATGACCCAAATTCTGTTGAAGTTGACAATCAGATGAAGCCATGAGCGGGTTTCCTTGTATGTCTTGAAGAAAACCTTGTTCCAAGTGACTTCACCAAGTTTCTGATAGCGCTCAGCTGGAGTCAAGTCGACAAGGCGGGTCTCATCCTCGAGCACAATGCGCTCAATACCCTCAGGATACCAAAAGAGCTGATTCATATCGTCGTATCCGATGATCTTGTGATGGTCCTTGTTGCGGCGAACATACTTTCCATCGTAGATCTCGAATCCTTGATCTCTACAGTAGTTGTACAAAGGTGTGATGACCTTGTTGAGGTACGATAACTCCTCGACAGGTTCTACCATAGCCTGACAGGCAGGAGAATGGTAAAAGTCATCGGCACACTTGAAGATGAAACAAAGTGTTTCTGGCATGAAACGGACCTGGTTAGCCTCACCCCAACACAAAAGGTAGAGCGCGATTTGGCGCACTCTATCGTGTTGAGACATGCGGCTCATGCGTGACTTCCATCTGTACACGGCAGCTTCCAGACTGTTATCTCCTTCCATAGACTCAAGCGTTTCCTCGGCAGACTCTGGATTGGCGCCAGCACGTGCCTTGGCCGCCTTGCGAGCTTTGCGCGTCCTGCGGTTGGTCTTTCCTAGGTTCATGTTGGCAAAGCCTACAGCATCGTCGAGATCGAGATGGGCAGCGAAATACCACTTGCGGTAGTTTGCGTTGTCACCCCCGATGTAGTCCGCATGGAGAGTAAGAAGAGCCTGGTTAGGAGTCATACGTGAAGCACGCGAGTCGAGGAGAGTCATAAGATGATCGAACATGTTGCGCATGCTATCTCTCTGAAATCCAAATTTGGCTGTAAGGTCGAGGAAAATATCCTCAATCTCCTCCTTGGACAGTGGAATCTGAGCTTCAGAGGTCCAGGCAGGATAAGGCTCGCGGGATCGCTGACCAGCAGGCAGGGCGTTAGTGTAGTCCATTCCGTACACAGGAGTCGAGGCGCCGGAAGATCGCCCGTATGAAACCTGCGATGAGGGTGGGCGATAACCACGGTTATTGTTGTTGTTGCCACCTTCGTTGTAGCTGTTGTACCGCTCATCGCCACGGCCGTAGTAGTCCAACTCAGCGGCACGAGCCATGTCTGATCTCATTGTGAAGTCGCTGAATGTCTCAGACTCCTCGTCGGAGTTGTCGCGAGGACGACGACGTTGTTGACCATAGGCTGGGTGGTTAGGCATCGCCTGTTGGTGGGCGGTAGCTGGAGCACCTTGGTCGTAGTATTGGTCGTTGTAATACTCCTCTTGGTAGCCTTGTTGGTCTCCATAGTATGCACCTTCATGTTGACCGTATCCCTGCTGGCCGTCCTGATTGTAGTAGGCACTAGAAAAAGAAGTAAGTATGCGGCAGGAGCAGGGCTCTAGAATGTGAGACTAACGATTCATCATAGTAGGCCTCGCCACCTTGTTGATGCTGTCCATTTTCATAACCTTGCTCATAGTATCCTTGATTGTGTTCATCTTGATAATAAGCATCCTGGCCGTGTTCCTGAGGGTAGGCCTGCTGGCCTTGGTGACCGTAGCCATCTTCGTAGTGGCCTTCAGGATAACCGGACATGATGATTGTCGTAACTGGAAAACACTTGGAAGGATATTAGACTAGGATTTTAACGGACAAATTGCTGATGCGGCAAAAGTACCTCAGATCTTGATCATGAAGAGCCCCTTGAATCTGAAGTCGTAAAACGAGAGAATGCTTCTGGTCGAATAATGAACTGAAGACGTCGAGCAATGAACTTCAGTTTCTCAGATGTCGGTCGCTTGAAGATATTCAAGTGGCGGAATGCTTGAGGCTGTGACGCAAACTCGAATTTGTTTGGATCGGAAAAGAGTAAGGAGGTCGGGCGCGTGGTTGCCGTGCAGGTTGTTTTAGATCGCAAGCCCCTTAATGCCAACTTTCCAGGCTTCGAGCAAAGATGTGCAAACTCAAACAGAAACGTCTCAAAGGAATGAGAGACGAGATGAATGAGACAGGTCTGGAAGCAAGATTTAGCAGAAGTGAGAGGAGGATAGGTAGCAGGGGCGAAATGAGATTTGGAGGGGACGAGGGGAGTTTTGGGCGTGTGACGGATTTGTTTGGATGACACAGGGACAAGTGCCCCAGGGCTTCTAAAGTTTTACGGCTTTGCTCTTGCATGAGTGGATCAGCACATCTGTTTGTTGGGACGCGCAATTCATTATGCACGGTACGCGCTGTGCCCGCCAGTACCTGACTGCCTTCCCTGGTTGCCGTCGGTGATGCATCATTGTTGTTACGATTAATGACTACATCGCTGTGTGCTGAGCTCTCAACTATATCAACTCTCATACCATACTGCGATTGCGCTCGACAAAACTCAAGATGTAGCAGGTCCATTTTCTTGCCCTTTGCCTCCCAGGGTTCCTCTTGTCGTTCAATATCAAATTTATCACTTAGTTTCCAAATGAAAGCAAGAAGCTTGATCTACTCGGCGATTGGTCGGGTGCCACAATTGCCACCTTACCTCACCACAAATACTCATTTTGAACCACGCTTATCATACAGGCCGTTACCAGTTTTGTGCTATTTTGGGCTTGTTTCAGAAATCCTTTAGTTTAGTTTCACTTTCTATGCATGTACTATACATTTGTGCTACAGTCTAACCTAATGTTTTCTCCTGATTTGCTTGGACAAGCAGGTGAGTCCAGCGGCAAGACTGTAATCGTAGACATCATAGGTGCCTTTCCATCCTAACGTCCAGCATCACTAACTGAGCACACGCTTCATTTGCATTGGCACCTCCAACCCCGCAACTCCGGCGCCACAGACGTGCAGATCAACCTTTTTTGCATGTATCATCATGTATCAAAAAGTGTTGAAACGATGATCTTACGGCTTCACCTCTGTTTCAGTGTTCATCCTATGTTTTGACTATAGCAGGAGTATGCCACAACAGTCTACCATGACTGTCTTTGCTTTACATATGTCGGAGCTTTCATGTTCTGCACGTCGACCGCACTTTCGGAGAGATCTACCTATACAAGCGTGCATTTGGAGGGGCATGGGCTACAAGAGAAGGATTACACGCGATAGATATCACAGACTAAAGCTAGATCACGGGTTCGCGTGAGCAAGCATGACTTTAGGAGCATTCAGTGTCAGCAGCGTGATTACACATTCATAGTCAGCTTATCCATATGCACTTCGTCTACAACCGCAAGAAGCTGTCCCTTTTGCGCCAACAACGATAGGCATAGGCATATGGATTCTATGTCCATAAGGTCCAGAGTCTCATGTGAGATAAGCTGCTTACATCGGTCTCGTCTGCCGTGAGAACCGTCCACGAGGCAGACTTGACTAAGCTAATGCTAATTATACAAACGCATAAAGGGGCGTCTGTTTGGTGGGAGATTAGCTTTATTTCCCACAGTTGCCACTTTGCCCACCTGCTTACGCGTTGGTCCATACACATATTTGCTTGCCTCCGTTCTTCTGTCTTTTTCCACACCGCCTCACCCTCGCCTCTCTCTCGACCTTTTCCTTTCACGCTGCCCAGTCGCACCTTCTCAGAGTGTAACTGTTCGCTACCGCTCTCCTTTTAAGAAACTTTTCGGAATTTTATCAACTTCAACTTTTGTTTACATACCCCGGCGACAACAGGTAATTCGACACTTTATTGATTCTTTATCATCACGACAGCCTGAAATCAACCATCAAGATGAAGGCTACTGGAATTGTCTCTGCGGCTATTGCGAGCGTTGCGTTTCTGGCAGGTTCTGCTGCAGCCCAGTCCAATGCAGCCTCCACAGTCGACCCCATTGTCATCAAGGGCAAGCACATGTTCTACAAGACCAACGGAACCGAATTGTACGTAGACTCTGCTTGACCGCCCTCTTGGTTTCATAGCATCTAACACGCCTCTTCCAGCTTCATCCGTGGTGTAGCATACCAACAAGATTACCAAGGAGGTGGAGCTGGCGGCGAAGGCTCCTCTGCAAACTCATACACCGATCCTCTTGCCAACTCGACTTGCCTGCGCGATATCCCTTATCTCGTTGCCCTCCGCACCAATGTCATTCGTACCTACGCCGTCGACCCCGCTGCGGACCACAGCGTGTGTATGAACGCTTTGGCAGCGGCCGGCATCTATGTCATCTCCGACTTGAGTGATCCTACTCTCGCCATCAACCGCGACGACCCGTCATGGAACACCGCTCTCTACGCTCGCTACACCGGTCTGGTCGACAACCTTTCCCAATACAACAATGTGATTGGTTTCTTTGCTGGAAACGAGGTATCTGATGCGGTCAACACAACCGCTGCCAGCGCTTTCGTAAAGGCTGCTGTCCGTGACACGAAGGCATACATTGCCTCCAAAGGATACAGGCCCATGGGTGTAGGGTACGCTACATACGATGGCTCTATCCGTGACCAACTTGCCCAATACTTTAACTGCGGACCTACCTCTGACTCTATTGATTTCTGGGGCTACAACGTCTACTCGTGGTGTGGTGCTTCCAGCTACACTGAATCTCAGTACGACCAGCGTACTGCTTTCTTCAGCAACTACTCTGTCCCTGCTTTCTTCGCTGAATACGGTTGCAACACTGTCGAGCCACGTACTTGGACTGAAGTTGCTGCACTCTACGGTCCTATGATGTCACCTGTCTTCCAAGGTGGTATTGTCTACCAATACTTCCAGTCCACAAACAACTACGGTCTCGTCCAAGTGTCCGGCAACTCTGTCACCACTCTCGTCGATTACTCTTACCTTTCTGTCGCCATGGCCACAGTTTCACCTACAAGCACCGCGGCGAGCGCTTATACTCCATCTCTTACCGCGACCACATGCCCATCTGTCGGTCCCAGCTGGTCTGCGGTTGCAAGCCCTCTTCCTCCAGCACCAAATGCCAACCTTTGCAACTGCGCAAACGCTGCAGCGGCATGTGTTGTCAAGCCTACCGTTTCTGCAACTGCATACGGCAATATCTTCAACTACATCTGTTCTCAGGACCCTTCCGCTTGTAACGGAATCGCATCCAACGCAACCAGTGGTACCTATGGTGCTTTCGGTCCCTGCCCTGCCAATCAGCAGCTCAACTACGTCATGAACCAGTACTACGCATCGCAGAGCTCCGCCGCGTCTGCCTGTTCTTTCAACGGTAACGCTCAGGTCACGTCCGCTGCTGCTCCTGCCGGAACTTGCTCACAACTGTTGAACGCTGCTGGTGCTGCTGGTACTGGCTCTGTTTCTGCTGGAAAGGCTACCGGTACGGCGGCCAGCGGTAGCGGTGCTGCTGCTGGTTCGACTTCGCCATCGAAAGGCGCTGCTGCAGGTGTATCCATTCCAAGCTTGGGCTTCAGCATGATGCACGTAGGACTCTACGTCTGTGTTGCTGTCTTCACTGGTGCTGGTATGATTCTGTTGTAGATAGGAAGATTGAGTAATGGTAGACTCGAGGGGTTTGATTTCTTTTATAGCATGATTCATGACTCGGACGTCGATTCTTTCGTCGTGCACAGGCGGATTAGGCATATTGGCTGGACATTAAGGTGTTCGCTTTGTACTAGATTATGATTATAGGATAGAAAAGGTATCTTGTTCACTTTCAAAAGCATTCTTACTGCGATTGAGATTTTGCTTTGCTGTAAAGCTCTCTTTGCATTTCCCCGAATTCCCGCCTCAAAATACCCTGTTACCTTGGCAACCACAACAGAAACACAGACTTCGAGAAAGCACTGAAGCAGGACAAGATGGCTAGGTTGGCTGCATCGATCGAGGAGCCGCAAATGCACGCTCAAGGTACCACACCACTCGCTGAGGTATCACCAAACAGCAATAACAGTCATCGTGAACCTAAACTGAAGAAAAAGAGTCCCCGAAAACAATCAGATGAAAGCCATGCAAAAGAAGCTCAAGTGACATCACGGACACAAAGACGGCTTAAACTTGATCATGTAGACTCGATGACCTTACCGTCTCTCAAAGGCATCTCTGCCAAATCATTCGAGCAGGGACTGCTAGCCGCGGCAGACGATGCTAGAGAGAGAGTACGAGCGACGCCAAGAAGGACGGCTAAGGAGAAAGTCATATATATTGTACCAGAAGCCTCACCTCGGCAGGGTGATTCTGGAGCAGTGGAAAGTGATTGGAGTGAGCTTGACAAGAGTCAGGATGAGGACGAGGTGGAGGATAGTGAACTGGAGGAGCTGAAGCCGAGAGCGCTGTGGAGGTCACCTGGGAAAGAAATGCTCAAGAACGGGGTCGAGATTGTGGATTTGTCAAGTCCTCGGAAACAGAGTACGAAGGAAAAACAGGTCGTAGTGGTGAATAAGCCTAGGCAGATGCCTAGGAAATCATCGCTATCAGACTCTGATAGTGATGCGATTTTGAGCTTGTAAGTATCCGAAGCACCAACAAGACTGTACTCACTCTCGAGCTTTCCAGTGTTCAGTCACTAATCTGATGACAGCTCACCACCACGCTCAAAATCACCTCTCAAGCAACCGCCAGCACCATCTATACCATCCCAACCAGTCACTCCTCCAGCCAGTCCATCAAAACACAAACTCACCTCGCCCACGAAAACCCAAAAACCTCAAGCGCCACCAAAACCACATCGTCCCAGCTTAGACTCCTTCTGGAGTCAAGAAGTAATCAACGCCTGGACGGACGAATATTCGCCTAAGAAAATTTTGCATTCTCCACGAAAGCTCCAATACACACAAGGATCAGAGGACGATATCACGCCGACGCCGTCTTCTCCTACCAAGTCTCCAAGTAAAGCTAAGATAACATCAGCTGCTCGTGCTGCAACAGCTGCTAAGAAAGCATTTGATACGAATAAGCATGACCTAGCCGCGGCATTTCTGACCGAACTTGATAACACAATTACTTCTGGTAGCATAGCGCGCCTCTCTGGGTCAACTGGCGGTGTAAAGATCATCTGGTCCAACAAGCTCAACACTACCGCTGGACGTGCAAACTGGAAATGCGAGACCATTCGCACAAGCAAGCTTGGCACATCCGCCTCCACCATGGGCCCCACAGCAACACCATCAACAAACACAGATACCCACAAAACCGAACACCGGCACCACGCCTCCATCGAGCTGGCCTCAAAAGTAATCGACAACGAAACTCGTCTCCTCAACGTCCTCGCCCACGAATACTGCCACCTCGCCAACTTCATGATCTCGCGCGTTCGCGACCAGCCACATGGCGCCAGCTTCCAGAAATGGGCAAAGGAAGTCTCCAGAGTGTTTGTTGGGAGAGGCGTGGAAGTGACGACTAAGCATAGTTATGAGATTAGTTACAAATATGCTTGGGTTTGTGTTGGTGATGCTGGCTTTGGAGGCTGTGGGATGGTGTATGAGAGACATAGTCGCAGCGTTGATCCGAAGAGGCATACGTGTGGGGCTTGTAAAGGCAGGTTGGTGCAGATTCGACCGGCTGCCAGGAAGGCTGCTGGTGTGAAGGGTGCTGGAGGTGAAAACGGGGAGGCGGGGCTTGGTGATGGAGGAATGGGTGGTCAGTCGGCGTATCAGAAGTTTGTGAAGGAGCAGTTCAAGGTTGTAAGAGAGGAGCTGGGGATGAAGAGTCCTATGAAGGATGTCATGAAGGAAGTGGGAGCGAGGTACAGATCGTTGAAGGGACAACAGCAAGAAAGCAAGGCTGCGGATGAACCGTCGAGTCCTAGCAAGCGACTCACGAAGGAGAAGGTCGTGGAGGTTGTGGTGATTGATGATACGGATGACGAGGTGGTGGATGATGTGGACGAGTTGGATTTACCAAGTGTGTTGGATGCTCTTACGATACGTGATGACTGATGGTTTATTGTTCAAAATAAGATGTTCTTGTTCTTCTCCTCTCCATGTCATCACTTGATCTATCTGATGTATCATTTTGCAGGATGACTTTCTCACAACAAGCGTTCGCCTCGAGCTCTGCCATAGCATGTCGTTTCCTCTCTAGGGTCCCTCCGGAGTCGCTTATAGAAGGGTATCTACTCAGCTTGTAGTTTACGGTGTGAAGTTTACGGTGTGAGGAGTGCCAAAAGAGTCAAAAGTAAGTTAAAATTGATGAAATATCGGCTTATCCCTAAGGAGGACCTCTAAGATGATACTAGGATGCTAGAGGTCTAGACTATAGAAGTAGTAGTGTGAAGAGAGCTGATAAAGCTTATTTATCACGCTGAAATCGACTAAAGTAATAGGATCTTTAAAATAGGCCTCCAGGATCTAGCTTGATAGAAGGCTAGAATAGATGATAGACCGACCGGTGTCAACTATATCTAAGTAATCAGTAAAGGTCGACTAGATAACCAGATCCTAAGACTAGGAGATACCTTTTTTTAAGCACCCCCGGAGATCTTTCACTTATATAGTGATTACTCCTCTTTGGTGGATCAGAAACAAAATGTCCCAATCGAGTTTTTGGAGCAGGATGGGGTACGGTATTGACAACATTGGAAGGTTTGATCTTAGTCCGATAGTCCATTGTACGCAGGATTTGCAGCAATATAGCGGCAGACTCCTCGCTTGATTGTACTCCAACACGATACACAGATAGAGAAGAGCATCTGTTCTTCGGAGAAGGCGGGACGCAGAGGAACGTCATTCTTGGCACGTGGTGTTTGGCAGTGGCATTACACCTTGTCAACTAGTTCATTGCTTCCAGGTTGTCTACATCATTTGAGCGACTAGAGAATCAGTCGGCAAGAAAACGTCCTCAAGAAATCGACTTGACACTGTTGTCCAGGCGAAAGAATACAACTATGAATCGAGGAAAAGCCGTCCTGATCTCAGGTGGAGCTCAGGTCAGGCTATCCAGCTTTCCCAACTCTTCTGTCTTCTTGTTCACTGACATTCCTCCAAGGGCATTGGCCGCTGTGTTGCCCGGACCTTTCTCAACAAAGGTCATCGCGTATACAGTAAGTCTCAAGGAGACAGCTTCACCACTATGACCAGAAGAAAATAACAACTTTTCAAGTCTTCGACATTCAAAAAGACGAACTAGAATACTGCGTGAACACTCACCTCAAACAATTCCACCCAAATGTTGGCTACTCCGTGGTCAATCTACGTGACATTTCAGCCATTCGTAGCTCAGTGGATGCAGCTGCCAAGTTCTTTGGCGGTAAGATTGATCTGCTTGTGAATAATGCCGGGATCGCAAATCCGTACTGGAAGGTGAGTCTACTGGGATGTACATGTTGACTAGTACTAAGCTATGTGATGTAGGAAGGCAAAAGCATGGATGCACCAGAAACAATCGAGCAATGGCAAGCCTACATGGAGACTAATCTCACAGCACCATTTGCCGTGAGCCAAGCAGTCATTCCATACATGAAGGTGGCGAATGAGCCAGGGGAGCACGCCAGGGTACAGGCAGATGCCGACGGCAAAGCAGGACCATCTATCGTACACATCTCGAGCTTCCGTTGGAAGCAAAGTGATCCTAACCAGGAAGGATATGCTAGTACCAAAGCAGGGATATTTGGGTTGACACAAAGTATGGCTGTCAGCTGTGCTAGATGGGGCATTAGAGTCAACATGGTTGCACCTGGAAGAATCAAGGTATGAATCTGGTCTCGCATAATGAAGAATATCGCTTACACACGATCAAGGTAGCACATGAGAACAAGGCAGGTGATGAGAAAGGGCTTTCGTGGGAGCATGAAGAGGACGACGTGGAGCCGCATCCTACCAATAGAGCTGGAAGACCTGAGGACATCGCTGCGGCTATCGAGTATGTATCGGAAGCAGGTTAGTCTGAAGGCTTCAGTGCATACTGTGCGTAGTGCTAATCAGGTATGACATGCAGGATTTATGACTGGACAAGACTTGACTCTTGATGGTGGTGCCTCAAGGATGAAGAATGAGGCATGATGTGGCTAAGACTACTTGGTCAAGCAAATAGACTAAGACTACGAAGAAGACGACCGACATTTAGGAGCATACAGCCATTACTGTCAACTAATGAGACGACGACGAGCACGAGATCAGACTAGAAGGCATTCAAAAGGTCGAAACATCATACTCATCACGTGACACATGACTCGCAAATAATCATTTCTCCTGCGACAACAGCATTATGTTGTTTTCCAAGCACTGTATTACCAATTATCAACATACGAAGTGAAACCTCACATCCCTAAATCCCCTCTTGCGAGACCATCCTCCCACTGTGCAGCCTCTGCATCGACCACCCGAAACGCGTTCGAAGCAACACCACACGAAAGTCCTTGAACACATCTCCAAATACATCTGCCCATCATGAAGCTCGTCAGGTTCGTTGTCCCAGTTCGCGCACATTGCGCAATCTCATGGCCCCGTATTCCACTAACATGTCCGCTCTCCCACCAGATTCCTGATGAAATGTCAAAACGAGACAGTCACGCTCGAGCTGAAAAACGGCACAATCCTCCACGGCACTATCGCATCCGTCACACCTCAAATGAACACCGCTCTCCGCGCCGTCAAGATGACACCCAAGAACCGTGGTGGTTTGGGAGGCTCGGAAACGATATCCCTGGATGCGATCAATGTGCGCGGGTCGACGATCAGATATTTCATATTGCCGGACAGCCTACCACTTGATACGTTGTTGATTGACGATGCGCCGAAGCCAAAGAATAAGGCGCGGAAGGAGCAGGCCGCGGCGCCTGGGGGGGACAGGGGCGGTAGGGGAGGTGGAAGAGGCAGGGGTGGACCGAGAGGTGGTGGTGGCAGAGGCCGTGGTGGTGGAAGGGGACGAGGAAGGGGATTCTAGTGGTGGAACTGGCTGACAAGGTCGAGATGTGGTCTTGAATTGTTGGGGATCTGGTCAGATTGGCCTACAAAGGGCTGTGGACTACAAAAAGCAAGAACGGCGCGCATTCCATTTATGGGATACCAGGCAAAGGTGCTGCGGGTGCAGACTTTAGACCTCCGGAAGGGCACATCCTGCATGTCATCTTATAGAAGCAAGAATGTGTTCGCGTTCAGCAGATCTAGCGGTGTCGACTTGTGGAATATCGAAACTACCGAGGGCCTATAGAAGATAGCCCAAAACATTGGGACAAGCCGTCGCTGCTATGGTCCTTATTTTCAAGCCAGCTCGAGAATAGCGAGATTGTATGGATACCTCTAAAGAGTCCACAGAATGAACAACAATATTCTACTTACTCATACTCTATTCCATTGTTTCACATTACGGCACCACTCTAGCAATCCTCACAATCTGTAATTTCTCCCATCCACCCTTCTTCCCACTATCTCCTACAGTCTCAACTTCCCACTCTGCACCCCACTCCCTGATCCTCCTTTT
>Ga0160428_1000364_pt1 | contig 53171 bp, 45 predicted proteins | sample SolpanmetagenomM_FD_108198 | JGI IMG/M metagenome (GOLD analysis project Ga0160428, IMG submission 108198) | Solar panel surface microbial communities from Lawrence Berkeley National Laboratory, California, USA - M | ecosystem: Engineered > Built environment > Solar panel > Unclassified ... | reverse complement strand
CTACTACCAAAAGCTGGGTGTGGAGCGCGTGGTGTGCGAAGAAAAGCACATGGGCAGCCGCGTGGTCGTGGTGCTGGGCAAGGACGAGGCCGCCATCCAGCGCCGCCTGGGGCTGACGGGCGAGGGCATCGGCAAGTGCTACACCCGCACCGGCCGTAATTTCTTTACTGATAAAGACCTGGAAACCGCTTTCCTGGCCCGGCTGCGCGATGCCCTGACCACGGCCGGCTTCTGGGATAAATTCAGCACCGATTGGGTGTGCCTCGATGCCGAGCTGCTGCCGTGGTCGGCCAAGGCGCAGGAACTGGTGAAAAACCAGTACGCCGCCGTGGCCGCTGCTGCCACCGCCGCCCTACCCCAGGTAGAAGCCGTGCTGGCCGAAGCCGCCGCCCGCGACCTCGACGGCGCCGAAGCACTGCTGGCCCGCACCACCGCTCGCCGCCAAGCAGCCGCCGACTACGCCGACGCCTACCGCCGCTACTGCTGGCCGGTGCACTCGCTCGACGACCTCAAGCTGGCGCCCTTCCACCTGCTCGCCACCGAAGGCAAAACCTACTTCGACCGCGACCACGCCTGGCACATGGAAACCTTGCGCACCCTCGCTCTCGCCGACCCCGGCCTGCTGCGCGCCACGCCCTATCGCGTGGTGCCTCTAGGTGACCCCAGCGAGGTCGAAAGCGCCATTCAGTGGTGGACTGACCTCACCGCGGCCGGCGGCGAAGGCATGGTGGTGAAGCCCTACGACTTCATCCCGCTCAATGCCCGCAGCCTCCTCCAGCCCGCCCTCAAGTGCCGCGGCCGCGAGTACCTGCGCATCATTTACGGTCCCGACTACCTGCTGCCCGGCAACCTAGAGCGCCTGCGCCAGCGCAACGTGAAAGCCACGCGCAACCTCGCCCTGCGCGAGTTTGCCCTCGGGGTGGAAGGACTCGAAAGGTTCGTGGCCGGCCAGCCGTTGCGGCGCGTGCATCAGTGTGTGTTTGGCGTGCTGGCGCTGGAAAGCGAGGCGGTAGACCCCCGGCTGTAACCTGTGCAATCTCCATTCTTGCTGCCTGCCAGGGGGGTAGGGATGAGTATTGCACAAAGTCAGCGAAAACATTCCTCTAGACTAGTCGTTGGGACCATAGGGCGACGCTTTGCTCCGTACTATTGCCTGGCAGTAAGCCCTACCCCCTTCCCACCCATGAAAAAAAACATTTTCTTCCCTCTTCTCTGCACCTTGTGTTTGTGCCTGCTCGGTAGCGTGGCCAGCGCCCGCCCCGCGGCCGAGCGGCCGACGTACTTTGAGCTAAAGGTATATCACTTCAAAACTCCGCGTCAGGAAGCGCTGATTGACAGCTTCTTGCAGCGGCAATACCTGCCCACGATGCGTACGGCAGGCATCGCTACCATCGGGGTGTTCAAGCCCATCGGCAACGACACGACCGCCGATAAGCGCGTCTACGTGTTCACGCCATATGCCTCGCTCAAGCAGTGGGAGCAGGTAACTAAAACCGCGGCTCCTCAGCTGGTGGCTGCCGGTGGCGCCTACGAAAACGTGGCCCACAGCAACCCTGCCTACACGCGACTAGAAACCATTTTCATCAAAGCCTTTGACGAGATGGTCACTTTTGCAACGCCTAAGCTCGACGCGCCCAAAAGCGAGCGCGTGTATGAGCTGCGCAGCTACGAAGGCGCCAGCGAGAAAATTTTTCGCAACAAGGTGCAGATGTTCAACGCCGGCGGCGAAGTCAAACTCTTCAATCGGCTAGGCTTCAACGCTATTTTCTACGGCGAAGTCCTGTTTGGCGCCCACATGCCTAACCTCATGTACATGACGTCTTTCGCCAACATGCCCGCACGCGAGGCGCATTGGAAAGCCTTCGGTGCCGACCCCGAGTGGAAAAAGCTCTCGTCCTTGCCCGAATACCAAAACAACGTGTCGCACATCGACATCCTGTTTCTGCGCCCTACCCCATATTCGGGGCTGTAAATCAAGTAGTTTTCTGAAAGTATTTTAAAAAGAACGTCCTGCTGAGCGGAGCCGCCGCATCTCACTCACATCGTCGGGTTAGTAGTCCAACGATGCGAGCGACATGCTGCGATTCTGCTCAGCAGGACGTTCTTTTTAGCGTATAGCAGTGCTTAAAACTTGTCGTCGTTGACTTCCAGCCAGAAGTTGTCGGGGTCTTGCAGGTAAATCTGCTGCACGCCGTCGGGGCGGGGTGTCGTTTTGCCCGGTTCGCTTTTCCAGTTGCCGTAGCGCACACCAAGCTTGTCAAGGTGGGCCATAAACTTCGCTAGATTCGGGACGCTGAAGGCTAGGTGCGTATTAATGTCGTGGTCTTGCGCCTTATTGCCCTGAATGATATGTAGTTGGCTGTGCGGCCCAATGCGCAGCCACACGTGCTTGCCATCCTTAAATGGCTCAGGGATCTGCGGCAGGAGCAACACGTTTTTATAAAAATCAGCAGTTTTCTGCACATCTACCACGTACAGCGCGATGTGGTTGAGTACGGCTGGGGTTTGCGCGGCGGCCGGGCGCGGTACCGCCACAAGCTGTAGAAAGGCCGCTAGGCAAAGAAACAGAATCTTTTTCATGGGTGGGAAATAGGTAACTAGTGTGAGCCGCCAGCCAGGGGTAGGGCTGTGCGGTAAAGATTAATTACGTCGAACAGACTTAAACTCCGACCCTGCCCGCCACTGCGGAAACGTGGTTTCGCCGGCCAGCCGCTGGCCCACGCGGAAATACAGTTGCGCATCTTGGGCCACGCCGCTCAGGTCCCAGGCGGGGTCAAATTGGTCGGCGGGCTTGTGGTACATGCTGGTGGTGTAGGCCTGGCGCTTCTCGGCGATGTAGGCCTTGCCCTTGCTACGGCTCTCAAATCCACCACTGGCGTAGAGCGAGGGCACGCCCACGTGGGCAAAGCTAAAGTGGTCGGAGCGGTAGAACATGCCGGTTTCAGGTGTTTGGTCGGGCAGCAAGTAGCGGTCCTGCTCTTTGGCGGCGGCGCGGGCGTAGTCTTCCAACTCCGACTGGCCGGCGCCGGTAACCGTGAAGTCCTTCATGCGGCCGTAGGGCCAGAGCATGTCCATGTTGAGGTCGGCCGCAGTCTTAGCCAGCGGAAAGGCCGGGTGCTGCGCGTAGTAAGCCGAGCCCAGCAGGCCTTGCTCTTCACCCGTTACGGCCAGAAATACAATACTGCGCGCTGGTTTTACGGGGGCATTCTTAAAGGCCTTGGCGATGCTGAGCAGCGCGGCTAGGCCGGTGCCATCGTCCACGGCACCGTTGTAGATAGAGTCGCCGGCAATGGTTTTGCCCACGCCGAAGTGGTCCCAGTGCGCCGAATAAATGACGTATTCGCCCGCATTAGTAGTGCCAGGCAGCACGGCCAGCACGTTTTTGGAGGTTTGGCTGCGCAGCTTTTGCCGCAGGCTGGTGCTGAGGGTGAGGCCCAGCGGCCGGGCGCGGAAGCCACGCTGGTTGGCCGCAGTGTAGAGCGCGTCGTAGTTCTGGCCAGCGGCGGCGAAAAGGCGCTTGGCCGCGTCGAGCGTCAGCCAGCCTTCGAGGGCGCACTTGCTGGCGCCATGGTCGGCGGTTTGGGGGCGCAGCTTGGCACCGAGCGCGCCGCTAAGCACCACGCTCCAGGGATAGGCAGCGGGCTGGGTGTCGTGCACGATGAGCAGACCGGCGGCACCGTGGCGGGCGGCTTCCTCGTATTTATAGGTCCAGCGGCCGTAGTAAGTCATGGCCTTGCCCTTGAACAAGGTTGTGTCTTGGCCGGCGTTGCCGGGGTCGTTCACAAGCACCACTACCGTTTTGCCTTTCACGTCGAGGCCGGCATAGTCGTCCCAGCCGTATTCGGGTGCTACCACGCCGTAGCCGGCAAATACCAGCGGCGAGTTTTGCACGGCTACCGTAGGCTGCTCGCGCTGGCTAAATACCACGTAGTCAGTTTTATAGTCGAAGCTCAGCTTTCGACCCTTACCCGCAATTTGCAGGGTAGGGGCAGGCGCCACGGTTATTTCCGTCATCGGCACCGGCTGAAAGTAGCTGCTAGTTGGCCCCACCGGCTGCAAGCCTAAGTCCTTAAACTGCGCCGCTAGGTAGTTAGTGATGCGCTCTTCACCCGCTGTAAAGGGCTTGCGGCCCAGCATCTCATCCGCCGATACGGCTTGCAAATAGCCTCTGATGTCGGCCGCCGTAATGGCATTGGTCGGCGCAAGGGGGGTAAGGGCCGCGGGCGCAGCAGGCGTAGTAGTTACTGCTGCGGCAGTGGGCTTAGTAGACTGGCAGCTCGCCAAAGCCAGGGCCAGCAAACCCGCCAGCGGCAGCCGCGACACCTGAGAAGAAGTAAAAAACATACGTAAAGTAACGAGTGATAAAAAAGCGCGAGCAAGTTTGTTTAAGAGGCAACTCGCTCAGTGGCTTGGTTGGGGACAGGTGAAAACCCTACCCCCAAGCCGAAGGTAACTTAGCTCAGCAGCCTTCAGCGCGGGCAAGCTACGGGCAGCAGCGTGTACTTCGCGTCGAACTGCAACGTGCGGGGCCGCTCAAACACTGTTTTCCCCTCACGCTCCGCTATGGGGCCAAACCCTTCGACAAAGCCAATATCGCGGCGCAAAAAGGCTACCTCGCGCACCGATTGCGTGCCCTCTGACTGAAAGGTGTAATCGGCCAGTAACGTGTCGCCGTGCATAGTGCCGCGAATGGTGCCCTGGTTACGGTCCTTCTCAAAGTAGCGGTACGAGAGTTGGCCCGTCACGGCGGACTGCGTGGTTTGCAGCGTCAGGCGCACTGTGTCGGTGGCCGTACGGTAGGCGTAGCACTGCGGGCTGGTAGGGGTAGGGGCCGTCGGCTCCTGGGTAGTTTGGGCGGTTTGCTCGTGGCAGGCGGTGAGCGTTAGCAAGCTTAGGCTAGCGGCAATAACGGCCAGATGGCACTGATTCATAATGCAATAAGAATGTAAGATTAAGCTTCGGGCTGGGTAATGAGCGCGCGTTCGATACGGCGGTCGGGTACCAGCCACATCAGGGCCACAAAAACGTAGACGGCCCCCGAGAGCCAGGGCAGCCAAAAGCTGCTGACAATGCCCACTAAGTAGAGCACTGGCGAAAGCTTACCCTTCCAGTCGTGGCCCACGGCGCGGCCCAGCGCTGAATCGGGGCCGCCGTTGAGGGCAATCAGGCGGTTTTGAAGAATAGAATAAGCCACGGCTGAGGCCAGTAAAATGCCACCATACACGGCCAAGGTGGCCGGGGCAAAATGGTTTTCGCCCATCCAGCCGGTAGCTACGGGCACGAGCGACAGCCAGAACAACAAATGCAGGTTAGGCCAAAGAATACCGCCATTAATTTGCCGGGCGCTGCTAAGCAAGTGGTGGTGATTATTCCAGTAAATGCCCACATACACAAAACTCAGCACGTAGCTCAGAAACACGGGTAGCAATGGCCGCAAAGCTGCGAAGCTGGCCCCATGCGGCACTTTTAGCTCCAATACCATGATGGTAAGGATGATGGCAAGTACACCATCGCTGAATGCTTCAAGGCGGCCTTTTTGCATAGAGTAGGGCAGAGGGAGCGTGTGCGCCGCTAAGATAAGCCCACAAAAAAACGCCGCCCCGTTGCCAGGGCGGCGTTCTTGGTGCCAGGGCCGTGTTTATGGCCCTGAGCATGCTTCTTAATTAGTAAGCCTTGGCGTCGTGCGCCATTGCTTCGGCTTGGCCCACTGCTTCGGCAGCCTGGCGCTCATTGTACTGGTTGCCACCGTCGGTGTTGGCGTTGGCGGCCTTGAGGCCATCGGCCAGGCGCTGACCCCAGTCGGCGTCGCAGTTGGTGCACAACTCAATCATCTTGTCCTGCACCACTTTGGCAGCGTCGGCGAGAGCGCCAATCATGTTGTTGACGAGGTCGTCGCGCTCCCAGTCTTCGTGCTGGCGGTAGCGGTCACCGGCCTGGCCAAAGTTGTTGGTGCGGTCGATGGTCTGGCGCACCAGGCGGGCGCTGTACGAAGGCGTGTGGTCGGGGCCCTGCAAAGCCGATTCCTTCAGGCCGTTGAGGCTGCTGGGCTCGTAGTTGGTGTGCAGGTTCTGGCCGGGAGCGGCATCGACGTGGAACGTCATCTGGCCGTCGCGCTGGTTAGTAGCCACATGCTTCTTGGGCGCGTTGATGGGCAGCTGCAAGTAGTTGGGTCCCACGCGGTAGCGCTGCGTATCCGAATACGAGAAGGTGCGGCCTTGCAGCATCTTATCGTCCGAAAAGTCGAGGCCATCCACGAGTACGCCGGTACCGAATGCCACTTGCTCTACTTCAGCGAAGTAGTTTTCGGGGTTGCGGTTCAGCGTCATCATGCCCACGGGCAGGAAGGGGAATTTGTCCTCAGGCCAGATTTTGGTGTCGTCGAGCGGGTCGAAGTCCAGCTCAGGATGCTCGTCGTCCGACATAATCTGAACCGACAGCTCCCATTTGGGGAAGTTACCCTTCTTGATGTTCTCGAACAGGTCTTGGGTAGCGTGGTTGAAGTTTTTGGCCTGAATGGCTTCGGCTTCGCTGGCAGTCAGGTTTTTAATGCCTTGCTGTGGCTCCCAGTGGTATTTCACCAGTACGGCTTCGCCCTGCGCGTTCACCCACTTGTAGGTGTTCACGCCCGAGCCCTGCATCTGGCGGTAGTTAGCCGGAATTCCCCAGGGCGAAAACAGGAAGCTCACCATATGCATAGCTTCCGGCGTGTTGGCGATGAAGTCGAAGATGCACTCGCCCGTCTGACGGTTGAAAACCGGGTCAGGCTTCTGCGAGTGAATCAGGTCAGGGAACTTGATGGCGTCACGGATAAAGAACACCTTCAGGTTATTGCCCACCAGGTCCCAGTTGCCGTCTTCGGTGTAGAATTTCACTGCGAAGCCGCGTGGGTCACGCAGGGTTTCGGGCGAGTGGCCGCCGTGGCCTACCGTCGAGAAGCGCACGAACACCGGAGTTTCTTTGCCCTTGGTGTTGAATAGCTTCGCGCGGGTGTACTTTTCGATAGGCTCGCCGCCTACGGTGCCGTACGCTTCGAAAGTGCCATGGGCACCAGCGCCACGGGCGTGCACCACGCGCTCGGGGATGCGTTCGCGGTCGAAGTGGCTGATTTTCTCAATGAACTGGTAGTTCTCCAGCGTGGCCGGGCCACGGCTACCCACAGTGCGCAGGTTCTGGTTGTTCGAAACCGGGTGGCCCTGGCGGGTGGTCAGGGTCTGCATGTTTTCGCCGCTGGCCGTACGCTGGTCTTGCGCTGAGCCTACGCCGTTAACAGCGGTGCCGCTGCCGTTTTCCGACGAGGTCTGCCCGTTCTGGGGGTTATCCATTGGTATAAAGGGTTAGTGGTTGGTAAGAAATCTGGGCAAACTACCGGCAACTCACGCGTAGGTTTGTGCGAAGCTGGTAAAAAATTCGGGTATTTTTAGTAAACGTGGGCCCTCGGGCGCTTTGTTCACGGGGGGTGGGGTAGGGCAACTACTGGTGAAGTTAAAAACTGCGCATCTTGTTTAACAAATGTAGGAGTATTTGCTAGAAAATGCCACTCCTGCTATCTGCTGCCACATTTCTTGTTTAATGCAAACTCGTACCGCCAAAGCCCTAGCTACCCTACAAGCCACGCACAACATCCGAATTTTGTACGCCTGCGAGTCGGGTAGCCGCGCCTGGGGCTTTCCCTCGCCCGATTCCGATTACGACGTGCGCTTTATCTACGTGCATCCCCTAGATTGGTACCTGCGCCTCGACGAAGGTCCTGACACGCTCAACTTTCCCGTCGATGACGAACTGGACCTCGCCGGCTGGGAACTGCGCAAAACCCTGCGCCTACTTAAAGGCTCCAACGCGGCCTTGTTCGAATGGCTACAATCACCCATCGTTTACCACGAAGCGCCGGGTTTTCGAGCGCAACTCGCCCCACTGCTGCCGCTAGCCTTCAACCTGAAAGCTGGTCTGCACCACTACCTAGGCCAGCTGCGGCGCGGACTAACGGAGGATTTAGCTGGCCCTGAGGTACGTCTAAAGCGACTATTCTACGCCTTGCGAGCTGCCCTAGCCGCGAGCTGGATTCGCCAGCGCCACACGCTGCCGCCTATGGAGCTTACACCATTACGCAAGCTGTTGCCAGGCGAGTTGCAAGGCATAGTAGACAACTTGCTAAGCCAGAAAGCCTCATCTAACGAGAGAACGATGCTGCTACTACCGGCGGCACTAGCGGCATTCTTGGCTGCGGAAAACGCTGCCGGCTTGGTGGCACGGGATGCATTGCCGCCGCAGCGAAGTGAAGAACAACTGATGCTGGCGCTGAATGCACTATTGCAACTTCAGCTAGAAACGTAGGGGTAGCGGTTATGATGTATGCGACAAGCTCCACCGCCACACGCTGGGAGTTATTCGATTGGGGACCGAAACGGTGAAGTAGAAAATGTTTCGACAGGCATTTTGCCTAAGTGCCATTATGAATGTGCAACAACAAGAAGCTAATTACACCCCCAGTGTTACTTAGTAGGAGAGTTGTGGCTGGTTACGATGATGCCAAGTTTGGAGTAGGTAGGCTTGCCTACGAAAAAAGGAAAGCTATTGGCAGTCACGCTGCCTTTGCCATCATACACGTATGCTAGTAGGCGGTAGGCTCCGTGCTCAGTAGGCGTGCGGATGCGGGCCGTTAGGCCTTTAACCTGCCTAATGGCCTGGTCTATTGCTTCTGGTGCTGTCCTGTTTTGAGGTAGGGTGATAAACTCGTTGACGTCTTTAGTAACAGCCCACCGCACCCGCAACGAATCACCTTCGGGGTCGGATGCAATGATACTAGCCGGATATTCCGTACCGGGTTGCAGAGCCACGTTTGCGGAGTCTAACTTATTGGCCAGCCGGATAGAGCCAACCCATGGCGCTTGGTTGTCAGGCTTCTGCTGCGACCATAGGTATTGCATCATATCAACCATTGGGGTCTTTTCGCCCTCCGGCGTAAACATGCTCAACCACATGTCCGTCTGCTCAAACCGATTGCCCCAATACAAGGCGTAGGAGCCGAGGCACCGTGAGTTTTTGCCTTCTACAGTGGTTTGATAGCCTTTTTTCATGAACTCCGCCTTGGCTGAGCCACTTTGGTCTAGTGGAGCGCCCCAGCTTGTTTCGGGCGTCTCCCACCAGCCCTTGCCCCCAAACTCACCAATGATGAAGGGCTTTGACCAGCCGGCTTTTGCCAAATTTGCTGGGTGGGTTGCTAGCTTATTGAAGAGGTTGATAGTGAGTACCGGAATATCTGGGCACAGGCGCGCTATCGCTGGAATGGAGTAGAGACCATCTGTGAGCGTAGTTGTAACCGGATGATTGGGATCTAATTCCTGAATCACGCGGGCCGTTTCATTGACTATTTGGTAGACCTTGAAGTCGCTCCAGTGGTTGTCTAGCTCATTACCCAAGTTCCACATCAGTAGCGCCGGGTGGTTTTTGTAGCGCTGCACCTGCCGGTATATTTCTTGCTGCTGCTCAGCTACGGCCTTCGGGTCATAGTAATCAAATTTCTCATACGGTGGCTTCATCCATAGACCAAACATGACGGTGAGCCCTTGACGCTGTGCTTCGTCGAGCAAAATGTCGGCATAAGCAGGTGCATAAATTCTGACGGAGTTGCCACCCTTCGCGCGCACCAAATCATAATGCTGCACGCCTGCTACCCCCTTGATTTGATACGGTTGCCCACCGCGCTGCATCTCGTAACCGCCATTTTTGCGCACAATGCGCACGGGTACTACACTAGTTGCAGGCTGTAAAGAGGAGGTAGTAGTGGCGACGGAAGTAGGAGCAGAATAGCAACCTGCTAATAGTCCAAAACCAATTAAATAAATAGCGAATAAAGTAGCCCAGCGGGTAGCTAAACGCTGAAAAGAAGGGTGCGGGTAGGTATTCAAGGAGGCTTAAATAGTAATAAATTTAAAAAAACAAAGCTACTTTAGCAAATTCAATTAGTAAGCTTCTGATTGAATTTGTATTTGGGCTTGAATTTGTTAGGCGGTTATAAGGATTAGTTAAAGGAATATAAATCGAGCGCTTATTTAATAATACACATTTGATATATTATAGTGATAATGATTTTTATGCTAGATAGTATGTAGTGCGTTCTGCCTTGCACTCTGGCAAGTACTGCGCCTTTTTTCAGAAGAAAGAATAAATTTTTTAGAAGTAGGATATGCAATCAGGTTTAAAGAAAGTAAATAATCTATCACCGGGTGCCACAGTTCAATACCGAAACGTGGTAGGAATTCGTCAAATGCGCATTCTGGTGGGCGTTGGGTTGGTGGTAGTGGCACACTTTATATGGTGGTTTGCTAATCCCGAGCATATAGGCTATCCTCCCTTATTCTGGCTGCTTACTTTTTCGCTAGGCTACAAAATAGTGCGAATGCTGCATGAGTGGTACCACTACGTGCAAGTGCAAGAACCTCTGCTGCCGCTGGTTTCGTCTACGGCGCCCCTACGGCAGGTTGATATGCTTACTACAGCGTGCCCCGGTGAGCCTCACGCCATGATTATTCGCACGCTGGAAGCTCTAGTGGCAGTGCGTTACCCCCACAAAACGTATCTCTGTGACGAAGGCGATGAAGCCGAGCTGCGTGCAGCCTGTGCCCGGCTAGGTGTAATCCATGTGACGCGCACGGAGAAAAAGCATGCCAAGGCCGGCAATATTAACAACGCCCTGCGCCAAGCTACTGGTGAGCTGTGCGTGGTGCTTGACCCCGACCACGAAGTGACGCCTGATTTTTTGGATAAGGTAGTGCCTTACTTCGAAGACCCGACGGTAGGCTATGTGCAGGTGGTGCAAGCCTATGGTAATCAGAAGGAGAGCTTAGTGGCACTAGGTGCCGCTGAGCAAACCTACCATTTTTATGGGCCGCTGATGATGGGCATGAATGCCTATAATACCGTGCAGGCCATCGGAGCCAATTGTACCTTTCGCCGCGAAGCGCTGGACGAGATAGGGGGGCACGCAGCGGGCCTCACGGAGGATATGCACACGGCTATGCGCCTGCATGCTGCCGGTTGGAAGTCCGTGTATGCGCCGGTGGTGGTGAGCCGGGGGCTCGTGCCTTCTACCCTTGGGGCGTTTTATATGCAGCAGCTGAAATGGGCACGGGGTACCTTCGATTTACTACTACACGTTTACCCCAAACTGTTCAAGAAATTTACGTGGCGGCAGCGTCTGCATTACGCTGTAGTTTCCCTTTATTTTCTTTCGGGCCTCGTTGCGCTCATTGATTTGAGCGTGCCCATCGTGTCACTGCTTATTTTCAAATTTGCTTGGCACTTGTCGCTGCCAGAGTTTGCGCTGCACATGGTACCCGTAACGGCAGTGGGCCTGCTCATTCGCTACCACGCGCAACGATGGCTACGTGAGCCGCACGAAGTAGGCCTGCACCTAACGGGTGGTTTCCTGCGCATTGCTACTTGGTGGATTTATACGCTAGGGCTCATTTATACATTGCTGAATATCAAGGTGCCCTACCTGCCTACGCCTAAGGAAGGTAATCGCAAAAACGAATGGCTGCTAAGTTCGCCCAATTTAGCGCTGGCCATTATCTCTATTGTCGTCGCGGGCCTCAGTCTCATGATACCAGGTATACGTGGGCCTTATACGAGGCTGATGGCTACGCTGGCCCTCATCAACGCAGCTATTCTACTAGCATCGGTGCTTATGGCTCAGCATGCGTTGCTCGACCAACTGCGGAATTTGATGTGGACCGTGCGCCCGTTGCGAGCTATTAGAATATGGACTGAAAAAGCTTGGGAAGTCTTTACGAGTGTTATCGTTAAAAGCCTGCGTGCAGGCTCCGTAACCTTTGCCGTTGTGCTGGTAGTATTGCACGTGCTAGTGAGCGCGGGCTTGGTGCTATTGCAGTGGCGTGAGCAAGTTTCGATTTCCGCTGACTATATCTGGGCGCACACAGGCTTCGGGGCATTACACGTTGGCCATTCGCTTGGTGCTAAACCAGTGGCAGTGCCAGCCACTATTACTGCACCTGGTATGCCAGCTGTATCCTTTACTTGGGCTAAGTCGCCGGCTATAGCTAGCCAAGTTGTTAACATCGTACTGCCTTCCGGTACTACCCAGTTACCAACTGCCCAAATTGAAAAAATAAATCAACAGCGTGGTATTCCGCTCCTAACATGGCAGGTAGAGGAAAACGAACAAGTAAATAAGCGCTTTCAGGAGCAGATTCTGCAACTGATCAAGCACAAAAACCATTTGCTACTCCAGCCTATTATTCCGGCCACTACCCCCAAAAGCTACCGACAGGCTTGGCAAAAGCTGGTGACTAGCTACCGTGCTACTGGCGATACTACCGCGGTATGGGTCTGGACGCCCCCCCGGCCCGATTCACTTGCTACCTACTTTCCGGGGTCAATTTATCTCAGTTGGATGCTTTACGATGGCCGCCAGATACCGGCTGCCAACCCTGCTTGGGCAGATAAGTACCACGCATTTCGCCAGCAAGTTGCGGTGCAAATTGCCATGCAAAGCAAACCCGTTATGCTGCTGGTTGAGCCGACCGGGCTTGCTGACCCTTACAACTGGGCACAGCAGAGTGCGGAACGTTATTCCGAAATAAAAGCAGTTGTGTTTGGGGCCAACGATTCGGCGACTAACCGATAAAAACACTTTTCATTGCACAGGTATGCTACTTGGCGAACCCGCTTCGTTAGGGCCTACCCCCTTTTCGCCATGACTATTGCCGACCTGCGTCAGCACCGTCTCATTTTATTTGAAGCAGTCAGCGGCAGCCGAGCATACGGTACCGATTTGCCGCACTCTGATACCGATTTAAAAGGCGTATTTATTCTGCCAGAGCAAGAGTTTTTTGGCTTGAGTTATGTGCCCCAAATTGCTAATGAAAGTAATGACGAAGTATTCTACGAGTTGCGTCGCTTCGTCGAATTATTATTAAAAAATAATCCGACCGTTCTGGAATTACTCGGCACGCCAGCTGACTGCATTATCTACCAGCATCCCTTATTTGAAAGTTTTAGGGCGGTCGATTTCCTGTCCAAGCTTTGCCGCCAGAGCTTTGCCGAGTATGCTGTAGCCCAAATTCGTAAAGCGCAAGGGCTAAATAAGAAAATCAATCATCCTGAGCCGCCGGCGCGCAAGTCGGTGCTTGATTTCTGTTACATCACGGTGGGAGCCGGTGCGCAGCCGGTAGGTAGCTGGCTGGCGCGTCAAGGCATTAGTAGTGAACAATGTGGCTTGGCTAAGGTGCCGCATCTTACGGATTTGTATGCCTTATTCACTGACATAACCTCTGCCCGTTCGCTTGGTTATCGTGGCCTTGTGCGCGACTTCACAACTAGCCAGGACGTACTGCTTTCAGCCGTACCCAAGGGAGAGGGGCCGGTCGCCTATTTGTCATTCAACCGCACGGGCTACAGTGTATATTGTCGGGCGTTTCGAGAGTACTGGGACTGGGTAGAAAAACGCAATAAGGAACGCTACGAAAACACGGTGCAGCACGGCAAAAACTATGACGCCAAAAATATGCTGCACGTATTTCGTCTGCTGCAAATGGCCGAAGAAATTGCCCGTACTTGTGAAATCAACGTGCGCCGCTCCAATCGCGAATTTCTGCTGCAAATTCGCCGGGGAGAGTTTGAGTATGCCGATTTAATCGCGAAAGCGGAGCTGTTGATTGCGCAAGTAGAGGCCGCTTTCTCTGCTTCGGCGCTACCCGATGCACCCAATGCCAGCGCGGCCGAGACCTTGTTGCAGCACGTGCGGCGCTCCTTTTACCAAAGCTGAGCCCCCGTCGCAAGGCAGACGCGCATCAGGCAGCTATAGCGACCTGCTTGGCTAACGCCTGCTGTGTGGCTCCGTACTTTGCTTGTTGGGAGGGGGGTAGGGATTGTGAGGCAGTACGGCTCATGATGAAATAGCTTATTTAAAGACCATTTACAGTCTGGAAACCCCCTTTGCGGCGTAAAAGCCCTAATAATGTACCCAGCAAACTCAACCAAAACCCGACCTTCGCACGTTCATTCACCGACCGCTCATTGGCGGCGCTCTTTTGTATGATACTCAGTAACGACCTTCTCATTTCGCGCGGCGAAGTACTACAGCAGCTGGAGGGTTATCTAAAAGATAATATCTATACCTTTCTCAAGAAGGTGGAAGACAGCTGGCAGCCCGCCGATTACCTGCCCGATTCGCGCCGCGATACTTTCTTCGATGAAGTAAAAGAACTACGCGAAAGAGCCACTGGCTTGAGCTACGACCTGCTCGCCGTGCTGATTGGTGACACTATCACGGAAGAGGCACTGCCTAACTACGAGGCCTGGTTTCATGAGCTTGACAACCTGAACCGTGATCGCGACAACGGCTGGGCGCAGTGGATTCGGGGCTGGACAGCTGAGGAAAACCGCCACGGCGACTTGCTCAACCGCTACCTCTACCTCAGTGGCCGCGTAAACATGCGCGAGTTTGAGTTTTCGACCCAGTACCTCATCAACGACGGTTTTGACCTCGGCACGGCCAACGACCCGTACCGCTCCTTCGTGTATACAAGCTACCAGGAGATGGCTACGAACGTGTCGCACCGCCGTGTAGGCCAGCTGGCTCGCCAGGCCGGTGACGACCAGCTCTCCAAAATTTGCGGCATGATTGCAGGCGATGAAAACCGCCATGCCCGCGCCTACAAAACCTTTGTAGAGAAAATCTTTGAACTTGACCCGAGTGAGATGATGCTGGCTTTTGAGGACATGATGCGCAAGAAAATCGTGATGCCTGCTCACTACATGCGCGAGTTTGGGGTAGAAATGGGCAAAACTTTTGGTCACTTCACTGACGCTGCCCAGCGTATTGGTGTATATACCAGCGCCGACTACACCGATATTCTAGATACGCTTATCAGCGAGTGGAAAGTAGCTGATCGTACTGGTCTTACAGGCCCTGCTGAGAAGGCCCGCGACTACGTAATGGCTTTGCCTGCTCGTTTACGCCGTGTAAGCGACCGCATGGCGGTACCGAAGTTGGAGTATAAGTTTAAGTGGATTAGCTAGTTTAGTAATGAACTACCTATAAATAACAAAGCCCCTGTGAAGGGGCTTTGTTATTTATAGGTAGTTTTGATGCAACGAGGTTTTTTTTGTGGGCTTAAGATATTATTTTTCAATCTTAACGCCTTTCCAGAAGGCAACCCGGTCCTTAATATTGGCGGCTGCTGGGCTAGTCTCGGGATAAAACCAAGCGGCATCTTTATTCAATTCGCCATTTACACGTAACGAGTAGTAGCTGGCGCGGCCTTTCCAAGGGCAGGAGGTATGAGCAATACTATCCTCAAAAAATTCTTTTTTAAGTGAGTCAGCGGGGAAGTAGTGGTTATTTTCAACCACTATGGTGTCGTCGCTCTCAGCTACAACGGTATTATTCCAAATTGCTTTCATAGCTTTTTAGAACAGTTACTTGAAAGACTGTCCTGTGCATAGTAAACGTGCATCTTTGCTGGATGTTCACTCTCTGCCGTATCTCAATTGTCTGATATGATACGCTATCTCGGCCCGGATGAAATAGACCGTCAGCAGTGGGATGACCTGCTTACGCGGGCTCCTAATGGGCTGATCTATGGCCTCTCATGGTATCTTGATATCGTGTCGCCGGGCTGGGCGGCACTTGTAAAAGAAGAAGCCGGGCGCTACGTAGCGGTGCTGCCCTTACCTATACGCCGCAAGTTTGGGCTAAACTATCTGCAGCAGCCGGTATTTGCGCAGCAGCTAGGGCTCTTTTACCTCGAACTGCCTACATCATCGGATTGGCAAAAAATTGAACAATTGTTATATCAACGCTTTCAGCTTATTACGCATTACGCTTTTAATGTGAATAATCCTGAATTACTGAGAGTAAGCCAGCCAGGGCTGATGGGGTTGTCGCAAAATACATATTACTTATCACTACGACCTAGTTACCTGCAGTTAGTAGCAAATTATAAGGCCAACCGCCGTTGGCGTCTCAACCAAGCTCGGCGGCGCGATTTACATATTGAGCTTACTACTAACATCAACTTAATGGTGAAAATATTTTCGGAGAATACAGCTCCTAAAATTTACGGTATTATAGGTGAAGCATATGAGTACCGGATATTACGGTCTTTATATGTGGCTGCTTGTGAGCAAGGTATGGCTAATCTATGGCAGGTACGTACAGCTACGGGTGAGGTAGTCGCGATGGGACTACTATTTAAATTTAAGCAGCAAATCACATATATTTTTAACTGCTCGACGATGGCTGGTAAGGCATATGGTGCTATCTCCTTGCTGCTTGATGAGCTATTTCGTATCCATGCTGGGCAAGACGTATGTTTCGATTTTGAGGCACCCGAGGTACCTAATGTAGCGCATTTTTACAGCAGTTTTGGATCTAAACCAGTGCCATTTTTAACGATTTCGACCAACCGTTTACCCTGGCCAGTGCGCCAGCTGAAGGCGGCGCGCATGAAGTTGTATCAGCGGCTACGCCCACGGCCATCTAGTGATGCCAGCTAGTCAGAAGATAAGGAAACATTACCCACACGGGCGTTGTTGGCCGCAGTAGCTGCACTGGTGCCTGTAATAGACAGCGAGGTTTGCTTGGCACGTACTCACTACTTGGAAAACTATGGCTATTGGCGTTCGCTTTCGTGATTTTGTGCCTGATGAAAACTCAGGCGATAAGGGGTTCGAACAGTTATTCAAGCTGTTCATGCAATTGATTACCATTACTAGCGGTGATGTGGGCGAGGCATTACAGTGGCTCAATGAGCTTGATAAGCAATATGGCCTTACCGACAATGACTATGGTATGGGCAATTTCATCGATGACCTTAAAAAGAAGGGCTATATTGATGAAAATGAGCAGGAGCGGGGCGAACTAAAAATCACGCCCAAGACTGAGCAGAAAATCCGTAAGTCGGCGCTTGAAGAAGTATTTGGTAAGCTCAAGCGTGGCAATAGAGGCAACCACCGCACGCCCCACACTGGCCAGGGCGACGAGCAAAGTACCGACCTGCGTGAGTTCCGTTTCGGGGATTCGCTGGAACAGATTCAGATGACTGAATCTATCCGCAATGCCCAGCTCAATCACGGCATGGACGGCGACAATTTCATGCTGACCGAGGGCGACCTCGAAGTGCGTGAAAATGAGCATAAATCGCAGACTAGCACGGTGCTGATGATTGATATTTCGCACTCGATGATTCTCTATGGCGAAGACCGCATCACGCCGGCCAAGAAGGTAGCGATGGCTCTGGCTGAACTCGTGAAGCAGAAATACCCGAAGGATTCGCTCGACGTAATTGTATTTGGTAACGATGCCTGGCAGATTGAGGTAAAAGACCTGCCATATCTACAAGTCGGCCCCTACCACACCAATACGGTGGCTGGCCTGGAGCTAGCGATGGACCTGCTGCGCAAGCGTAAAACGCCTAACAAGCAGATATTCATGATTACCGACGGTAAGCCTACTTGCCTGAAAGAAGGTAACGGTTACTACAAAAACAGCTTCGGCCTCGACCGCAAGGTGGTGAATAAGACCCTGAACCTAGCCGCCGCCGCTCGCCGCATCAAGATTCCGATTACCACCTTCATGATTACTTCTGACCCCTACCTGCAGAAGTTCGTGGAAGAATTTACGGAGGTTAACCAAGGAAAGGCTTACTACTCAGGGCTGAAAGGCCTGGGCCAGCTGGTGTTTGAAGACTACAAGAAAAACCGTCGCAAGTCGCTATAAATTAATATGTATTGCATAGAAAACGCTTCTCGCTTTCTGCTTAGAAAGGAGAAGCGTTTTTTTGAATAAAATCACTAGTAAAGTACCCGCTGCCCGGCTGAACCTCAGACATGCTTAGCGGGTTTAAGACCTAATGAAGCACGAAAATATCCGCACCCTGGGCCAACTTCGCGCCAGTGGTTACCAGCCCCGCACTGTGAAACATGAGCTGCGGGATAACCTCATTTCTAAACTCAAAAATAAGGAAGACGTGTTTCCGGGCATCTTCGGCTACGAAGAAACGGTTATTCCAGAGTTGCAGCGCGCCATCTTGGCCGGGCACCACATCAACCTGCTGGGCCTGCGTGGCCAGGCTAAAACCCGCATTGCGCGCCTGCTCATCAACCTGCTTGACCCTTTTGTGCCAGTGGTGAAGGGATCGGAGCTGAACGATGATCCCATGCAGCCGCTGTCGATTTATGCCAAAAACCTCATTGAGGAAAAGGGTGATGACACGCCCATCGACTGGCTGGGCCGCGCCGATCGCTACACCGAGAAGCTCGCCACGCCCGACGTAACCGTGGCCGACCTCATCGGCGACGCTGACCCCATCAAGGCAGCCACGCTTAAACTGCCGTATTCGGACGAGCGTGTGATTCACTTTGGTCTGATACCCAGGGCACACCGCGGCATTTTCGTGATTAACGAACTGCCCGACTTGCAGGCCCGCATCCAGGTGTCGCTGTTCAATATTTTGCAGGAAGGCGACATTCAGATTCGTGGTTTTAAGGTGCGCCTACCCCTCGATTTGCAGTTTGTTTTTACGGCTAACCCCGAGGACTACACCAACCGCGGCAGCATCGTGACGCCACTAAAGGACCGGATTGACGCGCAGATTATCACGCACTATCCGAAGTCGATTGAAATTGGCAAGCGCATTACCAAGCAGGAAGCCCGCATCAAAGAGGAGCAGAAAGGCTTGGTAACTACCAACGAAATCATCAGCGACCTAGTAGAGCAGGTGGCCGTAGAGGCCCGCGGTTCTGAGTTTGTGGATGCTAAGTCGGGCGTGTCGGCTCGCCTCACCATTTCGGCCTACGAGCAGGTGGTGGCTGGTGCCGAGCGTCGCGCGCTTATTAACGGCGAAAGCAATACCTACGTGCGCGTGGCAGATTTCATTTCGGCCGTGCCCGCTATCACGGGCAAAGTGGAATTGGTGTACGAAGGCGAGCAGGAAGGTGCGGGCATCGTGGCTGAGAAGCTCATGGGCAAAGCCATCCGCACCTTGTTCCTGAATTACTTCCCTGATCCCGACAAGTCGAAGAAACTCAAAAACCGCCCTAGCCCCTACAAAGCGGTGCAAGAGTGGTTTGGTAGTGGCAATACGCTTGACATTCTGCACGACGCCAGCACTGCCGACTACCGTGCTGCCCTCGACAAAGTACCCGGCCTGCGCGACATCGTGACCGAGCTACACCCTAAGGAAGACGCCGAAACGACGTATTTCCTCATGGAGTTTTTGCTACACGGCTTGGCCGAGCACTCGCTCATTTCGCGCAACCGCCTCACGGCTGGCGCGCAGTTCAAGGACCTGCTCTCGTCGATGTTCACCATGCCGAGCTTCGGCGAAGACGAAGACGAGGACGAAGAAGAGCAGAAGCCACGCCGCCGCCGCTAACAAAATGTAGGGTAAGCCTTGGCTTACCCTAAAACCACAAAGCCCCGCGTACCAACTGGTGCGCGGGGCTTTTCTTTACGCAATGCTTCCTGACTGGAAAGACCCAAGCTATCTACAGTACGGCAGTGCGGCGCAACGACAGGCACTTCGGCTACTGCGCCGCTACGAGCTGCTGCCTCGCCTTCAGGACTACGGCCCCGTGCTGGTGGGCACCTTTCCGCTGGACCTCACTGTGCCTGGCAGCGACCTGGATATTATTTGTGAGGTGGCCGACGTGGCTGATTTCCGGCAAGCGCTAGCAAAGTTTGCGGCTTATCCAAGGTACGCGGTGCGGCCGGCAAGCACGACGGAGCCAGCATTGGTGGCTTCGTTTGAGCTAGAGGGACTGGCGGTAGAGGTGTTTGGCCAAACTCTGCCCACGGTGCGCCAAAACGGCTACCGCCATTTGGTAGTAGAAGCGCGGCTACTAGCGGCCGGCGGCGCAGCTTTCAAGCAGCAGGTGCTGGCGCTCAAAACCAGCGGGGTGAAGACGGAGCCAGCCTTTGCCCAACTGCTGAAGCTACCCGGCAACCCCTACCAAGCCCTGCTAGCGCTGGAAGCCTACGAGGAAGCTGCACTGCTTGCCTTGGTGGCAAGGCGAGTAGCATAGGGTTTGCTATGCATGCTAAACAAAAAAGGCCGTCCTGCATCAGCAGAACGGCCTTTATGCCTGTTGTGGCAAGCTAAAGTTTGCTTTCGCTATTCGTCTTTAACGACAATCTTGGTAATCTCGTCGTTGCCACGAATCTGGTCAATCACGTCCTGGCCTTCGACTACTTTGCCGAATACCGTGTGCACCCGGTCGAGGTGAGCGGTGTTTTGGCGGTCGTGCACAATAAAAAACTGCGAGCCGCCGGTGTCTTTGCCAGCGTGCGCCATGCTAAGCACGCCGCGCTCGTGGTACTGGTTGTTGCCGCCAGTTTCGCACTTGATTTTGTAGCCGGGGCCACCGGTGCCGGGCTGGCCTTTGGCGCCGGGCTTGGTGTTGGGGTCGCCGCCCTGAATCATGAAATTCGGGATAACGCGGTGAAACTTGGTACCGTCGTAGAAGCCTTTGCTGGCTAGGTCGGTAAAGTTTTTAACGGTATTGGGAGCATCCTGCTCGTAGAACTCAACTTTCATTACGACCTTAGGCGTGTGGATTTCAGCGGTTTTCATCGAAAAATAACCTGGTGAAGGGTTGGAAAATAGCCCAGCTTACTCGGCTTGGGCACTGCGAAGGTAAAACAAGCGTGGGCTGGCTGGGTTCGCAAAACCGAAAGCCTTTGCTGCTACGTATGCTTGGGCTACGCGTTTATCCCTACCCCCCTTTTTTATGAAGAAAACTTTCTTCCCCCTCGCTACTGCCTTCGCGCTTAGCCTAAGCCTCAGCAGCTGCGGTGGCGACAAGACGGCCGAAACGGCTACTACCACCGAGGCGAGCACCGCCAACCCCGCTGACTCGGCCGCCGCAATGGCCGGCGACTCGGCCCGCATGGCCAAGCCCGGTGGCGTAATGGTGGACGGCGTGGCCATGACGGCCGACAAAGACATCGTGGACAACGCGGCGGGCGCCAAAAGCGTGAGCACGCTCGTGTCGCTGGTGAAGCAGGCTGGCCTGGTCGAAACCTTGAAGGGCACGGGTCCTTTCACCGTGTTTGCCCCTACCAACGATGCCTTTGGCAAGCTACCTAAGGCTGCCGTGGCTGCCCTCACTGCTCCTGCCAACGCCGCCAAGCTGAAGGGCGTGTTGACCTACCACGTCATTCCTGGCCGCTTGGTGGCCGCCGACCTCAAGGATGGCCAAGAGCTGACTACCGTGAACGGCGAGAAGCTGCATATATCGGTAAAGGATGGCAAAGTGATGGTGAGCAACGGCAAAGACGCGCCTGCCACGGTTCAAATTGCCGATGTGATTTCGAAAAACGGCGTAACCCACGTGATTGATGGCGTAGTATTGCCGCTAGCTAAATAATTGAGTAATAAGCGTAATAGGTAAGGGGGGTAGGGCCGTTCGACAAACTAGAACGGCCCTACCCCCCTTACCTATTACGCTTATTGCTTTACAGCCCAGCGTCTTCCGATACGCGTTTGGCGAAGCTCGCCCAGTCTACATTGGGCTCACCCAAGGCCACGGTAGCCGTGAGGCGGTCGCGAATGATGTTGGCAAAAGGCATGGGCATATCGCGCTTGTAAGCCTCCTGCACCACCAAGTTCATATCCTTGCGAATGATGGCGGGCGGCGCGCCCACTGGCTGGTAGTGCTGCTCGGCAATGAGCTTACCGTAACCCTTGTAGATGGGGTTGTTGAAGAGCGTGCTGGTGAGCATGTCGTAGAAACCCACACGGTCGAGCCCGCATTTCTCCGCTAGCGTCAGGGCCTCGGCCATGCCTTCAATCACGGTGCCGAGTAGGAAGTTGCCGCAGAGCTTGGCCACGCTGGCCGCGCCGGGGTCGTCGCCAAAATCATGGGTGCCTTGGCCGATGGCCGCTTGCGCCGCCTTCAGGCGCTCGCGTGCTTCGGCGGGGCCCGACGAGCCTATCCAAAGGTTGCCGGCCGCCGCTACGTCGGGCTTGCCAAACACAGGCGAAGCTACCAGCACCGAGCCATGGGCCGCGTGTGCCTCAGCCAGGCGCCGGTTGGTGTCGGGGGCTACCGTGCTGCACGAGGCATGAATGGCGCCTTTCGGCAAGGCGCTCAGGATGCCATCGGGACCCGTAGTCAATTCTTCGAGGGCCCGGTCGTCGGTCACCATCGTGAACACAATGGCGGCGTCTTTAACGGCGGCGGCAGGGGTAGGGGCCACGGTAGCGCCCTGTTGGCGCAGCGGTTCGGCCTTATTGGCGGTGCGGTTGTAAACGGTGAGGGGAAAGCCGGCCTTGAGCAGGTTGGCGGCCATAGCGGCGCCCATGCTGCCGAGGCCCAGAAAAGCAATTTTATCAGCCATAGAAGTAGGAAAAACGAAACTGGCCGGGTGTACGCAGAAATCAGGGGGTAGGGCTGGGTATGGCCGCCGAGTCGGGCGCAGCGGCGGGGGGAAGGGCATCTGAGGCGGGCGCAGTGGTACTATCTATATCTTGCTTTTCTGAGGTATGGAGAGAAGGATTAGATGGTAATACGTCATTCGGGTCCACGACAGTGGAAGAGATAGAGGCGCCAGCCGTATCTACTTTGAGAGGAGCAGCTAAGCTGCTATCAATCAGGTAAACAGGGCGAGGCGCTGTCCCTTCTTGCGCCTGCAAAACGGTGCGCCTACGGTGTGCGACGCCAGTGGTTAACCCTGGCTTAGGCGGCCGCGCCAGGCGCGCCACGCCCCAGGCACCCACGCTTAGGCCCGCCGCAACCAGCGCCACCACACCCCAGCGCTCGGCTTGACGCAGGCGCCGATGCGCGGCCGTAGCCGCCGGCCGCGCCACTGGCGCACTACGGCTCGGTAGCCGTTCGGCCGCCACCGGCGCTGGGCGGTTAGGCGAAGCGGGCTGCGGCTGTGTCGGCAGTTGGGCGGGCTTGTCAGCGACTTGCAACTGCTTGATGAGCAGCCCGAGCTGCTGAATACGCGTATCTAGCTCCTGGTGGCGGGTGGCTAGCTCGGCGCGGGTGGTGCGCAGTTCTTCTTCTAGCGCGGCCTTGGCTTGCTGCTCGGCCTGCCGCTCGGTGGTCGATTGGCCGGCTTGCGCCAGCTGCTGCCGCAGCTGGGCAAGCTCCTGGGTGCGCACGGCCTCGCGGGCGGCGGCCTCCTGGCGCTGGTGGTGCAGCTCGGCCTGCAGCTCTTGGCGCAGGTGTTGCAGGCGCGCTTGCTCTTGCTGGTCGCGCAGGTGCAGGTCGGGGGTAGGGGCCGCGCCGTAGGGTAGGTCGGCCGGAATATCCTCGGCACCCAGCCACTGCCAAAGCTGCTGCAGCTTATGAGTGAGGTAGTTGGTTGGTGGTTCGGGCTCCGTTTCCTCTGGCGTTGCCAGCTCCAGCTCTAGCTGCTTGGCCCAGGCCAGCAGGGCCGGCACTGGCAGCACAGCCGTGGGCGCGGCCAGCTGCGGCAGCCGCCGCAGCAACTGAGCCATCCCACCTACCAACTGAAAATCGTGCCCAGCGGCGCGGTGCAGGTGCGTTTCTACTTCGGGCCCAAACGTGAGCGGCGCTTCAAATAAAGCTAGGCCCGCGCAGGGGGGTAGGGCCGGCCCTACTTGCGACCGCAACCACGCCAGCGCCTCGGGTTGCTGCTGCTGGTACTGCAAAAAAGGGTTATCACTACCCACGCGGCCGGGTAAAAGCTGGCCATCGAGCTGCCAGCCGCCGTAGGCCAGCGCCGGAATGGTAAGCCGCCCGGCGCGTGGCGTAAGCACGAGCAAGGCCAGGCAGTGGGCGCGCACGAGCAGCACATCGGCCTCGAAGCCCGCAAACGCGCCTAGGTTGCCGAGCAACACCGTGGCGGGTGCATCGGCCTCGGCTTGCAGCGCCGCTTCCAGGGCGTCGAACTGCCGCTGGCGGGCGGCACCAGCAAACGGCACCGGAAGCAGGCTGAGGAACATGGCGAAGCGTGGGGTAAGAGGTAGAAACTAAGAGTCGGCGTCGTGCAACTAAGATTATTGCCTGAGAAGCTCCTGTTTAAACTACTAAAAAACAGGTTGTCATTGCCGATTTACGCGCATAACGACAACCAATCAAACAGCTTTTTAATGCCGATTGTCTTCGTCGGCCAGCATGCTGAGGTAGCTCTCGTAGCGCGGCACGGCCAGCTTGCCCTGGTCCACGGCCTCGATTACGGCGCAGCCGGGCTCGTGCACGTGCTGGCAGTTGTGGTAGCGGCACTGGCCCAATAGGGCACGCATCTCGGGAAAGTAGCCAGCCAGCTCGGTGGCGGGCACATCCACGAGGCCCAGTTCCTTAATGCCGGGTGTGTCGATGAGGTACGTGCCGGGCACCACTTCCAGCATTTCGGCGAAGGTGGTGGTGTGCTTGCCCTTGTCAGAAAATGCGCTGATTTCGGCCGTTTTCAAGTCTAGGTCGGGCACTAGCTCGTTGATGAGCGTGCTCTTGCCTACCCCCGAATGTCCCGAAAGCAGCGACACCTTATTGGGGAGCAGCGCGGCTACGGTCGCCACGTTGTCGCCGGTTTCGGCCGAGCACAGCACGCTGCCGTAGCCCAAGCTGGCATACATGCCGGCTATCTGCTGCTGGTAGTCTAGGGTGTCGGCGTCATACAAATCCGACTTGTTAAAAATCAGCATTGCCGGCAGGTGGTAGGCCTCGGCCGTTACCAAAAACCGGTCGATAAACCCAAATGAGGTAGCTGGCGACACCAGCGTAACCACCAGCAAGGCCTGGTCGAGATTGGCAGCCACAATATGGGCGTGCTCGCTCTTATGCACCGAGCGCCGAATGATGTAGTTGCGCCGCGGCACGATGGTATGAATCACGCCCGCGCCCTCCGACTGCTCGGGCACCTCAAACTCAACCACGTCGCCCACGGCCAGCGGGTTGCTCACCTTTAGGCCTTGGTTTTTAAACCGGCCGCGCAGCCGGCAGCGGTGCAGCTGCTCGCCCGGCGTTTCGCGCACCACGTACCACGAGCCGGTAGATTTGACGACAACACCTTTCATTTTATTGAGTTATGAGTTAAAAATCACGAAGTTAGAAGCTGAAAAACTGCTACGAGAAAGTGCGGGCTGCTTCATGCAAAGCTGCCCGCGCCACTCATAACTGTTAGCTCATACTTCTCAACTCCTGAAGAATGCGGCCCGTAGCGCCAGCGTGCGTGTGTACGTATTCCAGGCTCATGTCCTGCACCTTGAGCCGGGCCTCCTCGTTGTAATACAGCCGGTCGAAGGCCGCTTCGAGCTGCCGGGCCGACGCTACCGGAAACGCGCAGCCTAGTTCCACCAGCTCTACGGCTTCCTGAAACCGCTCGTAGCGCGGCCCAAAGAACACTGGTAGCCCAAAAGCTGCCGCTTCCAGTGTATTGTGCAGCCCCGCTCCAAACGCCCCGCCGATGTAGGCAAAGCGCCCGAAACGGTACAGCTGGCTCAGCAGCCCCACGTTGTCGATGAGCAGCAGGCGAGCTTCGGCCACAGCTAGGGGGGTAGCCCGCGAGTAGCGCACCGTGAGGCCCGGCAGGGCCGCCTCTACGGCCTGCAAGTGCGCCTCGCTCACCTCGTGCGGCGCCACAATAAAGCGCATGGCGCGGGCGTGCTTGCGCAGCAGCGGGGCCAGGGCAGGCAGGTCTTCGGGCCACACGCTGCCAGCCACCAGCAGCGGCGCTCCGTCGGCCCCGAAGGCTTCGGCGAGGGGTAGGGGCCGGGCCGGCGCCAGCGCTGTAGCCGCCACGGTGTCGAAGCGGGTGTCGCCGGCCACGCTCACCCGCGCCAAACCCAGACCGCACAGCAACTCGGCCGACGCCTCATTCTGCGTGAAAATGTGGCTGAGTTGGCTGAGTATTTCGCGAAAGAAACCGCCCCAGGGCCGGAAGAAAATCTGGCTGGGCCGGAAAATAGCCGCCACTACTACCGCGGGCACGCCTTGTGTGCGCAGTTCGCGCAAGTAGTAGTACCAGAACTCATACTTCACAAAAACCGCCAGCCGAGGCTGCACCAGGCGCACAAAGTCGCGGGCATTAGCAGCCGTGTCGAGGGGTAGGTAGAAGACGTAGTCGGCGCCCGGCCAGTTTTTGCGCACCTCGTAGCCCGAGGGCGAAAAAAACGTGAGCACGATGCGGTGCCCGGGGTATTGGCGCCGCAGGCCTTCTATCAGCGGCCGCCCTTGCTCAAACTCGCCCAGCGAGGCGCAGTGCACCCACAGGCGCGGCGCCGCATCGGCGGCCAGTGCCTGCTCGATGCGGGGCAGTAACCCCGCGCGGCCGGCCACCCAGGCCGCTGCCTTGGGGTTGAAGGGCGCTACTAGCCGCAGCAACAGCGCGTAAATAGAAAGACCTAAGGAATAGAGAAAGCGCAAAAAAAGGCCACGCCCGGCGATAAAAGCCCGGGCGCGGCCCCAAAATTACAACTTTCGAAGGTGGAGTCGAGAAGTAGCAAGTCGGAAACGGTCGCGGTAAGCGCCCAACTCCTGGTTTCTACTTCACAATTCCTTCTTCGGCTTCCCAGTTGGCAGGGCAGGTTTCGCCGTGCTCTTCGAAGTGGCGTAGGGCATCGACCATGCGCAGGCTATCCGAAATGCGGCGGCCCAGCGGGCGGTCGTTCACCAGCTGGTGCCGCACAATGCCGTCGCGGTCAATTAGAAACACAGCCCGGTATGCTTGTGGCGTGCCCACGAAGACCATCTCGCCGGTTTCGCTGTAGTCGAAGTGGCCGGCCAGCACGTCGTAGTTGGCCGAGATGGTTTTGGTAGCATCCGACACTAGTGGGTAGGTCACGCCCACCACGCCGCCTTCGTCGAGCGGCGTGCGTAGCCACGCCTGGTGCACCTGGTGCGAGTCGGTGCTACACCCAATCACGGCCACACCACGGCGCTCAAACTCGGGGAGTAGCTCCTGAAAGGCCAGTAGCTCGGTAGGGCACATACCCGAAAAGTCGGCAGGGTAGAAAAACAATAGCACGTAGCGCTTGCCGAGGTAGCGGTCGAGCGAAAATTCTTCTTCTATCTGCTGGCCGATGACGGCTTTGGCCTTAAAAGCAGGGGCGCGTTTGCCAACGAGAACAGGCATCTGAGTAGGTGTAAGGTAAGGGTTATGAAAGGGTTGCGCCGGCTGTTTCTGCGTTTGTGGTGCGAAACCCTAGGCGTCTTGTACGGTGCAAGCACCGCAATTGCTCTCCTTACTCCAAACGCTCCCAAACGGTTATTCGCTCACCAAAAACTGAAACGTGCTGCGCGTGCGCTGCTCCAGCAGCAGCGTGCGGCCGGCCGTCAGCCGCTCGATGCTGCCCTGGTCGTAGTGCTTGATGGTGAATAGCGTCAGGTCCGCGTTGTACTGCACCCGAAACTGGCCTTGCAACAGCGCTAACAGCCGCTGCACGCGCAGCTCGGCGTAGTCGACGCACACCGAAAAGCTGATGGCTGAGTTTTGCATCAGGTTTATTTTGAGGCGTGCCTGGGCCAGTGCGCCAAAAATCACTTCCAGATTTTCTTCCGAGATAAACGCAAAATCCTTGCTCTCAAACGATAGTAGGCACTGCCCACCCTTGCGAATGAAAGCCGGCACCAGCGGCGCGTGCTGGCAATCGTGGATGAGTGTGCCCTGCGCGGCCGGGTCTAGAAACGAGCGCACGCGCAGCGGAATGCGGCGGTCGGCCAGTGGCTTCAGCGTTTTGGGGTGAATAACGCTGGCGCCGTAAAACGCCATTTCGATGGTTTCTTGGTAGCTGATTTCGGGGTAGAGTACCGTGTCAGCAAATATCTTGGGGTCGGCGTTGAGCAGGCCCGGCACGTCCTTCCAGATGGTTACCGACTCGGCCCGCAGGCAGTAGGCAAAGATGGCCGCCGAATAGTCGGAGCCCTCGCGCCCGAGCGTGGTGGTGGCTTTTCGCACGGTTCCGCCCAAGAAACCTTGCGTCACGACTGGGCCCGTAGCCAGCAAGGCCGGCACTGCTTTGTTGATGGCAGCTTCGGTAACCGGCCAGTTCACGCGGCCTTCCCGCCAGTTGCGGTCGGTGCGGATAAGCGGCCGGCAGTCTAGCCAAGTCGTTTTGCGGTGCAGCGCCAAGGCAAATGTTACTAGCCTCGAAGCCAGCAACTCACCAAAGCTGACTACTTGGTCATACTGCTGGTCATGGTCGTCGCGCGGGTTTATAGCGGCCAGCGTTTGGTCCAGTTCCTCAAAATGCTCTTCTAGGTCGTCGTACAAATTCTCTGCGTCGCCAGCTAGGGTAGGGGCATACTCTTGGCTCAAAGCTGACGCGGCCGACCAATGGAAATCTTTAAGTTGCTTGACCTTATCCTCGTATTGCTGCTCAGCATAGGCCAGCCCAAAAATCTCTTCCAGTGCATTCGTCGTCTTGCCCATCGCCGACACCACGATGAGCAGTGGCCCTACCTCCCCGTGCGCTTGCACCACGCGGCAAAGATTGAGAATCGCGGCCGCGTCCTTCACCGAAGCGCCGCCAAATTTGTATACCTGCAAGCCCGTTAGTTCGTCTTTCATAGAACCCAAAACTAGGACGCAGCCAGGAGTAACGCGCCTTTCGACTCCCGCTCTCCCCGCCGCAGAGCAGCTATAGTGGACTAAATAGGGGCCATAGCGCAGCAGAAATAGTTTTTAGGTAGGCCCGGCCCCGGCAAAAGAGACCGCAAACGTGTGCGTACTTTTCGCTAGGCCGCATGCCTTGCTCCGGCTAGCTTTGTGGCAGTTCTCGCCCTCATTTGTTTACATGGACCACAACAAGCTCGCCCTGCCCGTTGGCACCACCCTCGACCGCTTTATTATGCGCAAGCAGGAAGACTTCCCCTATGCTACCGGGGAGCTGTCGCAACTGCTGCGCGACATTGCGCTGGCCGCCAAAATCGTGAACCGCGAAATCAACCGTTCGGGTCTCATTGATATTGCTGGCGCTTATGGCAACCGCAATGTGCAGGGTGAGGACCAGCAAAAGCTCGACGTGATTGCCAACATCCGCTTTATCCGGGCGCTGCGCAACGGCGGCGAGGTGTGCACCATTATTTCGGAGGAGGACGAGGACATCATCCAAACCGGTAATAACCAGGGCAAGTACGTGGTAGCTATCGACCCGCTCGACGGCTCGTCGAACATCGATGTGAACGTGAGCATCGGCACTATTTTCAGCATCTACCGGCGCGTGTCGCCTACCGGCCGCGAGGGCACCGAGGCCGACTGCCTGCAGCCCGGCACCCATCAAGTAGCAGCGGGCTACGTTATCTACGGCTCCAGTACCATGCTCGTGTACACCACCGGCAATGGCGTCAATGGCTTTACCTATGAGCCTAGCCTGGGCGAATTCTTTCTCTCGCACCCCGACATTCAGACGCCTAAAACCGGTACCGTTTACTCCATTAACGAAGGCTCGTCCGACTCGTTTTCGCCCGGCGTGGCCGCGTTCATTCAGCAGTGCAAAGCCGATAAGTTTTCGGCCCGCTACATTGGCTCGCTGGTAGCTGACTTCCACCGCAACTTGCTCAAGGGTGGCATCTATATCTACCCCGCTACTGCCAAAACGCCCGGCGGCAAGCTGCGCCTTATGTACGAGTGCAATCCACTGGCTTTTATTGTGGAGCAAGCCGGCGGCAAAAGCTCCAACGGCTACCACCGCACCCTCGAGTTGGAGCCCAAAACCTGCCACGAGCGTTGCCCCGTCTTCATTGGCAGCCGCGAGTTGGTAGAGCAAGCTGAGGCCTATCTGGCCGCCGAAGCCATTCCTACCCCCCTCAAAAAGTGAGATTTTGCCTAAAGAAAAATAGCCGTTTCTGCTGGGCAGAAACGGCTCTTTTGCGTCCGATAAAAACGCTTATTTCGTGACTTCCGGGTTGCCGGTGGGAGTAGAGGCCTCATCGGCTTCGCCGATTACGCCGCCCGTGCTCAGTGGCTCGTCTGCTGTGGGCTCGGCATCGGTAGCTTCGGCATAAGGTACGTGCTGGCTTACAATGCCGTACCACGTAGTCAGCTTTTTGATATCGGAGATATACACGCGCTGGCGGTCGTACTCGGGCAGCACCTCGCCCAGGAAGCTAGTCAGCTCACTCTCGGGCGACTTGCTTGTCACGGGCAGGCTCGCACCGTACTTCTGGTGAATGCGCTCAAACACGTCCGTAAGCGGCGCTGTCTCATCCGAGTCTTGGGTATAAATACCGATTTCGCTCAGCAGCGATACTTTGTTACTAGCTGGGGCCAGCGAGCGGGTGCCTTTGGCATCCAGGCTTTCAACCAATACACCGTGGCGGGCCGGGCGCACCAGGCGGTAGAGGCCGGGCTGGCCGCTAATGGCAGCCAGTTCTTTCAAATCGTAGGGCATTCTGTTTGGGGAATTAGGAGTTATAAATTATGAACTATGAGCTAGAATTACGAGCCACCAGAAAAGCGACTCATACCTTTCAACTCACAGTTCATAACCGGCTTATTCCACCGTATTCGCGCCGGTCACGCCGAGCTTAAAATCGATGGGTAGGCTAGTGAGGATGGGGTATTCAGGTTTTTTAAATTTGAGCAAACGCACCACGCGTGCGGCTTCTTCGCCGGTGCCGCCACCTACCTGCTTCACAATGCGCAGGCCCTGAATGTTACCGTCTGGGTTGAGCGTAAAGCTGACAATGCAGCGTCCCTGCATGCGGTTGCGCTTAGCCAGCAAAGGGTATTTGAGCTCTTTCGCAATGAAAGCATACATCGCTTCCTGGCCGCCTTCGTAGTAGGCTGCCACCGGAATATCGCTACCTACGTGGTTGAGGCCAGCTCCTTGAGTAGCGGGCGGTACCGTCTGCGACGGTGGCACCGTGTTGGGTTTTGAAGTTTGAGCGTGGGCCGTGGCTAGCAAGCCGCACAAAGCCAGCGGTGTTAGCAGCATTTTTTTCATGGGTAGGTACTTAAAAACAAAGAGGGTAAGACCCGGCCGATGGGCAATTGCTGGGCCAAAAGTAACTATGCGCCCGCTGCCGTGGCTGCTACCTGCCGGTTTATCTCCGTGATAAAGTCCAGCACTTCCTCGCGCCCCAGCCCCGTCTCGGCCGACGTCACAAAGTGGCGCGGCAGCTCATCCCAGGTTTCGCCCATCTTAGCCAGGTAATTGGTAATGAGCGCTTTGGTTTGGCTGGTCGATTGTTTATCAGTCTTCGTAAAAATCATGATAAACGGCACACCCGCCTCACCAAGCTTAGTCATAAATTCAAGGTCGGCAGTCTGTGGCGCGTGGCGCGAATCGAGCAGCACACACACGCAGGTTAGGTTTTCGCGCTTGGCTAGGTAAGCGTTAATCATCTTGCCCCAGTCGGCGCGCGAGCTCTTGCTCACCTTTGCATAGCCATAGCCCGGCAAGTCGACCAAGTACCACTCATCGTTGATATTGAAGTGGTTAATTACCTGGGTCTTGCCTGGCGTACTCGACGTTTTAGCCAGCCCTGTGCGCCCCGTGAGCATATTTATCAGCGATGACTTGCCCACGTTGGAGCGCCCAATGAAGGCATACTCAGGCCGGTCGGGGGTAGGGCAGGCAGCTACCTGCGTATTACTGACTAAAAAACTTGCTTCACGAATTAGCATAAATTGGGTTACCTATTTGTCGGTGCGAGTACAAAGATGGGGGTAGGCTATGCAGTAGTGGGCGCTAAGAGGGGTAGGATAGGTACCCTCGGCATGCGCTATATAGAACCCGCTCCTATATTTGCGCGGCTTATTACTTGCACCTATTTGTATTCTTTGTAACCATTCAGAACAACGCGTCACTGCTATTAGTGCCTGCCCTTAGCACGCTTACCGATGCTTTGGGCAGTATATTTGTTACGCCAAGGTTCTGAGTAATTGTGTTTTTTAAGCATAGAGCCTTAAAACGAGCAAACCCTGTTGTTAAATCTTAGTATAAGTCGCTGAAGTGAGTGGCCTTGTGGCCCGCAAAAGCTAGTAGAATGCTAACGCTACTTATCCACTCTTTTAAATTCTCCAAACACCCTTTTTCAATGGACAACGTATCCAAAAGGCTGCTGCAAGCTTCCTTAGCGCTGGCCCTAACCTCGGCCGTGACTACCTCGGCTCAGGCACAGAGCACTCGTAAGGACCTGCAAACCGGCAACAAGCTGTTCAACCAGGAAAACTATCGTGCTTCTATTCCCTATTATGAGCGCGTACTGGCCAAAGACCCTAATAACGCTAACGCGCTATTTCGGGCTGGGGTAGCTTACTTGTCCTTTGATAAGGAAAAAGCTAGCGAATACATCTATAAGGCGCAGAAAATCAAGCCCAAGGTCTCCAAAGACATTGAGTATTGGTTGGGCCGGGTAGACCACCTCAACTACAACTTTGACGAGGCAGTTACGCACTACCAGGCGTATAACGCAACGCTGAAGAAGCGCAATGACACCCGTCGGGAAGAAGTAGCGCAGCTAATTCAGCACAGCAAAAACGCGAAGATTCTGTTCAACTCGCCAAAGGATATCTTCGTGAAGAATCTGGGACCGACTGTGAATACGCAGTATTCAGAGCATAGCCCGGTTATCTCTTCGGATGATAAAACCCTGATTTATACAACGCGTGCTAATCCAACTGATATTCCGGGCCTCGACTCCCGTAGCCGCAACAAAACGGCTGCCGATGGCGAGTACTATGAGGGCATTGTAGAAACGCACCGCATCGACGCCGATAACTGGGAAAAGCCCCGCTCGCTGTCTGCTGCGCTGAATAGCAAAGGCCACGATGCTTCGGACCAGTTATTTGACAACGATACCAAGCTGCTTATGTACCGCAGCGACGAAGACGGTGATGTGTTCATTGCTTCAAAGCAAGCCGGTGGTGACTGGGGTGCGCCCAGTAAGCTGAACAGCAACGTGAACTCAAAGGCTTACGAAGGTGATGCCTATATCACGCCAGACGGTTTGACGCTTTACTTCTCGACAGCTAAGTATTCGGAAGACGGTAACTTGGACCTGTACTACAGCACGCGAAGCTCTGCTAGCGGCGATTGGGGCACGGCTAAGTCGTTGGGCAGCGGTATCAACACTAAGTACGACGAGGATAGCCCATATATCAGCCGCGACGGCAAAACGCTGTATTTCAGCTCGCGCGGTCACAACACGATGGGCGATTACGACATTTTTGAGTCGAAGTATGACAGCATTGGCCACAAATGGGGCCGCCCTGAAAACATGGGCTACCCCATCAACACGCCTGATGCTGACTCCTATTACCGCCTAGCTCCCGATGGTACGTATGCCTACCTCAGCTCGTACCGCATTGGCGGCTACGGTGAGAAGGACATCTACACCATTAGCTACATCAAGAATATCACCGTTAAGGGCACAGTATTCTCGAAGCGCGATAGCACGCAGGTTATCCCAGGCGTAGAATTAGTATTCAACGGTACGCAGGCTGATAAAACAGCTATTAGCTTCCGTGATGTTACCAAGGACCCCGGTGGCGACTACCAGGTAAAGGTGCTGTCGGCTCGTACGTACCAGGTAGCTGTTAATAAGGATGGCAAGAACATCGAGACGCAAGAGTTTGCCGTGCCGATTTCTCTCAACGACTCGACGTCGATTACTAAGAATTTCTACGTTGATTACATTGACACGTCAGCAATAGCTAATTCGCGCTTTGCGAAAATCTATTTCGACACTGATAAGTACAAGCTGCGTCCGGAAGCTATAAAGGCCCTGAACAATACGGCGGCTATTCTGAAAGCTAACACCGGGGTGAACATCTCGATTGAAGGCAATTGCGACTCGCGCAACACGGACGAGTACAACATGGTGCTGGGCCAGAACCGCGCCGATGCTGCCAAAAACTACCTCGTGAAGCAGGGGGTAGCCAGCGCCCGTCTCACTACGGTGAGCTACGGTGAGCGTCGCCCTGCTGCGCCCAACGACTCGCCAGAAAATATGCAGCTTAACCGTCGTGACGAGTTCCGGGTAGTGCTGAAGGAAGGCGAGAAGATGCCAGTTATGCAGCCTGTTACTCCTGCCACCACTACCACTACTGGCGCCCCCATGCAGCCCGCCGCGCCGCTGCCCGGTAAGAGCAAGGTTCGGATGGCCGACGGCACTAAGGTGAAAACTAAAGTAGACGAGGACAGCGACAAAGTGAAGGTGAAAACCAAAGGCGCCGCCGGTTCGAAATCTAAAACGGTATCGAAAAACGGTGAGCTTGACTCGAAAGCAAAAGATGCTTCGGGCGAAAAAGCCAAGGTGAAAGTGAAGCCTGAGTAGGGCCTAGCGATTCACTAAAAAAAGAGAACGGCCGGACGAACAGTCCGGCCGTTTTTTTGTCCTGTTACGTAGCAACTGTGCGTAATTAAGTAATGCACGCGCAATTTTTGCGGCTTCATGCCGTTCTTTGCACTCCTCCTATGGCCGTAGTACCCTACAAAGAAGACGCCGCCGATAAGAAATCGCAGGTGGCCCGCATGTTTGATAACATTGCTGGCAAATACGACTTTCTCAACCACTTTCTGAGTGTGGGCACCGATATTTATTGGCGTCGCAAAGCAGTCAATGAGTTGAAAGCATTACGGCCAGCCCGCATTCTTGATATTGCTACGGGCACGGCCGATTTTGCTATCGAAACCTTGCGGGTCGCGGCTCCCGATGCACAAGTAACGGGGGTAGACATTTCGGCCGGTATGCTCGAGGTAGGCCGCCAAAAACTGCTGAATAAAAAGCTGAGCCACCGTATTCGGTTGGAGCTGGCCGACTCGGAAAATCTGCCTTTCAAAGAAAACGAGTTTGACGCCGTAACGGCCTCGTTTGGCGTGCGCAACTTCGCGCATCTGGAAAAAGGCCTGGCCGAGATGTACCGGGTGCTGCGGCCAGGGGGGCAGCTCGTTATTCTTGAATTTAGCAAGCCGACGGCGTTTCCGCTCAAGCAAGCCTATAATTTTTACTTCAGTCGGGTGTTGCCGGTCTTTGGCAAAGTGATTTCCAAAGACCAAAGCGCGTATACCTACCTGCCCGAATCGGTGCAGGCATTCCCCGACGGCACCGAATTTGTGGCTATTCTGCGCCGCGTCGGCTTTACTACTCCTGCATGGCACCCCCTTACGTTCGGCATCAGTTCCATCTACACCGCCCGCAAATAGGGCGCTTTGGCCGCTGGCAAGCCGGGTCGTTGCTCTTGTTCTTGCTGTTGGTGGCCGGCCCCGCGCTAGGCCAGCGCAAGCGCAGCGATGCTATCGACCGTGGGCGCAAAGGACATATCAAGGGCATTACCGTTGATAACCTGCCCAATTACAACGAGCGCTTCTTTCGGCCGGGCATCTACATCGCGCCTAACTTTTCCCGGTTCTTTATTGAGCAGTCAGCCGGTTATTTAACGGCGGCGCAACAGGGTAGGGGGTTAGCCGCCAATGCTATTATTAGTCCTGGTTTTGGAGTAGGCTTTATTGGTGATATTCGCTTGGGCAATCCAAGTACTCCTTTCCACCTGCGGTTTGCCCCAGGACTCAATTTCCTAACGCGCCGCGTAGAATTTACGAGCGCTGGCGCTGGCCAGGCCGATACCATCCGCACCCAGGAGGTAGGTACTACGCAACTGGAACTGCCGCTACTGCTAAAGTATCAGTCGAACCGCCGCCGTAATACGCGCTTCTACATGATTGGCGGCATCAAACCCAGTTTTGCTGTGACGCAGCGCCAGAACACGCCCACTATTAACCAAATCAGTGTAGTGCGCGACGATTTGATGCTGGAGTATGGGGTAGGGCTGGATTTATTCTATCCTTATTTCAAATTTGGCCCAGAAATACGTTTTTCGCATGGCCTACGCAATGTGCTGAGTCCGCGTGATAACCGCTACAGCAACAGCTTACAAAGCTTGCGTACCAATACGGTAACGCTTTACTTAAACATCGAGTAGCGGCGCAGCTAACGGAAGCACAGCCGATTACCCAACTATTACGAGACATGAAAACTGCATTCATCACGGGCGCCTCCTCGGGCATTGGGCGGGCTACAGCGATAGCGCTGGCTAAGGCTGGTTTTCAGTTAGTAATTGCGGGCCGCCGCCGCGAGCGCCTCGACGAGCTAGCCCGCGGGCTGGCCCCTACCCCCGTCCACAGCCTCGAGTTTGACGTGCGCGACCGGGCAGCCGTCGAAGCAGCCGTGGCTGAGCTACCGGCGGCTTTTGCGCACATCGATGTGCTTATCAATAATGCGGGTAATGCGCACGGCCTGAGCCCCATTCAGGAGGGTGACCCAGCCGACTGGGACGCCATGCTTGATGGCAATGTGAAAGGCTTGCTCTACGTGAGCCGCGCCGTGCTGCCGCGCATGGGCGAAGGTGGTTTTATTGTAAATTTGGGCTCGATTGCGGGCTATGAGGCGTACGCCAACGGCAACGTGTACTGCGCCTCCAAGGCAGCCGTTGCGATGCTTACGCGCACCATGCGCATTGACTTGCTACCGCGGGGCATTCGGGTGGCCGAAGTGGCGCCGGGTATGGTTGAAACCGAGTTTTCGGAAGTGCGCTTCAAAGGCGATGAGGAGCGGGCAGCTAACGTCTACAAAGGCGTGCAGCCTTTGCAAGCCACCGACATCGCTGACCTGATACAGTTTATCGTGACGCGCCCGCCCCACGTACAGATTGCCGAGGTCGTCATTTTCCCGGCCGCGCAGGCCGCTGCTGCTACCGTAAAGCGGCAGTAATTATTGCTGCTTGGGCAGGGGGGTAGGGTGCAACTGGCGTAGCACATCAGCCGACAAGGTGTGCCCACCCAAAAAGCTGTGCGTACTCACCCGCGCCCCCAACTGGCTTAGCGTAGTCGCTTGCACCAGCAGTTGTGCCGGGCTCACGTATTCATCGCGGTCGCCACTCACTAGCGCCACGGGTAAGCCTTTGAGCAGCCGCTGGGCCGCTAGCGCGTCGATATCCGCTGGGAAATCGCCGGCCCATAGCACCAATAGGTCGGGGCGCCAAGCCGTGGCTGCTTGCGTCAGCCAGCGACTAGCCGTGGCCGTACCTTGTGAAAAAGCCAGCACCGTGAGGCGCACGTTGGGCGGGCAAGTGGCGCGCAAATGACTAAGCAAGGTGCTGAGGTAAGCAGCCTGGTCGTCGATTTCGGCGAGGCGGTCGGCACGGGTCATCCATGACGCGCCGACGCGGCCGCTGGTCCCACTCAAATAAAAGCGCGAAAGCCCCTCAGGAGCCACGATAACTGTGCCGGCTGGGTCAGCTGCGTGCAACGGCGCGAAGTGCCGAATAAAGTACTCGGCTAGTTGCCCATAGCCGTGCAACACCAGCCACAGCTGGGTAGTGGTGGGCGAAAGCTCACCCAGTTGCTGATAGCGCGCCGTGCGTGCCACAGAAATGTGCCGCTCCAAAATACTTGGTCAATACGTTTTTAGAAGAATAGACTAAGTGCGGCTGCCAAAAATGGCGCTACCCACCCGAATGAGCGTGCTGCCTTCGGCCAGTGCCCAGGCATAGTCGGCACTCATGCCCATTGAGATTTCGCGGAACTCGTCGTCTTGGGCGAAATAGGTATTTTTTAAGTGCTCAAAATGCCCGCGCAACTGCCGAAACTCACCGCGCACTAGTGCTTCGTCGGGCGAGTGGGTAGCAATGCCCATCACGCCAGTTAGGCGCACGTGGCGCAACGTCTGGTACGCAGGCGATTGTAAAATTCCCTCGGCTTCGGTTAGGCTAAGGCCCGTTTTGGTTTCTTCCTGCGCAATGTGAAACTGGAGCAGACCGCGAATAACCCGGTCGTACCGGGCGGCCTGTTTGTCCAGCTCTACTAGCAGCCGCAGGCTGTCTACGCTCTCCACGGTATGCACGAAGGGCGCCAGGTACTTCACTTTGTTGGTCTGGAGTTGGCCGATTTGGTGCCACTCCACATCGGCGGGTAGCTCGGGCTGCTTGGCAGCCATTTCCTGCACTCGGTTTTCACCGAAGAGGCGTGCACCGGCCGCGTACGCCTCCTGTAGCCGCTCGACGGGGTGGGTTTTAGTAACGACAACCAGACGCGCGGTAGTCCCGGCGAGCTGCTGCTCAAAGCCAGTAATAGTTGAGGCGATAGACACTAGCGAAGGGGGGTAGGGATTGGTAAAAGAGTGGGGTTACGAAGAACAGCTAACTGCGTCAATCTTCCAGCACATTACTCATGAAAGTGCCTTTTAGCGCCAGCCAAAGTAGCCACAGTGCCAAGCCTACTCCCAAGTAAGGTCGGTAAAAATCCTGCACGCTGCGGTAGCGCTGCGTACGAATATCCGACTTTTCGAGCCGGTCGATTTCCCCAAAAACCTGCTTGAGCGCGGCGTTGTCGGCCGCCCGGAAAAAGCGCCCGTCGGCGGCTTGGGCCAGTTGGCGCATAGTAGTTTCGTCGAGGCGGGTCTGCACGTAGCGCGGCTTGCCCGTGAGCGAGTCGCGGCCGTAGGGCACAAAACCATCTTCGCCCAGGCCGATGGTGTAGAGCCGAATGCCATAGGCGTGCGCCAGCTGGGCTGCCAGCTGCGGGTCGAGGCTGCCCGCGTTGCTTTCGCCATCCGAGAGCAGCACGCACACCCTAGACTTGGCCCGCGACTCGCGCAGGCGGTTGATGGCCACGCCCAGCGCCGTGCCGATAGCCGTGCCATCGTCGGCGATGAGGCCGGGCCGCAGGCTGCGCAAATTGCTGAGCAGCAAATCGTAGTCGGTAGTGAGCGGCACCAGCGAATAGGCCTGCCCGGCAAACGCCACCAGCCCCAGCCGGTCGCCCGCCCGGCCCCCCACAAAGCGGGCAGCTAGCCGCTTGGCAGCCGCGAGGCGGGTAGGCCTAAGGTCTTCAATTTCCATACTGCCCGACACGTCGAGCGCCAGCACAATGTCGATGCCGCGCCCCGTCTGGGTCAGGTGCTCGCTGGGGCGCTGGGGGCGCGCCACGGCCACGATAAGCAGTGCCAAGCTCAGGCTGAGCACGAGGGTAGGCAGGAAGCGTAGCCCGGCGCGCCAATCGGGCCGGATGCCGCCTGGTCCAAAGGCCACCACCACTTGCCGCCGCCGCCGGGCCAGCAGCCAGCGCAGCAGTGGCAGCAGCGGCACCAGGGCCAGCAGTAGGAGCAGGCGCGGGTGCTGCCACTCGTAGCCGGCCAGCGTGGCGTAGGAAAATAGATTCATGCAAAAGTGGCCAGAAGGCGCAAATTACGCCCGGCAGCCAACTTGGGCCGGCTACCCAGCCTGCGCGGGGTACCTTTGCCCCGACCTAATTGCCCCTGCGGCTGGCCCCATGATTCGTACCGTAATTTTTGATATGGACGGCGTCATCATCGACACCGAGCCCATCCACCACCAGGCATTCGTTACCCATTTTGCCGAGCTTGGCATAGCTGTAACGGATACCGAATACGCTTCCTTTTTAGGCTCTTCCACGCGTAACATCTTCCAGCGCCTCAAGCAGGAGCACCAGTTGCCGCAAGCCGTGGAGGCCCTGCTGCTGCGCAAGCGCGAGCTGTTCAACCAGTCGTTTGACGAAGATGCCGGTCTCGACTTGCTGCCCGGCGCCCGCACGCTCATCGAAGACTTGCAGCGTCACGGCGTGCAGCTGGTGGTAGCCTCGTCGGCCTCCAAGGCCACAATTAATCGGGTTTTTCAACGCTTTGGGTTAGCGCCTTATTTTTCACACATCGTTAGCGGCGAAGACTTTGCGCAGTCCAAGCCTCACCCAGCCATTTTCCTGCATGCTGCCGCCGTGGCCGAAACGCCCGTGACCGAGTGCATCGTTATCGAAGATTCGGCCAACGGCGTGGCAGCGGCCAAGGCCGCCGGCATCTACTGCATTGGCTACGCCAGTCCGCACTCGGCCGGCCAAGATTTGCGCCTGGCTGACCGCGTTATCCAACACTTCTCCGAGCTCACGGCCGAAACTATTCAAGCTATCGAGGTGGGGTAGGGCCCGTCGCGCACAAGCCTGGCCGGAATGCCCATAAAAAAAGTCCCACCTGTAGCGGTGTGACTTTTTTTATGGAAAGCGGTAGCGAAGGATGCTACTTGCTGGCAGCGGCTTTTTTCGGTGCTGCCGGTTTTTTAGCAGTAGCGGCCGGCTTTTTGGCGGGTGCCTTCTTTTTAGCCGCAGGCGCTTTGGCGGCGGGGGCTTTGGCCGCTTTCTTGGCGGGAGCATCGGCTTCTTTAGCGGGCTTTTCGGCTACCACTTTCTTGCCGAAGCGGCCACCTTTGGCGGGCTTATCGGGGGTAGCGGCAGCTAGCTCCAGGCAGCGTTCCAACGTCAGCTCCGTGGGCTCCTCGCCTTTAGGAATCTTCACGTTCTTCTTGCCCGCTACGATATACGGTCCAAAGCGGCCATTCAGAACTTGAATATCAGGGTTTTCGGGAAATTCCTTGATGAGGCGTTCGGCGTCCGATTTGCGCTTGGCTTCAATGAGAGCCACCGCTTCGTCACCCGTAATGGTGTACGGGTCCTGCTCCTTTGTAAGCGAGTAAAACTTGCTGTCGTGGCGAATGTACGGGCCGAAGCGGCCGAGCGCGGCGGCCATCGGTTTGTCCTCAAACTCGCCCACCACGCGCGGCAGCTTAAACAAATCCAGCGCCTCTTCGAGCGTAATGGTTTCGATAAACATGCCCTTGCGCAAGTTGGCATAGGCAGGTTTGGTTTCGCCCTCGGTATCGCCAAGCGCTACGTAAGGACCATATTTGCCGAGGCGGGCCGTTATTTTTTCGCCCGTTTCGGGGTGCAGGCCGATTTCGCGGGTGCTGCTGAGTGTGCTGCGCTCAATGTCCTGCCCGCGCTCCACGCTGGCATGGAATGGCTCGTAGAAGCCAGCCAGCATGTGGCCCCAATCCTCGCGCCCATTGGCAATCTGGTCAAACTCATCTTCCACCTTGGCCGTAAACTGAAAGTCCACGATAGCTGGGAAGTGCTCCACCAGGAAGTCGGTGACAACCAGTGCCGTATCGGTCGGGAAAAGCTTGGCTTTGTCGGCGCCATAAGTTTCGGGCCGCTGCTCGGTTTTTACTTCGTTGCCCACCAGCGCCAACGCGTAAATCTTGCGCTCTTTGCCCTCACGCGAGTCTTTTTCTACATAGCCGCGCTTCTGCACGATGCTGATAGTAGGCGCGTAGGTACTCGGCCGGCCAATGCCCATCTCCTCCAGCTTCTTTACCAGCGAGGCTTCAGTGTAGCGAGCGGGCGGCGTCGAGAAGCGCTCCGTGGCGGTCAAGGTTTGCAGCGGCAGGTTTTGTCCGACGTTGAGGGGGGGTAGGCCGCGTGAGAATGAGCTTTCGCCGTCGGCTGGTTGGTCCTCGTCGTCCTTGCTTTCGGCGTAAGCTTTCAGGAAACCCTCAAACGTAATGACTTCGCCCGTAGCCGAAAACGTGGTGCCCGGCTGCGTGCTGATGCCAATAACGGCCGTGGTGCGCTCAATGAGCGCATCGGCCATCTGCGAGCCCATGGCTCGCTTGCGAATGAGGTCGTAGAGGCGTTGCTCCGACGCATCGGCGCCAGCCTTCACCTGCTTAAAATCGGTGGGCCGGATGGCTTCGTGCGCTTCCTGGGCTGACGCCGACTTCGTTTTAAACTGGCGCTCCAGCGCATATTCGGCGCCGTAGGCAGCCGTAATGGCCTCTTGCGCGCCCTTGCGGGCTTCCTCCGAGAGGTTCACCGAATCGGTACGCATGTAGCTGATGCGGCCGGCTTCGTACAGTTTCTGGGCCACCGTCATAGTTTGGGCCACCGAGAAGCCCAGCTTGCGGGAGGCCTCCTGCTGCAAGGTCGAAGTGGTGAACGGTGCGGCGGGGCTGCGCTTGCCCGGTTTTTTATCGAGGCTATTAATACTGTACGTGGCCCCGATGCAGCGCGTGAGAAAAGCTTCGGCTTCTTCGCGGGTTTTGTAGCGGGTAGGCAGCTCGGCCTCCAGCGTAATGCCTTCGCCCACGTCGAAACGGGCCACCACGCGGTAAGCGCTGGTGGCGGTGTGCTTGTTGATTTCGCGCTCGCGGTCCACCACCAGGCGTACGGCCACGCTCTGCACGCGGCCTGCCGAGAGGCCGGCCTTCACCTTGCGCCACAGCACGGGGCTCAGCTCAAAGCCCACGAGGCGGTCGAGCACACGGCGCGCCTGCTGGGCATTCACCAAGTCAATATTAATCTCGCGTGGATTCTGAATGGAAGCTAGAATAGCTGTCTTGGTAATCTCGCGAAATACAATGCGTTTTGTCTTGTCGGCCTTGAGGTTAAGGGCTTCCGACAGGTGCCACGAAATAGCTTCGCCTTCGCGGTCATCGTCACTCGCCAGCCAGACCATCTCGGCTTCCTTCGACAGCTTTTTGAGCTGCGAAATCAGCTCACGCTTATCGGCATCGACCACGTAAGTGGGCTTGAAGCCGTTGGCTACATCGATGGCGTTGTTGTCCTTGGGCAGGTCGCGGACGTGCCCGTAGCTGGACTTCACCACAAAATCGGGGCCGAGGTAGCCTTCAATGGTTTTGGCCTTGGCGGGCGACTCGACGATAACTAGATTCTTGACCATGCAGAAGGCAGTAGGGGCGGGGTAGGAGTTTTGTCAGGATGCTGAGAACGCGGGGCCCGCCCGAAAAGTTGAAAACGGGGACAAAGATGCACGGTTGGGGCCGACTGCGACCGGCAAGCTACCTTCGAAAAGGTTTGCATTGCCGGATTGCCCCGCGGCCCTACTTTTGTTGACCATCCCCCGCGAGCCCTCGTTCGTCCACTCTCACTGCCCTTCTCCATGGCTGCTGCCAAAAAAGCAACTTCTCCTACCCCCGAGCTCAACGGCGAAAATTCGGCCGCTGAACTGGTGGCTCCAGTGGGCCGCACCGACCAGACCCGTAAGCGCGGGGCCGGCCGCAACGCCGACCTGACCGATACCGACTACGTCAACGAGCAGCTCAACCGCGTACTCTTTGCCCTCGATGCCTTCAAAAAAGGGGACGTGTCGGTACGCCTGACCAAGCAGAACGACGACATCTTCTCCGAAATCGCCGAGGCGTATAACTCGATGGTGGAGATGATTGGGGGGGTAGGCGGCGAAGTGTCGCGCATTTCGAAGGTGGCTGGTGTGGAGGGTAACCTTAAGGCCCGCGCTTCGGCCGATGGAGCGGCCGGCTTCTGGCGCGACATGATTAACAACATCAACGGCCTGGTAGACAGCATCGCCGTGCCAGTGCTGGAGGTAGGGAAAGTGCTGAAAAACATCAGCCGCGGCAACCTGGACGAGAGCTTCCAAATTCCGGTGTCGGGTGATTTTAAGGTGATGGCCGAAACCATCAACCGCACCATCGACAACCTCAACGTCTTCGCTGGCGAGGTAAGCCGCGTGGCGCAGGAGGTAGGCACTGAGGGGCGGCTGGGCGGCCAAGCCGTGGTGCCCAACGTGGGTGGCGTATGGAAAGAGCTGACGGACAACGTGAACACGATGGCCTCGAATCTCACGAGCCAGGTGCGCGACATCGCCAACGTAGCCACCGCTGTGGCCCGCGGCGACCTGAGCCAGAAAGTGACGGTAGAGTTGAAGGGCGAGCTGCTACAGCTCAAGCAGAACCTCAACCAGATGGTGGATTCGCTCAACCTGTTTGCCGGTGAGGTAACCCGCGTTGCCCTCGATGTGGGCACCGAGGGTAAGCTTGGTGGCCAAGCTAGCGTGCCGGGCGTATCGGGCACCTGGAAAGACCTAACTGACAACGTAAATAATATGGCGGCCAACCTGACCAGTCAGGTGCGCGATATTGCCAACGTGGCCACCGCCGTAGCTCGCGGCGACCTGAGCCAGAAAATGACGGTGAACGTGAAGGGTGAGATTCTGGAGCTGAAAAACATCCTGAACCAGATGGTGGACTCGCTGAACGTGTTTGGCGACGAGGTAACCCGCGTGGCCCGCGAGGTGGGCACCGAGGGCAAGCTCGGCGGCCAGGCCGTGGTGCCACGCGTGGGCGGCGTGTGGAAAGACCTAACGGACAACGTAAATACGATGGCCGCCTCGCTCACGAGCCAGGTACGCGACATCGCCAACGTGGCTACCGCCGTAGCCCGCGGCGACTTGAGCCAGAAAATGGCAGTAGATGTACAGGGCGAAATCCTTGACCTTAAAAACATCCTCAACCAGATGGTGGACTCGCTCAACATCTTCGCTGGCGAGGTAACTCGCGTGGCGCGGGAGGTGGGTACCGAAGGTATTTTGGGTGGCCAGGCCAACGTGCCCCGCGTGAGCGGTACCTGGAAAGAGCTGACGGACAACGTGAACACGATGGCCTCGAACCTGACCAGTCAGATGCGCGACATTGCCAACGTGGCCACGGCCGTAGCTCGCGGCGACCTGAGCCAGAAAATCACGGTGAACGTGCGCGGCGAGCTGTTGCAGCTTAAGGAAAACCTCAACCAGATGGTAGACTCGCTCAACGTATTTGGCGACGAGGTAACCCGTGTGGCCCGCGAAGTGGGCACCGAGGGCAAACTCGGTGGCCAGGCCAACGTGCCCGGCGTGAAAGGCACCTGGAAAGACCTGACGGACAACGTGAACACGATGGCCGCCTCCCTCACGAGCCAAGTGCGAGATATTGCCAACGTAACCACTGCCGTAGCCCGCGGCGACCTCTCGCAGAAAGTTTCGGTAGATGTAAATGGTGAGCTGCTCGACCTCAAAGACAACATCAACCAGATGGTGGACTCGCTCAACATCTTCGCCGGCGAGGTAACTCGTGTGGCGGTAGAAGTGGGCACCGAAGGTCAGCTCGGCGGCCAGGCTGAAGTGCCTAACGTGAGCGGCGTGTGGAAAGACCTGACTGACAACGTGAACACGATGGCTGCCAACCTCACTACCCAGGTGCGGGGTATTGTGAAGGTGGTAACGGCCGTATCGCAGGGCGACCTGACCCAGAAGCTGATGTTGGAAGCGGCCGGCGAAGTAGCCGACCTGGCCCAGACCATCAACCGGATGGTAGACGACCTCAACCGCCTGGCCTCAGAAGTAAGCCGAGTGGCCCGCGTAGCTGGTGCCGAAGGCAAGCTAACGGAGCGGGCCACGGTAGGCGGCGTGTCGGGCTCCTGGAAAGAACTGGTAGACACCCTCAACGCGCTCATCGAAAGCATTGCGCTGCCGGTGCTCGAAGTAAGCCGCGTAGTGCGCGCCATTTCGGAAGGCGACCTGACGCAGATGGTGGAAATTCAAACGACCGGCGACATTCTTTCGATGTCGAGTTCGCTCAACCAAGCCGTAGAAACGTTGAACGCCTTGCTCGGTGAAATCAATGACTCGGCGCGGGTAGTAGGCACGTCGTCCGAAGAGATGGTGGATAAAGGCCAAGAAATGAGTCGCGTAACGGTTGACGTGGCCCTGGCCATGCAGCAAATGGCCGAAGGCGCTCAAACCCAAGCCCTCAAAACCGACCAGGCCTTCAAGCTGATTGAAGAGATTATGACAGCCACCAAAGAGACGGCCAACAAGGCCGATGTGGTGAACAAATCGGCCATCATGGGTGAGCAAACCTCGCAGCAGGGTTTGAAAACGGTGGCTGAAGTGGTGAAGAACATGGAGGAAATCTCTAGCGCCGCTACGCAGACTTCACGTACCATCGAAGTGCTTTCGACGCGCTCGCAGGAAATCAGCAAGTCACTGGGGGTAATTACGGATATCGCCTCGCAAACTAACCTGCTGGCCCTCAACGCGGCTATCGAAGCAGCCCGTGCCGGCGAGGCGGGTAGGGGCTTTGCGGTGGTAGCTGAAGAAATTCGCAAGCTGGCCGAAGGCTCGCGTAAGTCGGCCAACGAAATTGCCACGCTCGTGGAAGATGTGCGTAAGGACACCACCAGCGCCGCCACGGCCATCAGCGCCATGGAAAGCCGGGTACTCAAAGGCAAAAATGCTACCTTCGAAGCCAGCGCAGCCTTTAAAAACATTGCCACTAGCAGTGGCGAAACGCTACGCACCTCGCGCGACATCCTCACGGCCACGGCCGTGCAGCAGACCTCGATTGGCGATGTAGTGAAGTACGTGGAGGAAGTGGTGGCCATTGCCGAGCAAACTGCCACTGGCACGCAGCAGGTGGCCGGTACGGCCCGCCAGCTGTCGTCGTCGATGCAGGAGCTTACCAGCTCGTCGCAGCGCCTCTCCGATATTGCCGACGACCTGCAGGATGGCCTCGAAACCTTCCAGCTCTTCGACTACGCGCCCGAACCCGAGCCGGAGCCCGAGCCAGAACCCGAACGCCGCCGAGTGCGCCGCGTAATGGCTGCACCACCCGCTGCGCCCGTAGCGGCCCCCGCTCCGGCGGCCACCAGCCGCCGAGCCACTAACCGCCGCGCCGCGCCGCCTACCCCCCCCCCAGCGGCCTTGCCCACCAATAAAAATGGTAACGGCCGTGCTACCTCGGCAACGGCCGAAGCCGCCCCAGAGGCCAAAGCAACGGTGCGTCGCCCGCGCCCCGCCGCAGCTACCCCAGCTGCTAAGGAAAAGGAGCCGGCCACTGCCAGCCCAGTGCGCGCCCGCACCAAGGTTAAGCGCTCTTCGGATAGCTAGTTTAGTCTCCGTCATCACATTTACTGACCAGCCCTACCCCCTCATGGGGGTAGGGAACGTGGATTCTTGTTAATCTTTATAGTATTCTCATGGCTGACTCTGCTACTGTCCCTTCGGCAGCGCCTACTGGCCGGGTGGTGCCGGCTGCCCCCGAGGCAGTTATCCAGCTGATCGTTTTTCGCCTAGGCGACGAAGACTACGGTATTCGCATCGAGCAGGTGAAAGAAGTGACGATTACGCCGGAAGTGGTGCGAATGCCCAAGACGCCGCTTTTTATCAAGGGAATCGCCAACCTGCGGGGCGATATCATTGCCATTGTCGACTTGGAGGAGCGGTTTCAGTTGCGGCCAGCGGGCCGGCCGGTACCCGACTTTTCGTACACGCTGGCCGTTGAGGCGCCCGATTACACCCTGGGCCTAATGGTGCGTGAGGTGCCCCGGCCCGTTACCATCCCGGTGAGTCTAATTGAGCCTGCCCCAGAGTTTGTGCAAGACAGTGGCCAGCGCGAAAAATACCTGGAGGGCATTGCCAAGCTACCCGGCGACCAGGGCGTTATTATCGTGCTAGATATGCCCAAGCTTCTTACCCCCAGCGAGATAATGCGCTTGCCCGGCAGCCCCACCGAATCGGCCGCCAAGCCCGCTAAAAAAGCCTCGGCGGGCCCCGATGCACCCTCCGGCCCCAAATAGCCGTAGAGGGCCCAGCCAGCTAACTCAGCTGGCTCTCGTTTCCTCTTTTCACTTCACGTTTCTGATTGTACATGAATAAGCGCATTCTCATCGTCGATGACTCGTTCTATATGCGGACGATGCTCAAGAATATGCTCACCGATGCCGGCTACGATGTAGTAGGCGAAGCCGCTAATGGCCAGCAGGCCTTAGAAATGGCCGTAGCTACTACCCCTGACCTGATTACCCTTGACGTTATCTTACCCGACAACACCGGGCTGGACGTGCTCAAAGGAATTCGGCAGCAGCAGCCCGATGCCAAGGTGGTAATGTGCTCGGCTGTGGGCCAAGAAACTATTGTGAATGAGGCCATTGAGAACGGTGCCCTGGCTTACATCGTGAAGCCCTTCTCAGAAGAGCGCGTGCTGGAAATTGTGGGCAGCGCCTTGCAAGGCGATAGTTCGCCAGCTTAAGCATAAGTACGCTAATCACAACTCTTACCTAATATTTCCGCGCTTGCTGCCCGCTCTACCGCTTCTTTTATCTTGGCAAAGCCCGTGGCTTGTCGCCGGCAAGGACTCTGCGGAGTCTTGGGCTGTTGGCCAGAATTGGGCAACGGTGGGGGGGGTAGTACTTTTTTATAGCCATTCGGTTAAGTATTGGCTATGAAATCACGCGAGCAAGAGTATCGGGAGCTGTTCATGGCCGAAGCGCTGGAGTACTACGACGCTATGTCGCGGCACCTCAGCGAACTAGAACGCAACCCGCAGGATGTGGCTTCGCTCAATGAGCTATTTCGGCTCATGCACAACCTGAAGGCCAATGCCCGGGCCATGGGCTTCGTTGATATGGGTGAAGTGGCCCACAAGATGGAAACCCTCTTTGGCCAGATAAGAGGCCAAGAACGTTCTTTTACGGGTAGCCTCGTGACGCTCACCTTCCGGGCGGTCGATACACTGGGCAATATGATTCGGGCTGTAGGGGCAGGGCAGGAATCGGACGACGCCCAACCGCTACTCGAAAACCTGGAACGGTTGATTCAGGGTCAGCAACCCATTCAGCCGCAGACTCAGCAAACCGAGGAGGAAGCCGAAACCGACGCTGCCCGTAAGCTAGAGCTATCGGACTTGGTATATATACCCGTCAAGAAGCTCGACAATTTACTCAATCTAGTGGGTGAGTTGGTTATCGACCGGGACCGGATTTTAACCTTGGCTGCCGAGCTAAATAGCCCGGCCCTGCGCGCAACTGCCCAGCATTTGTTCCGCATTTCCGATGACTTGCAGTACTCCGTAATGGATGTGCGGCTGGTTGGGGCCGGGGTGTTGCTCAACAAATTTCCGCGCGTAGTGCGCGACGTGGCCGCCACCGAAAATAAGCAAGTAGAGCTTTCGCTAACGGGCCAGGACGTGCAAATTGACCGCAACGTGTTGCAGCTCATCACCGATGCGCTATTGCATATTGTGCGCAATGCCGTCAGCCACGGTCTCGAAAACCCCGCTGCTCGCCAGGCAGCCGGCAAGGCAGGCATCGGGCAGCTACGCATTTCGGCCCTGACGGAGCGCGACGATGTGCTCATACAAGTGCAGGACGACGGCCGAGGTATCGACACCGAAGCCGTGCGCAAAAAAGCCATCCGCAAGGGGGTAGTGACAGCCGAAGCTGCTGCCACGCTCGACGAGCAGGGCGTGTGGGCACTGCTTTTTGAGCCTGGCTTTTCGATGGCTGATAAAATAACAGACATCTCAGGCCGGGGGGTAGGCCTCGATGTCGTAAAGCTGGCGATTGATTCGCTCGGGGGCCGCCTGCGCGTGACCTCCGAATTGGGCAAGGGCACTACGTTCACGTTGGTGCTACCAACTTCCATTGCGGTCAAAGGAGCCTTGCTGATTGAGCTTGATGAGCGTGCCTACGCTGTGCCCCTGCTGCATACCGACACCGTGTTGGCCTTGGCCAGCGACCAAGTATTTGCGGTAGGCGGTCTGCTGATGACGCGGGTGCAGGAAGAAAACGTGCCGCTGGTGCCGCTCCGGCAGCTTTTATATGCCGAAGGCGACGAGCTGCTGCCTCGTGCTACTCGTGCCGAATTGCCGACGCCAGCGGCCTGCTACAAGTGCTAATCGTGAGCTATGGTACGCGGCGCTTGGGTCTTATTATCGACCGTTTTTTGCGCCAGCAAAGCATTGTAGTGAAGTCGCTGAGTAAGCCGCTCGACACGATTGACTTATTTGGTGGAGTTACGTTGCTGGGTAGTGGCCAGCTATGCTTGGTATTGGATGTGCCCGCCTTAACTCGGCTATTCCTCGCCAAACGCCCTTTGTTTTAGCCGCTTCCCGTCTTTTTTCGTATTACCTTGCCGGCCTAGTGCCGCTGCTACGTACTGAGCTGTTATGATTTTATCAATGAACGAGTTAGAGCGCGATATTATTCGCGAAATTCTAAACATCGGCTTGGCTCGAGCAGCCGACAGCTTTGCTGTCATTGCGCAAGAGCGAGTGATGCTGGAAGTACCTAATCTGGATTTGCTGCCTAGCACGAGCATCATCGACCGCGTGCGGGATTATCAGACGCGGTACGTGGCTATTCAGAGCGATATCCGGGGCGACTTTAATGGGTCGACCTTTATGTTTTTCTCGGGCCAGCATATTCAGCGCCTTTCGCGAGTTTGCCTGCGCATGCAAGTCACTGATTCACTTCAACTCAACGAACTGCAAGAGTCACTGCTGCTTGAAATAAGCAATATCATTACGGGGGCTTTGGTAACGCAGCTGGCAAATATCCTAAAAGCCAGCATATACGGGGCACCGCCGCTGGCCCCAACTGGTGATCTGGCTACGGCCCTCCGGAGCTTAATGCCTGATCCCGAAGCGCTGCAGCCACTCATCTTTTCGGTTATCACGCAGTTTTCTGATAAGGAAAATTCGGTGGAATTGCCCCTGATGTTGTTTTTTGACCGCGCTACTTTTGAGAAAATTCTACAAATCATTCGCACGTACGATTTCTTAGGTAAAACGCAGTCGGCGACTTAAGTAAGCACGGCATTCGCTTATTAAAAAGGCTGTTATTCCTCGCGACTCACTGTCTTATATTCTTATTTTTCAACCCACCAAGTGCCGAGCACTTGGTGTTCTTTTTTTACTGTGGCTGATTCAACTCTCGCGCAAAAAATTGCCGATTTCGACCCCAATGCCCTCGGTGATGCTGCAGGTGGCTTGTTTGGCCTGCCTTTCACGCCGGAAGAGGCTCAATTAGTAGTGGTGCCAGTGCCCTGGGAGGTGACTGTCAGCTACCGTGCTGGTACAGCAGAGGGGCCCGAAGCAGTTCGTGAGGCTTCGCTGCAAGTAGACCTATACGATCCTGACCTGCCCGAGGCATGGAAGCTTGGGCTGGCGATGGAAGAGGAGGACGAGGCCATTGCTCAGACCAGCCGCGAACTGCGCCCTCTGGCGGCCGACTACATCAATTGGCTCGAAGAAGGCCAGCCTCAGGCTGGCGCCGCCACGCACGCGGGTGCGCCGGCCCACATTACGGCAGCCGGCGATAAGCTGTTGCAATGGCTTAAAGATAAAACGGGCGCCCTGCTTGATGCGGGTAAGGCCGTGGCCGTGCTCGGCGGCGACCACAGCACGCCGCTAGGCTTTCTGCACGCGCTAGCCGAGCGCCATCCGGAAGGCTTTGGCATCCTGCAGATAGATGCGCACTGCGACCTGCGCCCGGCCTACGAGGGGTTTAAGTACTCGCACGCTAGCATTATGTACAATGCCTTGCAGCTACCCGCGGTGAAAAAGCTGGTGCAGGTAGGCATCCGCGACATGTGCCAGCAGGAAGCCGACCTTATCGAACATTCGGTGGGCAGGGTAGCCTTGTTCGGCCAGCGCTTTATGAGCGAAGAAAAATTCGCTGGAAAGTCTTGGAAGAAAGTATGCGGCAAAATCATCGCCCAATTGCCACCGAAAGTCTACTTGAGTTTTGATATCGATGGCCTCGATCCTAAGCTGTGCCCCGGCACTGGCACTCCGGTTCCTGGCGGCCTCGAATATGACGAGGCTACCTATCTGATACGCCAGATAGTGCGCTCGGGCCACACTATCATCGGTCTCGATCTTAATGAGATAGCTCCCGGTGATACGGAGTGGAACGGCATTGTGGGCGCGCGGCTTTTGTATCAGCTTTGCAACTGGATGGCTGTGTCGCAGGGCCGTCTCACGGCTAAAGGTGTTGAAACTGCTGACTAATTTTTTATTTCCCTACCCCCTTCGTCATGGGCAAAATTCTTATTAAATTCATCCTGACGGCCGTGCTCACGTACGGCCTAGCGCAGGTGCTCCCCAACGTGCGCCTCGATGGGGTAAGCAGTGCGGCCATTTTGGTTATCGTTATGGGCCTGCTCAATGCAACTGTGAAGCCTATTTTAAAGATAATTGGCTTCCCTATTACGGTACTCACGCTAGGTATTTTCTTGCTGATTATCAACGTGGTTATCGTGAAGCTGGCCGATTTTCTGATGAGCAGCTTTGCGGTGACCGGCTTCGTGAGCGCGTTGCTGTTTAGCTTAGCATTATCGCTGGTGACAACGGTAGTCGATATGGTGGTGGACTAGCTTTCCCTACCCCCCTTGCAATAAGTAAAAAGGCCCGCAGTATGCACTGCGGGCCTTTTCATTGTAAAAAGTAAGCTGTTTTAACTTATAGGCGCCGAATGTCGGCCCCGAGGGCGTTGAGGCGCTCGTCGATGTTCTGGTAGCCGCGGTCAATCTGCTCCACGTTCAGGATTTTGCTGGTGCCATCGGCGCTGAGCGCGGCTATAAGCAGCGCTACCCCCGCCCGAATATCGGGCGACGACATGGTGATGCCGTGCAGCTGCTTCTGGCGGTCGAGGCCAATAACCGTAGCGCGGTGCGGGTCGCAAAGGATAATCTGCGCGCCCATATCAATGAGCTTGTCCACGAAGAATAAGCGCGACTCGAACATCTTCTGGTGGATGAGCACCGTACCGCGCGCCTGAGTAGCTACCACCAGGATAATGCTCAGCAAATCGGGGGTGAAGCCGGGCCAAGTATGGTCGCTCACGGTGAGGATGGAACCGTCGAGGTACGTGCCAATCTCGTAGCGCTCCTGAGCCGGTACATAGATGTCATCGCCCCGAAACTCTAGCTGAATGCCCAGCTTGCGGAAGGTATCGGGAATGATACCCAACTCGGGAATCTGGCAGTCCTTGATGGTGATTTCGGAACCAGTCATGGCTGCCAGGCCGATGAAGGAGCCAATTTCAATCATGTCGGGCAGCATCCGGTGCTCGGTGCCGCCCAGGCTCGCTACCCCCTCAATGATGAGCAAGTTTGAGCCGATGCCCTGAATTTTAGCGCCCATGCGCACTAGCATGCGGCACAGCTGCTGCAAGTAAGGCTCGCAGGCCGCGTTGTAGATGCTCGTAGTGCCTTCGGCCAGCACGGCAGCCATCAGGATGTTGGCAGTGCCGGTCACGCTGGCTTCGTCGAGCAGCATGGAGGCGCCGTGCAGCTTGCCATTAGGCGCGCTGAGGCGGTAAAAGTCGTTGCCCTCCAGCGTGAGCTGGCCGCCCAGCTTTTCGAGCCCCACAAAGTGCGTGTCGAGCGGCCGGCGGCCAATCTTATCGCCGCCCGGCTTGGGTAGCTGTGCGCGGCCGTAGCGGGCCAGCAGCGGCCCAAGTATCATGACGGAGCCGCGCAGCTCACGGGCCTGGGCCACAAACTCAGGTGTGTCGAGGTAGTCGAGATGCACATCGGCAGCCTGAAACATGTACGTGTCGGGCCCCAACTGGCCTACTTTCACGCCCATGTCGCGCAGCAGTTCGATAAGCTTATTGACGTCCCGAATATTGGGCACGTTGCTAATGGTGATGGGCTCGGCGCTCAGCAGCACCGCGCACAGAATTTGGAGCGCCTCATTCTTAGCCCCTTGGGGGATAATTTCCCCTTGCAGCTTCTGTCCGCCGCGCACTTCAAATGCAGCCATTCTTTTTCAATTATCAATGAGTAATAAGGAAGCCCGCTTGCCT
>Ga0160428_1000363_pt1 | contig 53247 bp, 21 predicted proteins | sample SolpanmetagenomM_FD_108198 | JGI IMG/M metagenome (GOLD analysis project Ga0160428, IMG submission 108198) | Solar panel surface microbial communities from Lawrence Berkeley National Laboratory, California, USA - M | ecosystem: Engineered > Built environment > Solar panel > Unclassified ... | reverse complement strand
TATTCTTAACTATCGTCTAATACGTAATAGGAAGACGCTATAATAATAAGGTAAGAGTATTATTAATAGTATCTAATAGGTAATTAACGATTATATATAGTCATCGACCTACAAAACGTCCTTAGAGACACGATACTTACGCGAATCCTAGTATTATGATACATACTAGTATCGACTAGGGTAATAAGTCTAAGTTTCAAGTACCCGGCGAGCTAATCGGGATATACGAAGAGGTTCGTCTAAACCTCGTAGCTCTAGCTACGATTAGACAAGAATTTCATACAATGTATCTAATAGCGATAGAAGAGGAGGTCGTTTTTAGAGCGATTTATAGATTATGGCGAACGTCTCGTAGTAAGCTACTTGACCTTGACCCTTCTCGTTATTTGAAATTACCTGAATCGCCGCTAGATAGGATGCCTTAGAAAGTAAGTTATAACTTCTAAATTAATAGTTAAGAAGCTAATTATAGTATAGCTTAGAGAGGCCCTACGCTTCTATTATAATAACGTAAACTTGAAGATTAGTGTCGTAATAAATGAGGAGGCGGGCGTAATACTTCATAGACCTAATGAACTTAAAGAATAGGCATCACGCTTACTCTATAATAGGAGTTTCGAATATAAAGATAGTAATCCTATAAGTTATTACCTTATTTATATTCTAATATAATATAAAGGATTAATAATTATAGGGTAAACGTTTTATGAGTCAGTTCGTTGTTCGAGCTATCGCTACTGCCTTCTATCATAGAGCAGCTCTAGTAGTCGTACCCAAAACACGGCATTACTTCGATAAATATACACTATTCCTCGTAGTGTCGGTTTATGCTACGATTACGACTTTATTAAAATAACGAAAGGAAGGTAACAGGGTACATAGCAAGACTAGTAGAGACATGTCTACGAAAATCGAACCTTTTATAACGCATGATTTTTATAGTCAGATTAACTAAGACTTTACTAGTCAAAGTGCTAAACGAAGAGAGAAATTGCTTAAAAAAATCAAGGTAAAGGCTTTAAGATTTGTTAACGTAGAGGATCGCGGTCACTACGAGCCGATTAGTTTAGATATCGCTTAGTTTACTAATACCTTAGATGGTCTTAGTTCAAATGACGAGTTAAGTTCTATGATTCTCGAAGGTAGATCATTATCTTTAGTAGGAATGTCATCTTTAACTCGAAGGTCATCTATCTCTAGATTTAGGTCAAGTCAATCTTCTTAATGTTACGATACCTCTTCTAATCTTACTTTAGGGAAGTAACGAGTAGTAATTTATATATATAAGGACTAATATATCTATAGATCCGCGACTTCGACATCCTTTAACCTCGCTAGTATAGCTAGATAATACTATAGCTTAGTAGACATGCGAGCTAGTTCAACCATTTCAAGAAGTCTAAGATGTAAGTGAGGATATAAACGTACATAATATAGGTAATATATCTACTCGGCTATTTATAATACGCTTTAACGATAATTATCTTTAGGTCCTTCTTTACCTTTATCGACTATAAGATCAAGCCGAAGCCGATCTAGCTCTATTTTAGGAGATCGTAATATAGATACGTCTATCGATAGACGTCCTCCTCGTAAGAAGACTACCTATTTAATTATATCTAGACCGAGCTAATTATATTTTTTAATTTAATTTAATATATAGATCTTATTAATAATTTACTATCACGACCTCTACTAGTACTAACGACCGTTCAACTGACTTAAGTTGTACCTTTACTAGAAGCGACTAGTAGTACCGTTCAAGGCGTTAAACCTAGTCTTAGTATAGGTAGAAATAGAGTAAAGCTAATAGAACTTCCTTTTTTAGTAATTAATTAAACGGCATAGACAAACGTAAAGGATATGATTAGTAAAAAGATCAGGAGTGAAAGAGCGGGTTCTGCCTAGACGTATAATATAATTACTATAGGCGAACATAGACAGGAGATAAATAATCAAGAGACATCAAGTCCTAATGAAATATTACGACTATCGGGTAGAAAAGACTTTGATCAAATTCGTAAAGATATAAAAAGTAAGCTAAGTAGTTATGTACGTATATATAATACTACGATTAGTAATAAGTCGTCGTAAATATATAGTATAAGTTAGTTTAGGATATTTATATTTACGTATAATAATTTATGTTTATAAGATAATATCTAGAGCTAGAATATCTAGAGCTCTACTTTTATAGAGCGCGTACTTCTTTATAAATACTTTCTATATATTATTATAATAATTATACTATAGCTAGGTTAATAGGATTAATGAAGAAATGATAATACACGATAGTCGCAAACTTATAATATATATCTTAACTAAATATATAATATATTAGGTATTTTGAGTTAAGTATTCTTCTATCTTGATTATATATATAGTATTCCTAGTATTGTAAGATATCTAGCTTAGCTAGAGGCTACCGATTACGATCGCGAATCTATTTATTACCGATTACGATCGAGACCCTGTGGAATAATATAATTTTGTAATTTGCGATTTTGACCGATTTTGCCGAGCGCGATCGGTAAATTTACAGCAAATCGCTCTCGAATTTTTGGTGACGCTATATTTAGACGTTAACGTAGAATAGTAAGAGTCTACGTAAGTTTGTTCCTAGTAATCTTATTATATTTTCATTCTCTAGTAAGAATAAAATACTAATTAGGCTAGGACAAAGGATTTCTATTTAGTTTTCGTGTTTAATCTAATAAGTATAATAATAGACTAGAGGAGATATAGTATAACCTATAGGCAGGAGATAATATACCTTTTATCTTAAAAATAGACTTGAAAATAATGATTAATTAGGAGCTATATTATACTTTCTTACTTAGTATTAACTATTTAGAGGAGATATAGTTCTATCTATAGCTTAAAGATATTATACCTTTCGTCTTTAAGGATTAATTAGAAAATAAAAATCGTTATAGACTTATATTATACCTTTCTATCTAGTAGTAATAGATTAGAGGAGATATAGTTCATGATAGGGATATTGTAGCGTATAGTACCTAAGTCTAATAATAGCTATAGATAGATAACTAATTACTAGCTACTATATAGTATGTATTAAGACGTATTTCAAATGTAACTAATTATTTTATCTCATGAATCCATTATTGTATCTCACTCTAATTTGACGCTAACTTAAGTTAAATTATAAGATCTAAGATTGTTATGTAATGTATCCTAATTAGATAGCCGGTACTACGTTATACTTAAGTGAACAACACTCATATCATTTTTATCAACATCATGTCTATATTGAGATTACATACGGTCCACAAACTACAAAACACGACCATCCTTCATACTAACAACGCGATCGAATAGTGCAATAGCTTCCATTTGATGAGCAATACTAACAACCGTAATATCTTTCAAATTTGCAACAACTTTTCTGATTATTTTTATCGTCGCGGAGTCGACTGATGCTGTTGCTTCGTCTAATATCAAGATCTTCGGCTTTCTTAGCATTGCTCTTCCCAGACAAATCAATTGCTTTTGTCCAAGAGAGATGGAATTAGTCGAGTCGATTTTCGTACCGAGCGATAGGCCACAACGGGCTCCGCCTGTAGACAATAAGAGATCTAATTGATTGCCGCCGTCGGTCTGTTCCGATTCCCGCTTTTCGTTAATTTGGTTTGCGTTCATCAGATCTATAAGATTTATACTAGATGTTATTTCAGGTGAATGCTTGATAGGAATTTGCACATTCCCATTATTGTTGGCATTGATATATATCTCAGTATCAAAATAAATGCCATGCCCTGAGTCACGTCTTTTCTTATTTGATTCAATTAGTCTATTGTCCGACTTGATTTTTGTTGGATGTGGTAATAAGTTCACTTTTTCAAGCACACAACATATATCTTCGTCAGTGTATTGATTAAACGGATCCATATTGCTTCTTACTGTGCCATCGAAAAGGACAGGGACTTGAGGTACAATTGCAACTAGAACGGATCGAAGATTCACTAATGATATCGATCGAATCTCTTGATCGTCAATATATATCCCACCGCTTGTGACTTTTGGTCCCGATCCCATGATCGATAACGCCAGCGATGATTTCCCAGCACCAGTCCGTCCTATAATCGCAACATGTTCACCAGGCAGGACTGTAAGGTTTACACTGTCTAGTGCATTTCTGTGGGTATTTCCATAGGCCGCTGAGACGTTTCGGAATTCAAGTTTGGAGGAGCTGCCTGCCTCTACTCTTTCCCGTTGCGCGAATTCACTAGAACGAAGATCAATACTTGAAAGTACCTCTGCGGTGGACGATGAACGAGTAGCGGCTTCCGATTTCAACGTTGACAAATCGTTGACCTTTTTAATGATCACAAGCCCATTTGCTGCTTCCGTACATAATCTGACCAACCATAGCAGAGACTCTGATAATGTAGTAACATATGTCAACACTAATGCAGATCTTGGAGCATCTATATCAAGTATAAAACTCGACCCCTCAGAATTTCCAAATAGTATAACTATACCAGCACAGAGTCCAATCAAAGCGCCGACGAATTCAACGCGAAGACCGAGCCAGCAATTGATCGCAGCCAGATACAAAGAAGGTTTACTTGCATCATCGATTTTATCTTCCAGTCTTGATGTATATATATCTGTAGCACAATATGCTTGTATTGTTGTAGATCCAGATACAGCTTCACCAATATGTTGATGCATTGGAACAGCAGCGATAGCTTCAACTTCTTTGAGAGTACGCGAAGTAGGCACGTAAAAGTATCCAATGCCGAAAAATATCGCAATGATGAAGATTGCTGGCAAAATGATTGCAGGTCCAACAAATATCTCTATCATGACAATGATAGATATTATGTTGAACGTGTAATTTACAATCTGCAGCCCATTTTCAATGAAAGTGCGATCGATTACAGGTATATATGCGGATAAACAACCTAGACCTTTTCCGGTAGGACTATCAAAGAAGTTTAATGGTGCATTGATTATTGATGTAATTAAATGCGTATGAATTGTCTCTGATGCTTTGATAGATCCATGTAGAAACAGAAAACCTTCACGAACGCATGCAACGATAGCGGGAAGCAGTGAAAGTCCAAAATACGTCCATAGAAATTTCATGTTCCCCTGTGTTTGCGTCATTTGTGGTGATAATACTGCAGGACAAATGTCTTTCGTATTTATTAGAAATTCGACAACTGAAGTGTAAGGATTTGGACATTGATCAGATGATAGACTGGAAGAATCGTCTGTTTGAATTGCAGACATTCTTTCCAACCATACAAGAGAAGCCACACTACACAATTGTTGAGCAATGGTCAGCATCAGCATACATAGCCAGAACTTGTATCCGCCAAGGTTTGACAAGAAGGTTATGAGAGTTCTTTGAGTTGGCCACTTTGTTGCTGGTTCAGCTGCATTAGATTCGTGAGATGCTACTGAAGTGATCTGATCGAGTTCTTTCTCTTGTGGGGCATTGTGGTTACCGTTGTCAGCAATAGTCTCCAAGACCGGACTTGGAGTACATGCCGAGTTAGATTTGTTTGTCTGTTTATCCTGGTACAAGCCCATCCTGTCTGGCACAATTTCCAAGCTTTGTTTTATTGACCCATCATGAGATAGTTGCAGTATCCATTGCGATGCTTTATCAAATATGGAGATATCATTTGTTACAATAATACAAGTACGATTAACCATTAATGGACCATTTATTGCATTATCACAAATATGTTTTGCTGTTTCCATATCCAATGCACTTAATACATCATCTAATAACACCCAATTCGCATTCGAATAGAGAGCTCTTGCAAAAGCAATTCTTTGTCTTTGACCACCAGATAATTGAGCACCATTCTGTCCAAGTGACGTCTCGTCACCACAAGTCATACTTTGCAAGTCAGGTCGAAGAGCACAGGCAGTAAGAACATCATTATACCGTAGATGATCATAATCACTCCCAAAAAGAATATTATGCTTGATGGTTCCATCTACAATCCATGATTCTTGAGCACAATATGCTATACGTTCGAGAGATTTACGAGACGATAACAATTCTTCTAATATTGCTCCGAGTAGCGTTGATTTTCCACTTGCCGTTGGTCCACAGACGAAATTGGTTCTCCCAGTTTTGATTTTGATCTCTTTACCCAATATTCTAAACACAACTTCTCCTTTAGAGATATGTGATTCGTCGAAAAGATTATCTATCTCGTTTCTTACCTTTTCATTTTCTTGCTTTGGTGTTTGTTCGGTGTGCAAGTAATTTTCAATTCGTTCCAATGATACCATAGATTGTTGTAAATCAGAAAGATTGGCGGCAAATAGATCAATCGGAATACGTAACAACGCAAACAATGATATGGTAGTAAAAGCTTCAGCTGTTGACATTGCTTTTGTCGTAAAAAGATCATGTGCGAAGAATGTACTTGCTGTCACGAAAACAGGAGATAGAAACCAGAAAACGGTCGCGAATAACCAGATGAAGTATCTCCGACGCATATAAGCTATTTCAATGGATCGCTTCTCGTCGACTTTCTTAGCGAAACCCGACTCCCATGTAAAATACTTTATAATTCTTATATTCGTCATCACATCTTGAGTCAATTTGATCCTTGCATCTGTGGCCTCCAGGAGGTCTTTTTGGGCTTTAGCAAAGAGTCTGGCGATTAGCAGATTCAAAGGAATTAATAGAAAAGCCACAACAAGCCCAATAATACTGCTAGCGCCCACAAGATGAAACAGTAGACTGACAGTCATAATTAATCTAATGGGAGCACTAATCAGAAGATCTGGCAGCGAATAAGCCATACTACTGACCTTCCACGCATCAGCAGACATCAAATTCAAGATCGAAGCATTAGATGGTGATGTGGAGGCTTCTTCATCATCGTCATGTTGGGAAAGATCGAGTTTATCTGACAAACGTGGCTTACTTTTCCGATTTTTTCTCTTCAATACATCCTCGTGTAGTTGGAAGATGATAACTTTTCGTATATACGATCCTATAAGATTTGCTGACCATTGTGCTTGACCGTCAGCTATTGCCGAAATGATATGACAAAAGAATATAGAAAATAAGTAAATCCACGTTCTGTTATTTGTGCTTGAAGCACTGATCTGCTTGACGATTTGATTCAATAACACAGCTGGTAAAAAGGCAACAATATTATGTATAATAACCCAAATGATTTGTGCCTTCAAAGATTGCTTGACAGTTTCCAAAAGTTGCCATCTGATAGGCTGTGGGGTCTCTCTACTGACCCCGTTCCGAAGATATATATACGGAAGGTTTGGTCCTTTGCTTCTCGAAGGTTCGCTTGTATCAGAGGTACAGTTGAAGATCTCATTCACCCATGAGAACGTGTGTTTAGAAACGACTTTAATTAAATACCCTTGAACTTTGATGGTCCAACTTTGTTCCGTTAGCTCGTGACGTGACGAGAGTCCCTCAGATCCGTGTTCGACTGACGCAGTCTTCCAGGATATACAAGAAGAAAAAACAGTGGGGGATATGGATCTATGTATAAGAAAAATAAGGAGAAGAGGGACGGAGAAACACAGAGCTCCAGTGAAGATCTGCCTATGGGCATCGTTAACAAAAAGGCGGGCGATTTATTCGATGGTATACATACTTAACCAACTCCAAATGATATATCATGGTCGGAAAGGGAAGCATGGGGTGACATAATGTTCGGGGTATCGAGATGGCTTATAAAGTCCGTCATTTTCAGCCTGGTAATGGCTTGGATCAAGATGTGTGGTAATGACATGCTATTAATAGATCACCTCAAAATTTGGTTGTTTTGAGACATCAACAATGTTTGACAATCAACCTCGCAATCTTATTTCACCGTCACGGAACCGAGTTCTAGAGTTCTTACAACACAGCGAAAAGCATGGCAAACCCAAACAACAACAGCTTGGGTGGTTATTACACATGCAAACACCGACAAGTCTTTTTGTTGTCATTCAAAACGGAGTTGGTATATTTTTTCAATGCTTGGCATTTTTCGTCTCCGCCGCTGATGACGACAAGAGACGGGACTATTTACGCAAACATAAGGAGCATGTTTCTTATTCTTTATGAAAGCAATCTACATTCTATCAAATGCTTCTATAATATATTGTGGTCCATTGTAGAACTATCGACCTCCAAGGTGATATAAGCTATTGTTGAAACAGTAATTATTCCAAGCATGACCACAGATACCCAATTCATATCTTCTACTGATAACAGAAAAGTTGCCAGTTACGAAGTTTTAGAGGCTGTCTAAACACAAAACAAGGAACCCACTGTGTCACAGAAGTGTCCATATTTTCCCACCGATCAACATAGTTTTGGAAATGCGTGAGGATTTTGATAGCAAAAATCAATGACATTACCAAGAACGGCGCCATATATGAACATGGATGATGTTTCACATACAGCTACCGGAGAATATTCATCGAAACTTTTTGACAGGATATCGAAAAGGAAAAAGATGTAGACATTGTTTCGTAGATTTTCCCATGTTCATGCCAGGATATCATTGTATCACAACCGCTCCAAAGTACGAACGTGCTGATAGCAGGTCTGGAACAAGGGCTCTATGACTTGAGAACATCTCGCACGATTCTTGAGTTGAGAGAATGGAGGAACAGGCAGTGAAACTTTTCAAGTAAGCGGTGGTTCCAAAAGTGGTTGCCTACCCAGCATTCTGATAACGATCATCTTCATATCAAACTCTGTTCGAGTTCATTTGTTAGATGTTACGTCTCGGCGTAACATTTCTAGTATGCGCCGTTCATTCGTCTTTGGGATTGACACATCATCAAAACCCGCATTCAAAGGTACATTATCGTTATTCATGGCTGTATTTTCTTCTGTAGTCACTTTGTCATTGTAATCTGGCTCAAGCATAAACCTTTCCTTGATTTCTGAGAGGTATTTATCTTGAGCAGAGCGGAGGTCTGATTGTTTCAGATCCACGGGCGAAAAAGGTAAAATATAGATGGTAGGAAATTCCAAAACTGTTTGACCTTTAAGGACTTGACTGATGGATATTTCTTCCACATTCATGATGAAAATAAGAACCTTTTTTGTACCAACGGTGAAAGGTCTGAGTAAATAATAGTATTCATTGTCTTTGATTCCATCGACTTGAGAACGTTCGACAGGATGAGATGCATCGGGATCTGAAATAAAAGATATAGAATCAGTCGTGACGGTCATGTCCTTCGATTCATACAATGCGCAACGATCCGGGCCATTGACTATATCCGAAGTGCCGTTTAATTCGGGGCAGGACGACGTAACCTCCGAGTGCAGTGTTGAATCAATGATATCACCTTGGTTCTTAGGCTTTGCATTATTAGAAACAATCTCAATCATAGCAGTCGAGCTCTTTCTTTTCTTCACCTTGTCCTTGTTAAACACAACTGATGCAGCATTGAATACTGTCATATCCGCTTTAACATCTCCACTGATCACGCTGTTGAAACCCATGCTCTTTTGTTGCACGTCTGCGACCTCCTTTTGTGCATTATGAATTTCATATTTCGTATGGTTGAATGTCTCTTGCTCAATCTTTGTATCTAGTTCCGTTATAATCCATTCTACGGTCCATACCGCTACATTCGATCGTGGTAAAAACCTTGATTTATTCTCCTTTGCTCGACTCATTCCTTCCGGAGCTCTCTTTACCTTTATATCATTTTTCATTAAATACTCCTCAAACATTCGACGTGGCCCCGACTTCTGTCTCTTACTGGGTCTTGCATCTCCACCAATATCGACTGACGCCTTTGGAAAGCGTACGTCTCGTTCTATTCTCGTCAAGAAATTATAATCTTGATCAAACGCTTCTTCAGACGCGATGAGCTCTGATTTTTTTCTGTATCGGGTGACTGCGGCGCTTGTCGCGGATTTGTTGGCACATGATGCTCGAGACCGATGTTGTTTATGGCATTGTAAGGAACATGTCTTTACCAGAGGACAGGCAGGACATTTGTATTTATGAACATTTGTCTGACTTTGAATCATGAGATTAGTCTCGGGTTATATATTTATTTCAGATAACATACCATATACTGCATAATACATCCGGAACAGGATCATCTGCCATGATTGAATAGGTTATATCTCATTGCTATATATCAACACCATCGTCGACGTTCTGCGATGAAGACCTTGCAGGCAATACTTCTGCTGTCTCTGATTTTGTTGTTAAACATGGTTCAACCATCATGTAATAATTAATAACTTCTTAAATGGTCGATAATCAATAATTATTAAAAAATTAGTTTCAGTATTTTCCAGTCCGCTTCATTTTGGTATACATTTGGAGAACTCGCAAGGTAAGTATACCTATCAACAACTAAGCTATACCTCTATAGGTCCATTACGTAATTTCTACTAAACGACTATCTAATCTAAGGGTCATAACTACATGGTCATTCCTGAATTTTTTTTATTTTATTATTTTTATTTAAATAATTTCAATGGTAACAAGTGGTTGTAGCGCTTAGAACAAAACAACTAACGCCTTTAGCATTTCAAAACCGGATTTCATAGATTAATTATACGGCTGTGGCTTCGGAAAATGCTCCGGATGCAACTGCTTCCGCGATATTAAAATGTAGAATCCATTTCGAACAACACCTTGCGACCTTGCAAGTGTTTAATAAGATTCGAATTCGATGACGTAATTCAGTGAAATTGTTATGATCCAAAAAGGTGGCAATTTTTAAAGGTAGCTTGGCATGCGGCGGCTTGGCGCGCGGAAGCTTGTTGCCCAATTAAAAACCTCTCCATGGATAATGACGATCGTGGCGTTAAAAGCATATCTCCGTGCATGATGCGGAGAAAGAACCCGAAGACATAGCATTGGTCAATCAACTAATGGAAGGTTTTCTTATCTGGAGAACGCATGTAGACTTTGGTACTTGCCACGCGATCCTTTTAAGGTAGAAGAACCTATCATATCACGAACGGATGTAGAGTTAACGATTACTGTACCGTTTATTATGTCCGAAAGCTACATATGTAACCTTCATTAGATCCTGCATAAAAGGTGTGCTTCGGTGAAGAATCTACTCTAGAGGTTGCGAATGGTTTCCAATCAATCGTTCCATGCTAGCTCGTTTTGTATGTTGATTAGTTCATTATTTCCCGGATTATTACATTGTGGCTTCTTCTTCACTTGAGATAGTATGGTACACTACTGGACGATCCTTGCAGAATTCATCGATCAAATCCAGGAATGCGCCATTTCAAAAATTTTGTTTGTTTCTCAATGTGGGGGAGGGAAAAATCCCCCCGCACCAGTAGTTCGTTATCCACGGGAAAAAGAAGGGAAGATTGCGGTGAATTTTTTTTTTAAGCTCATACCTCTCTAACCCATGCTTTTCCGTTTCTGGATTGGTAGTGTTATGAACTGGGTCTGGTAGAATTGGTGTGAGGAAAAATATGGTGTGAATAAATCCTTAATTACCTCGATTCCTTTTTCATTAGTGTACCTTTTTATTAGTACACCTTTTTATTCCATTCTTTTCTTTCGAAACCTTCTCCGTTCTCTTTGATCCATCATTACTATACAGCCGCTATCAATCGCTTGTAGGAGTCAAGTGCTCCAAATTCGATCAATTCTTCGCCTGGCGCGAGGATAATTATCTTTTTTTCGTTATTCAGAATTAAAATATAAAAAAACCATGGCTCTGTTCACCCGGCCGACAAGTCGCGCAAGTCGAACAGAAAGTGAAAACTTTATGATACCCGACCGAACATCATCACTTCATTCGAGAATAATCCAGCCACCCCAATGGCAATTGTCCAACACATCAAAACAACCAATAAAACCTCCAAAAACGTTGACTCATGCTTATATGGTTTGTGGAGTCGGAAGAGAACCTTTTCAATGGATAAAAGCACCCTCTCCAAGTCAAGGAAAGATAGGACATATGAAAGGAGCGGTTGGACAATTTTGGTTACCAGAAATACTCGGAAGCAGTCCAAGATTAGAATCTGATGACGAAATAGCAAGATCATTACATTCAGCAATGAGGGTTAGTGATATTCATCTCATTTTATTGGTCAAATGAAAAATAACAATTATAATTATAGGCTTGTTTCCCACACGATGTCGAAATATGTATAGGACCTAATCAACCTCATTGCGTCCATCATTCTTTTGTCCTCCAACAAGACTCATCCAATACTTTATATGGAATTGCTTTGCGAGTTTGGTCCAGAGCGGATGAAAAAAGAGCAGAAACTATACGAGAATTGAGAAAAAAGACTGAAACGGATTATTATGATTCGCCGGCGGAAACATATTGGATACCATATTGTCTAAGCTTTTTATCGAGATACCCGCTCTATGACTTACTTGGAGATTATCTTCGTGGAATGTGGATACATTGGAATAAAGCTACCAACTTGTTCCATGCTGAAGAAGTCTCCCGTATTCTTAGTTTTCCCGCTCCACGATTGAATGATCTTGTTAGAATTGATATGAAAGATTATGCTTTATGTTATCAATTCCCTAGTTCGACTACAGGGTTTCAGAATTTTGCAATGTGGCCATTATTTGCATGTTTATCCATTCCAAATATCGTTGGAATAATAGAAGCAGCTGTATCTCCTACTCGGAGATTAATATTTGTTAGTCATTACCCTGCGATGCTTACAATGGCTGCAGAGACTATACGATATTGTGTTCGAGTGTTTGAATGGAGTGGTTTATATGTCCCAATTGTACATGCTAGACATGTAACAGAATTGGTCCAAGAACCTGGTCCATATATTCTTGGAATTACAGCAGAATGTAGATCATTATTTACTGCACCTGCTGATGCTCTACTTGTTGATCTTGACCGTAATTTTGTTCTTACATCTAATCCTCCAGAAGAATTTACTACGAGTCAGAGAAAGAAAATGGTTAATAGACTAACAGATGCTTTAAAAGGTGACGTTACTCCTTCTGGAGTTCCACAACATTTGAGATCTGCTTATGGAGGTGGTAAACTTGTACCTGCTGGCCAGATTATTGCCATTCGTAATGATGTAGAAAGTATACGTGATCCGGAATGGTGGAATCAAGATGCCATTATGGCTGTGATGGATCATTCTTGTACAAAGATTGGACGAACCACAAAAGTCATGTCAATGTTTGGAAAATCACAAAAGAAACCATTAATGACAAAAATATCTACACGTCATTTGAACGAAATTATTCGGGAAAGAAACCAATACTCCCGTGATGCAATCGAGGCATGGCAAGACTTTATTAACCTCAAAGGTCGTATGGATACGGAACTTGCAAAGGTCACGAAGCGCAACAATTTCCTCGTTGAAGAACTTGATTCGTGGAAACAACAATTCTTGAAATTCCAGGCGTTTGCTGAACAATTGACCAAAGAGACGACTGACTTGAAGACAAAGATTGAAGCCCACAAGAAGGAAAACCGTCGTCTTACAGGTGCTTTGGACAGTCAAAAGGAGGAAATTGCCAGAATGACTGTCAGATCACGTGGAATTGAAAAACAAAGAGATGACGCACTTGAAGCTCTTGTGTTGCAACAAGAAATCGCAGAAGAGTTGGAAAGAGAACGCAAGAGAAATAAAAAAGAATTATCTGCAATGCAGCATACAAATATTACTCTGCTAAGACAAAGAGATGAAGCACAACGTGTTGTTTTACATTTACGTGCGTTGATCGAAGGTCAAGCTCAACATATGGATCATATTGTACAGAACTTGACAAGTTCCGAAGAAAACAATAACCTAGACACTCTTATTATTGCCGACGGCGATGAAAAAGCAGCATCATCAACCACTTCTCGTCCGTTATCGACTGAAACGTTGATGAATTCGCCAGCAGCAAGAAAACGATTGTCAGAATTAAACATGTCTGATATTGTTGATCGTCAATTACGTGACAAGACTGACGCGATTGCATTTATTATTCGTAATATATCTGAACAATGTGCTGCTGCTGTCGAAGGTCTTCATCTAGCGCAAAGAGCAGATATTGCTTCTAACAACACAGTCGCAATGACACAAGTTGATGCGTCGTTATTATCAAAACCTAAAGTGATGGCTACAAATGAAAGTTCGCCTCCATCTCCATCAAATTATTCTGAATTTCATTCCGATTCAAGTACGAATGACGAACCTAATCAGAATGGAAGAAGAAGGAGAAACGTCCCTTCTACAACAGCTGATTCTGTTCCTGATTTGATCCACAGTCCCGAACAGAATGGAGTCAGTGGTGGAAGAAGTAGTGCTTCATTAAGCGTTACCTCCGTCACTACAGAAGATAGAGAATCCCAATCTCGTTCTCATTGGAGAATGGGGAGTGAGAGTGATTTGAATGGAAATGTGATGATTAGAAAAGATACTGTAGCTGATTTAGGATTAATCGATGGTGGAAAAAAGGTAGAAGGATCGAAATTGTTTGTTTCTCCAAGAGTATTCGGTTTGGAATCATCATGAATTTATGTCATCTCATTTTGATCTACTTTGTATTTTTATTTGATTTTAAATTAATCCTCCAGAATCTATACCTCTACGACATGTCCCTAACTTCTCGGTGTTTTTCTCAAAGACTTTGACATTTTTGCTGGCCATTCAACAGTCTACAAGGTATTGCTCCATCGAATGCTCTCTCATTCCACGCACAATCTATCAAGCCGCTCAAGGGAACCTCAATAATCATCTCAACATCTGAAACTGCACATAAATGTCTCGTCCTTTGTTTAATGAACTACATTGTTTGCTATCCTATGGTTGGGATGATCATTTTCTCAAACACGATCATGGGCTAAGGGAACAAAATTCAAATCCACTTTGACATTACATATGCTTGAGATTGTATACAGATCAGACTTCATGTTTTTAGCTTCCCCATGTCTTCATTTCACTGTAATTTTAGTCGCAGTCCAAGATCTCCGTGTTGTACAAATTAATTGACATGGTTATTTAGTCCATTTCATATCATGCATCGCGCGACCAGGTGGGGGAAACTATCTTGACTTTGTCCCAACAGACCAATATCGGAAGCCACACAGCATCGTATAGCGGTAGTCGATGCAAGGGGAACAGTACACAGTCGTATCCTACTCTTATCCAAAACCTGATAGGAGATGGTGAAGCGACCAAGTATGCGTAGGAAAAAGAGATTCTCGTTGACGAGGCGTCTTAAGGCCAAAATTTAAAAATCTGGATATCTGGTAAAATCAGATATTGAGTTAGATTTATTCTCTATCACTCATCTCAATCATCTCAGGAGGATATATCCTCTCACTATAGATTAATCGATATTCCCTCTACTCCAAGCGACCAATATGTAAATAAATATGCTACTGCTTAGATAATTAGTCCTTATGACTTGATGTAGAGGAATTTAAGGGGACAACATCTTGTGACGAAAGCTTGTTTCTCTTTCTTGTCCCGCCACACCACCTCATAATCGTTCCCTTCCGCTTCGAGATCCACAACATTCTCACCACATGTCGCAGGAAGATTTTCGTCAGGGTCGCGTTTATGAAAACCTGGATCTAAACACCCTTTCTCCAATATGACCACATTTCGAGCTTGTGCCATGACTTGTCGGTATACAAGACACCTTTTGATTTCTATATTTTCACAAAATATATGGTTTGATAGAATGATCTTCCCTAATTTTGTATGCTTGAGCGAACTGTACGGGGGACTAGAACATAGATAACTCGAAAATAAGAGATCTAGCACCACATAACCTACAATTTTGTATAAAACGTAGGACGCCTAGTCTGATCATCATGAATAAACACCGACAAGCCAATTTCTACCGATCTACTGTCACACGCTGGTTGATAATCATTATAAGATTTTCGAAAGATTTCACTAAAAGACAGGAATATGGAGTTGCAAGTCATTGGACTAAAAGTAAAACTATGACAATCGCACGGCGACAATGATGCCTATTCATCAGTTCTATCCAAGGTTTTGAGTCTGTAGTCTTTATCTCTTACCGGCTCGCAGTACCTCTACTACTAGCAATATAATATAGTTTGTGAAGTATCTGAGCTTATTTTGACTGTAGCAACTCACACATAACCTTTCAGATCAAAACAGTAATGGCAGCAACGGGTTAGATAGGCTTAACTAAGCTTTAATCTAATCAAGTTTCACAAGATGCTCGACAATTTAGTTGCCATCCAGCAACTTTGCCATCACACCTGGTCGGTTTAGACCCTCCTCGGCTTACCTCATCCTACATCGTTCCGAATCAAAACTGCAATTTCCACACATCTCGGTTTTTAAGCCATCGCTGTATATGTTATCTCTTTCGATCGTTGCTTGATGTATGGCCCGTTTACGCATATCCAAACGTGCTTCCAATTACCTTTTAATAAATTCACCAATTTCTTCTGCTTTCAACATAGTTACAAATTACTTCTAAATTTTTTGACCTAGTTAGAACAAGTTTATAGGTTTGCCTTTGCATCTTCGAATCCCTTTGGCGCGTGTCTACTAAATTGATCTAAGTTGGAGATAGTAGATTTTCACAGAAAATAGTTAATCGCCCAAAGTGGCCAAATCGCGCCACGACCTAAAAACGCTATTTCCTTATTTCTTTATTTCCTTCTTCCCTTATATCTATATAAGGGCTAAACAAATTTTGACTAAAACCCTTGTTTCCTTATTTCCTTATTTCCTTATTTCCTTATTTCCTTATTTGCTTATTACCTTGTCTTTTTATTCTATTATATATACTATTTATTTAGATTATTCTATACTATATTCTGTTATCTATTCTACTATATAGTCTATTATATCCTATATCTTCTTATTTATTCTATTATGTAGAGTATTCTATGATTTATTCTACGATCTATTCTATGATTAATTCTAAGATTAATTCTGAGATTAATTCTATGATTGATTCTATAATTAATTTGATTATTCTATGATTGATTCTATGATTAATTCTATGATTAATTCTATGATTTATTCTATGATTTATTCTATAATTGATTTGATTTATTCTATGATTAATTCTATGATTTATTCTATGATTAATTCTATAACATATTCTATAGTGTATTTTATAATGTATTCTACAATGTATTCTATAATGTATTCTATAATGTATTCTATAATGTATTCTATAATGTATTTCATAATGTATTTTATAATGTATTTTATAATGTATTTTATAATGTATTTTATAATGTATTTTATAATGTATTCTATAATATATTCTATAATGTATTTTATAATGTATTTTATAATATATTCTATAATGTATTCTATACTTACTCTAAAAAAAATTAGGAAATAAAGAAGTAAGGAAATAAGGAAATAAGGATTTCAATTTTATAAACTTATAAAGCAACTACAATTTGTAGGGTTTTTTTTAGTGTAAAAATAACGAAAATAAGGAAATAGGGAAATAAGGAAATAAGGAAATAGCGTTTTTAGTTTGTGGCGCAATTTGGCCACTTTGGGCGACCGTCAGACTTCTCGTGAATTCCCCAATTTTTTTCAAACGTGTTTGAAACTCTCACGTCTTGACTCAGTCTACTGGCCAAAAGTTGAGGCCAATAAGAGATGAACACTACTTTGTATCATCTTCGTGGAAAGATCTGTGTACCTTCAGCATCAGTCATGCTTAAGTGTCCGGATAATCACCTTGACGTTCGATTGACTTCCGTCAGCGGGCTTCAGAGTAAGCTTGACAGTGTTGAGCCAGTACTCGTACCTCAGCAATGGTTCTCTTTAGTATCACGTTTTACGCTATCCTATACCTCGAGATCATAGAAAAAGATATGGTCATAACATTCTCTAACGTCTGACTTGTATTTTTGGAGTTATCGCTGGGTTCTCTATAAATAGTGCGCGCATCTCTACTTGTTATTTTTCTCATATATTGATTTTTTAAAACGCTCCAAACGATGATATTTGACTCTTGATCATAACACGATGAATAACTCTTACACGTTCTGAGGTATACTTACCGACCTTTCAAAATTCTTCTCGCAATACTCAACCCAATTCCCAAGGGCTTGACACATCGCAAAATGTCTCTTCGTTAAACTCGAACACTCTCCGAGTCGTTGCTCTCGTGTCCTTCAATCCTGCTCTTCAGAAATCAGTAGTGTCAATGAACGCATTGCCTTTTCCCCTGTAGGGTCAAATCTACTGAGTTTTGAAAAATGGTCCAGTTCGGATTCTCCATATTAAAGTTGATGTTTTAGGTATCCCATCTCGGTCTTCTCCTTTTCCAACTTTGGCAACAGTGCGAAGATATTACTGAAAAGCGACTCTTCCGCATACAGTGATGCACTATACTCTTTCATGCGCACATGTTGATTGCTACAGGCCTCGATCGCCTGCGCAATCACCAATATGTCATGGCTTTCGCTATGAGCTGGGACTGGAGCTAGATGAGGATGATGGATGAGAGCTGATTGAGTAGGAGAAGATGTATTTGGACCCGTCCGGATATCCATTTTCAATTCTTTAGCGCGTGATACTAGCGCGAGCTCTTGTGGGAGTGGTTGCTTTTGCAGACTTGAAACATCATGGGGTGTGGCGACTGGAATTAGTGGTTGACCGCGTTTTTCGTCATTAGATGATCTGTTGATCTTTAGACATGAAAACAATGCTTCAAAAGGGTTTGAGCACAACTTATAACGGTATAAGCGATTGAGAATGGACTTTCAGGCCGGACGACTCCAATAAACGTTCCGGTATACGTGCAGCTGTTGCATTGCGCATGTTTCGAACAGTATCCTCTGTGCGGTCCAGTATATACCAGCAAACTTCAACTCCGCTGGATGTTCTAATCAACAACACAACTAAGAAGTAACATACATGCAAGCCATGGAAATCGAAGCTAACTTAAAAATTATGCGGACAACCCAATAGGAATTTTCGAAGCGGACCTTTGACCTGTTACTTTCAACTTATACATGATCGCCTGACACCACTCCCAAAATTCTTTTTAGCTTCGATATCAGCTAGAGTCCTCTTGCAGGTAAGTATATTTTGCAGGCTTTTCCCACTAGTGTTCGGGTAACAAAGTGTATGTGAGTCCAGTGTGAGGTTGTTTCCAGCCTTTGTAGCAGGAGCTTTCGAGGTGCAATCGACGTCGTCAGTCGTATCTCGTTGGCATGATGGTCTTTATAATATTCTAGCAGAAATGACGAAGAATCATTACTTTCCCAACCCCTCTTGTAAAGGCTAGTATCATTGCTAGGTCTTAAGCAATGTGTTGACCAGATCAATTCTTCGTGCAGTTGCATGAGTATTAAATGCTACTTTGTATGATCTCTTTCCATGAAAATCTCGCATTGTTAGAATGTCTAAAGTATCTCGAGTACTGCTCTTTGATCTATGGTTAAGATGGACCCAAGCCACTGGGGAGTTGGCTTCTTGCGACGACGATTTTTATGCACTACAGATGCATGAATCAGTTTCTTCTATTATCCTCATCTCAAGCATTTATCAAGAAAGTTGTATCAATTGCTGATATGATGCCATCCATTTGTCTCGTTGAACACATGAGTAATTTATTCTCTATACCACTAAGCTATGTGACAAATGTTTGACGTTACAATTGTTTCAACTTGCACTAATAGCAATTTCCAATGCTTTTTTCGCCGCATCATTCTCAGGAGTCAAATTACTCTTTGCAGGACCGACCAAACATAGACCATCTTTACTAAATCTACTACCATGAATCGGACAATCCCAACTGGCTTCTGCGTTATTCCAACACAATATCCCTAGTCATATCGATTAGTAAAATATAAACAAGATTGTTGCGTGATGGAAGCATACCTTTCAGATGAGGACAGACAGCACTTAATTTTCTGACTTCACCATCTTCAGTCTTATAAACAGCAATAGGCTTATCAAGACCTTTATTCAATATCCCACCTTGACCTTTTCCAAGATCTTCAATATCATTAATGTCAGTCTGTAGCCATCTTTTGAATTGTAAATTGACTTGTAAATCATCGACAATTATTTCTTTTGCAGCTTTTAGAAGACTAGTTACACGACTTGGATCATATAATTTAGCCCAAGTATTTTCTTTTCCTTCAATACCATCTGCAATAATCTTTGCGCCGAGTATGGCATGAGTCAAACCATTTCCTGAATCACCAGTCCAGATGTAGGTATGTTTAGTACCTGGATTCAGACCAATAAAGGCCATGTAATCATGAGGATCATAAACCTGACCTGACCATCTATAGTCTATAGTAGTAATTTGAGTAAATCTCTCTCTCGTCCATTTTTCTAATTCGTCAAATCTATCGGCTTCATTACCTTCTTGACCAACTTTATGATCTCCACCTCCTACAACGATATAGTCATCTATGTCATCACAAGCAGTAAATCTTATATATTTATAAGCATCAGCATTATCATAGATAAGACAATCTTTATAAGAATCTTTAGGGATCCGAGCAGCGATACAATAAGTTCTATTATATTCCATTTCAACAATGACGCTTAATTTCTGTAATGGAACGCAAGTAGCCATAACGACATCGTTACAAGTGATTTTATTCCCATCTTCAGTAGAAACTTGAGCATATTTATTATTAAACCCCAATACTCCACCTTTTTCTTCGATATCTTGAACTCTAGTATGAGTATAACATTTGAATTTATTCTGTTTGTTCAACCAAGCTAAAACACCAAAACAGTATTTTGTAGGGTTAAAAGTAGCTTCACCAGTATAATATATTCCACCTCTTTGATCAATCTTCCCAGTCCAGCCAGGAATAGTCAAATCTGATTTGAATTCACATTCAACCCCTATTGATCTAGCATAATCCGATTCTTCTTTCAATTCCTTCATTTCATCTTGATGTTTGGAATCAGATCGATCATATTGAGATATTTGATAAGAATCCAATTGTCTATATTCACAATCGAACCCCAATTCTTTCGCTATCTCTCCGACTCTTTGTAATGCCCATTTATGACTCTCTCGAGCTATTTTCGCTCCTTCTTCTCCATGTTTTTGTCGAATGGCTACATATCCATCATCTAATGCACTTGCTAAATGTCCCGATGTACGATCTGTTTGACCAGAGACCACTTCTCTTGCTTCAACCATGACAACGTTATGGTTTCTCTTGACTAATTCGTAAGCGGCGGAAATGCCGGTGATTCCGGCTCCAATAACCAAAACATCCGTTTCGATATCTTTTGTCAACTTTGGAAATCGAGGTCGAGAAGAGTATGGATCTCCGCGTGACCAAATCGAATCAGTAGCTCCATCGGTATGCATAAAATGTTCGGGAGTGTTGGTTGCATAGGTGGTCAAAGGTTTACCGGATTTAAAAGCCATGGTGGATGTAAATCGAGATGAAAAGGGTACGATTAAGAATTGTATGGAAAGTGGTCGTGTTTTGAAGTAAAATGTCTTCAATAGCATCGGAGCGGTGAAGAAACGAGAGATAGAAGAAGAGGTAGGACGGGAAATGACATTATGCACTCCTTGAATCAACCCGGATGTTGCATCACCGTGATGTAATTATGACGCTTTCATTTGGTACTAGGATATCTCTTTATCAGATCTGTTTCCGATCTAATCTTTATCAGATTCAAGTTTTATTCGTGCAATCCTGGGCCATTATTATACTTCCACTAAGACTGACCTGTATATGAATCGAACATGTATTAATTAGTTGAATCAAATAACTAACTAGCTTAATACGTTGTGTGACAATTACAGATGTCAGAGACTTCACAGTCAGTGGACTTGACAGAAATTAGCTAACTATCTTTGAATAATTACCACAGGTTCGGACCACGGCTTTCACCAGACTATTAGTCGCGTCTATATAAGGAGCAGCACACTATAACCATATCATATAAATCGTCGATTTGATCTGCCTGTTTGGGACTTTTGAAAGAATTGTATACCGTATCCTCAAGTCATCTAAGCCTCGAAAATGGTATGCGAAGAGTCGACCAAAGCTCACGATTATACATATAAAGAAGTGCTATCAGTGGACGCAACGGAATCAACGTCAAAGGTTACGTGCAGTAGTGACTGTTCGATTGATAGATGACTCAGACGGTCTACAAGGCTCATCATCTATATAACAACAAGTTATCGGCCGGGCAAGCACAATATTTGCTCTATGAATAGTCTAATCGTTTCAGTTGACTCAAATTCATACTGCAGCTTCTTTTACGGCCAGCAAGAGTCGCATCGGACTTCGGATCCAAAGTGAGGTCAGAGAGTCGAATAGTGAGCTCCCTCAATCGAGAATGTTTGAAGCCATTGCTACTATCATCAACGATACGGAGTCGATATGTTGGAGTACGTCAAGGACCGCCTTACGCGATCATTGTGATTCCGAGGTTTTCTCTTCTGGAGTAGACAGCTGATCTGAAGGGTGCTTTGTCACATGCAGAACTACTACGTTACATATTTCAAGCTATAGAAGACATCGAGCCAGAGATGTGATTTGCAGATCTGTGAGATCTGTTAAAACTTGCAAGGAGTGCACAACGTGAGCAGCATCAAGAGATGGGAACAAAATAGAGGAGCAAGGATATACAAGCATATTTGGCTGTCATGAGGATTGTCATCTCAGCAGCCGAGCACAATGATTGTGCCCGCAGCTGGATAGCTGTGGGATGATATGGCAGATTTATGTAAACCACGTCTTTATATCGAGGCCGTCAACAAACTCTGTGCTACGGAAATCTCGTTGTTCATGGGGTATTGTAGTGACTTTCAAGGGTATCTGGCGGAAGTGAACAATGTGACATCGATAGTGACCAAATCTAATTCTGAAAGAACATTCATACTAGCTGTGATCAGTAGTACCACCAATACATCACAAGCAATGCTCTCTGTGACTAATTTGTTGAGGACAGCTGATATGATCAGGTGTGGCCAAAGTCCTCTCGCCAAAAAGCGTGTAACAAATTGAATGGCCAGGCCCCTGCCACGCAACGTAAGCCATCAGCACGTATAGGCCATCTCTCGCTCTATTGACAGAGATGATGTCCTGTTGCAGTCAATGGGTATATCGCGCGACTTGCTGTAACAGGTAAGAGTTGGGATCCCTGGGACACAGAGCGGAGCTGGCCTAATCATAACGACCAATACTCAATTGTCCCACAGATGACTCACAAGGTAATGGATTGCTACAAACAGCATCTAGAAATGGCCTCCGCTGGCCAGAACAATGACCGAACAAGCACGGAGAAGAATCTTCACGTTCTGATAGCAAGAAGAAACATAGCGAAGTTGGATGTGCCATTAGTAGAAGAGTAGCTTTGTCCTTGACCTTGACCTTGACCTTATGAAGGGCCCGAGTATGTAGGAGGTTGTAGACTTTATCGTGTTGTAGGAGCGCTATTATATTGCTATAGTGTGCCTGAAGGAGGGGGATTGCCTAGGAGCTGTCCTCGTTGGTTGGTGGAAACAATAACAGTAATCCTTAGATAGGCTAATCAGCTTTCGCCAAAATTATATAGCAAAAGGTAGAAGACAGAAATCATTTCCGTAGGTCGTTGTAGCCTCTCCCCACTTCATTCAGAATCGCCTACTCTATGCACATCTAAAACCGAGAAACTAGTCACCCATATAAGTTAAGCGAAGAACTCTGTAGGGATATGGCTGTCATTGTTTTGGTCAAGGTTTCCAAAATGCGGCTCGACAAAGCTCATATGTTTTTGTTTCTTTTTCCCCTTTTTTCTTTTATCAGATAAGTGCTCCGTAAAAAGAAATCTTTCACTTAAGTGCATCGCGCCTAGTGAACTATAATAAGTACTATGATATGTAGCTATATATACGACAGAGAAGATTAGAAAAAACTTAATATTACCAACGTATTATTAATAACTTGCAGATAGGCTCATAAATAGTATTCGAAGTGCTACTAGTTTTAAAGGGTATATGTTATATGTTGCTTGGTTATTATCTATGTTTCGCTATATGACATAGGGATTAATCGGTTCGTATAAGTTTCGCACTCGTCATATATGGTAACGACTAAGAAATATATAGTGTTTGACTCTAAGTGCGATTCTAGACTAGACAATATTGAAAGCTGTATATAATTAAAAAGCATCGTAGCGTAAGATAGGTAGACCTTGAAGAAATTTGATATTATACTATGTAATTAATGTACATGATTTACGCGCGAAATATAGTATCGTAACTTAACAAAAAGTGATATCCCAAGGAAACAAAAGCGTTCGTGACAAGAGTGGGATTCGAACACACGAGTTTACACATTAGCAATATGGATTAAAGTTTAAGGTTGAAACCTTAAATTCCTAACGCTAACCCCTTGACCGCTCGGGCATCTTGCCAGAAATTACACTGAAAAGTGGATACATATATGCTCATTTTACATTCGACCCTAACTAGAACGCTGATCAGTATCGAGAGATGAGAAGTTAAGAAAGAAAAGAAGGGCTTCTACCTATCGGGCCAAGACAAACTCACGTAGCCTCAACGATAGGAAGAAAAGCTGAATAAGCTACAGTATCAGCGGTAGCCAAATCTATTACAGGCTCATCGAAATCCTGATAAGCTTACGCTTATATATAGATAGCTAGGATAACTCTAGAGATGAACAGCTGAGCTTCCATTTTGATAGCCTTCGTAATCTTTATCATAGCTTCAATAGCTCTAAGTAATAGCCAACGAGAATAATGTTGGGTAATTACGAACTAAGTCGATGCTGTAGAGCTTTTATACTCTAAACTATACGTGATTATGGAGCCACTATTTTAATATCTGTAAAACGCGTTTTTTAGCCAACTATTTTTATTTTTTACTCTTTCCTCATCTTTAACAAGGCTCCAATACTCCTAAACGGTACGTATCAAGAATGACTCGATGAGAATAAGGTCAACTAAGAATAAGATGAACTGTAGGGTCCGAGATAGACATAACAGACAATTGTGGATGATTTTAAGCTTACTATACTAATCTTTAATTCTATAGTTCTATAATCGGTCAAAGAGCTACGACTGGTTCCATCATCTTTGTCAAAGCTTTAATGACTCGGACCAATGTATAACAAGAACGACCTACTACGGATTAAGCTAGCGGAGTATAAAACGGGTCGTTCGTGTAGAGATAAAATAAATAAACAACTCGAAACTAGTCTTGGGCTTACTATAATGATATTCAATTCCACAGTTCTGTAATTATATGAAGAACCACGACCAACTTAATCATCCTCGTTGAAGCTCTATAATGACTCGAATTGATTGATGACAAGGATAACCTGATACGGATAGGGTCATATGAGTATGGATCGAGCCTACAGCGTAGAAGTTAAGAAACGGAAGAAGTTTCAAGATCGCGGCCTTAGCTACGAATAAAGGAGGAGTTGGAAATTTGTGAAGTGTTCATAACAGAAAGAGGAGTACGACCGAATGCGTTCCGGATGAAGTTGCCTGACGAGGTTGTGCTGCGTGTAACACGGCCATACCCGTGAACAGTAGGTGTTGTTGATTGTTGATCTGCTGAAGTGTTAACGTGAAATTCCCCACGGACTGACGGAACAGCAATCGAAAGACGAGGAGGAGGTGGATGATTTCCTATATATCAACAGGAAAAACCATTTCAATCTCAAGTTTCAAAAGGATCAGTGTCTAAATAATGTCAACTGTGTTTGACGACGTGTAACGAAGAAAAAGAAAAGAAGAAGCGTAGATGAAACGAGAGTTATAAAGACCTATCCATGGATGTTTCCCAGTTGTACCGCGTTTTCCTGTGGAAGAAGATGCGGCCAGAGCCTATACCGAGTCCCACTCAGCTTGCTACTCAGACCTGACATGTACGCCGAAGGGAATTTTGAAGCTTGATATGGCGCACTTCACAAAAGGGCAAATTTATATCTTTTGCGATATTGCCCAATGATTCTAGAACATCAAAAAGGATTGCAAGATACTATCTGTATTCAGATAGCAAATTGACAAGAAACTGCATTCATAAATACCTAGAACCAGACTTACCGTCACCAAGTACGACACCATTGATATAGTTATGCTTCTCCGTCGAATTTGGTCGAGCGTCGTAGCATGATTTCAGTTCTGGGTTGGTAGTCTATTCGGTTTGACACAAATGAAGAACCTATGTATTCGACTGACTTGAATTGCTTGTAGAGTAAATCCATATTCTCACGGTCAAATACCCAAATATGAGGGTTTTTGCTTTTAATTTATAATGTCGCTACTGTAATTGGTGAAATGTTCTATAAAGCGAATCGTATTAGAATCATAATATTAAAGAATATGTTTATAGTCATTTTCAGAGCGATCTACATTTCCTACAGATAGATGGAAGAAATTGAAAGACCAAAAACCCCTTTAAACGTAGCACAGTAGCTAGAAGTATCGTAGAGTCATGTTTATCTCTATAAGCCTCATCGGTGCCTACGTAAATATCCAGAGATAGACTATATAAAGAATTGGCCATCACTATATATCAATTTCAACTACATATCTAGACATCAACTCGCAATTAAACCTCATTAATTAATCTTCAATTCGGTTCAATCAATAAGTGAAGCAACTGTTCCCGTGATACATATAAGTACTATGCTATATTTCAAAATTAAGTGGAAAATATTTTTCAATTGTGGCAATTGTGGGTGGTGGAGTGAAGTGAAAAGAAATGTATATAGATAGATTGAGGTCAAATCCAAGAAACGCTAAGCCACAACCTCACATTTGGGTGGAAATATGACGTAGACTTTTTCATATTTTGTGATTACTTCTTGAACTATACGGTGTCGCACGCACAATCAAGGGGCTGTCGTAATTTCAGTAGTAGGAATTTGTGAAACCAGCTTTCGTGAAGGTGTCACGAACCATATTGAAAGGTTCCATAATCTTGTTTTAGTTTTCACTTTATTTTGCAAAAGTTTATATCGGAATATTGCATCCGCCTTCCGGTCCAACCAAATAGCTTGCCGCTCAAGGATGATGACGTTGAAAGTGGATTCTGTGGTTTGTTATGCGTTGTTTGTCTTTTTCGTTGTTATTGTTCTCTTGTTTCGAACGTGGAACTTTCGAGAAGCCTGTTATCTTTCGCTTATTTTATTCGGTACGTTGAGAGGTGTTACGCGCATTGGGTTTTTGCTGTGAAAAATGAGGAGAGAAATTTTCTGAAACAGACAACAATATTGTCTGGGTAACGATTCGTATGACAGAAGTGGCCATGAATTTCGTGTCTTCCACATCTTTTCTTCTCTCTTCATACCTTTTCATTCTATCCTTTCGAATCATTCGACACGTTTATTTTTCCCCCCAAAAAGTGCTGTCATCAAGATGGAGCAACCACCTGTAGAATGGTCACTTGAGCATCGTTTCACTCCAATTCGTGACAAATACAACAGATCTCTCTACGACCGTCAGCGTATACTGTCTACAGAAATTAAATGCGCAATTCAACTTGGCGATACTGTACTGCAAAGTAATGAAGATGGCACATATCTCTTCACCATGAATGTATCTCCACTCGAGCATAAATTCAAACTCGAATTAAGCTTGGCATCCTCACTTGAAAACAGAATGGCCCAACAGACAACAAATCCTATAAGATATCGTATTAGTGCACAATTCTCCGCTCATGGCACATATCCAGCATCTGCCGCTCCTCGTGAGCCTACAACATATGAGGGAAAAGACACAACACCTTCTGCCCTGCTTCATACCTTTTCAGAACAATTACAGAATGTATCATGTAGAACTCGTGATCTACATAACGATCCAAACTTGTTTACCTCTCCAGACAAACCTCCTTCCAACATGATAGTCGTAGCTTGGGTCAGTAGCAGTTGTCAAAAGTTCGACTTCGATCGAGATATAAGTATGTTAAACGATACCGGGAAGGATATGGCTATCAAGTTCCGGATGTTGGTCAATGAATTTGTAAGCAGTGGAAAAAGGTTATATGTCCATACGACAAAGATAAAATCGATGTGGGAAGCTTGGGCTCGTTTTACTTCTCTACCATTTCCCGCTCCCCTTCCCTATTGGCCATGGCTTCGTCAAAAGAACGATATGCATCCGATCAAGATGCTGGCATTAGATGGTCCATATCGCATTGAAGCAGACCCTGAATGGATTGAAAAAGCTTTGACACCATATTCTCGAGTTGTCAAAAACAGTCTAGCACCGTTGGAAGTCGTTCGCAAATTTGCTAATCCTCGCGAATATTTGGCCGTCGTTCTCGGAGCTTTTTCATACGAGGAAGCGTTTTCAAAAGGACAAAGAAAATGTCACTTGGATAGATTTCATGTTTGCGATGTTCTGCCTTCCAGTTGGGACAAGAACCAACTTTTGATTCTTTTGAACGTTCGTCCGACAATCACTCCAGGCGAAAGCGTCGATCAGGAGGCCAATACACTCTCGAGACAAGAATTGGTCGACATTGGTGAACAGGCTCGTATAGAAATCGTCATGCAAGAAATAACTGGAAGAGAGACCTGGTTTGGTAAAGTAGTCGAGGTACCATCTTTACTAAGAAAGACTGGTTTCAATGTAGCAGTATTAGCTGTTCGCCCACCACAGCCAAGAGATCCAAATCCGGCACCCCGTCGTCTCGAAGCATATTTTGAATTCGGACAATCTGGTGGATCATCTAGAGGTCTACGAGAAACCGTATTAGACTTTATGGTTGGAGCCAATTGTCAAAATCCTAAACTCAAAGACTTCATCTTTGCGAGGGATAACAATGAAATAAACCTCCAATGTGAACCTGAGACGACAAGACAGACTTGGCGACGTGATGTTATGGATAAATATATCACTCCGAGACAATTCAATACGGAACAAACCAGTGCTGTGATGAATCATCTCACACATCGTGTCACTTTATTGGCAGGTCCACCAGGAACTGGAAAAACTACCGTCATTGATGCTCTTGTGCAGATTGAAGTGGAATATTTCAAACTTAGAGTCTGGGTTGTGGCGGAAAGTAATGCAGCAGTCGATGTGCTTGCTGCTGAGTTTGTGAAACGGACCGGCCTTTCCCAGGCAAGTCAAGTATATCGAATATATCCAGCCTATAAAGAAACCTTTGAAGAAGAAGATAAATCAGGTGGATGTTCTGGTCTTTCTAATCTCCCGAGTTATAAATCCATCATGTCAAATGTCTCACAAGCAGATATTGATAAAATGATGAAGACATCGGGTGGCATTCGTAAAGATCTATCGCTTGGGGTAGATATCATGAGGCGTTATAAAATGATGCTTTCCGACAAACTTGTAAATCTGTATTATCCTTCAGAACTTGATGATCTGAAACTATACCATGCTGCACGTTTGAACATGCAATCTCCAAGATATGAGCCTGATGCAACAAATAAAGAACGCATTGCTTTTGAACAAAGCCTTCGCAGAAAAGAGATGCTTGCTTTGAGGACCGTCCAGAAAAATTATATTCGACATGCAAAGTGTATATTCTCGACAGCTTCGGCGGCATCTAATGATCTCATGGTGAGAATTAGACCTAATATAGTCATTATTGATGAGGCATCTCAAATGATAGAGGCCAGATCCGCACATATCCTAACATTTGCTGCCAGTAGAGCCTCTATACATCGAATGCTTTTAGTTGGTGATCATTTACAGCTTCCTCCAACAGTCATAGCTGACAGAAATCCTTTCAAGAAAAATGCAGAAGTGTCTCAGTTTGAAAGATTGATTGATGCTGGAACAAAACATGTGTTGTTAAAGGAGCAATTTCGCTCACATCCACAGATCTCGGCGACCTGGAATAAATTGATATATGGCGGACAGTTGAGGGACGCCGTCTCTACACGTAGACTTGCACAGTCGATAAAGTTTACGAATTTCGTCAGACAGAAGCTGCATCCGACTTTTCCCACGGGAGAGCCATGTTGTTCGGTATTCCTGAGTATGGTCAAATCATCAGCTTTTCACTGGGGATCGGAACTACGTCCAGGTAGTACGTCGAGACTCAATTTCCAAACAGCAGCGACCATTATGATTGTCGTGGATGAGTTATGTAAGAATGGATATAAAATGGAGGATATCTTGATCACTTGTTTCTATACTGACCAAGTACACTTGCTCCAAGCCCTGTTCAGTCATGCAAGCTTTTCGAAATTGAAAATCAAGACAGTCGACGAAGCGCAAGGGTGTGAGGCTCGGATCCACATTGTGGATTGTGTTGTACTTGGAGGTCGTCGTGGTGGCGCTGGTGATACACTTGGGTTTCTAGCAAGGGAAAAACGAAGATATAACGTTGCCATGAGCCGTGCTCAGGAAGGTAGAATCGTGATTGGTCATGAACGTATGACGGCAGGTTATTCAAACACAATCTGGGATTATTTCCTCGACGACGAATCTAGATTAGGCCACGTTGTAGACTTTCCAATCGTATGGTCAGATGATCAAATGCACGAGTTTTTCAATTCTGTTCGAGACACTTACAACATTCCTGGACCATCCGCACCGGGAAGATCAACACTGACCAACAGCGTTGCACTTCGAGAGCAGCAACTACTCGACCAAACAAAACCGTTACCAGAGCGCTCACAAGGTTTGATCACAGCATTGGTTGAAGAGACTGGTTTGGACGACAATGCCGCCATGGCACGACTGGTGGAATGTAAACTCAATCTCGAGACTGCAGTTGAAACAACACCACTCGATTGGGCATATTGGTATGATATGGTACTTTAGATTCGCATTCCTTTTATTACAGTGTCTATACTTTTCGAGTCGCGACCCGTTTGATCTCATAATTTCCATATTTTCTTTTGTACATATTTTAGAATCCAGATAATTTAGACTGTTCCAATCCACAAAGAAAGTATCTTATATTCAATGTCTCTAGACAATTGTCGCATCCGATATACATCGTGAATACCATTCAAGGCAACCGAAATATGAAGAGCCGGATTTGGGTATAAATGACTGTCATCAAAAAAACATTGTTCAATAAAGTTTAGCTTCAACTCACGCGACTTGTTCACATTACTTTGACGTTATATTCATAATCATGATGGAGTTACGAGCAACAATGGCTGTAAATATATTCAAAAAAAGGTATTTTATAATGAATATAATACATTACGTTAAACTTATCTATTTCATAAGAACTATTAATCACATTACTATTCACTAACATCACTATCATCATCATCCGTCATCAGGTCTAAATCAACACTGTTATGATCATCAAGTAATTGCCCAGTCACTTCTTTATAAATATTATCAAAGTAATACTTTAACGATCTTAATCCTCTCAAATATCCTTTATCGATATCATTTGGGTATTTTGGGGGACATGATGCTTTTAATAAATCATCATGATCTTCTGCAGTAACACAATTTGCAAAATCGACCAACTTTACTTGAACACCATGTTTACGTTTTTTATTTCTAGTAAAAGGGTATAAAGTCGACTCACTTTCGCTCTCTGAAGGATAATTTGAATAATCACCTTTGCGATCATAAATGAGGAGTAGAGAAGTTCCATAAAATCGATAAGCAGGAAGTCGTAGAATAATATCTTCAAGTTCATGTAGACGTTTCAATATTCCAGGAATAAACTGTATAGCGGAAGAATGATCAAACCCGTCATAAAAATAATCCTTTAAAGATCGTTGTAATTCTTGTCCAGCTTGTATTTTACGACCAAAGTATTTATCCGCAAAGATATTCTGTTCAGTCTTGACGTTCCATACTTGCATACCACAAACGCGAAAACCTAATTTACGAGAAGTAGTTGAAGCACATTTACGACGTTGAGACTGTTGTTTCCTTTCATCAGCATGTATACCATATTGTCTCGTACCCATTTTAAGATCCAAAACACATGGGTGAGACATTCCAGCAGTCAGATCTTCCAATAGAATAAAATGTTCAATTCTATCAGCATGATCCTTTTGATCTGGTGAATGAACACGAGTAACGGTAGGAGAAGTTGATATAGGAGACGTCAAATCATCCGAAGTAAATACAGATTCTTCCAAATCAACTCGATATGCATCTTCATCATGATATTCGAGATCACCACGAATGCCATCAAAGTCTGGCTTTTTAGTAGTCAAACCACCACCAGAACGTCTTCTTCGTCTAGACTGTGATGTATCATCTACAGATTCATTCAATTCTTCTTTAGATTTCTCTTTGTTGATCATTGCAGCCTCGTTTAGTATTCTTTTATTTGACATTGCAAACTTTCTCGTATCATCAGAATCACATTTTTGGTGAATAGAATCCCTCAACATGGCTACATCAGCACTTCCCCTCCTATTAAGTTTTGCAGTGCCGGTAACATCAGACTCTTTTATTTCCGAATTTACCGACCTTTTTAATGATCTAAATTGTTTGTCACGATGACGTCGAACATGACGATGTATAATAGGAGCATTAAATACATCACGAAATACCTGTTTTTGTAGTTCAAGATTTACAGTCGTTGACCCACGACTTGATGAAGTTCTTGAAAGAAGGGGTGGAGGTTGATTAGAAATGGATGATGATGATTCAATTTGTTGCTCATAAATGTTTGTCCATGCGGGACGATGATTACCAAACAAATCATCTGGCAATAAATGTGTATTGTTTGTTAGTTTAACTTGAGGTACAACAAGTGTATCAAATATAGAAGGGGTAGATGTTATAATATTCTCGTGGTTCAAAGAATGAAGAGCATTCTCAGATAATCGATCATCATGTCGTTTTAAAGTTTTAGTATAAGTTACATTTAATACACCAATATAACGTGGAAGATATGCCAGAATTTCAGGATGCAATGATTCTACAGTCTCGTAAAACTCATTTTCACGACTATTCAACTGTTTACATACAGCCTGTCTTGAAAAAGAATAGACAGTACTATGACCACCGACTTGATGATCAAAAGGTTGTAATTCAACTGCCGGAGCTAAAGATCCATGTGATGTAGGATATTCTGTCCCATCATTAGCAAAAGAGGATCGTATTTGTTGTGATATACGTCTTGGTGTCGCTTTTGGAGTACTTTCTTCGTCCCCTGTCAGGGAAGATTCATATCCCGAACTTGATTCACTTTCAGACAATTCTGACACTTTGATAGGAGAATCAGTATCAGATGGAATATGTCCTTGAAGATATTGCTTGTCATCTTTGGATATGATAGATATTTCAACATTATCTCCTTTTTTAATTTGTTCTTGCATGATAAAGGGTGTCGCTCGTCGTAAAACTGGTGTTGGCATATCATCTTCTTCTGATTCATCATCTCCATCAACAGACCGACTAGAACAACCTGGATGTGGATAATATAATGCAGAACTTATATGTTCTTGGTCATGTGTTTTATCATCCACTTTTTCTTTATCATTTGATTGAGTTGGATAATTATCTTTCCTCACGTCATCCACCTCTTTGTTATTTGCAGAATGCGCACGAGATTGATTGATGATTACTCGATGATGATTTCGAATATCTTCGAGTAGACTTGAAGGCATATTTTGTGGTTTCGAATTGTATACTTTTGGCTGAGAAACTCGAGATATTTGACCAGTCTCTGATTTCTTGGACAAAGGTGTAGCGCGACATGTTATAGTAGTGGACTGTACTGACTTTTCTCGTGCTTCCTTCTCCATGTGTATGTTTGAAACATCCTGATCTTTCGAATCTTTAACAGAACCGGCGGATTGTGTAATTTCATCATCCTTGAAAATACCCAAGTAATGACTAGTTTTTCTACTTCTAACTCCCAATCCAATCTCTTGTTTCGGTAAACGTGCATCAACATGTTTATCAATCTCTGATTTATTATTATTTTGGATAAATGTACCACGAGATATTGGAATTGTTTTATATTTTGCATTTCCTTGCCTCCATAACCGATATCTTGATCGCGCATCACTATTATCACTCCTATCAGCTGTATGATCCGACGTCTGTCTTGATGATGTATCATCGATAGATTCTGGTTCTTCGGAGATGGGAGATGTTATTGTTGATGCGACAGGATGTGAATATTCGTCGCAGAGTCCATGAATATCCTGTCCCGTACCGCCGAAAAGATTCAGTCTTTGTAATGGAAATGGTCCGAGTAGATCCGATCGTTGTAATGGAAATGGTAATGCAGCACCAAAGCCTAACATATTTGGTGGTGAAAAATCAACGACAGCCATTGATTTGTTGTTATTATTTGTAGATGATTTGGTTGTTGATGAATTGGACAATCGTTCAATGTCTTGTGATGTAAGGGAGATTGGGGATAATGATGGTTTATTGTTGTTAAAGTCATTGTATGACATGAAGCTGACATTTCATCAAAACATAGTCAGGGTAATGATAATTTACTTGATGTAGTGGTAGTTAAAGAATAAAGTATGAGATGCACCATTAATAAATTACGTTTACGTTTCGTATAAACACAAGCAGATAACAAAACTCCAATCTCCACAATACTGAGATAAGCGTAAAAACAACCCTTTTTGATTATGCAGGTTATCCTTATGGTGTCAGAACTATCTGTACTGGACTTGTACAACTTATGATGAGCAGGTTATCCGCATCGTTTCAAAACTACAATTTTTTGATAAAGTACTTGAAATTTTGGATTATTCCGGCAAATTTTTCAATTGGTGGAAGGATATCTTTTTTTTCCATGGTTGAATCGAACCATTGATAAAAATACTCGTCAGTTATAATAAAACGGGAAGGTTCACTCGATGGTCAGCACCTTGTGATATACTGTATATGTTAACAAACTATTAGTCGATTCTCACTTTCAACGGACAGAAATTATGATGGAAAAAAAGGTCATTTTATCAAAGAGGGTAGACTGTCATGTGTAAAGTCAATTATAACCACGTGGAACACAATAACATTATCGAATATAATCATCAAACAAACGCACTAATTCCTGTCCAATCTGCTACATACTTTCATCCGACTGAACAAAACTTCAGAGTAATAAAATACTAGATATCAATCAAGAGATCATAAAAGAGTGACCAGCTTGAAACATGGCTGGGGGCGACTTTTTTTTCTCCCTTCAAAAGTATGGTGTTCAGATGGCTGGGGAGCTGTCAGCCAATCGCGTTTCATCTTGACATGTTTTGACCATAATAAAAAACGTTAAAAAAAATGTACAGTATGTGTTGTTAATTAATGACTCGTGGGACACATCTTACACCTCTATCTCTCATACTGCATGATCCATAAACGTTAGAAGTTGATCATCGACCAGCGAATCAAAACATCTCATCATTCCTTCTGGAAGAAAGGGATCGTTTGTTCGCGGCAAAAGTCTCAAAGAAACACCTGAAACTTTAATTCATCTTAAAAATGTTGGTTACAGCCTTTTTCAATGGTTACCCACGAATTTCCCCAGTTTTACATATGCGACAAAACCCAAGATGAATTTGTTAGAGAAATATATAATATCTTTGGTTCAAACAAGGTCACAAAGGGGCTAGGAAAAAAAGAAGATGGAAATGTTTTACGGACTATCAAAGAAAGGAGATGTTCAACTTCTTCTATCATTATTACGGATAGAGTAATTAATAATAGCATTTCTGTTCCAATCGAATGATCTAATCATCAATCATGTCTACATTATTTACACCATCAACTCCACCGATTGTGAGAGCGCCACTTCAAAAAAGACCTCTATCAGCTGCTATACTACGTACGCCTCGAACAAATAGTCGTATGAGTATGATAGGAGGTAAAATAGAAAAAACATTATCAAACACATCCTCGGAAGAAGAGAATGCTGCACGTACGGCCGTTAAAGTGGGTATGTGGAGTTATTTTTATTTAAATGTCATCGCATCCTTTTTATCAAAACAATAACTAATATATTATTTTAATACAATAGTTATAAGAGTTAGACCACCTTTACAACCTACAGATCCAGGATATGATTTGATTCCACAACGATTTCGAGGTTCGACATGTGAAATATCAAATGCGACAACATTAACAATTCAATCAACACAAGGAAATAAAATATTTACTTTTGACAAAGTATTCGATCAAAATGTTAATCAACAAGGAGTATGGGAAGATATTAGTGATAGTATTGAATCATTTATTCAAGGATATAATGTATCAGTCATGGCTTATGGTCAATCCGGTGCTGGAAAATCATATACGATGGGTACAACAAAGGAAAATCAAGAAGATGATAATATACGTGGAATAATACCAAGAGCGGCTATATCAATCTTTTCCCAATTAAATACATCAACATCACCATCATCATCATTATCATCGTCATCATCTTCATCTACAAAAAGTGGTATGCGACAACCACAGAGATATTCAATGAATATATCCGATAATAAAGAAAAGAATTGGAAATTAAAGGCTACATATATTGAAATATATAATGAACAATTGAGAGATTTGTTGATACCAGAAAATATACCCTTATCGAACCGACCACAAGTTATAATAAGAGAAGATCCAAAAGGAAGGATATTATTGACGGGTTTAACACAAATAGAAATTAATACGGTACAAGATTTATTAGATGCGCTTGATTTTGGGTCTAAAATACGTCAGACAGATTCGACAACGATAAATGCACAATCATCAAGAAGTCATGCTGTGTTTAGTCTAAATCTCGTACAAACAAGGACATTACCAATTGATAAACGTAGATCTGTACCTGCTGATTCAAAATTGTCGTCTGAAAATACTATGACAATTGATAGTAAATTACATTTTGTTGATTTGGCAGGTAGTGAAAGATTAAAAAATACAGGTGCTCAAGGTGATAGAGTAAAAGAAGGTATATCCATTAACGCTGGACTTGCTAGTCTTGGTAAAGTTATATCACAATTATCTTCAAAAACACCGTCGACACATATTTCTTATCGAGATTCTAGATTGACACGTTTGTTACAAGATTCTTTAGGTGGAAATGCTTATACTTATATGATTGCATGTATAAATCCTGCAGAATTCCATCTAAGTGAAACATTAAACACGGTACAATATGCGCAAAGAGCTAGATCAATACAAATCAAACCAGAAATACAGCAACATTTCAGTGAAGCAAATAAAAGTGCACAAATCGAGAAATTAAAAGCAGAAGTTGCATTTTTACGTCAACAAATGACTGTAGATAGATCATCTATATTCCCTGAAACTTCTGATGAAGCTAAAAGGGTCGCAGAGTTACAAAATCAACTATTGGATATGCAAGAAAACTTTACATCATTAAATAAAAGACATGAAAGTTTAATACTTGATATTGGTAATAATTCTGCATACAGAAATGAACATGAAAGCTCTGATGATCGATTAAAAAGATCGAGTTCGTTTGCAGAAGCCGTAGAAAAGGTTGTTTTGGAATATGAAAAGACAATTCAAAGTTTAGAATCATCCTTGACAAATACAAGATCAACTTTATCAAATACTGAATCAAGTTTAATGGAAAAAGAAAGTAGAGTTGCATTTCTTGAAGGAACAACCGACAAAGCACAACAAAAGATTGAAAAATTAATTCAACAAGAAGCACAAACTGAAAATTATCTTTTACAACTACAAAATCAAATGGAAAATGTAGCAACAAATGAAGAATCTGCTTCTACATTGATACAAAGTCTGAGAGCAGAACTTGTGCGAGCAAAAGACAATCAATCATCAACAGAAGGATATATAAGTGCTTTGGAAGGTAGATTAGTAGAAGCAGAACAAGATCAAAACGTCTTGAAAAGAGAATTAGGAAAATTAGAACAAGTCGTTGAAAGACAAAGAAATTTGGGGTTTTTTGAGGAAAAGACTATAATCACAAATGGACATTCTTCTGATGATGAGAATAATGATATGCAAATCACATTCATGTCTGATAAAGTCGACACTTTGACGCAAGAACTGATCGATGTGCGTGAAGAAAGAGAAGCTACAGCGAGTGAATTGGCAGAATTGCAAAGAAAATATACTATTGCATTACAATCACTTGTTGCCCAATCATCAGAAGAATCTCCCACAACAATAACATCAACAACAAGAGAATCTTCCACGGGAAGTATGAACGATTCATCAACAACTAACGTCAATGATCGATCAATAATTAATTTGAATGATCCATCAACTCCTCCACCAAGAAGATCAGATTCTTTTTTAGTGGAAAGCCTCCCGACCATATCAACAACGACAACAAGACCAAACAACAAATTGAGACGTGGAGAATCATCACGATCATTACCATCGGATTGTTCTTCGCCACGACAGTCAAGTATCTTTTCGACGCCCGGTCCACATATGACGACATCTGTCGTTTCATCTGCGCTTGATACGTCATTTACAACCGAAGACAATGACGAAATGAAATTACAACATGATCAATTATTAAAAGTCCATCGGGAGGCTTTACAAGAGATTGACAATCTCAAAACAGAATTAAATAGACAACAGTTATCACCAATTAAATCTTCTCCTTTGGCTAGAAGAAAACCTAGTCAAGATTTGATTGGAAGTATAACAATGTCTGCCAATGTTGATCGTGTAAATAGATCGTTTGCTTCTTTGAGAAATGTTGGACTTGATCTGTTCGAATCGAAACCTGATATACGTCAACAATTTGATTTACATTTGAATGCAATAATGACCGAATTGCTTACAAAAACGGAAAGAGCACAACAAGTCGAAGTTGAATCATTTGCGTTACGTAAACAATTGGATGAAAAAACTACCATCATATCTGGATTGACACGAGAAAGATCTATCAATAAAGTATCACCAAACGTTGATTTTTCTGCAGTAACCCACATGAGAGATCAATTATTATCAAGTCAACAACAAATACAAGATTTAGAACAATCTCATCACGATGAAATTCATCAATTACAATCAGAATTGACATTATTAAAGGATGAAATACAACAACATTCGACAAGAAAAAGTCAAAATGATAATGATGATAATCAAAATATGACGATTGATAAATTACAACAAGATATCCAAGATCATCTATCTTCTCATCAAGAACAAAGTGAAAATATTAATAACTTACGTGATGCTTATGAAGAAGCTTTGGGTGATTTGAGTAAAAGTTCAATCGAAAGAGAATTACTTCAACAAGATTTAAAAAGACATCAAGATTTAGTTGCTGATTTACAAGAACAAATGAATTCACAACATGAAGTCATCAGACATCATGAAGATGGTATACAAATGTTGAAAGATATTCATGCTGCTGAATTAGAAAATAGACAAGAAGAGAATTCTTCTGCTGATTTATTAAATAACATGTCCAAAATATTAGGTCAACCAGTCGATCATGACAATTATGCCACTTATTTTCAATCATTTGTCAAATCTAAAAGAGATCTCGAACTTGATCATCAACAAATATTAAATCATCATTCTGATTTGAAAGATCAATTAAAGAATGGACAGATCGAAACTGATGAATTAAAATCTCATTTAAAAAGTGAACAAACTGAAAAGGATGAATTAAATATAAAAATCGAAGAATTAGAAGAATCTTTTGATAAAATGGTTGCTGAACATGAAGCAATTGTACAGAAAGAAGCAAAGAGTTCTAGACTTGTACAAGAATTGGAAGATCAATTAAATTCTAATTTTGATCATAGTCAGGCACAAACAAAAAGGTTATCTAACATGCAGAATGAACAAAATACTCAATTACAAGAAGCTCTTCGATCAAAGATTGATTTGGAAAAATTACTTGAAGAAGCAAGACTTCGTATAACAGGTCTTGAGAATCGTCCTGGATCTGTCGCGGATAATCGACAGGCGTCGTCTATAATACTTGGTCCTGTTAGAGATTCATCTGCAGGGATGATTCATGAATTAATGGGTACTGATGTCCCTCCAAATCGTGTTCAACCAAAAGCAATTGATACTTCTAATCTTGGAGGTAGAAGAACACCTTCCATTGATCATTCTACTCCGTTATCTCCTCCACCAACTTTACCATTACCAGCAATACCTGGATCTTCTTCTAATCCTGGAACTCCTCTTCAACCTAGATCATTCTCTCCTTTTGCTCCAGCTAGTTCTTCTTCCGCTCCAAACCCTCTTCAAGTAAATCGTCCCATCACTCCTCTTACCACTTCAAACCTTCCTACACCACCAGTTTCTCCACCACAACGTGACCCTGTTCTAATAAAACAACTCGAAGATCAAGAAACTCGTTTGAGATCGATTGAAAAACACCTCGCCGCTGAAAAACAATTGACTGCTACTTTAGAAGAAGCCTTGGTAGATTTGGAAAATGCTCAAACTAGATCGCGACAAGAATTGGATAATTGGAAGAAAAAGGCATCGGTTTTGACGGACGAAGTGGGTGAATTGAAAAGACAAGATGGCCAGAGTAGAGCGAGTTTACAACAATTTGAAGAAGAAAGAGAAATGAGAATGAAGGCTGAAAAGGCAAGAGTTGTGTTGGAGGAAAGAATGAGGGGTTTGGAAGCCGAGAGGAAGAAGAAGAAGAAAGGAACTTTTAACTGTTTTTGATTCTTTGATTTTATTTCATGTGTATATGTAGAACGAACTTGAATGCATGATTATCATTTTATAAGTTTCCTTGTTCAACATGTGGGCGTATACAACCGCTGTCGATGGAGAGTGGGTCATTAGTGATGAGACTCCAGTATATCAAATATTCTAGATATCCTAAGTAGTCAAATTGAAGAATTTTCTTACGAATCTAACATCAACTATTTTATACAAATTCATGCGATTTATTACTAAATACAGATAGTGTATGCTACTATGCAATGAATATTATGGCTCTGTAGCTAATACCGTACCATCTCCTTTCAGAATCTCCCAAAACTTGAAAAATTCCTCGCGCGAAAGCATTGTGATTAGTTCCTGGTTTGAGAGGTAGGTACGTTTCAGAACTTTGCTGTCGATCAAGTTCGATCTATGCTTAGTGCTACAATTAGCAATCCAGATTTCAGTATCTATATTTCCCAGCCTCGTTGAAGATCGTGTGACTTTAATCGTATCAAAGTACAACAAGAGGAGCTTATGCGATGGTGAATACCCATAGCGATAATCTTTGTAATCGTCTTTGTAATCGTATTTGTAATCGGCTTTGTAAACGTCTTTGTGAACGTCTTTTTTTAAGTGTTTGTAAACGTCATAAGATTTCTTGTCGTCGATGTGCTCAACGAATAAAATCTGTTTGTGTTCCCCGGGCTGTCGGCGTAATGCGAGCATCTCCTTCCAGATTATGGAAAAAGCGTCGCCATGGTCATAGTGTATAACAGATCCGATTACATCACTTGTGAAATTTATTGGTGGCTTTTTGGAAAAAGAAATTTGGTTTCCACTCTGTAGGGATTTGGCAGTTTCAAACCTCCTCAGATACTCAAAGAGTTCGCAATGTACGAGACGTTGAGAGCGAACCGGTCCTCTTTTTAAAGGTCCGTCCTCTTTACTGACGTCGATCTATCAAGTTACGAGATTAGTCACTAGAGACAAAATAACGCTAAGATTTACTTCACAAGTACGAAATCGACTTCCACCTCAGTGGCAGAATATCCTTCCTCGGCTACAGACATTTCTGTGAATCTACGATCGGCACATTTGAAGACTTCTATAGTTTTCCCAAAGCCCGCTTCAACAACGGCATCGGCAATAACGCCTCCAGCTTTTCCTATCGAAGCGGGCGTCGAGGGACCAGCTTTCGTAACTAAGCCCTCGCGGACTGAGGGTTTCATAACAAGTATGGCTCTAATCTTCGATAGGCACGACTCCGATCCTTCATGCTTACCTGCACAACCATGGTAACCTGCACAAAAGTCAATCGAATAACTTCCATGCTGGTAAGCCCCAAGACGTTTTCGGATGAGCTCGAATTGATCTTTTGGAATGCCTTTACCGTACCGATGGTCGCAGTATTTCGGTACCAGATTCAGTTCAGCTTGCTGCTCCTCCGGAGACATCTTGGCGAGCCGGCAATGAGAAGCATGTGAAGCATGAGGATACGTAGTATGTTCTCCATCCTGGAGATGAAGTTCGCTCATTCTATGGCCGATTGGAGATACTGAAGTGTTTCTAGTGGGCTCTGATGTTCCAGTAGTAGTAGAGGACGACGTGACACACGAAGCCAGTCTTTTAGGGTCGGGCGCTCCTCCGAATCCGTCAGCTCTTCGTTTGGACATGAGGTTTAAATCTTGTGAGAGATAAGTAGCGTTGATAAGTTTGTTAGGAGTGGTAAAAGGTACAATATTTTACAAGGTTCAATTGAAAAGTTTGAAGGTCAAGCGCAGCTATCAAGAACAGTAGAACTAATATGCTCGAATAATCTACTCGAAACACCAACAAGTTAGCTAGCAGGTTAAGATTAAAAATCCTAAATATAGAATTATGGGGAACATATGACGTCGTAGAAAAAATCATGTTATTTTTTGCCGCTAGCGTGATCAGTCGAGCCAATTTTTTAGCATATCTCAGGCCTCCCACATTATTCTTCAGTCTCACATTGGAACCAGAGTTCAGATTTGGCGAAGCCCTGGAATTCTTAGATTCCACATTTTGAAATTAAGAAACCCTGAATCTGGGGTTGAAATGATGGACATCTTAGATTGCCCAGCTTACTTTTCACAAAATCGTCAAAATTGTTTTTTATACTGTGACTTTTATATAGAATCTATGAATATAAGTTATGAAAATCTAGGAAGTGCTTATAATATTCTAGTAGGGAAGAAACTTCTAGTTTTAAAAAATACTAGGAGCTGATATCTATCCTATTGAAGAGACATATAAATAGATATATAAAGAGTAAACTCCTATTATTATAAATGTAAGTTACATCTCGAAAGGATCTTTAATATAACCTTGTTATTTTTTTGAATAAATTGCTTAAAAGAACTCAAAAAACAGAAGACTAATAAAAATAATGATATATTATCTAAGACTTAAAAACTAAATCCCCTAGCGTGTTCGTGAGTGGAGATCGGCATACTATAGCGGCGTATCGCTCCCTTGTAGTCAGGTGGTGAACTTCCACTTCAATCTCAGAGAAATGCTTTCCACAGTAATTTGGTAGAAATTGCTTAGCTAATATGAAATGATCATAGAAAACGAAGCATTCCAATTGTGTTGTAATTAGAACGATTCCTTCTGGCTTAAGTGACCAAGCACAAGTCTGCCAAAATACAGGGGACTCGTTAAGTGCAGAAAAATTAAATACTTCTAAGGCAGTAATTATTAGATATTCTGATTCTAATATACCCTCGCCTCCTAGTCGCTCCCTCGTGGCGCATAGCGCATCTTTATTGGTAGGAGGAGGAGTCAAGAATAGCCCATAGCTCGTCGGAAATTCGGCTTTCAATCCTTCAGAACTCTCTGGCTTATGGGTACTCATACTAAAATTGTTTTCATATTCTGGCTTTAGGAGCCTGCTGATCCGTTTCCAACGACCTTCCGAAACAATCTTCTTAGGAATCACTTGATTAAGCAGATTTAATCTGCTCCCAACATCAAGTATCTTGCCTGTATGGAATCCAGGTACTCGGTGCATTTGCGTCGATATATTTGCATAGCTAGATATGACCTCTCTATCCCACTTTTCGAAATTGGTGTCGTCTATTTCAGTTTGCGGTAGCTGGAGCATTGAATTAGCTTCATTATTTTATAGTAAAGGAGGATTACACACTGACTGTGATAAATTGATGATGAGACACCTGTCGAATAATTGTGCCGGTGTTGGCATATTTGTAAATTATTTTCACTAGCACTATTTTTTTACGTGTCGAATCTGTGAGTATTTCGTCGGGGTGAAGAGCCTTTCCGAGAATTAATTGAAACTCTTCCTCCGAGTTCCATTTTAAGGTGCAAGAAGCGTTATCTATCATATGATGGGCTTTATTGTAATCCGCGACTGCTTTAACGATATATTCGCGTTGCTCAACGGATACTTCAAGCGGAACAGGAGATGCCATATTTCGACGAATTATTGTGTTGATACACGTTTTGCCGGAAAAGGGTAGGACATTAGCGCCTTTTTATATACGCGCGCTAGCTAGCCTCGTACCACGTTTGAAACCAACTCCACGCTAATTAAGTACAACTGATTTTTGGAATAAATGACTTCCCCACCATGTGCTAAAAATAAAGCTTGCAAAAAAAAGTCTCTCACATTATGGACCCCTGGAACGCTGACGTACTCAACCAATGAAGTCAACAACAAGGATCTAAATAAAAGAGGTCGTCCGTCGAAGCTACGACTTTTTTGATTGGATCAGATTGAACAGCTCCGGTGTCCTTCTAATTCTGGGGGTGAAAAGATGGAGAGGGCCGCGGCCACAATGTGATGAGTTTCGAGGCTTCGGCCGAAAATGTGCTGTGATTAATGCTCACATAAATACTATCATATAGTGTAAATCCTATCATAATAACTATTGAGTAGTTATATACTACCTAGAATTTGATACTAAGACTACTATACTGGATTCATATTGAACCTCTGTGAATGAAAGTAGGGCTATTAGTATAGTAGCTAGATATATGTATAACTAAGATATAGCTAAGTAACTATTGACCTATATAATAGGATCTTAAATTACACTAAGGCTTTACGTACTTTAATATCATCAATTTATGTTTGGATCTAGAAAGCTTTCTTTAAGAGATTGGAGTTCATAGTTTATCTGCTTCCTAATTTTGTGAAGTATATAGTTAGGCTATTATGTTTATTGCTCCAAAAGTTCAAAGTTTTAACTCGATACGTTCCTAGATATCTGAAAATCAAATTGAAACATGATAAAATCAAGCCTTTGGCATGAATCTGAACAAAACTTAGAAAATTATCTCGAATCTGGCATAATACTATAGACGAATCACAATTCCACCCTCCGGTTTCGCCAGGGATCAGATACACTAGGTTACGAATAGATCAAGGAGTAGGGGAAGAAGGTCATAACAAAATTCTAAAGTCTTTTGAAATCGAAGACATGACGTAAATAATAAAGGAAACTTCCAGCTGGAGAATATCCATCATCATAACAACCATTCATCAATCAGGATCAGTGAAGTGCTGGACGGATACAGTGTTTTCACTATTTTCCAGCATGACATTCATCATCTTCGTTAACGTCCTGAACTCTTCGAAAGTGTCTTGGATATTATAGTCTATGATATATGTTTCTATTTTGGGCCTGAAAACATTCCCTTAGCGATCGCGAGGAGTAAAGATGGAATCTTTCGATTCGCGTACCTCGACAAATTCAGTCGTTCCGAGACTTTGCTGATAGTCAGGCGATTCGAGAATTTTCAAACGGTTATCCTCATTCGTCGAAGCCCTCCCATTTCTTGCAAGTCTGTTTCAGTCCCTGTAAGATAAAACAATGCTGGCTTTTACGTTACAAACTATCAGAATAATGAAGCAGCTGTGATTGAAACGAGCTTATAACTATGATCCACACCTCGTGGAGATAAGAGTTGTAACGAAGATTTATACCCTTGAGGTCGCGCATCGTATGGGCGAACCACTACGGTTATTCCCGATATTCTAAGAGGTTTCGGTTTCTATATTCTGAACGGATGCGGATGACGCGAGTCATTAGGTTTACTAATGACACCTAAATACACGATGTAGTTTAGAGTAGTGCTATGTTATATCAGCATTACTTGATTTTCGCCAGTTGACAATAGCAAGAGTGCTCAAGACTCCATGGTCTAACAAGGCAGAGTCTAAAAGTAGTAAGCGTAAAGGGCAGAGGAGGTAAAAAAAGCCAGGGAACATGGGGGGTGGGGGTGATGGTGCGGACCCGAAATGCGGGCGACCGTGTAGAAAGTCGATTATTTCGAGACTTACCCCGCTTCTAAGACTGGTTCAGGCGTCGGTAGAAAGTCGTTCATTTCATCACCACAACCTCCGGTGCCGTGACGGGTCCGGGCGTCGATGAAAGTCACTCATTTCAGCCTGATCTACCCCGCTGTTGGGCACACGTCCGCGTTGGATGCCGGTGGAAAGTGCAACGTTTCAACCTCGCATGGCCCCCTGCCAGGTCTCGTCGGACTCCCTACGTCTGTCATTTCTGCCTAACATTCGTATCGAATTTGCTCTATATTCTCATCTCTGTGGCGATAATACGGAATATCAACACTGCAGTAGATGAAATACCGCAAATTTTCGGTCTAGACTGTCTTGATGCAAGGAGTAATTTACGAAACGTGGTTTCAACTTTATCGAGATTGAGCTTTGACCCAGAGTTGCAGAGATGTGATAGAGAGATTGGCTTTGAAACTCGTACCCGAGGGGGAATGGTCATGCGCCCACTTTCTTCCGCCTCGTCCTCCCGCTTTCTAGTCGAAAGCGTGCAGAAGAAAAGTTCCTGCGCAGGAATCATACACCATCATGAAAGTCTTGGCGACCGTGAAACTACAATACAGGAAGTTTCTGAGCCTGTCGAACTCAGGACCAATTTTACTTGCCACGAACAGTATCTAGGGTAATACTTGGCAATCTCAACAAAACTTGTTACTTTCTGCAATCTAACGAACTTCTGTGGTGCAGGCAAGCCGCGAAGCATGTCTACCAAAGTATAAATGAAAGTTCTGTGTCCTGAAATATCAACTGATCACGAACTGGATCTTTAATACACAGTCCAACCCCTTCCTGGACCCTCCAAAGATACGTCATAGCTCCGATAAATTCATCAGACATTTGTTGTTGAGAGCACAATATGGCTCTTCACACAGTCAAGAATCTATTACAAAAAAAGCAACTCACAGCACAACCTCGACTAGGAGAATCAACAAACTCGACCTCGACCTCGAGCACGCCAACGCCAAAGACAGAGAAGCCTCGTCTCAATTTATTTCGAAGGTTAAAAAACACGCTACAATCTCGAGCAGAATCAATAAAATCGACCTCGAGCACGCTAAAGACTGCGAACCCTCATCTCAGTTCATTTCGAAGCCAAGGAAAAAAGGCACAGTCTCGACTCGGAGATTCGATAAATTCGACTCCGAGCATGCTAAAGACAGAAGAATCTCGTTCAGAAATGGCATTCAAGAGGTCAACAAACATAGCACAACCTGGACCCGGAGAAACAAGAGAAGCAACAAACCTGGCCTCGAGCGCCCCAAATAAAGGGCAGTTGACGCCGCACGAAGAGGACACATGGGGAAGAAAGCTTACAACTATGACCACAATGGAGTGTGAAGCTCGAGTGGCGCAGGAGGTAGAAAAAGGCTATTGGCGTGAAAAGCTTATCCTCGAGAGAGTATCTGTGCCTGCGCTCGAATCATGGCTCCTTTTTCGTGAGATCTACTATGATTTAGAGTGTCATTGTGTTTCCGAATTGGACTTATCCGTCAAAGGCAATCTCATGAGGTCGAGAAACGAGCTGTTGAAATTTGTCAATGGCGAAACGATGAAGAATTTACAAGCGGATAAGTATCACAATTCCATAGTTATTCTAGCAAAGAATACACCCGTAATGGAAGATATGTCGCAGGGGCTCACTTTCCTAAAAGAAGCGCTACCTAAGCAGATGAGCAACATGCTTGAGCAAATCAAGGGATTCAGAGAAGCGCACGAAAACTGGAAGATAGCGAATAAAGACATTGATAAGATCGTGTTAGCGCGGACCTACAAAGGGAATTTGTTACTTAAACTTAAAAAAGTCTACTCTCGCATCAAGACCAACTTGGAAGAATACCATGAAACCCATACTACCATCATTACGAGCATCCAAGCTGTCGATCAACTTATTGAAAAAATTATAGAACAACGTCTCAAGAATTGGAATGTCATGATTTTGGAAGAATTCGTGTTTGACGAATTGAATGCTATCAAAACGGATCTGAGTTCGATTCTAAAGGCGCTCGAGGAAAAAAAGGATCTAAAACATCTGGCCAAGGATGTGTTCGAGCTAGCAGAACTCGAAAAGGAAATCAAAACTCCGCAGCCTGATGACATTGCATATGTAAGTGATGACAACGGACCACATGAAGAAATGTATAAGATCCAAATTGCGCAGTTTAAGCAGTTGTTATCAAAAGAACAGGACAATTCGAAAAAGCCTGAATACGAATTCTTCATCGCATGTTACAATATTAGAAGTGAACTACGCTCCAAGTTCGCGAAGCAATTTGAGCACATCGACTTCGAGTTAGCAAAACTACTCTACGACTTGGGCACTGGTCTAGTGCAGCTTGATGTAGCTATCTTGTGTCCGGTGCACAAGTTGTTAGAGGAAATAAAGGACAAGCATGGAGTTGACTTCACTACAAACGACGCGGGAACAATACTTACAGAGTTATTCAGATTGAAGACACTTAAGAATAGAAAGGTACGGCTTCCCGAGGTTCAAAACGCGAATGGCATTCTGAGAGGAATGTATGAATTGTGCAAGGCGATCCATGAGAGGAAGTCTGAATCTGTACGAGTCAAGACGTTGCTGGGCAACATCAAATCCGCTATTGACCACTCTGAGAAGTATGCATTATATTTGAGAAGTCATCCGATATCACTCCTCGACTAATAACAGAATTCCATGACGTGCGTACTTCTGCAACTGAAGCCATAATCCAAGGCCCGTGACACATTGATCTAAGGAGGACTTCGACGAATATTCCTCACCGTGCGATGCGGACCTGACTATGTAGAGGTCTAGCGGTGAGGATCTTGTCAAAAAGTCAATAATTATGTCGCTGTTTCACAAATAGATTGCTAGCTACAGTTAATATCGAATGGTTATAAGGAGACCGGCTGGAGTCGCAGTAGAAGATATGGAGGAAATTGATGTTGGAGAAGGAAGGAACGCCTATACAGGACATACAGTGGATGTGAAAATACACAAATCTCAGATTTACTCCAATATGACAAAGGCAATCGTGAAAGTAGAAGAGGTGGATATGGGAGAAAGTATTTATGATGGTCGAAATTAAAAAGAATTAAATTTTGTGCGATACGGTGGTGATTGCGAGTGAGAAAACTGTTATTCATTGTTTTACGCATGTAGTAATTGTAGCAAATAGTCTGTTATCTCATTTACATTGAAATTTAATTGATCTCGCAATACTTAATCTGATCCTGACAGTTCATTTCGCTTTGTTCCCATTGTTTAGAGAGACTACGCAGGAAGTATATGATATATATAATTCAAGTTCATGGTTTCACGACAGATTTGCCAGACTCGCTCTGAACAGCACGTGCTAGATCAATATGACATGCTTATGTGACTAATTATTCATGCTGTTTCAAAACAGACTTTTGCTGTTCTTCGCTTCCAACCAAACCCTTTCTCACAGCAATGACGTTATCCACAATTACAGCATCAATCCCTTCTTTTGCCTGTTTCTCCACATTCGCAGGATCATTATTTAATACACCATAACTAAAACATAAAAGCCCAGATTGTCTGACGATTCTTATTAATCTAGGACACAAAACTAGCGGTGCAGCAGCAGAAACTATGCCTAACAAATTCCACTTTGAAGCGAAACGAATGGCTTCTTGAAGAGAAGAAGCACGTATATCTCCCATAGGACAGGTTCCGCTCTCGGTCAGGAATAATACAGGAATGGAAGGTTGTTTAAAAGATAATAACAGACAAATATCTGGGTGGAATGATGAAAAGATGATATTTCTTCCTTGTCCTAGATCGTAAACTTTTGTAAGTACGGCGTCAACAAAAGAGTTTAATTCTACGGCATAAGTATCCATATCTTCCTGTTCCGATTCTAAAGGTAGAGGATATTTCATTTCAATATTAAATCCCACAGTCGAGGGTAGTTGTCTAAACATATCCTCCAAAGTCGCAAAAGGTGCCTGGATTGAATGACCTCTACTATTCGCTTTGAAACCCTTTTCTTTCCAAGTACGAGTGTTACGCATTTTATTAGACATGTCAATACGTAAATGTTCTGTAGTTCCATCTAAAGAATAAGAGCGTTGAGGACGCTGTTTACGGAGACCGTCAAAAGGAGTAGGAGAAGGTGCTCTAGACGGATGTGGTGATAAAGAATCGTTTGCGGCTAAAAATTGATCAAGTGTCAAAGTATGAACTGGAGCGTCAATACCAGTCTCACTGACTAGAAAATCATGATATATGACAGGTACATGATCTTTTGTTAGTTGGACATCAAACTCGACATATGATGCACCTAAATTAGAAGCGGCAATAAAAGAAGGAATAGTGTTTTCACCTAATTGAAGTGATTTAAAAGCAGTCATATTCTTTCCAAGACCACGATGTCCTATAACCATGGTAGAAGTTCTCTTCCAATAAGTCTGTTCTTCAGAGACAATCATGTTTGGATGACTGAATGGAGTTATAACCAAGAAATTAAAGTTTACAGAACCAATGACATCAAGCGTAGTTGCAGCGACAACTGGAACACTCAAGTCAGCATGTAAAGTATTTCTCTTTGATCCCATGGCTGTTTTAATAGTATCAAGTATAGCTACACCTCTTGCAAGTATTTGTCTATCTTTGGTAGAATAAGTTGGTACGATATCAAACATGATTTTAACTTTTGTCATATCTTTTGTCATAAAAGTGATGGGAGATGTACTAATATTTTCCTTTATTGGTAGGTCAATAGTCATAGATTGACCAGTAGCACCATTAGCACTAACAACGAGTGATAACGAAGTAATTAGATGTGAATGTTCATTTTCTAATTGAGGTAATTGATCAAGAATAACTGCAGCCAAGCTTTTCCTATTATCCATAGAACCTAGACTGACTAGAATCATACTTTCATCCTTCAAATAACGATGTCCAAAACTTCTTACAGGTTTAAGATCGTCCGAGTTGTTTATATCTTTTGCTTTTAGTAAAGTAGCAGTATTTGTTCTACTATATATTGGACGATTGGATAGATTTGTTTGAACACCCTCAGAAGTTGTGGGACGAGCTGTATTCACTTTGACTCTGGTCAATATAGTTGCAACATCGAGAAATCCTCTCAATGCAGCATGTTCTAATGGAGTCCAACCAGAAACATCTTTTTTATCAGAATCAGCGCCGGAAGATAATAACAACTCGACACAATCCATGTGTCCTTCAATACAAGCACTAAACAAAGGTGTCCAACCATAAATATATTCTTGAATTTCAAGGGATATATTATTGTCCTCCAACAATGCCATTAAACATGCTTTATGACCAAGACTAGCAGCTATGTGAAGTGGGGTTTGACCCTTTTTATCTTGACGATCAGCTCTCACACCAATGTGACCAAGTAATTGTACAATCTTTGCATAGTTTGAATTTACAGCAAGAATTAAAATATCACAAAGTTCAGAAGCACGAGGATGTACGGCTTGTTCTGGTTGCATACCCGCATTTAAAATGATTTTTGATGTCAAATAATGTCCACCAAGAACACTCAAATATAATGGAGAAAAACCTTCAGAATCTTTCCATGATGAAGTATTAAAAGTTGGACCAAGGTCGATAAGTTTCCATTCTTGCATTGATTTTATTAGTAATTCAGTCATAATTTTCAGTCCATACGATGCCGCATAGTGAATAGGTAATCGACCATGAATATCTTTTGACATTAATGCCGATTGTTGTTGTGGTTTCATACATTTCAAGACATGTTCAAGCAATTTAATAGCTACGTCATCATCGTCCATAGATAAGCCTTCAATATCACCTTCTTCAATTATTGGAGACATTATATTCTCGACCGGGTTTGTAATTTCATATATTTCCTTTTTAAACTCCCTACCATTTTGTGTCTTTCGACGACGAGCTCTTCCCATGGAGATGACCAGTCGATGTATACAATTCCGTTTACTTATATCATCAACATCATCTAATGTATCAAGTTTGGATATAATTGATTTAATACATTTGGTTGCTCTTACGGAAATGGATCTTTGTAAAAGATATAGTCGGAAAGATATATCGGTTGTATTACTGTCCTCCATCTTCATATCAACCAATGTTTTCTCAAATCTGTCAGCATTGTCTTCCTTTAAAATTGCGTCCAATACACTATTATTATTATTATTATATACTGATCTTGCCGCCTTTTTCTTTGATGATGAATGGCTCGAATGCAAAGGCGATGCATCATCTTGGTGATCGTAGTTGGACAATCTTTCTAGCCAATCATTAATGCTTTGTGTATCTTCTAAAAGGATGATATTGGTTGCAAAAGGTTTAGGATCGACATGATTGGTCAAATATCGAGTCTGAGAAGCGGAAGATGGTATCTTTTTGTTAACCTTTTTTGTGATTTTAACAAATCCCCTTCTATTTAGCTCTCCATACCATTTTAATTTCTTATATTGGTTTTGCAACTCGATAAGAGCTGTTGTAACATCTTCTACTTGATCATTGTCCAAGTCATGCTTATCTGTAACTGTTTTTCCATATTTGTCTTGTAATAAATGTAATCTTCTTGATAATTCGGTGTATTTGGTATTGTAAAAGGTATCTACAGTTTCTAGACTTCGATCAAGCGCATAGAAGAACTCTATTATATTCAAATTAGCAAATAATGTATTATATCAATAAAGAAAGTCTTGGAAATACCAGCAAGTTCAACAATCCCATCTTCATTCACTTCTCCTTCACCTTCGGCATGTTTTATAAGTCTTTTCAATCCGTTATAATCAATATATGCCGCTGACCATTCCGGTGATTGATTAAGTGCTAGATTCTTCCCAAACTTCATGATTATAGTAGAATAAATATGTAGATGTACTAAGAGAAATGAAAAGTAAGAGGAATTGACAACGATTATTTAATGTTATCGGACCGAAACTATGATATAGAAGAATGTCATCCCCGCTTTGCACAACTCCTGAATCGGATTATTGACAGCAGCTAACATGACTAGACTAGCAACATGAAGTGGAGAAAAAGGTACAGCACAGACTCTTCCAGACTTATCTTCCAACCAAAAAAACAAAAATCCTTTGTTTATCGTGGTTAACTTTTGTGATAATTAAAATGGTTTGACCATATGGACCAAATAGTCGTTGCTGTTGCATCGGCATTTTTCTCCACGGAACAACAAACCATGGTCTGGCACGGCTGGGAAAAGGGAAATCGCGGTTCAAGCGGGCTTTGCTTTTGCAGTGGAGAATCATATTCAAACCTGACAACCATATTTGAATGACATGTCGGTTCTATAGTGTAGCTGGTTATCACATCGGATTCTGATTTTCAGAATGTTCCGGGGACTCCGGTTCGAGTCCGGGTAGAACCTCTTTTTTTTCCTACTCGTCATAATTTTACAAGTCTACATATACTACATATCCATATGGCCTCTTATGCTTCTCAATCCTTCTAGTCAAAAATCGTCCCTTGTTGTACTGTACAGCCATGCTC
>Ga0160428_1000362_pt1 | contig 53251 bp, 53 predicted proteins | sample SolpanmetagenomM_FD_108198 | JGI IMG/M metagenome (GOLD analysis project Ga0160428, IMG submission 108198) | Solar panel surface microbial communities from Lawrence Berkeley National Laboratory, California, USA - M | ecosystem: Engineered > Built environment > Solar panel > Unclassified ... | reverse complement strand
CTTCTCGATCGTGTTCGCCGTCCTGGGCCTGATCGCGGTAGGCGTCGCCTTCGCGACGAAGCCCGAAGTGCCCCCGGCCCCCTCGGTCGCTACGATCAACACCGCCGACGCGCCGCTTCCGACAGGAACCGACCCCACGATGGGGCTCGCCCTCGGCGGCGGCACCACGGCAGGTGGCGCTGGCGGCGGCTTCGGTGGCGGCATGGGAGGACGCGGCGGCGGCATGATGGGCGGCGGCGGCATGATGGGCGGACGCGGCGGGGGCGCAGGCTATCCTGGTGGGCCTCCTGGCGGATACTCCGGTTCTGGAGGCGGACCTCGCATGAGTGGATCTATGGGCGGCCCCGGCGGCTCTATGGGTAGCGGCAAGTAATCGCCTAAGGCTCAGCGTCTTCGACGGCCACCACTCGGGGCTGGATCGCGACTCTCGTGATCCGGCCCCGTGCCATGTTCTCTACCCGTAAGGTTCCTAAAGGAGCCTCGATGCAGTCGGCGGTGCGTGGGGTACGACCCAGACCTTCGGAGATCGCCAACGCGAGCGTGCGTGTGTCCGGTTCGTCGTAAGCGGAACCGAGGAAGTCGTACACCTCGTCGATCCTGACCTCCGCCCGCGCGGAGAGCCGGCCGTGCTGGACCGTCTCGATCGGAGGGCGCTCACTCTCAAGGCCGTCCTCCAGCTCTCCGAACACTTCTTCCACGACATCCTCCAAGGTCACGATGCCGCTGGTGCCGCCGTACTCGTCCGTGACGATGAGCATCTGGGTCTTTCCATCGCGCATGCGGTCGATGATCCGCTCCAAGGAGAGGCTCTCCGGCACCCGCAAAGGGGGACGGGCGATAGCCTCCAAGGAGAAGTCGTCTTGCCCAAGGCTTTTGACAATATCGTGCAGATAAACGATGCCTACGAGCTCGTCGACGTCTCCTCGGCAGACGGGGATGCGGCTGTGGGGGCAGTCGGCGATACGGTGGAGGGTCGCCTCACGAGAGAGGGAGGCGTCGAGCCATTTGACGTCGAGCCGGTGAACCATGATGTCGCGAGCGGCCAGGGTATCGAACCGCAGGGCGCGAGTCACGAGTTCGGCCTGGGCCTTGTCCAGGACTCCTTCCGCACCGCCCGAACGCACGAGCATCAGGAGTTCCTCCTTCGGCACCGCGTCCCCTTCCTCGTGCTTCAGGTCGATACCGAAGAGACGAAGGACGATACCGGCCGCCGCCTGGACGAGCCACACGAGGGGGCTGAAGAGGGTGGTGAACCACTTCAAGGGACGGTAGGTGAGAAGGGCGAGGCTGTCGGCCTTTCGGAGCGCGAGGTACTTGGGCACCAATTCCCCGAACACGACCACGAGGAACGTGACGACGACGAGCGAGAGGACGGCGACCGCCGTCTCGAGGGCGGGGGGCAGGTTCTTGGGGAAGAGACCCTGAAGCCGGTGCTCGATGAAGGGCTCGGTGACGGAGCCGACGCCGATGCCGATCATGGTGATCGCGATCTGCACGCTCGCAATGTAAGGCGACATGTGCGCGAGCACCTTGAGCAGCCCCTTGGCCCCCCGGTGGCCCTTCTTCGCCAGCGCTTCGATGCGGCTCTTGCGCGCGGAGACGATGGAGTACTCGGCGGCCACGAAGAAGGCGCTGCCCAGGATGAGCAGGATCGAGACGGCGATCAGCATCGGATGGGGTTTATGGTAGCAGGGATTCTCGCCAGTCCTGGTAGACCGGATCGGACTTGACGAGTTCGAGGCGCACACGGAACGCCTCCGCGCTTTTCGCCTTCTCTTCGTCCATTTCCCGGGGCTTTTCGTTCCCGGCCTCGTCGTACTTACGCCCACCCTTATGGTTTGCATACCGGCGGGAGCGGGTGAAGCCCATCTGAAGGAACTTGCGAGCCATGTCCATGCCCACGCCGTCGTCCGCGTCTCGGTAACCCTGGAAGCGACCGTAGATCGCTTCGGCGGACCGCTCCGCCTCCTCTGGCGTCTTAAACCGCCAGAGAGGGAGAAGCTCGTTTTTGTAGGGTTGGACGGTCAGGACGCCACGCTCGCCCCGTCCAACCCGGTATCGGTCAGGGTGAAGGCGATAGTCCTCCTCAGGGTCGGGGAACTCGCTCAAAGGCTCGGTCGTACCGTCGCGATGGTTCCCCACCCGTCGCCTCTGGGCATCTGGACGCTGACGGTCGCGATGGTACGAGGGAGGACGATAAAGGCCCAAGGGCGAGGCAGAGCCACCGCCGAGCTCCTCCCTTGGGAGAGGACGGGCGTGAGGCGAAGGGTCGCCTTCTTACCGATAAGGAGCCCGCCCACAACCCGGTAGCCCACCACGCCACGCATCGGACCGCTGAAAAGCGCGAGCACGACGTTATGATTGAAGTCGACGGCGGGCGCAGAGTTCAGATTGCCGATCCCGACGTTGCCGATCTGCTCGTTCTGGAGGTGGCGGTTCCAGACCTGGCTCCACGCTCCCGCGTCGTTGCAGACGAACGAGCCCGAGCCGTCGAACCACGTCTCGCCCCCGGACTGGAAGCCCACGGGAACATAGGGGCGGACGTCCTTCGTCGCCGCCTGGACGACGAGGAGCTGGGCGTAGTTCGCGATGGGGATGGGGGGAAAGATCATGGCTTCTCCGCCCCCCCCTGAGTGGGAGGGGCTTTCTCCTTTAGACGACCGACTTGCGGGCGACTTCCTCGCCGCGGTTGCGCCCGATGGGCTTGACCGAGGCGACGTTCTCCGGATTGACGTCGAGGAGCTGGAGCCAGTCCTCGGTGGTGTCGCTCTTGGGGAAGATCTCGTTCTCCTTGAACTCTTGGTTGGCGGCCTGGATCAGGTCCTCGCCAGAGATGCCGACCTCCTCGTTCGGGTTCGCGATCGCCCGCTTGATGGCGGTGTCCTTCGCACGATCCACGATGCTCTTGAGGATGGCGCCGGAGATGAAATCCTTGAAGTAGAGGGTCTCGGTGGAGCCGTTCTTCAGGAAGACCCGGAGGAACTCGTTCTCCTTGCGCTTTGACCAGAGGTGGTCGACCGTCGCCTCCACGAGGGCCTTCCGGGCGCAGTCGGCCTCGCCTTCCCAGCGACTCAGGGCCGCCGGATCGAGCGGAAGGCCGGGTGAGAGGTAGATCCCTAGGATCTCCGTCGCCGACTCGCGGTCGGGGCGGACGATCTTCACCTTGCGGTCGATGCGCTCGGGGCGCAGGACGGCGGGGTCGATGTAGTCCGGGCGGTTGCTCGTCAGGACCAGCACGACGTTCTCCAGGGTGTTCAGGCCATCGAGCTCGGCGCAGAACTGGGGCACGACGGTGTTGGAGATGTTCAGGTAGCGACCGGAGGAGCGGGTGCGGAGCACCGCCTCGGCCTCGTCCATGAAGATGAACACGAGCCGCCCTTCCTTCGCCTTCTCGCGGGCGGTGGCGAAGATCTCGCGGACCATGCGCTCGGTCTCGCCGAGCCACATGTTGAGGATCTTCGGGCCGGAGATGGTCATGAAGTACTCCTTGACCTCGTGGCCCACCTGCTTGCTGTACTCCTTAGCGAGGTTGTACGCGACGGCCTTGCCGATCAGGGTCTTGCCGCAGCCGGGAGGGCCGTAGAGCAGGATGCCCTTGATGGGCTTCTTCCCGAACCGCTCGTAGATCTCCGGGTGCAGGAGCGGGGTCTCGATAGTGTCGCGGATGAGGGCGATGGCCTCTTTCTGGCCGCCGACCTTCTCCCAGGGGATCTCGGGCACCTGCTCCAGGAAGTAGTCGCGGCTCTCCTGCTTCTCGTAGTGCTCCAACGCGATACGGCCGGTCGGATCGACGCGGACCTCGTCGCCGGTCTTGATCGTGGCGTCCTTGAGGGCGTCGCCGCGCACGACGAACCGCCCGTCGCGGCCAGGGGTACCGTCGCCGAGGCGCAGGCGACCGTCGGGCAAGGCGTCGGCCACCTTCTGGATGGAGCCCTGGCCGCTGGCGGGGAGCAGACCGACGACGGCGTACGCCTCGTTGACCTTGACGCGGGCCCCGGTTTCGATCTCGGTGATCTCGGCCTTGGGATCGACCTGGGCGACGAACTCCTGGTCACCGAGGGCGATCAGCGCGAGCCGTTCGTCGGACTCCGACTTGCCGTCGAGCCAGTGTAGGAAGATGCCGAGCCGGTTGGCGGGCGCGGTGAGCTTGGCGTAGGCCTCTTCGAAGTCGGCGAGCATCTTCTGCGCCTCTTCGCGCTGGGCCGCGTCGCCTTTCAGGGCGTCGCGCAGGGCCGCCAGCGAGTTCTGGAGGCGCGGGTTGTCTTTGGGAGCCTGCCCTTCGATGCGTTCGAGCAGCTCCAGCGAGCGAGAGGTCTCGGCCATGTACCTTTCTATACGTCGGATCGCGTTCGAAAAGCGATGCCCTGGCGGGCGGTTGGTATCGTCGTCCTTTGCGCCCTCGAGGATAAAACGCGGGGTTTCGCGCCGTCGAGCAAGAGTGGAAGGACACTCGGGTCAGGTGGGAGAGGACACGCGCCCCACCGGCTCGACGGGCGCCCCTCTTGGATCTTCCCGGAAGAATTCAGACTTCGCTTCGCAGGCGGGTCGTGTGGCGGCGGGGCGGGGCTCCGAAGAAGCGCCGGTACTCGCGGCTGAAGTAGGCGGGATCCTCGTAGCCCACCCGGAAACCGGCGCTCGCGGCGTCGAGCCCTTCCGCGAGCATCAGGCGACTCGCCTCCTGGAGTCGCATCCGTTTTTGGAACTGGAGCGGACTCATGGCGGTGACCGCCTTGAACTGATGGTGGAGACTCGACGGGCTCATGCCGCACTCGTAAGCGAGGCTTTCGACCGAGAACGGGCGGTCGAAATGCTCCCGAAGCCACTGAACGGCCCGCACGATGCGATGGGCCTGTCCCCCTTGGGTGGCGATCTGCCGCAAGCGGAGAGCCTGCTCACCCGTGAGCAGGCGGTAGACGATCTCCTTGAGAAGGAGAGGGGAGAGGAAGTCGAAGTCCGCGGGCGATTCGAAGAGGCGCAGGAGACGCACCACCGCGTCGAGGGTGGGGCGGTCGAGAACGGGAGCTCCCATCGCCCGCAAAGGGGGAACGTCGGCGTCGTTGGCGAGCCCCGCTTCGGCGATCACGGCGAGGACCATCGACGGATCGAGCTCGATCATCGTCCAGAGGCAGGGCCGCTCCGGCGTCGCCTCAATGACTTGGCCCGCGGCCGGGATGGTGACGGAGTTCAGGAGGAAGCGGCCTTCGTCGTAGACGTAGCGCTCGTCGCCGACGAGGAGCCGTTTGCCTCCCTGGGCGATCACGCAGAGCATCGGCGTGTACATCGCGTGGGCGGGTTCGGTGGGTCGGGCCGCGCGCATCGCCCAGACCGGTCCCAGGCGACGCTCCTCGCCGCCGGGGCCGACCGCCTCGCGCACCAGGCGGGCAAGCTCGTGGAGTCCGGGCTGCAGGTCTATGGGGGCGGCCACGTTCTCTAGCATTCCCGATCCGTCGCGCGCGGGAAACGACCCGTGCAGGATCGTCCAAGAATCGTGTCGCAACCTCCTACCGCTTCCACCCATCGGGAGGCCCACACTGGCTTTGCGATGAAACTTTCCGATCTGCGGACCCTCGGCCGTTCCGGCCTTCCCGTCAGCCCGTTCGCGCTCGGCACGATGACCTTCGGGAACGCGGCCTGGGGATCGACGGACGACGTTTCGACGGCGATCTTCGACGCCTACATCGAGGCGGGAGGAAACTTCGTCGATACCGCCGACGTGTACTCCAGCGGGCGGAGCGAAGAACTGCTTGGACGGCTGATCGCCGAGCGCAACCTGCGGGACCGCGTCGTGCTCGCGACGAAATACGCCTTCAACTTCGACACGGGCGGCGACGTCGATGCCGCTCCGAGCCCGCTCCGGGGCGGGTCGGGGCGCAAGAACCTGCACCGCGCGCTCGACGATTCGCTCCGCCGGTTGGGGACGGACTACGTCGATCTCTATTGGATGCACGTTTGGGACGGCGTCACGCCCGCCGAGGAGATCGTCGGGGCGATGGGCGACCTCGTCAAGGCGGGCAAGATCCGCTACTACGGCCTCTCCGACGTGCCCGCCTGGTTCGCGACGCGCGTCGCGACGCTCGCCCAGGCCCACGGCGCCCCGGCCCCGATCGCGCTGCAGATGTTCTATTCGCTCGTCGAGCGCTCGGTGGAGCGCGAACACATTCCCGCCGCGCGGGAGCAGGGGATGGCGATGGTTCCGTGGAGCCCGCTCGCCTACGGGCTGCTGACGGGCAAGTACTCGCGGGAGGACCCGAAGGCGGCGGAGAGCCGTCTGAGCGGACCAAACCCGTTCGGCGAGACGCTGTTCACAGAGGCGAACTGGAACACGGTCGACGCGCTCCGGGCGGTCGCGGAGACGATGGGGCTTTCGATGAGCCGCGTCGCGCTCGCATGGCTCCTGAAGAAGCCCGGCGTCGGTTCGGTCCTTCTCGGGGCGCGCAAGGTCGAGCAGCTCCAGGACAACCTGGCGGCCTTGGACGTGGAACTCTCCTCGGAGACGGTGGCTCGGCTCGACGCGGCGACGGGCTTCGACCTGGGGCTCTACGCGCTCTCGACGCCCGGCTCCGCGCTCGCGAGCGGGGCGATGTTCGCGGGAGCGCGGGTCGAGGGCTGGCGGTAGGTCGACTCCGCACCTACGGCGATCGGCGCTTCGCGGTGAGCTCGGAGGGTCTTCCCTTCTTCGTCCGGAGGCCGATCTTCGCGAGGTCGATGGGAATCACCTTCAGGGCGTCCTGCAAGGCGCCGGAGGGTCGTTCGACGTTGCGTTCATCGACGAAGTCCTTCGTCGTCAGCCCATCCTGGAGGCGAAGCCATCGACCGCCGACGGAGACGTTGCCAACGATGCGCGTCCCCGTGGGGTCGCGGAAGCCACGCGTGGCGAGGTCCTTCATGGCGGGGTAGCGGGCGGCGTAGAACGGGCCGTCCACCTCGCGGAGCTTGCCTTCGAAATCCCATTCTCCGGGGTTCACGATCATGTCCTTCGCCCAGCCCCTTCCCCGCGCATCGAGGTGGACGGCGGGGTTCTTGCCGACGAAGACGTTGCCCTCGACCGTGTTGTCCTGGCCGCCGCCGAGCATGATCCCGGTGCCCGGTCCTTCGAAGACGTTGCCGACGATGGTCGTTCCCGGGTAGCCGTCGTCGAGGTAGACCGACATAACCTCGGTGAAGTTGCCTTCCGTCTCGACCCGCGCGCCGAGGTCGCGGAAGCGGTTGTTCCGGATGACGGTTCCCCGCATGGTGGGATCGCGCCCCATGTAGAAGGCGCCGGAGTCACCCGTCTCCAGGCAGACGCGGCGCACGTCGTTGCCTTCGAGAAGGTGGTCGTTGCCGCTCAGGAGGACGGCGTTGTGGGGCGCGTCCTCGATGAGGTTACGCGCGGCGCGGTTACCTACCCCGCCGATACCGATGGCGGGCTGGTAGGTGCGGGTCCAGCGCGAGTAGGCCCAGACGTGGTTGTCGTCGGCGTACAGCCGGGCGGGCGCGAGGGTCTTTCGGTCACCGCCGTTCAGGGTGATCGCGCGGTCGCCGAGGCCGGTCAGGTCGCACCCCGCGATGCCCGAGTCCGTGCCGCCGACGAAGGCGACGCCGTCGTTGCCGAAGTTCCGGATCAGGCAGTTCTCGATCCGGTCCTTCGTCCCGCCCTCGACGCGGACGGCCCCCGCGCGGCCCACCTCGAGGCAGAGTCCCCGCAGGGTGACGTCGTCGGCCTCTTTCATGTGGAACATCGGGCCGTTCAGCGTGCTCGCAACCGCCTCGCCCCTGTCCGTCGGCGGCCAGAAGTAAAGCCGCTTCGCAGGGCGGTCGAGGTACCACTCGCCGGGGGCGTCAAGTTCGGAGAGGGCGTTGAGGATGACGTAGCGGCGGCCCGCCGCCAGGCCGAACACGGGGCTCTCGCCCAGGGTGAGGGCGCCGTCCTTGAGGTCGGCCCGCTCGTACGACTCGGCCCAGTCGAACCGCCAGTAGCCAAGGGCCCACACGTCGTCGCCCCGGATGGCTTTGGCGTGCTCGTCGGCGACGACGAAGGCTTTGTCGCCCGTGGTCGCGCCGGTGCGGAGCCAACCGGCGTTGGGATAGCGGGCGAGGGGCATGGGCTTGCCGTTATAGAACAGTTCGAGTCCGGCAACGTGGCCGGGGAGGCCCATGCCCCGGCGGGACATCGTTCCGAGGTCTGGAATCGGTTCGTCCCGCGCGAGGTCGCAGACGAGGATGCGGGGCCACCCGGAAGGCGTCCACCTTCGCAGGATTCTTCCGCCCAGAAGCCGGGCGGCTCCGGGCTTCTGGGCGACGATCGTGAGACCCCGGTCCGCCTCGCCGATCTCGATGGTGGCCTCGATGGGATACGTGCCAGGGAGGAGCACGACCCGTCCGCCCCGGGCCTTTCGAACGGCGGCGGCGACGGTCCGCAGGGGCGCCTTAGCGGTTCCGGCAGCCCCGTCGTCGCCCTTCGGCGAGGCGAAGAAGGTCGAGACCAGCAGGAGGGACAGCGGCGTCATGCCTCTAGCATAGGCGTCTTGGCTTGATTAAGGTGCGGACTGCCCGCTCGCATCCCGCGCTCGGGTAAGGACGAGCGAATCGACCCACTCGCCTTTGCACTCGTAGGCGCGTTCGGCAAGGCTCTCACGGACGAAGCCGAGCCGCTCGGCGAGTCGCCAGGAAGGCTCGTTACGGGGATCGCACTCGATGGTGAGCCGATCGGCGTCCAAGGTGGCGATCAGGGCGCGAACGGCCTCGGTGGCGTAACCACGCCCCTGGGCTCCAGGAAGAAAGGCGTACCAGAGGGCCGCCTTTCCGTCTTCGATCCAGGCGCCGACACGGCCAAGGAAGGCGTCTTCGTGGAAGACGGCCAGTTCGACATGGCGGCGGGGCAGCCTATCCTGGCCCCGTACGATCTCCTCGACGACCTCGCGGGCCTGTTCGAACGTTCGGGGTTCGTAGGTCTGGTATCGCACGACCTCGGGGATCGATTCCAGCGCGTGGAGCGACGGAACGTCGTCCATCGTGAACTCGCGCAGGAAGAGGCGTTCGGTCTCGAGCACCCCCTAGATCCCGTAGCGAAGGGGATCGTCGTCGCTCAGGAGGAGGGTGGACTCGGCGGTGACGAAGGCCCGGCCTACGATGGTCGGAACGACGCCGTCTCCGAAGGGCTCGACGGAGCCGCGGAAGACGCTGCCGGTGACGCTGGCTTGGCGGTACTCCTCGCCCGGGGCCAGCTTGCCCGCCGCGTGGAGGCAGGCGAGCTTCGCGCTGGTGCCGGTGCCGCAGGGGGAGCGGTCGTAGGCGCCGCCGGGACACTGGACGAAGTTCTGGGAATCGGCGCCTACGACGGGGCCGGAGCCGAACAGCTCGACGTGGTCGATCTCGGCGCCATCCTCGCCGGTGATCCCTTCGCGCGCTAGGGCGCGGCGGACGCGCCAGCAGGTTTCGGTGAGCGTCTTCTCGTGGGCGAGGTCGATCTCGAAGCGCGGCTCGTGGACGATAAAGAACCAGTTGCCGCCGTAGCCGACGTCGCCGACGACCGTCCCGACACCCTCGACCTCCACGCGCACGTCGGCGAGGTGGCGGTGGCTGGGGACGTTCCGGATGGAGACGTCGCCGTCCTCGCGCAGGGTGGCGACGACGGGGCCGACGGGGGTGTCGATCGTCACCGGGCCGGGCTGGACGCGACCCTGGTGGCGCAGGGTCTCCACGAGGCCGATCGTGCCGTGGCCGCACATCCCGAGGTAGCCCACGTCGTTGAAGAAGATCACCCCGCAGGCGGCCTCCGGGGAGACGGGCGGGGTGAGGAGGGCGCCCACGAGCACGTCGGAGCCGCGCGGCTCGCGGACGATGCCCCGGCGCAGGCCGTCGAAGCGGGCGGCGAAGTCCGCGCGCCGCTCCGCCATCGTCGTCCCTTCGAGGGGGATCGCCCCTTCGAGGACGACCCGCGTGGGTTCGCCGCCGGTATGGGAGTCGATGACAGGGATGCGCATAGGGCCTAGTCTATCCGCCTCACCCACTAGGGGAGGCTTTCCGAGGCGTCGTCGAAGCGCCACTCCGGCATGCCGTCCGCAGGGGGGTCCTCTCCGAGGAGGGCGAGGCGCATCATGGCGGGGGGCATCTGGTTCTCACGAAGCATCGCGTCGTGGACCCGACGGAAGGACCACCCTTTCGCGCGGAGCTCGCGGGAGATCGCCCGGAACTGAAGGCCGCCGATCATGTAGGCGGCTTGGTAGAGCGGCGGGTAGAGGCCGTTGAAGGAGCGGCGGACCTCGCCTTCGGCGTTCGCCCGTTCGTGGCCCACGCGGTCGACGAGGACGTCCACGCACTCGGCGGTCGTCAGCTCGCCCAGGTGGAACCGCAGGGAGAACGCGATGCGGACGCATCGGTGCATCCGCCAGAACAGCATCCCGATCCGCTCCTGAGGGGTGCGCGGAAAGCCGCGCTCCCAGAGGAGGAGTTCCCAGTACAGGGTCCAGCCCTCGATCCAGAAGGGGGTTTCGAACGCCTCGCGGTAGGGGCGGAAGCGCTCGAGCATATAGAGCTGGAGATGGTGGCCGGGGATAAGCTCGTGCTGGACGGTGGCGCGGGAGAAGTTGGGGTTGTTGCCCCGCATGCTCATGCGCTTCTCGTCGTGGGTCATGCCGTCGGTGGGATAGGAGACGATGATCGTCTCGCCGCCGAGGAAGAAGGGGTTGACCTTCTGGCGCTCGGCGGCCATCATCTCCATCCGCCACGTCTCCTTCGCGAGATCGGGAACGGTGAGGAGGTCGTCCACGGTGGCGATCGCCTCGAGGGCGAGCTCGCGCACGACGCGGGGCTGCTCGCCGGGCGGAACGGCGGTCTCCTTGACCGCCTCGAGGGCGGCGCGCCAGTCGTCGCCGTGGCCCATCTCGCGGGACGCTTCGAGCATCTCGTCCAGGCACCACGCGTACTCGCGCTCGCCGATGGCGATCAACTCCTCGGGCGAGTAGGGAACCATCGCCTGGGCGAGGTCTTCGACCAAGGCGGCGCGTCCGACAGGGCGACCGGGGATCTCGCCCGCCTCGGGCACGTCCTCGGCCAGCCGCTCCATCTCACCTAGCGCGCTTTCGAGCGGCTGGCGCACCCACCAGTCGAGGTTCGGGTCGTAGCCGAGGTGGAAGGCCCTCCAGCGGACGAGCGCGTCCCGAAGCTCTTTGGCGTACGACGCCGCGACGGCATCGGTGGGCGGCTCCTGGTCGGCGAGTTCGCGGGCGAGCGCGCCGAGAGCTTTCGCGGCGGCGGGCGGCTCCGGGAAGACCATCGCGGCGAGGGCTTCCTCCAGGGCTTCGATCGCGGTGGCGTAGGGGAGAAGGGTTCGGAGGCGTCCGACCTCTTCACGGCCCCTTCGGACCTCCTGCTCGTGGCGGACGAGGCGGTTGCGCAGGAGGGTGTGGTCGATCTTACCGGCGGGGGAGAGTTCCGCGAAGGGGAGGCGCTCGAGGCGGGCGTTCCATTCGGCGGCGAGCCGTTCGATCCGGTCAAGGTGGAGAGGCGAGCGGGTCAGGCGCCAGCGTCTGCCGACGGAAGCGAGATCGGCGGCGTACTCTTGGACAAGCGCCTGGAGTCCAGGATCGGGAGTCGGGAAGTCGGATTCCATCATGGCAATTACCGGTCGGCGCGAAAAAAACCACCGTTGTCGAAGATTTAACCTAGAATGGTCTATGATAAGATCGACGCAACGTGGCGCCGCCTTCCTGAGAACCGTATGAGACCCAACCAAGAGCCCAGCGTCCAGGCGTACGTGCGCCTCGTCCGCTCCGCCGAGGCGCTCCACGCCGGCGTCAGCCGTGGGCTGATGGTCGAAGGGCTCACCGCGAGCCAATTCAGCGCGATGAAGGCGCTGCGTATCCACGGGGCTCTGGCCCAGCGCGACATCGCCAAGTACATCCTTAAGTCCGGGGGCAACATCACGGTGCTCGTGGACAACCTGGAGCGCGAAGGGCTGGCCGTGCGCGAGCGCGACACGACCGATCGACGGATCGTGTACGTCCGCCTGACCGACGAGGGCGAGGCGCTCTTCGACCGCGTCTATCCCGGCCATCTCGACCGCATCCGCGAGGCAATGGGGGGCCTGACGGAAGAGGAGAGTCTCCAGCTCGCGACCCTGATCCAGAAGGTCTCGCCCGAACACATCGAGATCGCCTGCGCGCCCGGCGGGCCGCAGATCGTGGAAGACCCTTCGCGCGTGGCCTCCGCTCTCTGAAAAGGGCGTCGATCGACGTCGAGAGGGCCGCGTTCCGATTTCGGAACGCGGCCCTCTCCCCTTAGAAGCGCCAGGATTGCCCCGCGTCGCGTGACAAGGGCGTGACAAGACCGGACAGTCCATTCTCCGGGTCGTAACATGATCCCCGACGAGGCTTTTAGCCTCGGGGACCTTTATGAACTCGATTCGTGTCTCGCTCGCTCTCGTCTCTCCTTTCGCCGTCTCGGCGGCCGCGTCGGCTCAGGCCGGGGCCAACCTGTTCGTGGGCCAGACCGGCCACGTCTACGCGACCTACCTGGGCACGACGGCCGCCTACTCGAACGACCTGTACCTCGACTCGCCCTCGGACGGCCTCGGGATCATCTTCAACAATCAGAACTCGGCGGTGGGAGCGGTGGTCGACCTCGGCTCGTTCACGGCGGGCACCGAACTGATCTTCCGCCTGCACGTGAACAACACGGGCGACGACTTCTACAGCGGCGACGCCTCGCGCAATCCCGACGGCTCCGCCCACGCCCTCGTAGACTTCGACTACTCCCCCACGGCCACGGCGGTCTACTTCGAGGATCTCTACGGCGGCCCCTACGAGTACAACGACCTGGGCTTCTCGTTCACGAACCTGCGAGCGACCCCCACGGTCCCCGGCCCGCTGGCGGCGGCTCCCTTCGCGCTCGGCCTCCTGAGGCGCCGCCGCAAGGCGTAGCGTCTTTGAGCGCGCGATAGTGGGCGCCCCTCTATCGCGCGCTTCCGAGCAAATCGGCCCGATTTTGCGGAGTCTAGCGCCGAAACCTCCTTCTAATCGCGTATTGCCCGTACAATAGAATCGTCGATGAGGACCAGAGGCACGACGACGATCCGTGCCGCCGCGCTTGCGCTGGCGGTAGGCACGATGGGGGTGGCGACCTTGCGCTCGGTGGACGCCGCGCAGGTGCGCCGGGCCGTCCCGAAGAAGGCCTTCGCGAAGGGCTCCGCCGCGCCGAGCTTCGCCCGCGACGTCAAGGCGGTCCTCGATGCGAAGTGCGTCGCCTGCCACAACGCGACGTCGCCCGCCGCCGGCCTTAACCTCGCGAAGTACAAGACCGAGGCGCAGGCCCTGGCCGATCTCGGCACGATCGAGAAGGCGATGGGCCGCGTGGTGGCGGGCGAGATGCCGCCCGGCGGTCTTCCTAAGGTCCAGCGCGCGGCCTTCCAGGGGTGGACCCAGGACGCCCTGAACGCCCAGTGTCGTCTTTCCGACCCCGGTCGGGTCACCCTCCGGCGGTTGAACCGCGCGGAGTACAACAACACCGTCGCCGACCTGCTGGGAACGACGACGCGGCCCGCCGACGACTTCCCCGGCGACGACGTCGGGAACGGCTTCGACAACATGGGCGACGTGCTTTCCGTCTCGCCCCTCCTGATGGAGAAGCTGCTCGACAGCGCGGACAAGCTCGCCCGCGAGGCGGTCGCGGTGCCGCGCACCTTTACGCGCCACTATCCGGGGAGCGACTTCACCGGCACGGGGGAGGAGAGCGACGGCGGACGGATGCTATCGAGCGGCGGCGTCGCCTCGAAGGAGGTCAAGCTCTCCACCTCGGGCGACTACCGGCTCCGCATCCGGGCACGCGGCGAACTGGCCGGTCCTGAGGCTCCCAAGCTGGAGGTGCGCCTGGACGACGCGCCGCTCACGACCTTCGTGGTAAGCGACAAGAAGGTTCGGGAGTTCGAGCTTCCGATCAAGATCCCAGAGGGAACGCACCGGATCGGGCTTCAGTTCACGAACGACTACTACGTCGCGGCCACGAAGGCGGACCGAAACCTGTTCGTGGAATCGGCGGAGCTCGTGGGTCCGCTGGGAGCGGTGACCTATCCTGCGTCGCACCGGCGGATCGTGCCGTTCGAGCCGGAGAAGGGCCAGGAGGAGGCGACCGCGCGCAAGTTCCTCACCGCTTTCGCCGCCCGGGCGTACCGCCGTCCCCCGACCCCGCAGGACCTCGACCGGCTGATGCCGGTTTGGGAGGCGGGCTTCAAGGGCGGCTCGTTCGACGAGGGGATGCGACTCGCCGTGCAGGCCTGCCTCTCCTCGCCCCGCTTCCTGTTCCGGCTGGAGCAGGACCCGCCCCGTTCCGTCGCGAAGGTGCGCGCCCTCGACGGTTACGAGCTGGCCTCGCGCCTGAGCTATTTCCTCTGGTCGACCATGCCCGATGCGGAGCTGATGGATCTCGCGGCGAAGGGCAAGCTCGTGCAGCCCGCCGTTCTAAAGGCCCAGGCCAAGCGCATGATGGCCGACCCGCGCGCCGGGGCCCTCGCGGACAACTTCGCCGCCCAGTGGCTCGGTCTACGCAAGCTCGCGATCGTCGAGCCGGATCCCAAGCAGTTCCCGGTTTCGCCCGCCCTCCGGAAGGACATGGGGACGGAGACGGAGCGGTTCTTCCTCGCCATCCTCCAGAACGGGCGACCGATCACCGACTTTATCGACGCGGACTACTCCTACGTGAACGAGCGGCTCGCCCAGCACTACGGGATCGAGGGCGTGACCGGCGAGGAGTTCCGCCGGGTCAAGCTTCCCGCCGACCGGGGCGGCGTCCTTTGCCAGGCCAGCGTCCTCACGGTGACGAGCAACCCGACGCGCACGAGCCCCACCAAGCGGGGCAAGTGGGTGCTGGAGAACATCTTCGGGACGCCCCCGCCGCCCCCGCCGCCCGGCGTGAGCGATATTCCTTCCGAGGCGCACCAGTTGGAGGCGACCACCCTGCGGCAGCTTATGGAGCAGCACCGGAAAAATCCCGCCTGCGCGGTGTGCCACCAGAAGATGGACCCCATCGGCTTCGGTATGGAGAACTTCGACCCGATCGGGCGCTGGCGCACGAAGGCGGGCAAGTTCGACGTGGACTCCTCGGGCACCCTGCCGGGCGGCGTATCGTTCCGGGGCCCGACCCAGCTCAAGAAGATCGTCCTCCAGCAAAAGGACCAGTTCGCCCACGCCCTTGCCGAAAAGATGCTGACGTACGCCCTCGGAAGGGGCGTAGACTTCAAGGACAAGTGCGCGCTCGACGCCACGGTGGAGGCGACCAAGAGCGGCGGCTACCGCCTCGACAGCCTCGTGCTCGCGGTCGTGACCAGCGACCCCTTCCTCAAACGAAAAGGCAGCGGAAAATGAACCCGATCGACCGACGAACGTTCCTTCGTGGCGCGGGGGCGATGATGGCCCTCCCCGTCCTCGAGCGCATGATGCCGGGGGTCGCGTTCGCCGCGACCGCCCCCAAAGACCCCGTACGCATGGCGTTCCTATTCGTGCCGAACGGGGTGAATATGTCGCAGTGGACCCCCGCCGCCGACGGCGCGCTCGTCGGCGCGCTCCCGAACACGCTCCAGCCTTTGGAAGGCGTCCGCTCGTCGCTCAACGTACTGACCGGTCTTGCCCAGCACAACGCCTTCGAGTTGGGTGACGGCCCTGGCGACCACGCGCGCTCCACCGCCTGCTGGCTAACGGGCGTCCACCCGCGGAAGACGAACGGCAGCGACATCCACAACGGTCCGTCCGTCGATCAGGTCGCCGCCATGCGGATGGGCAACCAGACGCGGTTCGCCTCTCTTGAGATCGGTTGCGAGCGCAGCGGCCTCGCGGGCGACTGCGACAGCGGCTACTCCTGCGCCTACTCCTCGAACGTGTCGTGGAAGAGCGCGACCCAGCCCGTCGCGAAGGAGACGAACCCGCGCCTCGTGTTCGAGCGGCTGTTCGGCAACGGCGACGTGGCGGAGCAGGGCGAGAGCCTCGCGCGGCGACGCCTGCTCAAGCAGTCGATCCTCGACTTCGTGAGCGAGGACGCGGGACGCCTCAAGGCTTCCCTCGGCGGTCGCGACGTGAGCAAGCTGGACGAATATTTCACCGCCGTCCGGGACATCGAGACGCGCCTGGAGAAGTTCGAGTCGGCCCAGGCGGCGCGCGCCGCCACCGGCATGGCCGCGCCGCGCGGTATCCCGCAGGACTACGGCGAGCATCTGCGCCTTATGGGCGACATGATGGTCCTCGCCTTCCAAGCCGACCTCACGCGAGTCTGCACGTTTATGTTCGCCAACGACGGCTCGAACCGTTCGTACGTCCAGGCGGGCGTTCCCGAGGGCCACCACGACATGAGCCACCACGGCGGCGACCCGGCGAAGTTGGCGAAGAAGGCCAAGATCGACCGTTTCCACGTGGAACAGCTCGCCTACGTTCTCAACCGGATGAAGTCGATCAAGGAGGGGAACGGCACGATGCTCGACAACACGATGCTGCTCTACGGCGCGGGCATCAGCGACGGCAACCGCCACAACCACGACGACCTTCCCCTGCTCATGGCAGGCGGCGCGGGCGGTCGTCTCAAAGGCGGGAGGCACATGACCTTCGAGCCCAATACGCCTCTGACGAACCTGTTCCTCTCGATGCTCGACACGATGGGCGTCCCCGCCGAGACCCTGGGCGACTCGACGGGCAAGCTCAAAGGCGTCTTCTAAGTCCGGACCATGTCGGAGTCTCGCCTCGAAGCCGCCTCTTCCGCACCGGCGGAGCGGACGGTTGGGGCGGCCTCCCCGCCATCGGTCCGGCGCGTGAGGGCGGGATTCGAAACGCCGAAGTCGGTCGGGGCGGTGGCGATGCCACCGGCGGTCGTGGACGGCGTGGCCTCTTGGCGACGCCTGCCCGAAGATCCGGTCTCCGCCGCGCGCTGGATCTTCCGGTGGGGAAAGCGGTTCCACCGCTTTGACTGGTTTGCGTTCTTCGCCTCCGTGCTGTCCTTTGGCGCGATGGTCGGTACGCTCTACGCCTCCCGCGCGAAGGGAGAGGACGTCGGCCAGGTCCTAGCCGTCTTAGCCATCGCTCCGGTAGCGGCGGTCCTCGGCGCGTGGAAGTTCCGCCGCTCCGACACGGAAAGGCACGCTTCCCTTCCCACCGTGGCCGGAAACCTCGAAGCGATCCCCGTCTGCCTGGAGATTCGCCACAAGGGTCGTTTGACCGGCCGGGAAACCGGATGGGTCACTTTCGCGGACGGGTGGCTTGTGTACGAAGGCGTTCGCACCGAATTCAGCCTCAAACCCCAGGACGTGTTCGGTTCCTGCCGCGACGGCCAAGCGACCGAACTGGACATGATGGATTACCGACGCGTCAAGCTGTCGCCCCTTGAGAGCGACAGCTTGACGCAGGCGCCCGCGAGGAAGGAGGATCGGGATCGCCTGGAGCGACAGGTCGCAGAGTGGCAACGGGGCGTCAGTCCCTCGGGACGATCGATCCTTCCGCCGCGCGCTCCTCATCCCGAGGTGATGGGTAACGCGATCGGCTACGGGATCGCGCTTTTCATCGCATCCACGCTCATGATCTGCGCCGGGCCGCTGAACGGCTCGATCGCGGGGCCTATCCTCTTTGGGATCGTCGCCGCCATGTCTCTTCTCTGGGTCTTCTGGCGTAGCGGCGTCTTTCGCCGCGAGTTGCCGTCGATGATCGACTAGGCGGCCGTTCAGGATTTTCGAGCGTTCGGGCAGAATGAGGCGATGGCGCGTTACGCGGTTTGGCGACGACGCCCGGACGATCCGACCACCGCGACCGGGTGGCTTCTTCGCTGGAACGTCGCGGGCTACGCCGTCGAGCGTCCCGCGCTCGTTCGTCTCTCGCCTAAGCTTGGAGCTTGGGTGGCGGCGACGTTGGCCTGGATCTTCCTCCTCCACCAATGGATCGACCTTGTCGTCCTTGGCGGCGTCGCTTTATCAGCGTTGTTCCGTACAGTGCGGAAACGCCGTCCCGATGCGGACGCGCACGCCGCCCTTCCGACGCTCGCGACAAGGACGGACGCCTTGCCCGTGACCCTGACGATCTTCGGTGAAAAGGGACGAACCATCGGAAAGAAGACGGGCTGGGTCACCTTCGCCGAGGGATGGCTCGTCTACGAGGGCCTGAGGACCGCCTTCTCTCTCGACGGCGGTTCGATCGTCCGTCCCACATACCTGCCACACGGCATCGCCCTGGAACTAAGGGACGGACGACTTCTGGATCTCGCGGTCCTTACCGACCCGGAGAAGACGCACCTTCCTGCTCGGCGAGGCGACATCCCACTTCTGGCGGAAGAGATCCGTCATTGGCTGAGACGACCTCTCGCACCGGGCGAGGCGATCTTGCCGCCCCGGCAGGAGCACCCCGAAGTCACCGCCAATCGAGTAACCCTTCCGGCGCTCGTCACCCTATTTACGCTTCTCGTCGGGTCGGGAGCGGCCCTCGGAGGTGATTTCCAGCTCAACGCGATCTTTCTTCCCGTCGGCATCGCGTGCTTCATCTGGTTGGCGATCGGGCTCTGGCGCTTTGGGCGTGATCTCCCAATGCGAATGGAGTAGGGTCGTTCCCGGCAAAGGAGGGGTGTGGCATGGCACGCGACATAGGCTCGGCGTCCCGAGGATCCCTATTTCCCTCTGGGCTGGGTTCCTCGCGGCGATCGCCAGATGCCGAGTTGGCGGCGACGAACCCGGCGTCTCCGGCAAAGCCCCGCCCCGCCGGATGGCCTACGAATCCGTTGAGCCCAGACCGGTTCCGGTCCGGCCCTCGCCGGGGGCGCCGCCCGCCTCGCTTCCCTTGTGGACCTCGCTCCCGTGCTGCTTCGGATTCTCCTGTTCTTCGGCGACCTTCTTGGGGTCGCCTTTCTCTTCGACGGGCTCGCTGGTTTTCGGGTTGTCGTTCATGGTGGGCTTCAGACGATGCCAGGGAGGGGAGGGTTGCGGTTATAAGACCGCATTAAAAAAGGAAAAGTCAGACGCGAGTCAAAGATCGAGCCGGTCGCGCACGCCCCGATTCAGATCTCGATCGCCGTGCTGACCGACGCCGCGCGCACCTCGTCGGCGGTGACCTCGCGGTCGAGGTTCTGGGAAAGGTAGATGCCTTCGGAGACGAGCATCGTGTTCAAGGCGATCTCGGCGGTGGGCAGGAGGGGAACGTCGCCCCGGAGCGCGGCGAGCCAGTGCGCTTGGCTGCCCTCGTAGTGGGCGCCATCGCCGCGCACGTTGGACCAGCGGAAGCGGGCGGCTCCGAGGTCGACCGTCGAGGAGAGTTCCAGGTCGCCGACGTTGTGGAAGAAGCCGAACGGACTGAGGCGGACGCCACCGAGCGAGCCCAGGACGTAGGAGCCGCCGAAGCCGTCGAGGTTCGCGGCCCAACTTTCGACCAGTTCCAACGAGCGGTCGCCCACGAAGCGGACGAGGCCCACCGCCAGCTCCTCCACGTCGTAACCCGACGACGCCTCGCGGGCAGAATCGATAGGGACGCGCTGGTAGGTCTTGCCAGAAATGCGGGCGACCTCCGGGTTGCCGAGGAGATCGAGGGCCTGGCTGATATGGTAGACGCCCATGTCGTACAGGGCGCCGCCGCTCGCCTGGGCCTTGCGGACGAAATTGGCGGCGCCGTAGCCGTCCACGTAGGGCCGACCTCGGCGCCGGAAGCCCGCGCTCCGGGCGTGGAAGACGTCACCGAGCATCCCCGCCGCGATCAGCTCGCGGGAGGCGCGGGTTTCGGGGGCGTAGAGGTGGGCGAGCTGGATATGGAGCATCCGGCCCGTTCGGCGGGCGGCGTCGCGCATCGCCTCGGCGTCGCGGTAGGAGCCGGCCATCGGCTTCTCACAGTAGACGTGCTTGCCCGCCTCCAGGGCGGCGATGGTGACCGGGGCATGGAGATTGTTGTGGAGGCAGACGTCCACCGCGTCCACGTCGTCGCGCTTCAGAACCTCGCGAAAGTCCGTCAGGACGTCGCCGCCGTAGGTCTCGGCGGCTCGGCGGGCGGCGCCCTCGTCAAGGTCGCAGAAGGCGACCATGCGGACGCCTTCCAGGGTGGCGTACTTCTGCATGTGCTGCTGGGCAATCTGGCCGCAGCCGACGAGAGCGATGCGTTGGGCGTCGTTGCTCATGGGCTCTAGTCTAACCGGCCTCCGTTGTCCCCGGACGGGGTACCTTCCCTGCGTGACCGTCACGCTCTTCATCGCCACCAGCCTCGACGGCTACATCGCGGGGCCGGACGACGACCTCTCTTGGCTTTTCACCGACGCGGACTACGGCTTCTCGCGCTTCTTCGGGAGTGTGGACACGCTGATCATGGGCCGCGGAACCTACGAGGTGGTGCGCCGGATGGGCGACTGGCCCTACGCCGGCAAGCGGACGATCGTGGTGAGCCGCCGTCCCGACCTGACGACGGACACACCCCAGACGGAACAGTTCTCGGACGCGCTTCCGGCCCTGATCGAGCGTCTCAACGCCGAGAACCGGCAGAACGTGTGGCTGGTCGGCGGCGGCGAGCTGGTCCGCTCGTTCCTGGAGCAGGGACTGCTCGACCGGATTACGGTCTCGATGCACCCGGTTCTGCTCGGTCGGGGCGTGCCGCTGTTCCCCGGCGGGTTCCGCCCGACGATGCTCCTGCTAGAGGGCACCCGCGCCTTCGAGGGGGGGTTGGTGCAGCTCGACTACCACGTGATGCCGGACGACGAAGACGAGGACTAGGTCCCTTTCTGCCGGAGCGCGCCGCTGGCGATCATCGCCATGTCGACGATCAGCCAGACGGTGGTAACGATCGCCAGCATGATCGCGACCCCGACGTCGTTCACGAAGCAGAAGACGGCGAGATTGAGAACGAGCATCGCCGCGCCGGAGGCTTTGTGCCCGAGGTAGAAGCGATGGGCGCCGACGAATCCGAGGAGGAAGGCGAGCCACATCGCGGTGGACTTCTTCTTCGACGAAGGGAGATAGGCCATCGGTATGGCGTAGGGATCGGGGCGCGGGTAGGCGGCTGAGGCCTGGACTTGGAACGCGCCCTGGAGCTCGGGGGCCATCGAGGCGGACAGGCGCCGTCCCTGCCGGTCGATCAGTTCCGAGGTCGGCACGAGCCGTCCTTGGGCGATCCATTCGTATAGGGTCCCGACGGCCACCGGCCCGTATACGACCCCATCCGTTCCGACCACGGCGTACATCTCTCTAATAGTAGCGGCGGCGCCCTTGTCGCCGGTTCCCAAGATCGATGGCGTTTCGTCAGAGGGCGCCGATGGCCGTGTCCGTGAGGAATGCGTATGGGCCTTCGTGGACACCCGCTTCGGTGACGATCGCGGTGATCAGCGAGCCGGGGGTGACGTCGAAGGCGGGGTTGAAGACGGGGGTTCCCGTCGGGGCGACGGCAGCGCCTTCGGCGTGGGTCAGTTCTTCGCCGGAGCGCTCCTCGATCGGAATGACGTCCCCGTTGGGAAGGGTGGGATCGAGGGTCGACGTCGGGGCCGCGATGTAGAAGGGGATGCCGTGCGCCTTCGCGAGGACGGCCAGCATGTAGGTGCCGATCTTGTTCGCGGTATCGCCGTTGGCGGCGATCCGGTCGGCCCCGGCGATCACGAGATCGACCTTGCCGTCCTTCATCAGGGTCGCGGCGGCCGAATCGGCGATGCTGTGGAAGGGAATGCCCTCTTTGGTCAGCTCGTAGGCGGTGAGGCGAAGACCCTGCTGACGCGGGCGGGTTTCGCACGACCAAACGTGGATGCCCTTGCCCGCCGTGTGCGCAGAGCGGATCACGCCGAGGGCGGTCCCGTGGCCGCCGGTGGCGAGAGCCCCGGTGTTGCAGACGGTCAGGACGTTCGCGCCTTCGGGCACGAGGGCGGCCCCGTGCTCGCCGATGGCGAGGTTCATCGCGAGATCCTCGCGTTCGATCGCTTGGGCCTCTTCCAGGATACGTTCGGCGGGCAGGGCGGCGAGGCGCTCGAGGGCCCAGAACAGGTTGACCGCCGTCGGGCGGGAGGCGGCGAGGATGGCCTTCGCCTGGGCGAGATCGTCGCCGCGTCCGGCGGCGAGGGCCATGCCGTAGGCGGCGGCGATCCCGATGGCGGGGGCGCCCCGTACCGCCATATCGCGGATCGCCCCGGCGACCTCGTCGGCGTCTCGCAGTTCCAGCCATCGCTCCTGGCCCGGAAGGACCCGCTGGTCCAGCATGCGCAGGCGGTCTCCCGCCCACTCCATGGGTCGAATGCTCACCTAGGAAGGGTACCGGACGCGACCGGGCCGAGCTTGCTGAGCGCACCTTGCGTGTCCAGGCGAAAGGCTTGCAGGCTACGGTCGAAGGCGACGACGTACTCTGCCTCTTCGCCCCGGTCCGCCGTCTTCACGAAGCTCACCCGGTGGGGGCCCAGACGGTCGTCGAAGGTGATCTTAGGGCGTACCTCGTCGAAGGCGACGGGCCAGCGACCGGTCTCTCGTCGTACCGCTTGAATCGCGCCGGCGACCGTGCGAGGACTCAGTTTGGGTCCAACTTTAATCTGATTGAACGCGGGATAGAGGATCGCCGCCAGAACGAGGAGGACGGCCTCTATTCCCAACAGCCGCTTTGCGCCCTGCCAAGCGGCCCGACGAACCGCCTCCCGAGCTCGAACCGGATCTTCGTGCCCCTCCATGGCCCTATGTTACGACGGATCAACGCGGAACGCCGACCTTCCCCAAGGCGACCGCACCCTCCACGAGATCGGGGCCTCCCCCGCTTCCAACGTGCCAGCGTTGCACCGACCCGTTCACGCCGATCAGATATTCGGCCTCATCGCCCTTCGTCGTTAGCCGCATAAACGAGGCTTCGAACGTGCGGAGGGGAAGGCGGCGCAACAGCGGGCGCAACTCCTCGAAGGCGGTGGTCCAGCGGCCGGTCTGCGCATAGAGATGGCCTAGTTCGTTCGCCACCCGGCGCGTGCTCATGCCCGGGCCGGAATACGATTCCGCCTTGGCAAAGATCGGGAAGAGGATCGCCGCCACGAGCAAGAGGACCGCTTGGAGGCCGAGCACGGTCAGCGCGCCACGCCGCCAGCCTTGGCGGGAATCATCGCGTCGTTGCATGTTTGATCGTACGACAGGATAGGGCAAAATCGAAGGGATCGATGCTCCTTCCCCTACTGACCGAGTTCGTCTACGAACGGGCGCCCTTCCCTTCCTGCCACGCCTCGACCCTCGCCGAGACGGAGCGCGGCCTCGTCGCGGCTTGGTTCGGGGGCACGCACGAAGGGGCGAAAGACGTGGCGATCTACGTCGCGCGCCGGGACGCGAAAGGCTGGTCGATCCCGGAGAAGGCGGCCGACGGGGACGGGCATCCGTGCTGGAACCCGGTGCTGTTCCAACCGGCGAAGGGGCCGCTGATGCTGTTCTACAAGGTCGCGGACCGGATTCCCGATTGGGTCGGGATGCTGAATATCTCCGAGGACGGCGGGCGGACCTGGAGCGCGCCGCGCCGCCTTCCCGATGGCATCCTCGGGCCGATCAAGAACAAACCCATCCAACTGCCCGACAGCACGATCCTCTGTGGCTCCAGCGAGGAAATGGATGGCTGGCGCGTCCATTTCGAGCGGACAACCGACTTCGGCTCGACCTGGACGCGGACGGTTCCGGTCAACGGTCCCGAGATCGACGCGATCCAGCCGAGCCTCCTTTCTCTGGACGGCGATCGCCTCCGAGCGGTGGGACGAACGAAGCAGAAGCGGCTCTTCGCGATCGATTCCGAGGACGCGGGCCAAACCTGGGGTCCGATGCGCCTCCTCAAGGTTCTCAATCCGAACGCCGGGACCGACGCCCTGCGCCTGAGGGACGGCCGCTTTCTCCTCGTCTACAACGACACGCCCAAGGGGCGCACCCCGCTCAGCGTCGCGCTCTCGAAGGACGGCGAGCGATGGACGAAAGCGTTCGATCTGGAGACGGAGCCCGGCGAATACTCGTATCCCGCCGTGATCCAGACCCGCGACGGTCTCGTCCACATCACCTACACCTGGCGGCGCGAGCGCATCCGGCACGTCGCGATCGACCCCAAGACCTTCTAGGAAACCATGAGTACCCACGAGCTTCGACCCACGCGTGAGAACATACACGGGCGGTTCGATCGAACGATGCCGCCCATCTTGCGGATCGCTTCGGGCGACCGGATCGTCACCTCGACCTACGACGCGGGGTGGCACCTCATGGAGCAGCCAGACCTCAGCGGAAGCCCCGTCAAAATGGAATCTCCCGGCGACGGCCACGCCCTCGTCGGTCCGATCGCGGTCGAGGGCGCCGAGCCCGGCGACGCGTTAGAGATTCGGTTCGACGTCGTTCAGCCGGGCTCCTGGGGCTGGACGGTCGCCGGGGGATGGCCCAGCGAGTTCAACGAGCGGCTGGGACTTACGGACACACGCTACGGCACGAACTGGCGGATCGAAGGCGACCGGGCGACGGACACGGAAGGCCGCTCGCTCTCCCTCAGCCCGTTTCTCGGATGGGTGGGGCTGATGCCGGCGGCGGACGGGCCTCATTCGACGACCCCGCCGCGCCGGGTGGGAGGCAACCTCGACTGCAAGGAGCTTGTGGCGGGTTCGAGCCTCTTCCTACCGGTCGAGGTAGCGGGTGGGCTTCTCTCCTTCGGCGACGGCCACGCCGTTCAGGGGGACGGCGAGGCGTCGGGCATCGCCTTGGAGTGCCCCATGGCGCGGGTCGAACTGACGCTGACGCTCCACAAGGGCTCGGCCCCGGCCCTTCCGTACGCGCACACGCCTGCCGGGTTGCTGACGATGGGGTTCGGGCGGGCGTTGGACGACGCGATGTACGACGCTCTGGGCGGTCTCGTCGATCGTCTGGCCTCGGCGTTGGGCGTCTCGCGCAACGTCGCCTTGAGCCTCATCAGCCTCAAGGCCGACCTTCGGATCACGCAGATCGTGAACGAGACGAAGGGCGTCCACGCGATCCTGCCGACGTCGGCGATGCGGGAGCTTGGTCTCTAGTCGGCGGCAAGTCGCTTGGGACGCCGCTCGTCGTCGTTGACGCGCCAGAGTTCGGCCCGGCCATCGACGACGATCCGATAGATCGCGCCATGGGCGATGACGCCCCGAAAAGCGTACGAGTAGCTTCGGCCGGGCGGAACCCGCTCGATGGCGTACTCGTTCTCGTCTCGATACCACGGGGCGCCAAGACGGTGGCGGTTCCCGAGATCGCGCGCGATCCGACCGTGGCTCAGGCTAGGCCTTGAGAGGCGTAGACCGGCAAGAAGATCCCGCCCAAGACGATGACGCACAGCGCTGCCACGCCCCACTCCCGCGCTTTCGAAGGAAGAAAACGCTTCGCCATGCGTCAGTGTACGACGGGTCGCGCACACTAGAACCATGACCGTCTGGCTTTTCGAGACCAACCTGATGTGGAGCAGCAAGCTCCGGCAGAGCCTACGCCTGCTCGGGCACGAAGGAGTGATCCTGCGGGAGGTCCCGGAGGAAGGAAGCGCCGATGCCGCCGTCGTCAATCTGGGCGAAGGAAGCCCAGGCGCGCTGATCGCTCTTCTCAGCGCGCGGGGCGTTCCCACGGTCGCCCACGCGGGGCACAAGGAGAAAGAGCTGCACGAACTCGGGCGCGAGGCGGGCGCGACGATCCTCGCCACCAACTCGGAACTTGCGAATAAGCTGCCCGAAATTCTGAACAGACTCTCAATCCGATGAACAATCGACTTCGGGGTTCGTCCATGCTCGCGTTGGTCCGGTTTTCCGGACGGCCTTAACCCTTCTTGTGGGACGCGCCGGAAACGGACGCGTCCCTTTTTTCTCGATCTTAGTTCGGTACGCCGCCTTACGTGGTCGTGAGATAGCGGAAGATCGATTCGAGATCGTTATCGGGGCTGTGGAAGGTTCCGATGGGAAGCCCCTCCTCCAGGATCAGCGTGCCCAGGACGTCGTAGAAGGCGTCCGGCTCCTTGGTGCGGACCTCGATGCTCGTGCCACGCGGGTCTATCTCGACGCCCAGCACGTAGGGGAGACCCACCAGACGCTCGGCGAGTCGGCGTGGATCTTCGGTCTCGATGCGGATGCGCTGAGGGAAGCGGTCGAGGTAGCGCCGGATCGTGCTGAGGTCGCCCTGAGCCAGAAGCTGACCTTGGGTCAGCAGAATGATGGAGCGCGTCATCTGCTCCACCTCGAACAGGATGTGCGAGGAGACGAGGATCGTCTTGCCCCGGTCGGCAAGTCCCTGGAGCACGGCGAGAAACTCGCGGCGTCCCACGGGGTCGAGGCCGTTCAGGGGTTCGTCGAGGACGATCACGTCGGGGTCGAGGAGCATCGCCTGCGCGAGTTTGATGCGCTGACGCATGCCTTTGGAGTAGCCGCCGACCTTGCGGCTGGCACGCTCGGCCATACCGACCTCGTGCAGCACCTCCTCGGTGCGCCGCTTCGCCAGTCCGGCTCCCATGCCGGAGTAACGGGCCATCGTCTGGACGAAGGAGCGTCCCGTCTGGTGCTCGGGGAAGGCGTCGATCTCCGGGCAGTAGCCCAGCCGCCGGTAGACCTCGGGGTTGGCGAACGGCGTCTGGCCGAACACCCGCACGTCGCCCGTCGAGGGCCGGATCTGACCCGTCACGAGCTTCATCAGAGTCGATTTGCCCGCGCCGTTGGACCCGAGCAGGGCGGTTACGCCCGGTCCAAGGGTGAACGACACGTCGTTGACGGCGATCACCTCGCCGTACCATTTGGAGGCGTGGGAGAACTGGATCAAAGGGTTCCTCCGGCAAGGGAAGCCGTTCTCCCTCTCCGTCGACGCCGCGTCCTCACCCGACCACCTCCACCGCTCGCACCTGCTTCCAGGTGATCGCTAGGCTGACCACCACGATCAGCACGACGACGCCGAGGCAGAGGGGGAGCGAGGGAGCGGGAACGGGGAAGCGGGGGCCAGGCGTTCCGAAAAGGTTTACGCCCTTGGCCTTCAGGATCGCCTTCCCGAGGCCGAGTTGGAGCCCATCGACGCTGCAGTAGAACAAGTCCCCGACAAGGGGAAGCTCGCCCGCGTCCGCGCGCGGGGCGCCTTTCCCAAAGCGGAAGTGACTCGTCTGCCAGACGAAGTTCATCGTCTGGGTGAAGAAGTAGCCCAGGAAGTAGATGCCCGCGTAGACCGCGCCCGCGAGGCGTCCCTGCTTGAACAGGCTGGAGATCGCCAGAACCAGCGAAGCGTTCAGGGCGGCGCACAGGGGCAGGAGGGCGAGAAGCCGCAGGAGGAGGTAGGGGTCCTGCTCGAAGAAGCCCAGATCGCGGAAGCTGAGGGCGCCGTAGGCGAAGAAGCCGAGCGATGGTACCGCGAGGGCTCCGAACAGCACGAGGAAAACCCCGACCCACTTGCCGAACGCGTAGTCGAACCGTGAGCAGGGCTTGCTCAGGTAGACGAGGAGCGCGTTGGCCCGGTTGTCGTTGGCGATGGCTCCCGCGCCGACGACGAGGGCGATGATCATGCTGGGCATCTGGGCGTAGCCCAAGCCGTGCAGGAACTGCTCGCGCCACCGGAAGCCTTTGAGCAGGGCCTGCTGGGCGAGGCCGCCGTTCGGCGCGCTCTGCGCGATTCGGTCGACCACGAACATCTCGATGATGACGATGCCGAAGTAGGCGCCCGCCAGGATCGCCATGATCCAGAGCCACTTGTTCTTGGTCGCCATGCGGATGGTGTTCCGCGCGATGGTCCACCAACGGAAGGTGGGCGTCAGAAGCGGGCCATCGTAGTTGCGATACGAAAGGTCGGCGATGGGGGTGAATTCGCCTCCGGCCAAGCCGTTTGCGGTTAGGTCGCTTCCGATCAGATTGCTCATTGGGGAGTGGTCACCGCTTGGATGAAGGCTTCTTCGAGGCTTCGCTCGGCGGCCGTGTAGCCACGGATCTGGGCGCCCGTCTCCTGGGCCGCCTCAAGGACGGCCCGCTGGATGGCGTCGTGCGCACCGACGCCCCGTATCCGGTACACGCCTCGATGGACGGAAAGGGTCTCCAGGCCCTTCTTCGCCGCCGTCTCGGGGAACAGGGCGACGGGTTCCCGCAGTTCCACGTCCACGATGGCCGAATCCATGCGCTTGAGGTTCGCGATGGTGTCCTCCGCCCGCACCTCACCGCCCATCACGACGATCACGCGGTCGCAGGTGCGCTCGATGTCGGGCAGAAGGTGGGACGAGACGAGAACGTGGATGCCCTTGCCGTGGCTCACGTCGTGGACGAGATCGAGCATCTCCTCGCGCCCTTGTGGGTCGAGGCCGTTGGTCGGTTCGTCTAAGAGGAGGAGCTTGGGACCGTGGACGAGGGCTTGGGCGAGCTTGAGTCGTTGCTTCATGCCCGTCGAATAGGTCTCCACGTTCCGGTAACGCGCCTCGCCAAGGCCAGCGTAGCGCAGGACCTTGTGCGCCCGGTCGATCGCATGATCCTTGGGCATCCCCGCCAGTTCGCCTGCGTAGGCGACGAACTGCACCGCGCTCATACCGGGAATGTGGCAGTCCTGCTCCGGCATCAGTCCCACCTGCTGGCGGATCGCCCGCCCCCCGGCGGGCTGCCCCATGATCTCCAGGGAACCGCTCGTCGGTTTGACGAACCCGAGCAGGGTCTTGAGAAGGGTGGTCTTACCGGCGCCGTTCGGCCCGAGAAGGCCCGTGCATCCCTCGGGCACGGTGCAGGTCAGGCCCTTAAGGGCGGTGAACGACCCGTACCGTACGGTCAGGTCCCGAATCGTCGCAACGGCCATAGTGGTTGGTCTCTCTTCCCGTAGGAAAGAGAGGATGGGAATTCAAGGCTTAGGTTACACGAAAGCCCCGAACCGTACCGGGACCCTCCCCACCGCGGCCCCTTCGAAGCTTGGAAAGGAGATCGATCGGGACGCCAACCGCCTCGACTCCCTTCCCTGCCCCGGTCAATGGCGGCGCCGAGGGGGCGACTTCTTCACTTGCTTCCGCTTTCCCGCCATCGCGGCGCGTTGGCGTCGAGACAGCACGGGCCCCGCCGGCTTGGCGCTAGGACGCTGTTCCTTCGGTACTCCGATCCGGCGCACCCACGCTTCCGACTCGCCGGGCGGCAGGTAAGCGTAGATTCGGGCCGTGACGCCGTGGACGAGCAACAGGCGGTCCTCGGTAAGAAGAGAGGCTAGCGTATCGGTGGGGGAGGGCTGGTGGCGGTCGATCCCCAGTTCCGTCGCCGGCCCCGCGAGGACGATCGCGCTTAGTTTCTCAGGCTCTTCTTGGAGGAGATGGCCAAGCGGACGGTCGAGCGGGACCTGAACGGAACCGCGCGCGAAGGTCTCCTTTCCAAACGCAGAGTCAGGAAGACCGAAATGGTTGCGGAAACGAGTCCTCAGGTGTTGGCGCGGGAAGTTCTCGATCACCTCCGCGAAGGCGGCTTGCATATCCATGCCTAGATCATACTGGCGTGACCGCCCGAGAGTGCGAGCGCGTCCATTTCGTCGATCTTCTCCCGGAAGCTTTCCAAGGAAAGACGGGACGCCGCGAAGCTCTTCTCCCCTGGCCCTTGGAACTCCACAACGACTCCCGCTCGTTCGTGCCGGACGGTGAAGTGTCCGCCTGTTCCCCAAGCTTGGTAGCCCATTCCTTGAGCGGCGAACCCAAGGTTCTCGAAGCTAAACGGAAAAGGCTCGGCCCCATTGACGCAGGCGATCGCACGGTCTCCTTGAACCGTCATCTCAAGCCATCGCCCGTCTTCGCTGTGCAGCCGCACCGTTCTCCTCTCCATTAAAACTCTCCCTTTGCGTTTAGGGCGCGCGAGAAGAGTCGAAGGTTCCGCGTAGAAGGAGGAACGTGCCTTCGGACCTGCTCGGCCTCCACCATGTCTCCTGTCTTTGCGCGGACGCCCAGGCGAACCTCGACTTCTACGTTGGGACGCTCGGCCTGAGGCTGGTCAAACGAACGGTCAACTTCGACGACCCCAGTTCGTACCACGTGTACTATGGAGACGGGCGGGGGACGCCGGGGACGCTTCTGACCTTTTTCCCGCTTTCCGAGGCTCCGCGCGGGGCAACGGGCGCGGGCGCGCCGAGCCGGATCGATCTCGCCGCGCGACCCGACTCCGTGGCTTGGTGGGCGGATCGCCTGGAGGGACGACGAGACGAGCAAGGCGCGCTCGAGTTCGAAGACCCGGATGGATTGCCGCTCCGGATCGTGCCCGTCGCGAAGCCGCCCCTCGCCGCCGCGTGGCCCGGCCTGCCGGTACCTCCGGAGCACGCCCTCGGTCCTATCGACCGGATTCGTCTGGAGACCGCGTCGTTCGAGGCGACGCGCGAGACGCTCGTGCTTCTGGGCTTCGGGATGTCGGCCTTCGACGGTGAGGTCGCGACGTTCGGCATCGCCGGAGGCGGGCCCGTGCGGAGTCTAGAGGTTCGACGCGCCAGCGGGACGCGGGCTCAGAGCGGAGCGGGCACGATCCACCACCTCGCCCTGCGGGTCGCGGACGACGAGGCCCAAGCCGGATGGCGCGAACGGCTCGTTGAGGCGGGCTACCACGTCAGCCCGGTGCGCGACCGAGACTACTTTCGATCGATCTACTTCCGGGAACCGGGGGGAACCCTTCTGGAGATCGCTACCGACGGCCCCGGCTTCACCGCCGACGAGCGGCCGGAAGAGCTGGGCGAGTCGCTCAAACTGCCGCCTTTCGCGGAGGCGCACCGGCGCGAGATCGAGGGATCGCTACCGCCTCTCAACCTGAGGCGTTCGTGATTTCGGCGCTATTGCGACGTCTTTCGCAAAAGGGCCATAGACCCGCCCGCCTTCTTTAAGGTTCCGCACCCTAGGCGACAAAACCGCGAAAACTCCTTGGCGCCGGGGGAAAAGCCGTCGTACAATGCACCACGTCGGGCCATTGAGGAGCCCGCCGACTCATCCAAAGAAGGATGAGCACGAACGAGGAGGATTCCATGGTCTACCGTCCACTACGCTACGAGCAGATGATGCGGGCCGCCGAGGCCCACGACGTGAAGGCGCGCCGGATGTTCGGCGGAATGGGGATCTACACGGGGGAGAAGATGTTCGCCTTCCTCGTGGGAGAGGAGGTCGGGTTCAAGCTGGGACCGGACGATCTCTGCGCCGCCTTGGAGATTCCGGGCGCCGGTCCCCTCCGCCCCGCGAAGGACGCCGAGCCGATGCGCGAGTACGTGAAGATGCCGCGAGAGATCCTCGATAACGTCGAGGAGTTCATGTTCTGGATGGACCGGAGCCTCGGATACGCTCAGCGCAAGATGACACTCGCCGCATAGTCGAGACGGGAGGACGTCAGAGAAAGGGGCGAGAACGACATGTTCCCGCCCCTTTCTCGTGTGCAACCCCACCGCCGGACGACGCGTTGTTAAGGCGTGAGAAAGGCGTGGTTCTGGGGGGCTTTCGGAACGCTCCTCGTCGGTGGCATCCTCACGGGCTTCGTTCCCGACCTGCGTCTGACCGCCGAACGGCACGCGGCCCTCGATGAGGGCCTGCTGGAGCCGTCCGCCGCCCCCGTCGTCCCGGGGCGCGACGCGAAACGCGCGTTCCGGCAGGCTCTGTACGAGAACAAGGCGGCGGCCCAGCGTATTCGACTCCACCCGGAGAGCCGAGGCTGGGAGCCCAACGCCTCGACGGTGCGTTTCGTGGACGCGGCGGTCGCCGCCTCGAAACTTCCGCAGACGGACTGGAGCGGGGACGATCCCCTCGCGTTGCCGCAGCCGACGACGCCGATCGGGGGGATCGTTTGGAACGAGCAACCCGACGCCTACGTCGTCTCGGCAGGCGAGGAGATCGCCGGACGGGCGAAAGACGAGTCCGACCTGATGCGGGCGACGCGCGTCGCGGGTCTGCTGGACCGGGAAGCGAACCTGCGGGCGGCCCAACTCTGGACAGGCCTCGCGAACACGATCCTCGATCGGGCCAAGGCTTTGCACGTTCCGCCTCGGGGGCTGATCGCGGCGCTGGGTCCACCGCCCGAGGTCCCTTCCCTGTTCCGGCGGCGGTTCAGCCGCGTCGTGGCGCGCATCGAACGCGAGCGCGCCGCCGGGCGGATGGGAGCTTGGACGGGTAAGAGCGAGGAGATACGCTACATCCATGTTTGGCGGGACCAGTTCCGAAGAAAGCCGCTCGATGCGACGATCCTAGGAAAGACGGTCGAAGCGACGGATCCAAGATTCGAAGGCACTCCCGTCCTGTTTCCAGGACCCTCGGCCCCGCCGTGGAGCGCCTGGGCGAACGAACTGGAAAAGTTGAAGACGAGGATGGCGCGGTGAGAAACACCTGGATCTGGCGAGGCTTCGGCGCGCTCCTGTTCGTGGGCATCCTGGCGGGCTACGTGCCCGACCTGATGATCGTGTCGACGATGCGTGGGGCGCGCGCCGAAGGTCTCCTGACCCTTCCACCGTCCCCCAATCCTTCCGGGAAGGACGACGCGCGGCCTCTCTACGTCGCGGCCGCGACGAAGTACGCCCAAGCCCCGGCGCTCTTGGAAACCGACTACGCCCGACAGATCAAGACGCCCGCGCCGCACGTTGTGAAGTACCTCGACGCCATGGCCGTCGCTTCGGAAAGGCCTTTCTGCTCGACGGTCGAGGACAACGCCTGGGACTATCGAGGCCAAGAAGAGCAGAAGATCACGACCGGCTCCCTCCACTCCGCCGCGAAGGCGATCGTCGATCGCGCGACGGACGAACGCGGGCTTCGGGCGGCGGCGCGGATCGCCCGGCACCTCGCCCTTCAGGAAAGCGCCCGCGCCCCGCTCTACACCGCCCTCCTCGGAGTGCGGGCTCTCGACCGAGCGGCGGTCCTAGGGCTCGACGCCGCCGCCCGGCGACGGGTCGCCGACGCTTTCGGCCCGCCGCTCGAGCCGCGCGAAGCCTTCCGGCGACGCGTCGCCTACTCGGCGGTGGAGTTCGAACGCCGCAACAAGGAGGAGGGGCCGCGCGTGGGCCGGACCCGGGACGAGGAACGGTACCTGCGCTTTTGGCGCGGCTTTTTCCGAACCGCCCCGACGGGCGGTTCGGCGTTCGTCGGGGCGGTGCGCGAGAGAGCCGAAGAGATCGAACGGGCGGAGAGCACGGGGCGATACACCGACCTCACCCCGGTAGTCGGAGGCGCCCCCCATCCTTGGCTCGCCTGGACCCAACGGTTGGAAGCGGCGAACGCGCGTCTGAAGGCAGGTCGATGAAGCGAAGAGCGCTCTGGCTTCTCTTCGGGACGATCCTTCTGGTGGGGATCGGCGCCGGGTACGTGCCCGATCTCATGCTGGCGCGAGAGGCCGACGCCGCGCAGGCGGAAGGGCTCATCGGAGCGACCGAGCGAGAGCCCGCCATTCCGGCGAAGGAGGATGCGCGGGTCGCCTACATAGAGGTTCTGAGACAGAACCAGGCGGCGCTCCATCGCCTTCAAAACGACTTCATGCGACAGTCAGGCCATCCTGATCCCGGCGTCCGGCGATTGGCCGCCGTCGTGGCGAAAGCCGCCGAGCTTCCCCGTTTCTCACCGAGGTGGACGAAGCTGGAAAACGAGGATTCGGACGCGTCCTTCGTCTCATCGGGTTCGCCCGATCTTGAGCTTAACCTCATGTCCGTGGCGCTCGTCCTCGCGAAGACCACTCCGGACGAAAGAGGGCTCCGAGCAGCCGCTCGCATCGCAAGCCATCTCCGCGACGGGGGCGATCCTATCGGAGCGCCTTTCGCCGATTGGGCGAACGTCGCCGAGCGCGTTCTCGACGGCGTGACCCGTCTGCGCCTCGAAGGTCCCGAGCGCAAACGGGTCTTCGAAGCATTGCGGCCCTATCCTGATCTCAAGGCCACGACCCATCGGCACGTCTCGGCGGTGTACGCGCTTCTCCAAGGGAAGCGGCACGGCTCCGCGAGCATGACGCGGGCCAAGCGGAGGTATCTGGGTTTTTGGCGCGGCTTCCTGCGCGATGCCCCGACCGACCCTGAGGCCTTCGCGAAAAGGATCGACGACCAAGAGGACGAAATCCGAAGCGCCGAGGCCGGTCTTGGCCTCGGCATGCTGACCTATGCCTCCTCACGAGCGTCCGATTGGTCGATCTGGGCGAACTCGACCGCCAAGACCTTGAAGCGGCTCGAGAAGGTCTCGCCCTAGCCCAGGTTCTTCTTCATGAACGCCAGCGTCTTCGCCATCGCGTCGGCGGCGTCGGCCTTCTTGTACTTGGGATTCGAGGGGTTGGCGAAAGCGTGGGCGGCGTCGTAGGAGAGGACGGTCAGCGGCTTCTTCTGGGCCTTCATCCGCGCCTTGAAACCGGTCACGACCCCTTTGTTGATCCATTCGTCCTGGGTGGCCCACACGAACAGCACCGGAGCCTTGATCGGGGTGACGTCCTGCGGCGGCATTCCGTAATAGGCGACCGACGCCTTCACCGCCGAGCCGCCCGCTGCGGCGGTGTTGAGCGACCATCCGCCACCGAAGCACCACCCGATGGTGCCGAGCTTCGCGTACTTCGCGCCCAAAGCTCCCTTCCGCAGGGCGGCGACGGCTCCGCTCACGATCGCGGCGTCGCGCTTAGGGTCGGCCTGCTTCATGTACTCAGCCGCCGTCTTCGGATCGGTGGCTACCTTACCGTCGTAGAGGTCGACGGCGAGAACGCCGTAACCCGTCTTCGCGTGGAGCGTCTCGGCCTCGCGCTTGACGTAGTCGTTCAGGCCCCAGTACTCGTGGCACATGACGATCCCAGCCTTCTTGCCGGGGACGTAGAACCCCTTCGCAGAGGTGCCGTCCTTGGCGGGGAAGCTCACGTCCTTGCCCGTCGTGGCCTGCCACCGAAGCGGCGCGGGGGCGGGGTGGGCGAGGGCGAACTTCGGGTCCTTGGCGAAGGCGGCCATCGGATCGCAGCAGGAGGCGGCCTTGGTCTGGGCGAGAAGAAGGGCGGGGAGAAGCACGAGAGGTACTACGAGGCGAGAGGGCGTTGGCGCTTAGGCCATTGGACGTCAAGCGTTTCCTATCGCTCAACGCCCTGAGGTAGCCTCCGTCCACCTTGGCCAGCGCATACACCCCCGGACTCACCGTCAGCGGCGACATCGTGGTCCGTCGTGTACGGCGGTTGCCGATCAAGGGCGATGTGCTGGTCGCGAAGGGGGACCGGGTCGGTCCGAGCACGGTGGTGGCCCGCGCCCAACTTCCCGGCATCCTCCAGACGATCCGCATCGCCGAGAAGCTTGGGATCGAGCCCGCCGACGTTCCGGGCGCGATCAACCTCAAGGCGGGCGATCCGATCGCCAAGGAACAGTTGATCGCGGAGACGAAGGGGCTGTTCGGGCGTCTCTTCAAGCAGCGTGTGACGAGCGCCCATACGGGCACGGTCGAGGAGGTCTCCTCCGTCACCGGCTCGATCCTCGTGCGCGAGCCTTCGACCCCGGTGGACATCGACGCCTACCTCGACGGTGTGATCGCCGAGGTCATGCCCGAGGAGGGCGCGATCGTCGAGACCCGGGGCGCGATGGTACAAGGCATCTTCGGGGTGGGCGGCGAGCGGCAGGGCACGGTGCGCGTCGCGGTGTCCGGCCCGGACGTGGCGCTCGGGCCGGAGCACATCCAGGACACGGACAGGGGGATGATCCTCGTCGGCGGCGCGGGGATCGCCTACGAGGCGATCACGCGCGCCGCCGAGGTCGGGGCGCTTGGCCTGATCGCGGGCGGCCTGCGCGACAGCGACCTCGTCAAGTATCTCGGCTACGACATCGGGGTGGCGATTACCGGTTCCGAGCCGATCCCGCTCACGATCCTCGTGACCGAAGGCTTTGGCCACCTCGCGATGGCGGAGCGCACCTTCGACCTGCTGAAGAGCCTTGAGGGCAAGGCGGCGAGCCTGAACGGAGCGACCCAGATCCGGGCGGGCGTCATCCGGCCGGAGATCGTCGTCCCCCTCCAGGAGACCGCCGCCCAGAGTCCGGACGCCTCGTCGTTCGAGCTGAAGGTGGGAAGCGCGATCCGTTGCATCCGCGAGCCTTACTTCGGGAAGCTCGGCGCCGTCACCGAGCTTCCCGCCACCCTCGTGACGCTGGAATCCGGCACGGAGGTTCGGGTCCTGCGCGCCCGCCTGAGCGACGGCGAAGAGGTCACGGTGCCGAGGGCGAACGTCGAGATCGTCGCGGGCCGGTAGGAGGGTCTCCTCACAAGGCTCGCGCAGATGCTAACTCGGTCTTAACAATATTCGTGTGTAATAGGCTATGCATCGTGCGGGAACGGCCACTGCGCCGGATACGCTAGAGATCCACCGTGGAACGCTGATGAAGCTGCTGATCGTGGACGACGAGCCCGCCATCTTGGAGACGGTGGAGACGAGAATGCGCCGAGAGGGCTTCTCGACCTTTACCGCCGACTCGGCGGAGGAGGCGCTTCGGATCTTCCGCAAGGTCCGGCCCGACCTCGTCATCCTCGACATCATGCTTCCGGGACGAAGCGGATTCGACCTTTGCCGTACCCTCCGTAAGGACAGCTCCGTTCCGATCCTCTTCCTCTCGGCCCGCGCCGACGAAGAGGATCGGGTGAAGGGCCTGGAGCTCGGCGCGGACGACTACCTCGCCAAGCCTTTCGGCCTGGGCGAGCTGAGCGCCCGCGTCAAGGCGATCCTTCGACGCGCCACCGGCGAGGCCGTGCAGGAGACCATCGAGCGCGGCAACCTGCGGATCGATCCTCGCAGCCACGAGGCGACCCTCGACGGCGAGGCCCTCCCCCTCTCGCCCAAGGAGTTCGCCCTTCTCGCGTTCTTCACCAAGAATCCTGGTCAGGTCTTTTCTCGAGAAACCCTCCTCGACCGCGTTTGGGGACGCGACGCCTTCGTGTCCGCGCGCACGGTGGACGTCCACGTCCGCTGGCTTCGGACGCGCATCGAGCCTGAGCCTGACAATCCCGTCCGTCTTCTGACGATCCGGGGCGTAGGCTACAAATTCGTGGGATAGGCGCCATCGCCGCCCTGGCTTGTGCTCGCTTCCTCTAGCCTTCGACAGGCGGGAGGCTCGCCAAACGCATCGCCCAGCGCCCCATGCCCTCGCGAATCGCGTCCGCGATCCAGCGCCGGGGCGGTTCTTTGGAGACCGGAGCCTCCGGATCGGGTTCGCGCGGGTCGATCACGAGACGGTGGACGTTCTCCATTCGGACCGGACCGAAGGTTCGGGAGTCGATCGAGACGTCGAGATCGTCTCCCAGGAGGTACACGGTTCCGGGCGGCACCAAGCAGGTACGCATCTTCTCCCGAGCGTGAGGGTTTTTGGGCGCGGTCAGGGTCGTCATGTCGATCCACCCCTCGTAGCTGAGCCACTGGCCACGTCGGTCGCCCGGCAACAGGGCGACGCGCTTGATCACCGGGCCGTCGGGACCGTCCGCGATGACCACGTCGCCCCGCCGGAGCGGCCGGTCGACCGGCGCGGTCCAAAGCAACTCGCCGCTCCGGTAGGTCGGCGTCATCGACTTTCCTGACACCACGACCGGGCGGTACGGCTGAACCGCCGTCCCCGTGATCGCCAACCCGGACACCGCCCCTAGAAACCACTTGTTAACGATCACGATCATAAGCTAAACGGGGGGAGGTTAAGAGCGTTGAGGCGAGGACCGAAAGGCCTAGGAGGGCCGGAGCATCGGTCGTACGGCCTTGGGCCGAAAGCCCTGCCGACGGTCGATGCTTCCCGCCTAGTAACCTCTTTCCATGATTGTCCTCATGAAGTTGGGCGCGACGGAAAGCCAGATCGAGGCGGTGGCGCAGGCCATCCGCTCCCGGGGCGTCGAGCCCTTGGTCCTGCCGGGCGAGGATCGCACCGCCGTGGGCGTCCCGGCCTCCCTCAGTGTGGATCAGCGCACCGACCTAGAGGCCGCGCTCGGCGCGATGCCGGAGGTCGCCAAGGTCACCCAGACGAGCCATCCCTACAAGCTCGCCTCGCGGGAGTTCCACCCCCAGGACACGATGGTCGAGGTTCGGGGCACGACGATCGGCCCTGGCCGTTTCGTGGTGATGGGCGGTCCCTGCTCCGTGGAGTCGTACGAGGGTTTCCGGCAAGCCGCGGACGCGGTGAAGGCGGCGGGCGCGACGATCCTCCGTGGCGGCGCCTTCAAGCCCCGCACCTCGCCCTACGCCTTCCAGGGGCTCCACCTGGAAGGCCTCCGCATCATGAAGGCGGTGGGAGAGGAGACGGGCCTCGCCACGATCACCGAGGTCATGAGCCCCGACATGGTGGCGGCGGTGGCCGAGCACGTCGATATGCTCCAGATCGGCGCCCGTTCGATGCAGAACTATCCTCTGCTTATCGAGGCGGGCCGTAGCGGCAAGCCGGTGTTCCTCAAACGAGGGCCTGCCGCCCCGGTGGACGAGTTCCTCCTGGCCGCCGAGTACGTGCTGAGCCAGGGCAACCCTCACGTCGTCCTATGCGAGCGCGGGGTCGTGCCGATCGACCGGGCTTACGTCCGAAACACCCTCGATCTGGCGGTGGTGCCCGTCCTAAAGGAGCACACCCACCTTCCGGTGATCGTGGACCCTTCCCACGGCACCGGCGTCGCCCGATATGTGGGACCGATGGCGAAGGCGGCGATGGTCGCGGGCGCGGACGGCGTGATGGTCGAGATGCATCCCGATCCCGCGCACGCTCTTAGCGACGGGTCCCAGGCGCTCCTGCCCGAGGACTTCGCCCGCCTGATGGCCGATCTCCGGGCCCTGGCGCCTTACGCGGGCGTTCGGATGTAGCCCGAACGCCTAGGGTGGGCCCTGGGGTCGCCTTTGGGCTCGCCGCGCTTACGCGGCGAGCTTGAGTTCGACCTTCTGGGACGGAGACTGGGCGTAGGCCGCGTCGAGGAACACGACGCGGGACGCCTCTTCCATGGTGGTCTTGCCCGCCGCGACCATCTCCAGGGCGCGGCGCTGCATCGGGCGGTAGCCGTGCCGCTCGCCCGCGGCGCGAACCTCGACCATCGGCGCGCGATCGGCGATCAGGGCCTGAAGCTCGGGAACGACGGGAAGGATCTCGTGGACCGCCGCGCGACCCTTATAGCCCGCGCCGTCGCACACGCCGCAGCCGGCGGAGCGCAGGATCCGCGTGGGAACGCCCACGCCGTAGGCGCGGAAGATCGTCTCCTCCTCGGGCCGCAGGGTCTCCTGGCGGGCGCAGGCCGGGCAGACCTGCCGCACGAGACGCTGGGACATCGCGCCGATCAGGGAGGTCGAGAGCATGAACGGGTCGATGCCCATGTCCAGCAGGCGCGGGACCGCGCTCGGCGCGTCGTTGCAGTGGAGCGTGGAGAGCACCATGTGGCCGGTGAGGGCGGCCCGGATGGCCGTCTCGGCGGTCTCGCCGTCACGGACCTCGCCGACGAGGACCACGTCCGGGTCCTGGCGAAGGATGGCGCGGAGCTGCTTGGCGAAGGTGAGACCCACCTTCTCGTTCACCTGCGACTGGTTGACGCCGTCCATCTCGTACTCGACGGGGTCTTCGCAGGTCATCACGTTGTTGTGCTCGCTCGCCAGCTCGCCCAGCGCGGCGTACAGGGTCGTCGTCTTGCCCGAGCCCGTGGGGCCGGTCACGAGGAACATGCCGTACGGCTTGGAGACGAGACCCTTGAAGAGGGTGAGGTCCGTCGCGTCGAAGCCGAGATCGCCCATGCGGCGCACGCCCGCCGACTGGTCCAGGATTCGGAGCACGATCCGCTGGCCATGGTGGTTCGGGAGGACGGAGACGCGCAGGTCGACGTCGCGCCCGTCGATGGTGACCGAGATGCGTCCGTCCTGCGGAATGCGGTACTCGACGATGTCCAGCTCCGCCATGATCTTCAGGCGGGTGACGAGCATCCGCAGGATCTTGCTCGGAACGCGGCGCACAAGGCGCATTTCACCGTCGATGCGGTAGCGGACGTCGATCCGGTCGGCGCGCGGCTCGATGTGAACGTCGCTCGCTCCCGCGCGGATCGCCTCGGTCAGGATCTGATTGACGAGGCCGACGACGGGCCGGGTGTCGTTCTCGGAGATCGCGTTCGTCTCCCGCGCGTTCCGGTCGTCCCCGATGTCCTTGAGGGCGGCGTCCACGAGGTCGTCCAGCTCCTCGTTGCGGCGGCGCGTGCCGTGGTGGGCGTCGATGGCCGCGTCGAGACGGGCGGCGTCGACGAGGACCGCCTCGACGCGCATGCCGGTCGCGTTGCGAACGGCGTCGATGGCGTCCATGTCGTGCGGGTTGACCATCGCGAGGATGATCAGGTCGCCCTGCACCGCCACCGGCAGGACCTGATGGCCCCGGCAGAGCACCTTCGGAACCCGCGCGAGGGCCGCCGCGTCCGCCGGGTTGAGATCCAGTCGCCAGGGGCGAACCCCGAGCTGGGCCGCGAGGGCGTTCAGCAGCAGTTCCTCCGTCACCGCGCCCTGTTCCACGAGGATCGTGCCCAGCGGGGCGGGCGAGGTCTTCTGGGTCTCGAGCGCACGGCTGAGTTGGGCGGGGGTCACGATGCGGAGCGAGACGAGGGTCTCACCCAGCCGCTTGCGATGGTTGCTCATGGGAGTTACCGGTAACGTTCCGTGGATCGGGAGGGGCCGCACCCCGGTAAGTTCGTCAGGTCTTTCTCAGAGAGAGAAAGACCAAGTGTCGAAATTGCCCTGTACCCCGCAAGACCCCCTTTAGGATGAAAGCGCTGTAAGATACCGGTGTGAGTGACGTCAGCGCTAAGAGGGGATTCTCACTTGTCGAGCTGCTCGTCGTCATGGGCATTCTCATGATCCTCGGTGGCCTTCTCTTTCCCGTGTTCGCTTCCGCGAAACGGTCGAGCAAGGGCCGCGTCTGCGCCGCGAACCTCGCGCAGTGCTCCCACGGGATCAACCTGTACGCCGCCGACGCGGACGGGCTCTATCCGGCGGCGAAGGACTGCCTGGACGTGGCCCTGCCGCAGTGGCAGCCCCATGCGTCCAGGGCTTTCCGATGCTCGTCGACGCGGTCTATCCCTACACGCGGTCGAAGGCGATCTTCGGGTGTCCCGAGGATCGCGGAGTCCAGGTCTCCGAGGCCCGGTTCCCCGACCGGGTCGAGCTGTCGCCGTCCGCCTTCGAGAGGTGCGGGATAAGCTACGCCGCCCTTCGCCCTTGGGTGGCCGTCGTGGACGGCCATACCACCTTCGAGGATCTCCGTCGGACGGCGGAGGGCACGGCGTACGGATGCGCGGCTACCTTCTCGAATCGCCGTCGTCCCTGGCGAGGGAGGACGTGGGGATCGTCGAGCTGAGCGCCGACCACTTCGTCGCCCTTCTGGGCCGGGACGGGAACGCGTTCCGGGTGGTGGACTCGTCCGACGGCGAGGTCCATGCGCCGGCGGCTTGGTCGTCCGCGCGCCTGGAGGCCGAGTGGACGGGCCACGTGTTGCTTGTGGAGCGAACGCCCCGCGCCGAAAAGCGGTAGGAAGAGGCGTGGACGCCGCGCTCGCCCGAGAACTCTCCCAAGACGGGCCGATCGTGTTCTACGACGGCGAGTGCGGGCTCTGCGACCGATCGGTTCAGGCCCTCATCCGCTGGGACCGCGCCCATCGCCTTCGCTACGCCACGCTCCAGGGCGAGACGGCGCGGCGGCTTTTGGGCGAACCCGAAGGCGAGGTGGGAAGCTGGTCGATCCGCTTCCTGGACGAAGGACGCCTCTACGACCGCTCCGACGCCGCCCTGCGGGCCGCGATCCGCGCGGGCGGGTGGGGCAAGCTCGGAAGGCTCGGGTTCGTGGCGCCCCGTTTCGTGCGCGACGCGGCGTACCGCTGGATCGCCAAGAACCGTCGCCGCTGGTTCGGCGGCGCGGAGGCGTGCATGCTGCCGACCTTGGCCCTTCGACAGCGGTTTCTGCCTTAAGGGAGCGGCGAGCAGGGCCCAGGGAGCGGGGAGAGCTTCCCCAGGCCCTTTGCCCTGTATCCTATTCCCTATATGTGCGGTATCGCCGGATACGTCGGCCCTCGGAACGCGGTCGACGTCGTGATGGACCAGCTTCGGCGCTTGGAGTACCGAGGCTACGACAGCGCGGGGGTCGCCTTCCGCAACGACGGGAGCATCGAGGTGCGCAAGAAGGCGGGCAAGATCGCCAATCTGGCCCGGACCCTGCTCGACCATCCGACCAGCGACTGTGCCATCGCCCACTCGCGCTGGGCCACGCACGGCGGTCCCACCGACACGAACGCCCACCCGCACCAGGACGAGACGGGCACGATCGCCCTCGTCCACAACGGCATCATCGAGAACTACCAAGCCCTGAAGGACGACCTTCTCAAGGACGGCTTCACCTTCAAGAGCCAGACCGACACCGAGGTCGCGGCCCAGGTGATCGGGCGCGAGTACGCCGCCGGGGGCACGCTGGAGGAGGCGGTCCGACGCGCCACCCGCCAGTTCCGGGGCGCCTATGGGTTCGTGGTCGTCAGCAAGCGGGAGCCCGGCAAGGTCGTGGCCGTCCGCAACGCCAGCCCCCTGATCGTCGGACTCGGTGAAGGTGAGAACATGCTCGCCAGCGACATCCCCGCCCTTCTTCCCTACACCCGCGAGGTGGTGATCCTTCCCGAGGGCACGATGGCGGTTCTCGAGCGGGAAGGCGTCACGTTCTACGACGCCGACGGGCGCGAGAAGCCCCTCAAGCCCGAGCATATCGCCTGGGACGTGGCCAGCGCCGAGCGGGAGGGCTATCCGCACTTCATGATCAAGGAGATCCACGAGCAGCCTGAGGTCGTGCGGGCGTGCCTCCTAGGGCGCATCGCGCCGGAGGGAGGCGTCCGACTCGGCGGCACCTTCTCGGACGCGGTCTGGAACGACATCGACCGGGTCAACATCATCGCCTGCGGGACCGCCTACCACGCGGGGCTGATGGGCAAGGCCCTCTTCGAGACGGTCTTGCGTCTGCCGACCGACGTCTACTACTCCAGCGAATTCCGATACGGCGATCCCGTGCTTTCCGAGCGCTCGCTGGCGATCTTCGTCTCCCAGTCGGGGGAGACCGCCGACACCCTCGCCGCCCTGCGCCTGTGCAAGGCCCGCCGCATCCGCACCTTGGGGATCGTCAACGTGGTCGGCTCCAGCATCGCCCGCGAGTGCGACCGGAACCTTCCGACGCAGGCGGGGCCGGAGATCAGCGTCGCCTCGACCAAGGCGTACACGGCGCAGGTGACGGTGCTGACGCTTCTCGCCCTCCACATCGCCCAGGTTCGCGAGACCCCGGGCATCCGGGTGGACGAGTGGACCGACGTGCTGCGCCGCTTCCCCGAGGCGGTGCGCGAGGCGCTGGAGACGGAGGAGCAGGTCAAGGCCCTCGCCGAGGAGCTGAAGGAGGCTAAGCTCGCCTGCTTCCTCGGGCGCGGCGCCGACGCGTCGGTGGCCTACGAGGCGGCGCTCAAGCTCAAGGAGATCGCCTACATCCCCACCCAGGAGGGTCCGGCGGGCGAACTCAAGCACGGCCCGCTCGCGCTCGTCGAGCCCGGCGTCGTCGCCGTGTTCGGCGCGACCCAGAGCGCGGTGTTCGAGAAGACGGTAAGCAACATGCAGGAGGTCCGGGCCCGGGGCGGCAAGGTGCTCGCCGTCACGAGCGACGCGACGGGCGCGGTCGCCCACGCCGCCGACGCGGTGGTGCAGATCCCGACGACGGGCTACGAGTTCCTCGACGCCCTCCTCTCGATCGTTCCGCTCCAGCTCTTGAGCTACCACGCGGCGGTGGCGCGGGGCTGCGAGGTGGACCAGCCGCGCAACCTCGCGAAGTCCGTCACGGTTGAGTAAGCTCTGCGCTAGTCGCGGAAGGCTTCGTAGCCGCGCCGGAAGGGAAACCGCAGAGGGCACGGAGGAACCCTAGAGCGAAGAGGAGCTCCTCATCGCTCTAGGGTTTCTCCGGGGTTGAGACGGGGTCTCTCGAACACGGAACCGAACATGAAAGGCGTTATCCTCGCGGCGGGCAAAGGCAGCCGACTCTATCCCGTCACCCACGTCATCCCCAAGCCGCTTCTGCCCCTGGCGAACCGGCCCACCCTGGAGTACGCCTTCGACGCGCTCAAGGCGATCGGTATCACCGAGATCTGCCTCGTCGTCGGCGAGAACGAGCCGAAGATGCGCGAGGCGCTCGGCGACGGTTCGCAGTTCGGGATCAGCCTGAGCTACGTCGTCCAGACCGAGCCCAAGGGCCTCGCCCACGCCGTGGGTTTTGCGAAGGAGTTCGTCGGCGGCGACTCGTTCGTGCTCTATCTCGGCGATGCGATCTACGGCGGGACCTTCGAGGCGTTCCGGAAGCGGTTCGAGGAGAGCGGCTGCGCCAACCTGAACGTCGTCCAGCACGTCGCCGATCCTTCCCGCTTCGGCGTCGCCAACACGGACGGCGAGCGGATCGTCAAGCTCGTGGAGAAGCCTAAGCAGCCCGAGTCCGACCTCGCGATGGCGGGCACCTACTTCTTCGGCCCCAAGCTATGGGAGGTCCTTCCTACCCTTCCCCCGAGCGCGAGGGGCGAGTACGAGATCACCGACGCCATCCAGGTCCTGATCGATCAGGGCGAACTCGTCCTCGCGGGCGTTTTCGACGGCGCCTGGTTCGACAGCGGCACCCTCGACTCGTTCCTCGACGTCAGCGAGTTCCTTACCAAAGGTGAATCGAAGGTCGAGGGCGAGGTGACGGGCACGGTCGGCCCCAGGACGGTCGTCGGCGCGGGCGCGACGGTCGAGTGCGCCTCCATCGAGGACTCGGTCGTGCTTCCTGGCGCGAAGGTCAAGGTCAGCGGCGCGATCCGCCACGCCGTTCTCGGCGGTCCGGTCGAGCGCGAAGGCGATCTCGTGGGCGAGATCCTCCACGGCGACTGGAAGGGCTAGGGAGCGAGGGTCAGAAGGCGGTCGCTAGGCCAGCCTTCAGGCCGTCCATCACTGCGTCGCGCACCGACGGCCCGAGCGGGTCGTCGTACAGGATCTCGGTTCCCGGCTTGCCTAGAAACAGGTCCTGCATGACATGTGCCGGGCCCGCGACGAGCGGGCTGGGGCCGAGCGTTCCTGACCCCACGCGCAAGACGCTCGGCCTTTCGACCAGCAACGCGGCAGGAACCCGCATCCGCACGACGTGCTGGCGCGTGTACGCGCCCATGCAGCGGTACGCGTCGCCACGCGTCACGTCGCCCGCCGCGAGACCGTCTCCGATCTGGGAGGCCGCGAAGAGCCCCACGTCGGCCCGGTGAGCTCGGCGCACCGCCTCGGGCAGAAATCGCCCCGCACGGCCTTCCGGAACGATCGACTTGAACGACATCGGCTCCCTCAAGACGGTCAAAACTTCCGCCATCTCCCTTTCGAGCCGCCGCTCGAGGGGCGCATAGGCGCGCTCGACCCTTTCGTCCGTGTCAAGCTCGGCATCGATCAGCAGGTAATCGAAGCTCGGCTTGCCGCCTTCGAACCGCACCTCGATCCGCCCGAGGGCCTTACCCCAGCAACCCGTCTGGACGATGGGCACGCCCGCCTCTAGGGTCGCCTTTTCTAGCCGCGTGTGGCTATGGCCGCCAACGATCAGGTCGATTCCCGGCGCCTCATGGGCCAACTTTCGGTCTTCGGCATAGCCCAGGTGGCTCAGGCAGATCAGCAGATCGACCTTAGGTCTCAGAAGGGCGACCTGCTCCCGCGCCGCCGTAAACGGGTCGGTGAAGCGGACGGTTTCGATCGTGCGCGGCCATTGGATCTTCGGCGTCTCCAGGGTCGTCAGGCCGAAAATCCCGATCCGTCGCCCTCGGTCGAGGACCAGCGAGGGCCGGAGCGGTCCCCAGGGTAAGCCGTCCGCGTCACGGACGTTCGCGCTGAGGAAGGGAAACCGGGCGAGCCGGGCGGCACGGCGCAGGTTCTCCGGCCCGAAGTCGAACTCGTGGTTTCCCATCGTCGCGCAGTCGTAGCCTACGGATCGGAAGGCCGCTAGAACGGGTTCCGGTCCATGGCGCTGCTCCATGGGCGTCCCGTGGATGATATCGCCCGCATCGAGGGTCAGGCTGGTGGGATAGATCCCACGCAGGCGGCGGATCTCCGGCGCCAGGTGGGCCAATCCCTGATCGCCCGCCTCGACACGGCCGTGAACGTCGTTCGTGTGCAGGACCGCGAGATCGGGCGGCGCGAGACGCCCGAGGGTCCGCCAAGGGCGAACGACCCCGGCGGCGGTCGAGAGGAGGAGCGTACGCCGGGAAAGCATCAGCTTGGGTTGGTGTAGACCTGTTTGGCGTCGTATTCGGCCTGGATCGTAGCCTGGGTCTTCGCGACGCCCGCGCTCGTTTCGAACGCAGGGTCCTTGTAGGACTTAGCGTGACCGTCCAGGAAAAGCCAGTTGCGTCCCTCCGTGTGGCGACGACCGTTGCGCCAGCGGTTCGAGTTGCCGTTCGACACCTGATCGTTGAGGTATCCGGGCGTCGTATACCATCCGCCGTTCCCAGTCTGGGCATTGATCGCGTACTCCGTCATGATCCACGTGCTCGCGGGCAGTTCGATCTCACCCAGATTGCGCCCCCGGCGCAGCGGGTCGGCCACAACGACGCTTCCCGAGCGCGCCGTGTAACCGTAGCACGCGGAAAGGATGTAGTTCGTGGCGTACGAGTTGGGAAAGATCTTTGCGACCGCCTGATGGAAGGCCGGGGTGTTGCTGTATGCCGGAAGGCTCTCCGCTCCAGGAACGCGGGCATCGACGAACATGTCTCGAACGCCCGTGCGATCGATCGACGCGTTCTGCTTGGTCGAGTCCGACGGGCATCCGAAGACCTGGTAGTTCTTGATGTACGGCTGAACCGCCAGATGGAACGGCAAAATCCCCCTGTAGAGTTGGCCGAGGCCCGTGTTCGACGCGTTGCGGAAGACGCCCGCCAAGCCTGTCTCCGCAAGGTTGTCGTCGTAATCCCCGTTGTAGAGCAGCATCCCAACCGAGATCTGCTTGGTGTCGCTCAGACACTGGGTCTTCTTCGCGGCCTCCTTGGCCTGGGCGAAGACGGGGAAGAGGATGGCGGCGAGGATCGCGATGATGGCGATGACGACGAGGAGTTCGATCAGGGTGAAACCGCGGCGCTCCCTGGCCACGTTGCAAGACGTTCTCATAGAGGCCAGTACACCACCCTGGCATTAAAGCCAAGCTAAGAACGCGAAAAAATAGCCGACGGTCTACAGGAGACCAGCCGGCTGAGAGATCCGTTTTCGCTTCGCTTTCGCTTGGCGCTCCGTTCGTCGTCACATGCGTCGAATCGTGCGTCTTACTCCATTCAACATCGGCTCCCGCCCAAGAGTTCCTCAGGGTAGACGAAAAAGTAAAGATTACGAAAGTAACCGACCGCCGTGTCCGGGCCGGTCGGCAGGAAGAACCACCCCGTCCACCATCGGCGCACCGTCGGCAGGGTCGGGCGCGAGGTTGAGATGGCTGTCCAGGTCGATGTGGTCGAACAGCGCACCGAGCGAGGCGCCCGCCGCGATGGCGACGCTCGATTCGCTCATGCAGCCGATCATCGTCTTCAGGCCGTGGGCGCGGGCGGTGGCGACGAGCCGCAGGGCCTCCGTGACGCCGCCCGTCTTCATCAGCTTGAGATTCACGCCGTCGCAGCGGTCGGCCAGGGCGGGCACCGAGGACGCGGTCTTCACGGACTCGTCGAGAAAGATCGGCAGGCGTCGGTTCCGGAAGACGGCCGGAAGTTCCGACTCCTGCCCCTGGGCCAGAGGTTGCTCCACGTAGTCGACGCCCCGCTCCGCGAGCCACGGGATCATCGCGTTCGCCTCGTCCGGGGTCCAGCCGCCGTTCGCGTCGACCCGCAGGATCGCGCCGAACGGGGCCGCCGCCTCGGCGGCGGCCATGAAGTGCTCCTTGTCGTGGTCTCGCCCTTCCGGCGACCCGAGCTTGATCTTCAGGCACCGCGCTCCGTCCTCCAGGATGAGCGGGACCCGCTCCCGCGTGACCTCCGGGGGATTGATCCCGACGGTGACGCTTGTCGGGACCGCCCGTCTTGGCAGTCCCAGGAGGCGGTAGAGCGGCATCCCCGCCTGCTTCGCGAGCAGGTCCCAAAGGGCCACGTCGAGCGCCGCCCGGGCGGGAGGGTCGATCTCCGCCTCTCGCATCGCGGCGTCCAGGTCGTAGGGATTCAGGCTTTGGAGGCGTTCCGGCGTGAGGAACGCCTCCAACTGCCGCTGACCCCGCGAGCCCGTCCACTCCGAGGCGGTCGCGGGCGAAAGCTCGCCGACACCCTCGTGCGTCCCGTCCGAGAGGAGCACGAACAGGTTCTCCGAAGTCGTCTGGGTTCCCCGGCTGATCGTCAGAGGAAACCGCTTGTGAAGCTCCAGGATGCGGTAGGCGGCGGTCAAAGCGAAGTGGAGGTTACCCCTCAGTCCGTTCTCACCACGAGGTTGCCGATGCCCCAGCGCTCGTCCTCCAGGAGAGTCCGCGCATCGCCTTGGGGAACGGTCAGGCCCGTCAGCACGATCTCCAGCTTGGCCCCGACGTGCGCGAACGTGGCCCGGATGCGGTACACCGCGTCGCGCCGCAACGCGTCTCCGTTCCACGTCTCCGTAAAGCCTAGCGTCCGCGACTCCGCCGCCCCGGAGTAAGCCTTGTGGCGTCCGGCGGGGTAAAAGACGGGAAACGACTGGAGTTCAAGTTCAGCGGCGTCGCCTTCGTCGTTGTTGAAGAACGTCGAGTGCAGCATCGTCCCGACGCCAGAGATCGTGACGTCGAGAAGGTCCGGCCCCGCCCCGAGTCGCCCATCGCCGTCCCAGGAGCCGATCACGAACAGCTCGATGTCGACGGTGACGTTCTGGTGCTTGGGCAGATCGGAAAGCTTCAGGCGCACCGCCTGTTGGCCCAGCGGACCCAGCACGTTCCTTCCCGAAGGGGTCAGGCTCCATTCGAGCGGGCCGGTCAGGCGACCGGCCGCTTCGGTCGACCAGTCGGTGAGATCGCCCGGAAGGAGCGCGTACGCCGCCCGCTCGCACACCACGTCGGTCTCGGGAATCGGCTTGAGGTTTTTGAACGACAAGGTCGATCGATCCAGGTGGACCAGGATCGTCGGATGGACGAAGCGCAGGACGGCGAGTCCCTCGTCGGTGATCTCGGTGCGGTTAAGGCTCACCTCCTCTAGGCTGGGGAGGTGTGCGAACTCCCGAAGCCCCTTGTCGGTGATCGGATTGCCGTCGAGATTGAGGGCACGAAGGTGGCGAAGCTGAACGAGTTGTCTAAGACGCGCGTCGTCGATCGCTCCGCCGGTGAGGGAGAGGCTGGTCAGTCCCTTCGCCGTGAGGACGGAGGCGTACTGCGAATCGGTGAGGCTTCGGGCGTTGTAGAGCTCCAGGTTCTTCAACCGCTTGGTCTGCCTTACCAAGAGCAGGTCTTCCGGCTGCGTGATCCGGAGCCATTCTAAGGTATCGAGTCCCGAAGCCGACGTCTCGACCAACGGAGGATCGACCGGTTCCCCCCAGGCGCGCAGGAGAGCGTACGCCTCCGACCGGAGGAGGTAGCGGCGCGTCTCGACGCCGCGATTATCGGTGCCAGTACGGATGACGACGTACTCGGGATCTTTGAGGAGAATGCGAAGAAGCGCAGCGTTGCCCGGCGATCTGAAAGGGCGGATCAGTCCGAGACCCTCTTGGCGTCGCGCGAAGACCTTCGACCGGAGGGCCGCCTGCGCCCGCCGCTCGAAGGTCTCGTCCACCGGAACCCGCAGGCCGCCCAAGAGATGATGAGAGTAGCGGGAGGACACGGTGAGTTCCGCCCGCCAAACCGCCCCCTTCTTGTCCTTCGGAGAGACGACGGTCGTGTCGATCCGATCGACTCCCGGCTTCTTCCGGATCAGCTCCCGAACGTACCGAAGCGTCGCGTCTCGGCTACGCAGGAAGCCGAAGTCCGCTTTGGGAACAAGGAGCTTCGGATCGTTGAGGTCAACCATCCCCATCCACCACGCGTCCTCTGGACGCATCGGAACGAAGACCAGGATCTGCGGGGCTTTCGCCCTCCACTTCTCCGAATTGAACGAAGCGCCGTACGGGAACATCCGCACCGAGTCGGAGGTCGTCCCCTTCAGCGTCGAAACGACCTTGAAGGTCACTCCCCGCCGCCACTCCGAAGAGTCGTTCGGATCGGGAACCGCCGAAGGGGTTCCGATCAGGATCGTCTTGGCGTTCAGGACCTTCGCGTCGATGCTGTCGATCGTCTCCGTCGGGATGACCTGCGCGGACGCCCTCCCGGTGACGAAGGCGGCGGCGAGCAGGACGACCAGGAAACGGAAAAGGCGGGAAGTCATGGGTGGGCTTTCTTCGCGGCGGCGCGGGCGATGAGGTCCAGGCATTCCGGGCAGGGGTCGGCGTTGCGCAGGCGCTCCTTCGAGAAGCGAAGCGGGTTGGCCCCGGCGGCGAGCAACAGGCGGACGATTTCCGGGTTCCGGTGGATCGTCGCCCGTTCCAGCGGCGTGTTGCCGTACGTGTCCGGATGGTCGGGATCGGAGCCCTTCTCCAAGAGGAGGCGGACGACCGACGTCGAGGGCTTGATCGCGTCGATCGCCGTCTGGAGGGGCATGCGCCCCGCCCAATCCAGCGCTACGAGCGAGGCTTCGCGATCCAGCAGGAGCCGGACGACCGCGAGGGAATCCCCGTACGCCTCGGCGGCTTGGTGGAGCGGCATTCCGCCGCTCGTCGACTTGCGGTTCGCCTCCTCCGGATGGGCGTCGAGCCGCCGCCGAAGTCCTTCGATGTCGCGCCGATCCACGAACACGCCCACGATGGAGGTGGCCGTGTCCGGAAGGACCCGAAGGTCGGGCCGCGCGGCGCGAAGGGCTTTGAGGCCCGCGTTCGTCGTCTCCGTCTGTTCCAGGCCGACCACTTTCAGGCTCGGCGGAAAGTCCGCGAGCGTATTCGCTCCCGCGTCGGTGATCGGGTTGCCGTCGAGCCTCAACAGGCGCAGTTGGGTCAGCCGACGCAACGGCGGTAGATCGGCGTCGCCGACGCTCAGCGAGGGGAGCATCAGTTCCGTAAGGTTGGAGAGCGTCGCAAGGCGTGTGGTCAGGTCTTTGGCGAACGGACCGCGCGAGTACGAGAGGCTGAGATGCGTCAGGCCTCTGGCCGATACGATCGCGTCCAGATCGGCATCCGTGAGCGGGCGGTTCCAGTAAAGCGTCGTGAGCGTCGAAAGGCGGGAGATCTCCTCTTCCACGGCAGGCTTCACGATCCCTTCTCCCCATGCCTTCAAGGTTTCGTACGCCGCCACCCGCACCGAAAAAACACGCCGCTCGACGCCGTTGTTCGTCTCAGCCTGCTCTTTGACGTCGAAGCCTGGGTCTCGGAGCAAGGATTTCAGGCGGTCCGCGTTCTCCGGCGACCGAAAGAGCCGCAGGGTTTTGGCGCCTTCCTCACGCATCGCCTTCGACGCCGATCCGAGCCGGTCGCGCGCCCGGCGCTCCAGCCGTTCGTCTACCGGAACGCGCAGGAATCCGACGCTCCTTCCCGGCCAGTTCCTTCGCCACGTCTCGCCTTCCGATCCCTCGGGCGGGCTCAAGGCGAACGTCTCGATGGCATCGACCTTGGGTTTTCTAGCGACCAGCCCACGGACGTATGCGACGACCGCCTCCGGCTTGCGAAGCACGGTGAAGTCCGCCGTCGGTACGGCGAGACCGGGCTCGTCGAGGGCGGTGACGTGCCGGAAGCCGAGGTCGTCCGGTCGGGAGGAAAAGTCCACGAGGAGGCGCGCGGCCCGGCCCTTCCAGCCCTGGAGGACGTCATCCCCGAAACCTGGGGTGAAACGGAATCGCTTCGGCGCCTTGCCCTTGAGCGTCCCGTCCACCGCGAGCGTCACGTCCCGCTGCTTGTAACGGCCGTACAGCACGGGCTCCGAAACTTCCACGACCCGACCGACCACGACCGCCTTCGCGTTCAGAACCCGCGCGTCGATGCTGTCGAGCGTCTCGGGCGGAACGTACTGGGCGTGGGATCCTGCCGCGACTAAAAAGGTGAGGAGGACGACGAGGACACGAAGGACGCGGGCGATCATACTAAGGCTCCGACCGACGTGAGTTGGGACGCGACGACCATAAAAGGCGTTACATCACATCCCCCTCGTGACGTCTAGCCTGTATGTGGGCTCCCCCCATCCCCTCCCCGCCGGGTCGGGCTGCCTGGGACGATCCCGTTTGGCGGATGCGGCTGCTTCGAGCCGCGCTCGGCTTGTCGGTCCTTTCGGAAATGGCGCTCTGCCCCCGACTCTGGGGTTCCGGGCGCGGCTTTCCCGTGATTCCGGTCTTTCCTTTCCTGCCCCCCCTGCCGTCAGGGCTCACCTTGACGCTTACGGGTCTCTTCGTCGTGAGCGTCCTCGCCGCCGCCTTCCTTCCGCGTACCGGCTGGGCGCTCTTCGTCGTGCCGATCCTCGGCGCGGCGCTCGTCCTTTTCGACGTGAATCGGCTTCAGCCCTGGTTCTATCAGGCCCTGCTGATGTTCGTCGCGCTGGCCTCTCCCCGCGAGCGGGAACGACTGTGCGCCTTCGTCCTTGCCGCGACGTACTTTTGGAGCGGCCTGCAGAAGGCCAACCTCTCGTTCGGCGAGCGGGTCTTTCCCTGGCTTCTTCAGCCCTTGGGTCTGGAGGCCCTTCGCCCGCTCTGGCACCTGGCTCCGATCGTGGAGGCGTCGGTCGGCCTCATGCTCCTCCTTCCCCGCTTCCGCACGTGGGGTCTTACGGGCGCGGGACTGATGCACGCGTTTCTCCTCCTCGCGCTCGGGCCGTTGGGGCAGAACGCGAACTCCGTCGTCTGGCCCTGGAACGTCTGGATGCCCCTCCTGACGTTCGTGGCCTTTTTCCGTAATCCGGAGACGATCCTACCGGTCCGGTGGAGCCATCCAGTCGTGATCCTGGCGGGAGGGCTCCCGGCGCTGAATCTCTTCGGACTTGGGGACGACTACCTCGCGGACTCGCTCTACGCGGGCCGCACCCGTCAGGCGTTCATCCTCCTGACCGAGGGAGGAGCGCGGCGCTTGCCCGCCGAGGCGCTTCCCTACGTCCAGCGGCGGCCCGACCGAATGGGGATCGACATCGCGCGTTGGGCGCTCGCCGATCTGAACGTGCCGCCCTACCCCGAGGTTCGGGTCTACCGGGAGGTCGCGAGGCGGCTTGTCCGAGAGGGCGTTCCCGAAGGGGAGATGACGCTGATCGTGACCGACCGACCGGGCATCGCCCGGTCGCGGTCGGAGTTTCGGCCGGTGCCGATCGGGCCGGTACCGCTTAAGCCCTAGGCCTTCTTCAGGTACGTGTCCAGCCAAGCGGCGAAGCGCGCCCACTGGTCCATGAGCGTTTCTTTCGCGATCTGGCCGTGGTCCTCGTAGGGGTACTCAATCAGTTGAGCGGGCTTGCCGAGGGATTCCAGGGCGGTGAACATCCGCTCGGAGTT
>Ga0160428_1000360_pt1 | contig 53290 bp, 52 predicted proteins | sample SolpanmetagenomM_FD_108198 | JGI IMG/M metagenome (GOLD analysis project Ga0160428, IMG submission 108198) | Solar panel surface microbial communities from Lawrence Berkeley National Laboratory, California, USA - M | ecosystem: Engineered > Built environment > Solar panel > Unclassified ... | reverse complement strand
TTCTGAAGATGGCTCGTCCTCCTTTGAACAGGACCAAGACATACAGCAAGAAAGCTATTCACTTTGGTGGTGGTAACATTGGCCGAGGTTTCGTTGGTACGTTTGGTCATCATGTGTTGCACCACTCAATGTAACCTCCAGGCTAACATCCTCTTTTCTTTCTGCAGCTGAATTCCTCCACAACTCCGGCTACGAGGTCATCTTCGTCGATGTCGTCGACGAGATCATCCAGCAGTTCAACCGCCGTAACTCCTACACTGTTGTTGAAATGGGTAACGACGGCGACCAAGTCGTCGAAATCGACCATTTCCGCGCAATCAACTCCAAGACTCACGAGGACGATGTCATTGAGGAAATTGCCAAGGCAAACCTTGTCACTTGTGCTGTTGGTCCCAATGTCCTCCGATTCATTGCTCCTGTCATTGCAAAGGGTATCGACAAGCGCAGTGAAGACCAGAAGGAACTCCATGTCATTGCTTGTGAGAACATGATCGGGGCTACCGACACCCTAAAAGGCTATATCATCCCCAAGTTGACGGAGACAAGCGAGGCAGAACTTCACAACAAGGCTCGCTTTGCAAACAGTGCTGTTGATCGTATTGTTCCTCAACAAGACCCCGGTGCGGGTCTCGATGTCAAGCTCGAGAAGTTCTACGAGTGGTGTGTTGATGAGACACCCTTCAAAGATGCAAAGGGTGGTCGTCCACCAATTCAAGGTGTCCACTTCGTTGACAACCTCGAGCCATATATCGAGCGCAAGCTCTTCACCGTCAACACTGGTCACGCAACAGCTGCATACTACGGTCACAACCGTGGCAAGCGTACAATCCACGATGCCATGACCGACCCTGACATCAGGAAGATTGTCCACGATGTGTTGTACGAAACTGCTCAACTTATCATCGACAAACACACGATTAGCAAAGAGGAGCAATACGAGTACGTCGACAAGATCATTGTACGTATCAGCAACCCCAACCTCGAGGATGTTGTTGAGCGTGTTGGTCGTGCACCTATGAGGAAGTTGGGACGTAAGGAGAGGTTTATTGGACCTGCCAGTCAATTGGCTGAGAATGGCGAGAAGCACAGTGCGTTGTTGGGTGCTATCGAAGTTACGCTGAGATTCCAGAATGTTGAAGGTGATGAGGAGTCTCGTGAGTTGGCGAAGATCCTTAAGGAACATGATGCTGCTGAGGCGACGGAGAAGATTACCGGACTTGAGAAGGATCATCCGTTGTTCAAGGAGGTGGAGGAGATCGTGAAGAAGGTGCAGAGTGATAAGAGCTCTTCATCATAGGATGAGCATATCCGATGAGGATGAGATTAATGGTCGTATGAATGGAGAAATCATGGTATATCAGAGGATGAACGAAGCAATACTGTCTTATATCGGTTAGTGAAGTACTAAGTAAAGTAACGTCTATTGAACATCAACTGCTAAGTCTTCTGCCTCGCAGTCACTTCGAACTGCCGTGGGTGAGGTGAAAGTGCATTGATGGGTCCCGCCGTCTCTCTTCCAGAAAGGGGTTGGCTGAGTGTGCAGTACGATACACTTGGCGTAAACAACCTAAGCTAAGTCCTTTTCCTACTGAAGTGGTCCACGGGCCCTTGTCCCATCATTCCATGAACCCCTAGTGACTTGAACTCCTCCATTCGTGGGAAAGGATAATACCGTGTACAATATCAGTTGGTGGTGTGTTGTTTTGTTGGCATCCCATCTTATCCCGACTCACCTCGACTCATCTCCAATATCCATCGCACATCGACAAAATATAATTTCATCTTGATCCTCAGCATCTTCAGCAATCTATCATCTACCTATCGTACACGTACTCTTCCCCCACTACAGATACCACAATGGCAGAACCACACAGCCACAAAAACCCTTGGATCCGCACACCTCTCGTGCACAGCATCGCACTCTCCCGTCTGGCAGGCTGCCAAATCTACCTAAAGCTCGAACTACATCAGCCCTCCGGCTCCTTCAAATCCAGAGGCATCGGCAACTTCCTCGTTCAATCACTTCGACAAGCCTCATCTGCAATACCAAACTCCTCAACACCACCACGACCTACGCACTTCTACACCTCCTCAGGCGGCAACGCGGGTCTAGCATGCGCCCACGCGGCACTAACCCTCGACTGCGCCGCCACCGTCGTGGTGCCAATGACTTGTTCCGCCTTCATGATCAACAAACTCCGCACAGCCGGCGCCAAGGAAGTGATTCAAATCGGTGCAAGCTGGGCGGAATGTGATGCCCATCTGCGCGAAGTTGTTATTCCGGCTGCGGAAGCCAAGGGCGAGAAAGCAGTGTACGTGCATCCGTTCGACGGGCAGGCGACCTGGGACGGGCACGCTACGTTGGTTGACGAGCTTGTAGAAGATATGAATGTCGACCTTAGTAGCGGTAGTAGTGAAGGTGGTGGGCCAAAAGCAGTGGTTTGTAGTGTTGGTGGCGGGGGATTATTCTGCGGTATCGTGCAGGGATTGAAGAAGCATGGAATCAATGGCACAACGAAGGTGGTTGCGCTGGAAACGGAGGGCGCCGACTCGTTATATCAGGCTGTGCACACTGGGACGCATATCGAGCTTCCTGCCATCACTTCCATTGCTACGTCGCTTGGGGCGCGCAAAGTGGCTGCGCAGGCTTATGAGTATGCTTATGCTGGAGCTAGGGATGGAAGTGTTGTCTGTGCGAGATTGTCAGATGCAGATGCTATCATGGGGTGCTTGGAGTTGGCGGAGTGGGAGAGGATACTGGTTGAACCTGCTTGTGGTGTTAATGCGGCGGTGTGTATGAATGGAACGTTGAGGAAGTTGCTGCCAGAGTTGAAGCAGCAGGATAAGATTGTCATTGTGGTTTGCGGAGGGAGTAATATCAATGTGGATATGTTGGCGGATTGGAAGAAGCAGTATATTGAGGCGAGGACTTTGGCGGAACAGGGGGATGCTGTACAAGTTGGGACGTGAAAGTAAAAGCAATCAACATACAACTGTGCGAAGACCACTATGGAGGATATACTGGGAACCTTGTCTTTGTAGATATAGTCCGCGATATACCAAGTGCTTATACCGGCCAACGAATAGTCTCAAACTAAACCTCAGAGTTCTACTTCGTTCAGTCCCTCAATCAAACCTCACAAAACGTCCCATCTTTATCGACCACCACCACATTCTTCCCTTTGAACTGCGATGTATCAGTGTAACAATAAATAGGCGGCTATAGGAATGATATTGTAAAAGAAAGGAAAGGGAGACGGATTGGCCACGTTCTTTCACCCCACCTTCCTTACCGGGCGAGGACGAAAGTCCGATATCGCACGTGATCGTTGACTCAATTATTATCATCGAAAACATTGAAAACAAGCTTGAAACTTTGGAATTCAAAACAACACGATATACACCCAAGATGACTTCATTACTCTCAAACCTCATCCCTGGCCTCTCGGTCTCCTCGCCCGCTTCCACGCATAAGTTTGTACTACCATAATCCCTTTTGAGAAACTAACAACTGACACACCTCAGGGTACTCCTTCTCGGCGCTGGTTTCGTCGTCAAGTAGGTGCAAGTAGTCGTCTGGGTAATTTCATCGCTAATACAATTTCAGGCCTACTGCACGTATCCTCAGTGAGGCTGGCATCTCCGTCACCGTCGCTTGCCGTACCATCGACAGTGCCAGGAAGCTCTCTGAAGGCCTGCCCAACTGCCACCCCATTTCCCTCGATGTCAACGACAGCAAGGCTCTTGACGAGCAAGTCGCCAAGGTTGATGTTGCCATCTCCCTCATCCCATATACTTTCCACAAGCTCGTCATTGAATCGGCTATTCGCAACAAGAAGCACGTTGTGACGACAAGTTATGTCTCACCAGCAATGCAAGAACTGCACGAGAAGGCAAAGGATGCAGGGATCACAGTCATGAACGAGATTGGTTTGGATCCCGGAATCGACCACTTGTACGCTGTCAAGACTATAGATGAGGTCCACGAGAAGGGAGGAAAGATCACAAGTTTCTTGAGTTACTGTGGTGGTCTTCCTGCCCCTGAGGCATCAGACAACCCGCTTGGCTACAAGTTTTCATGGAGCTCAAGAGGTGTTCTTCTCGCTCTGAGAAACCCTGGAAAGTGGTGGAAGGACGGCAAGGTTGTTGATGTTGCTGGTACTGACCTTATGGGCGAAGCAAAGCCTTATCACATTTACCCTGGCTGTAAGTTTCTGTGTCGACTGCCTTGCCTTTTCGTCTGGCGCGAAAGCTCACATTCTATTTAGACAACTTCGTCTGTTACCCTAACCGTGACAGCACTCCATACAAGGAGCGGTACAACATTCCCGAGGCAGAGACGGTCATCCGTGGTACTCTCAGATATGGTGGTTTCCCTGAGTTCATTAAGACACTGGTCGACATTGGTTTCTTGTCAGACGAGTCTGCAGATTATCTAGATGCTAAAAAGGTCTCAGCACCGCCCACCTGGGCCGAGACGACTGCCAAGGTGGTTGGCGCTACTGGTCCTAGTGAAAATGATATCATCTGGGCTATTGCCAGCAAGACACAGTTTCCCAGGTCAGTACAATGTTTTTTCTGCATGTCATGACTCATCCACTAAACCCAAACAGCACTGAGAAGAAGGAGGAGATTCTCAACGGCATGCGATGGCTTGGTCTCTTCTCTGACACGCCTGTCACACCCCGCGGCAACCCTCTTGACACACTCTGTGCCACTCTCGAGGCGAAGATGCAATTTGAGGAGGGCGAGCGTGATTTTGTCATGCTTCAGCACAAGTTTGGCATTGAGTGGGCTGATGGCAAGAAGGAGGTACGCACGTCAACACTTTGTGAGTATGGTGAGCCAACAAGCGCTACAAGCACCAGTGCTATGGCCAAGTTGGTTGGTGTACCATGTGGTGTTGCCGTCAAGATGGTGTTGGATGGTAGGATCAGTGAGAAGGGTGTCTTGGCACCATTGAAGAAGGAGCTGACACAGCCGCTGATTGAGGAGTTGAAAAAGTACGGTATTGAGTTGATTGAGAAGACCATCTCATGAAGACAATGATGACGACTGAAAGACGAGCACGAAATACTACGCAAAAGCCCCTTTCTATAGACGAGGGGTCAAAGTGGTGATGTAATCCAATATAGCATGGCATTTTCAAGATTCCCATCTTCAATGTGAACAGAAACAACACAACATTCTATGTGCTAAGACATACGTGACATTGTGACCTTTCGAAGAATCTGCATCGTTCCATCCTACCCCGTTTCAAAATTGAGTCTCTATCCAGTCATCTTCACAACCCAGGATATACTGAATTCGTACCTTTAATAGGCACCTATCCTGACCTTACCTTATTGAGAGTATAACAGGATAGAGGGGCTCTAGCTAACATAAAAAGTACTCCAGCACTCCTCGCACTAGGGTTTAGGAGAGTAGTGTCGAAATCAGATATCGATATCTGGACTGAGGTAGGATTATATGCTTATGAGAATCTTTCAGTCCCGTCTTCGCCAACTACACACCCAACTCCACAGCACCCCCAAGAAAGCATTCTCCTCCACCAACACAAGAATGAACACCCGTATCCACAACCATCCTCTGCTGGGGCCTCTAGAAGGTCTCCCTAAAAAAGACTCTCTCGTTCAATTTCTCAACCTCCCCTACGCAAACATTCCGCAACGCTTCGCCCGCTCCAAACTCCGCACAGGCCGTCTCATGCCCAGCGACCACGCACCACCATACGATGCCACAAAGCCAGGCCCATCCTCCATCCAGCCTCTCGGCAGCGCCAAAATGGACGCCGAAGGCAACCAGCTGCCCACCGAAAATCTCGGAGAGGAAAGCCAGAGCGAACTTGACTGTCTAAATCTGCAAATCACAATGCCAGCGTCTGCTCTACCTTCTAGCAGCAGCGATGACGCATCAAGCAAGAAAATACCCGTCCTCGTCTTCCTCCACGGCGGCGCCTTCTTCCTCGGCGCAGGCACAAGAGGCTATTACGCCGGCCTCAACGCAATCCGTACCGCAATGAATATCTCACACCCGCTGATCCTAGTAGCGCCGAATTACCGCCTTGGCGCGCTGGGCTTCTTCCACTGTCCCTCTGCTTCTGACCTTGTGCCGGCTAATAACGGACTTCAAGACCAGCTTCGCGCGCTTGAGTGGGTGCAGCAGAATATTGCTGGCTTTGGTGGCGATGCTGGTAATGTCACGCTAATGGGCCAGAGTGCAGGTGGTGAGAGCACGTACTTACATTGTCATTCTGGTGGGTTAGGGCGCGGGTTGTATAAACGAGCGATCATGTTCAGTGGGAATGCGGTTACGATGCCGGCGATGAGTGGGGCAGAGCACGAGGAGAATTTCAGGAAGAAAGCTGAGGAATTGGGCCTCCAGGGGGCGCAGGAGAAGATGGGGGAGCAGGTTGCGAGGGAGATGATGGAGGTGGATGTGCAGAAGATTAGAGAGTTGGCGTGGGTGGGCGCGCCATGCGCGCAGAGTCAAGAGATGCCGGAGAAGCGCCCTAGTATGGCGTTGATGAGAGAAGGTGGTGCTGGCGCTGAGGAGTGGTTGGAAAGCCAGATTGTTAGTTCGTGCAGTTATGACGGCAGTATCTCGCATAACATGCTCCTGTCCGACGATAGCCGAAGTCGCCACGCCGCCGCTATCAGCTCAATCGCGCATGACGTCTTGAGTGAGGAGAACGCAAAAGAGCTTTTGCGCATCTACGACATTAGAGAAGAAGGGGTAGAGGCTGATGACGTTGCGTTGAAGAAGGTCTGCCAATTTGAGAGTGACATTGGCTTCTTCGCGGCCGCGCTTAGCGTTGCTGTTGGATCCGCTAGAACTGGGGCGAACAAGACGAAAACGTACTTTCAGATCTTCACAATGGGTAATCCGTTCCAAGGTCCTCTTCCATCAGGAAAATACGCCTCGCACACTTTCGACATCGTTGCTCTCCTTGGTGCGCATGACGATCGAATCAAGAAGATCGAGGAAGACGCCAAAGACTCGCAGTATAAACCTTATACCACGCTTATTCAATGGCGCGAACAGATTCTGAAGTATGCGGCTACAGGTGAGGCACCCTGGACGGAATGGGAGAGCGATAGCTTTGGGCCGGCGGGACTGGTGGGTGGGGGGAATGGTGGAAAGAGTGAGAAGAAGGGTGTTGCTATGGTTGTTGGCAATGAAAGAATGGTGGAACAGGGGGAGGATGTGTATCTTGGTGAGGATGGGGCGAGGAGGAGGAAATTGTTTGAGCTTGCGCAGAGGTGTGATGGCGAGAAGGGGTGGGATATTTTGTGGGAGGGAGTTTGTAGGCGGTTTTTGATGGTGGGGAAGTAGGCAGTGGTAGGAGCTAGGAGGATGAGACGACATTGTGATGCATCATTCGTTATCGAGAAAGTACCACAGTGAATGACTTTTCAATGTAACCAAGTCGGATGCTCTTCACGAGTTGACCTTTATCATAATCGCTGGACACAAGTGACTAATTGCGGATCCATACTGATCATAGTATTGAAAGACGATGTGGTGGAGCCACCGAAAACACTCGTTGGGGTGACTCACAATGACATATCAAAACACCCAAAAATTGAAAAGAATGTGTAAGAATAGCATCTACAAGGTTTAATCCCGCGACCTGCGGGTTATGAGCCTGTTCCTCGACTTAGTCTCTAGTAGTTTCGTTTGTTGTTATTTATGGAGATCGGTACCCGGCGTTCTTCCTCTGAACTAAGATGCTGTTGTGTGTAGAGTTAGTGTTGTTGTGGTCTCTTATAGTAGAGATGCTATACCGTACTGAACTTTTTTTTATTCTTGCTTTCGTCGTGAAATTTCTTTTTTCTTCTCTTCCTTCCTTTGTATTTATTTTGTGTCTTGTTGGTTCATCATTACTTACTGCTTGTGGACGTCGTCTCGAACTTGGCATGTGTAGAGAGCATAGTCTACGTCCGGCTGCCATTGTGGCTCATTTAAGTTTTCACTTCTTGTTCTCTACCCTTTGACAACCCCACACATGCTACCAGGACCAGGAATCCTGCGTATATTATGCACACTGCGGATCAAAGAGGTCCGGAAGGTCTGAGCGGGCTGTTTCTGAGTACTCTGTGTTTACAAGACAAGGTACTTGCTAACTCCTTTGCACGATGGCGAATCGCGCAAAGAAGTCCTTCAGTCGACACACATTGTCTATACTGAGCACCATTGACACATCTGACAAACCCTGTCAGCAAGTTTGCGTTTCAGGATAACAGCACGAATGCGGCAAGAAAAACTCACATTGATCAGGTCTGACAAGGACGACAGCACCTTCCCGTTCGCTGATTCCGAAAGCTTCGTATGCTCTGCCATGATGGCCATCGTAGCTCTCGTCGTCCACATATATCTTGCTTATGTCTTTGTTTTTGCTATATCAGTTGATATGCCCTGCTTGTTTACATTTTTAGAGTGCGCTTACCGCGTATTCCTCGCTTCCCCTTTACTGGTTTGAATACGTCTGGTATATCCTCGAGCTCGATCTTGGTGCGATTATTGGCTATCACAAGCAGTGTTTCGATGAAAGAGTCTGGGTCGCTTCCTGCAACAGTGTGTCGTAACAGTGGACTGTCTTCTGATATCAGAAAATTGGAGACCTGGTAAAGGGTAATGTCAACCAGAATATCTTGTGCAGTCTTGTGTTGAATAAAGATACCTTTTGAAGATTTCGAGCACATTCTGGGTTTTGCAGATCCCCAATAAAAACGACAATCCGCCAGCGATTGTCGGAGGGCAAAGCTCGCTGTAATTCGAGAGGGCGGACGTCGCAATATCGGACGACCTTTGCACTGGGATGCCGCATGCCTACCACAATATGCTTGGCCGCATCTTGATCGCTATCTGCAGCGTTGGTCAGGATAGAGTCTTCATACCTGGCCGTCAACCCAGCCATATATTTGGCACTCTTCAAGAACTCGTCTTTGAAACGCTCAGCAGCTTCCGGGTCGTCTTTTGCCTCGTGATATAATCTGGTGAGCCTTCGATCGAAGTCAATGAGGTCCGCAGCCACTTTGTGTCGTTCTAGCACGTATGTTGACATGGCTTTGGGGGATATTTGTTTGCGAAGCACCTGTGCCAGCTTCCAACCAACATTATAGCCGTCTTGTAAGCTCACATTCATGCCTTGTCCAGCCTTAGGGCTGTGAGTGTGACACGCATCGCCAGCTAGAAGTACACGATTATTTGCAGCGCTGAAACTGGATGCAAGGCGTTGGCCAATTGTGTAAGCTGACCACCAAAGAGTCTCCGCGATATCAAGCTGGAAACCCTGGAAGATTGATTTTGCCCGAGCATGTAGTTGCTCGAGAGTTACTGTCTTTGGATCTGTGTTCGAAGGCATCTGTAGATAAAAGCGTACCATCTCGCCCCCCTCGCGCGGTATAATTAGTAAAGCTCCACGATCTGTATGAATGGTGACTTTGCGTCGTATATCCGGGAAGTCTGTTTGCGCAAAGACGTCTGTGACACCCCATACGGCATCGGAAGTGTCGCCTTCCATGGTGTAGCCTAGTGCTCTTCGTATGCTGCTGTGAGCACCATCGCATGCTAAGACGTATCTCGTCTTGAACACCTTTTCCTTGCCTTCATGCGTAGCATATACAGTCAAAGGAAAAGCGTCACCCTCACGAACATCCTGATATTCCAAGCCAGTCACGACATGACCATAATCAATCGTCCGGTGGGGCGCTATCTTCCCCAATAACAGCCCGTTCATCCTAGCTTGATTCAATATAACGTGAGGTTGATGCGACAAACCTATAGGCGTATCCGGTGCCCTCGACGTCCTCACTATTCGTCCGGAAGTCTTGTCGTCGCCCCAGAAGGTAAGCTCGTAGATGTGACATGCCTCATGTAGTAGCTCTTCTGATAAGCCGAAGCTTTCATATATTTCGACTGTACGGCATTGCACACCGTCTGCTTGGCCTATTTCGAGCGGCCCGGAGCGGCTTTCGAGTACATGGAAGTTGATGCCTGCTTGAGCGAGCCAGACGGCTGCGCAGACGCCGGCTGAACCGCTACCGCAGATTACGACGTCTGTTTCGATAGTCTCGGTGGTCATCTCGTTTACGGTGTGAAGACTGCAGCGCGTTGTTTACCGTTGTTCGCAGAAAGAGTGCTTGCCCACGTATGTGACATTACATATTGCTTAACAGATGTACAAATCAAGTGCTATTGCTCGAATTATCATGCATCCATGTTATGTTTGTTGTTGGTATTGGTCTTTCGAACGAGCTGAAGCTCTAGAGCTATATATGGAAGTCTTCAGATGAACACGTCATAGCTCAAGCTCTTCTGTAGATCTCGTGCCCGGTATTATATCTCGATAGCTATTTTCTAACTCATTTAGCACTGCATTAGCTAGTAATGTAGAATAGGCTATTTCATGGTGTCGCAGTTGAGCATCCTTCTCTTTCGGACGTCGTGCCTTCTTCCACCCTTAAGATATACAATCGCCCCAAACGACTATGAAAGACGTCGCACTCCGATTTCCTCCCACACAAGACTGTGGCCCTTAGTCTACACCATCCGCTAAGTAAGCTTTGTGTTATTCATATAGCCCCTAGCAGTATACCCATCAGCGGCTTTGATGTCAATGTCAGTTCGCGCCCTCAGAGCATTCCACGCTGCACGCTTATTGTGCTTGATCGCAATATGAGCGGCTGTTTCGCCCTGCGCGTCCTGTGCGTTTGCGTCGGCTCCCCAGGGGAACAATGTTCTGATCATATCACTGTCGACACGGAGTGCTGCATAGTGTAAAGGTATCCTACCCTCATCGACCTCACTCCGACGTCCGCACCTGTGATCAGCAACAAGCTGAGCGTCGCCAAGGCTTTTCTCCCCTCAGATGGTGCCTTGTGCGCAACATAGCAGAGTGCAGGCATCGTCCCTATGTCTGCGTTCAGGTCGATTTGCAGTCCCGCGTTGAGAGCCAAGCTCAAGATAGTGTAATCGAAAGCCTGACAGGCGCGATTGAACAGGTTCTGCGGGTTCGAAGCCTGTTGTGTCGTCAATTGAGCTCGCGCAACGAGCATCAGGCGTGACGGACGCTGCGAAGCCGAGTTCAGGGCAAGGACTCCATCAAGGGAAAGAGTGTACATATTCATTTCTTATGCTAGCTCGGGAAAACAGTCTACTTCCTAGTATGCAAGAAAAGACTCCCGATGGCGCAAAGAGGGGTGTTTCTGTTTTCGTGAGCCCTGATATGTACGACAGTACAATTAGGTGTGTAGTAGCACAGAGTCTCACTGCCCTGCTTGTCAGCGCTTCGTAACGGGCAAAACAGGCGCGCGTTTAGGCTAGACTAGGGGAGAGCCCCCGCGAAATTATGTGTTATACACACGAAATCTAGCCATGAGTTGAGTAGAAAAGGAAGCGTCGATAGACATGGCGAGCTCCATCGTTTGCATCCTGCGGCTGCTAGCGGCGAAGCCTTTCTAAATATAGCGGTGTGCTCGTGAGATGTACTACGAGACACTGAGGTGGTGAGCGTTTTGTTCCTCGTAGCCAACATATAACATAGTGACGGTAAGGTGATATTCTCCAAATAGCAGGTTCGAAAAGTCAGGACTGTAAGCACCGGATATAACGCCCTAACCCAATCTGATCACATTCTTGACATGCGCATCTTCGGCGGCAACGTAGGGATCCCATAAGGCTACCATCTCCATCAAAATAACCACTGAATAACTTGCGGCGTTACTCGTCCTATGGCACGAGCGCATCAAATGTGGCGGCAATGCTTCATGGTACAAGGCAGTTGCTAGTGCAGGCTCGCGTTGGGCTAGCATAAGTCAGGAGCTAAGGTCGTCTGAAGCGTGACGAGAGCGTCCAGAGCCACGAATTAAGGGATGCGCGCCTTTTGCGACATATCTGGCAGCCCTTGACCAGAGAGCGGCAGAGGGACGAGGCCGCTGCAGACCCATCTGCGTAAGACGGCGCAAATCATACTGTCGATATCTTCTTGACCTGAACGAATCGATAGCGTGGTGCTTACGCTCTTTCGTCGTACGTGCCTCGACCATGCCTAGGCGAGCTACCGCTTCGGCTTGATTCAACCTCCATAGTTTCCAGCGTCTCGCGCCTCATTTCTTCCCATTGCTCCTTCTCTTGCTTGCCACCCTTGTGCTCCAAACCCATGCCACGTTCGGTCCAATCAGTAGAACCCATCTCCGACAATCTGCTTAAGGCTCTTGCAAAGGCAAATCTTTCCTCATCTCCGCTGAATATCGACGAGCTCTTCAATGTAGTCATGTTCATACCCAAGTCATCCATTAGCATCCTCATAGAATCGTCTAAATCTTCACCCTCTCTCTCCAAGATCTTCTTCTTTGCAGGACTTGAGGGCGTAGCATCGGACCTCGCACCCTGCATTGCGTCTTGTATCTCATCTCGAGACATGAAAAGCTGGCCTAAAGGTACTTCGGTGGTCATTACTAGCTTAGCGTGAGATTCATATACAGCATCAATAAACGTAATAAAGCGGCGAGCCCAGTCTCGCTGTCGAAAGCTCATCCCCGGAACATCGGTGATGATAAAAGCTTCATAGTGCTTTGTCAGCTCTATGTAGTCAGCTGCACCAGTAGCTGAGCCAATGAGATCGTGGAACGTAAATCGCGCTGCTTTGCCACTTGCTGTTGGGACCTTGATTTCACGGCCCCAGACATAGTGCACTGCTGGATGTGGAGGGTCGTTCTCAAGATCAGCGAAGAATTGAAACCATTTCTGAGCATGAGTGTCTGCTGCTTTGTCTAGAGGATGGTGGTAGACTCCTGATGGCGGACGAGGGATTTTGCGGTAGTCTGTTGGCGAATCAAGGTTCAGGACTTTGAGTTGTGCTTTTAGGAGGTTGATACAGGGTATAAATGACTCCCGTTGTATCCCGTTCTTGTATAATTCGTCAGGGTGACGATTAGATGTTGTGACAATTACACAGCCGTGGTGCATGAGAGACTCCATCAATCGGCGCAAGATCATGGCGTCAGCAACATCAGTGCACTGGAACTCATCAAAAGCCAGCACGGAGCTGCCTTCAGCTATGTCTGCAGCCACGAAGGGGATAGCATCTGTGTCGCTTCCGTGCTCCATGGTAAATCTGTGCAACCTCCTGTGAACGTCCTGCATGAAGTTGTGGAAGTGTATACGATTCTTCTGCTTGATATGAGGTGGGAGTGTATCAAAGAAGAGGTCCATCATCATTGTCTTTCCACTGCCCACGTCGCCGTACATATATATCCCTTTCGGTAGATTTTCCGGAATGCTGAGTATGACTCTAGGGGCTTGACTAGCAAACATATTACTGAACCAGGACTTTTTCTTGGGTTTCAGATCTTCTATCTTGGGATGTATAACTTGATGCGGTCGGAAGTCTACCAGCATGTCGTGGAGATCTTGAAGGTGCTGGATGAGCGCTGATATGGTCAGTCGTCACTCTTAGCTGGTATATTCTGGAAAGGCTGACTTCTCTGATGCTCATCGTTCGTGAGCCTTCCAGTTTTAACTCTGGCATCATATTCAGCAATGGGCCCTCGAGGCGCATCCTGGACAGAAGCAAAGGTACGAATACTGGCTGGGGATACGAGGGCTAGTTTGTGTCTTGGGGAGGGAGATGTTGCCTTTCGCTGAGCGAGGTTGCCCAACTGCTGCCATGATCTGCTCTTCCCAGTATGTACTTGTCTGAGGCAGTTAAAGCACAATGTATTTTTCACAGTTGTATGGCCAGATTGTTGCGAAGTGTTCAAAAGAAGACGACGAGCTGCGATAAGACTCGACATCGTCGACGAGATCCTACAAGGATCTAAAGCAAATTAACAATGCAGTCTGACGTGGCAGATGTGTTTCAGACTCAATGCGAAACCGGCTGACCCCGAAAGCTAAATCCGAGGCTCTGCGGAGTGGAGTCCATGCCGATCTTGCACGCACAGTTACAGATCTCCTCCCGTTATTTGCCATTTCTCGACAAACCTACTCGTTGCTTCACTGTGTCTTCTAGTGTGTTTGTGCATGTCAAGCTAGAGCCTCTCCACATCGCGTCCACGCGAGTGCTTGTATTCGAGATCAAGAAGAGAAGCCACTACCTACCAGCGCTCCGATCATTACTATCACTTCATTGCTGGCCTTGCTGTCACGATATGGTGGTAAAGTGACACTATGAAAGTAGCCGTTGGAGCAGACTCTACGTCGTTCATGATCATAGCCATCCATTTTCTCCCATGAAGAGGATTTTCCTGTCGCCACGAGCAAATTCAGGTGCTCATCGTGAATGTCCGGCAGGATTGTGCCCTAATGATAGCCATTTCACGATGTAAAATTGTCCTTAACAACTGTAGGTACCATCATGATAACTCACCATTCTCTCAGAAATGGAACGCTGCTCAAGATGGGACGACAAACCTTGTTGACCTTTCAATGTGTCTGAGCGCAGACCGCACGAAGAGGCTATAAGCTGGATGGTGCAGGTACTTTCCTCGACCTTTTGATTACCTATACAAGCTGCATTACACTGTACCATACAAGACTTATTGACTTTTCCACAATCATGCCTAGCCGCTCACTCTGGAGATCCCCTCACGCACAACTCCGTGTTCTTATCAACAACGTCAAGCAGAATCGACGACTCTTCACGGCCAGTGCTTATGAACTGGCGCGGGTTACCTCAAATGACTTGAACAAGAAAGAGATGGAATTCGACGAAGCGGAGCTCGAGGATCTCAATAGACAAATTAACAAGAACGAAACTTCACTACGCTACGACCCTAAGTACCAGTGCTTCGAGGAAAATGAGGCCGGGTTGTTACAGAAGAAGCTGTGTGACGTTTACCGCAGTTACGAACAGCTCGAAATGGAACACTGGCGATTCCTATTTCATAGAGTTGATGAGGATTTTTTGAGGATTTTTGACCATGAATACCATGGCCGTATGTCCCGCTACAGAAGAATGATGCGGACCGCGAAAACCTTATACCCTGGTCTTGAAGAAGAGATTCTGCGATCGCTGCCTGGTAGGCCTATGAGCCACGAGAGTCCTAAATATACCTTTGCTTTTGATAAAGCAGCGGAACGACTCGAGACTTCAGTTGATGTACTATGCTCCATGACCAGGCAGTTCGTGAAGCTCTTCGATACGGTCTATCCCGGATTCGTATAAGGACAAACTATTGGAGAATTGGTTTGCGGCCCCGTCATAGAGGACCCATTCCAAGCGGTCGATTTGACGTCGATTTGACATGGTTAGTTGAACCGGCAGTACCCTAGACCATGAGAGGACTTTGCGGGAAGGAGGTATGAACTAAATGATCGAGCGACGTGGGAGGTAGCCCAAATATTGCTGACAGTTATAGCTTCGTCTCCTGGTTATTGTAGAGTTCTGCCAGCGGAGGAGAAGCTATCCCATCTACCAAGTCACAAGAAGCAGATTTTGACATGTACAAGACTGAGGCCCGGAATCCCTCGACAGACACGCTGAAGGTGCAGTTGTAGTATGAGGAGCTTTGTCCGCATTGGAAGAGGTAGATGTATTGGTGCTCTCATACAGCCAAGCATGTTCCCAGCAGGTTTCGGAGTGATTGACTCTCAGCTCGTTTGGTATTCAGCTGCGAACACATAAAAGTGTCAAACACGCATCGTTTGCACATTGCATATGACGAAGGTTTGAGGAGCTGATCTTCGTCTGGTTATCCCATACGCGTAGTGGGGCGCTTGGCCTGTTTGTATACTGGTGTTTGTCATAAAATTCTAACGTACCATGTTTCATATCGTTTGCTCACAGGTGGTCTGCTGGAAGGTACAAAAGCCTGCTCATGTGCCCATTACAATCCTTCACAACATCATCTTCTTCTGGCACCGCTCCTGCTCATGTGCCCATTACAATCCTTCACAACATCATCTTCTTCTGGCACCGCACTACTCCACGGACAATATCGAGATCAGATCGGCGCCCTCTCATCATCGATTTCCTCTTTACACAGAACTAGACGTGATATCACTATCGTTCTTCCTTCCACCCTTGATCACAAGTAACACCGTAAGCACTCATCATTTGAAACACCTTAAACCCATGATCATTGGAGCCTGACCGAGCGCAGAAATCTTCACATCCCACAATGAGTGTCATCAATCGTCCCGAGTTGGCTACAAGCTATCTCGCCATGAATGTTGAGTGCGTTCAAGCCTACTCAGTCGCACAATTTCTCCGCTCAGACCCCCGTGAAGCCAGGGGCTTCGACGCTCCTGTCAAGGTTGTTCTTGTGAATGACTGCGGTAACGTTGTCTACGACAGTTTCATCCACCTTGAAGCGTGTCAAGGACATGATGAGCAGGTTCTAGGGCATCCGTGCAACAGACATCGCGCCAGATAACGGAGCACGACCTTTTTACCAGGTCCAAGCCGATATCATAGCTTCGATCACAGGTCGCCATCTCGTTCTTCACGACTCAGACAACAATCTCGAAATGATGGAGCTTCATTACTATGGTGCTTTGGATGTTATTGGAACTGTACTTCACGACACACAAGCTATGGCAATGAGCAAGGATTGCAAAGAACTTATTTTGGGTCCAAAGCCTGGTTTGTACGCATGCACGAAGAAGTACCTAAATATGGGAGAAAGTTGGACGGGAGACAAGTCTGTTGAAGATGCGAGGGCAGCAATGGTGCTATTGCAGCTCTGGTTGCCTGGAGTGTGTGGAGGACGCATGCCATTGAGCAAACTCCGAAGATACTGGTTAATGGGGATGGGATAGATGGTGAGATTGGTGGGACGTGTTGAAGGTGGGTTTGCTACAAAGACTGGCGTTGATTGATATTGGTGGAGTTTGGAATTCCCGCGACACAACACAGGTTGGTAAGATGATAGTCCCAGTGTGTCGAAGCGCTTCCACCACAGTGTACTCAAGAAGCAGCACTTATATATGTGAATTGCAATGCTGCTGTTCACAAGTATTCTTTCTAATATATTCTGATATCGGCGTTGCTCAAGACAATCGCCATAGCGTAGGGAGTAATATCGATGCCTGCATTATATCAACAAAGCGCGTACGATGAGTATAAGATCGTCAGTCAGAACAACATATATGACCAAAATATATGATTTCTTTCATGATTTCCAGAGGTAAGAAAGAAGAGGTTGGAACAGGCGAGGCTGGCCCTGCCCCCAGGTCTTGGCAGTCGATCTTCCCGACCGTTTTGCGGCGTTGCCCCGAGCACGATCTCGAAGGGTAACCGTGGAGCACGCTCTGAACATTTGCGAGGGAGTGACGAGGTTGTACAAAACACCATTGGCGTCGAAAAACTCGAGTTAACTAAGACACAATCACTCCTTCAGAACGTGGAGTTGTCGTCGGCAAGAAACTGCTGATCTTCAAGAGCCGGCTGCAATCTTTAGACTCTCGGCTAGTCTGCCGCTCCTTCACCTCTCCTTCCAGCCATTCTAAGACTAGCAATAAAGCCGCTCCATGCCCGATCACCCTAGGCACTAAATTCACACCCAAGCCATCGCCTTTACCTTTCCCTCTGCGAGCCTGACCTCTTATCACCTACTCCGCCATCTCAACCCTACACATACTCTCTCAGCATGTCGTTCTTCAAAAAACTCACTCGATCACGAACGAATAGCGGCAGTTACCAGCACGAAGACGACGACAGCTACGAACGAGTCAATAATCACGACGGCCAAGCACCTCCTTCATCCTATCGAGATCCCAACAATCAGCAATCACCTCCTCCCGACAACTCACAGCACGACTCCAGAATGTACTCGTCTCAATCAAGTCAAGATGGCTACTCCAACTCAAATCATCGACCACAAGGCGGCATCAGTACTCGTGACAGTGGTTTTGTCGACTCTGGTACACCACAACAGCAACACCAGCAACCAATGATGGGTGGTGCACCACTAAAGCCAATGGAATCGCTTTCAGCCCCGGATCTCCTCACAGCTGCCTTCAATGCCGCAGTGAAGCCATACACAGACAAGATCGCCCAACTTGAAGAACAAATGCATCTCATGTCCGGCCAACTACAACGCTTTGAAGACGAACGTCACATAATATGTGCCTGGATCGACAAACGTGGATTACGAGCAGGTGCGTTCATAGCATTCAAATCACCTTCACCTTCACTACATTCACTAACACACCTCCCTAGACATCCCCCCAGAAATGAACAGCATAATCGACTCCACCCCTGACGCCGCCGAACAGCTCTACCGTGCCATCGACCGCAAAGTCACCATTGTAAACTTCGACCTGCACCGTCTCCAAGACGATCTCGGCGAATCAATCTCCTTAACCTACTTCGGCACCTGCATGATGAAAATGGCACCGGAATTGCATCGTCTTGCGAGCCTCCCGCATGGTGCCGCCTTCGCTCACGAACAAATCATCAAATTGGTCGGCAACCTCACTCAGCACCTTACCTCAAGTATGGGTGAAAACAAAACATCCGAGCAGATTGAGGAGGATAGACATGCGCAGGAGGACTTCTTTCATCGGATTGATGAGGTGTTGTTGGATGTGACGAAGCAGAGGGAGCCGGGGTGGAATATTGGGAGGGAGGTGAAGAGGATGGAGAAGAATGGGGAGTATTTGAAGGATATGGGGATTGGGCCGTACTTTCCGCGCACGATACAGTTGATGAGGCAGATGGCGCCGGGAGAGTATTGAGAAAGAGGAAGAGGAAGGGCATAGGTCCAAGGGGAAAGGAAAAAGCAAAGGAAAGCCGGAATAGTAGGTGGTTTGTACATTGTGGTAATACTATAGCATGGAGTTCAGGATTTGTGCAACATGGGAAGAACAATATGCCTGTGTTGAGTACAAGGTAAGGACTCGAACTGGCACTACGGGACGTCGTGCGAAGCGACAATTGTGGAATGGAACCTGTACATATAACATAGCTTAGATAATTTGATCGCTAAGAGGTTTTACATCTCAAAGACCTGACCTTGGAGTTCAATAACGGAAGTGACGCTCGAACACGATCTGCTCAGGGACATGGCAATGAATGTCTCCTGGTAAGGCGGTGTCGAGGTAGAAGTTCCAGCTCGAGCTCAGGTACTGCATGGTTGCGGAAGGCCACAGAGGACGTGTGTCTGGGCTGTATTGTACTCCGTAACAAGCTGCGCCTGTGACCACCAATCGAGCTTAAAACTACCTGCGTTCACCGAAGGCCACCACGTTGGTAGACACCAATCGATCGAAAACTGTCAGAATCGCAAGATGTCCATCTTCACATGAAGCCAGCCGCGCTCAACGTCTACCTGAAACGACTAGCAACAAGGCAAGCTTTTGTCCATGGACGTCTAGCGGGAAATGGTGCAAGAAACGCTGTCCTATCATGACGACAAAAGTGCAAGTCATAAGGACGCCTCGGCTCACGGCTGGCTTGGAAAGCTGAGCCCACATGCAGACCCCTCCACTCTATTTCAGGCGTTTCAGGTTTTCAGCTAAACTCTCGCTGCAGGTCATGCTCAGACTTTCTCAGTTTGGTGAGTACAGATGATGTCGTCGTCGTGCATCCCTAAGTCTGATTTTCTTGTCTGGCCGTCAGCGTTTGTGCCGTTGAGATGCTCTGCTGTGTAGAAGGTGAGGATACCTGTACGACAGCTTACACCTGAGCGCTAGCCGTCAGCCGCGTTTTGGTGGGGGATACTTGCTGGTGAAGCGTTCAGGTATCGCGACCACTTCTTGGTCGCGTCTTGTGAGTGTGATTGGGTAGCTACAAAAAAACTCTCTATCGTCGACTACAGTCTGCTACACACTCCGCAGACGTTCGGAGTCCACTATCAACGGCGGAGGGAGCTTTTGATCTTAAGGTGGGCAACTCCTCTCACAACAGCACATGCTTTTTCTCTGCTTTCTGACTTACGTCTGACATTCGTCGCATCCTTCTTTTCAGTTACTATTCTTCTTCTTTGATCTTCTACCGGATTTACAAAGGCTTAGCTCTTCTACTGCAGTCTTCTGTTTTCTGTCTTCAGCTTTCTACGGCCGAACGTGTGGGGCTGCCGCTTTGAGGCAACGCACTTAGACTGTGGCTGTGTGCAAAACTCTCTGCAAGCAAGCGTAAGGCGACACCACCGACTTAACCAGCTTCTGTGGATCGTTTTAATGGCCACACACTGAATTGCGAAACCTCTACCACTGATATATCTTCCACATCGTCTTCCTTTGACATCAGCGCTCGCTAAAAGATCAGATTCGTCATCTCTAGTGGAGCACGAGCCTCCCGGAGACTTTTATTTCGCGACACACACGAAACGCTTGACTGTCCTTGGCAAAAAAGAGCAGTGAAATATTACCACAACCACACAAAGTGAACGTCTTCCACTCTTACAGACGACAAGTAATTGCTGTAAGGCCGCTTGGTGTAGGCGACGTTGCTGAATGTGCAGCTCCAACAGTATCTTTACTGGACGACCTCGGCCTGGTCCGGGTCAGCTCACCGACTTTCAATATGGCGTCTCTCGATAAAGATTTGCCTCTGCCACCCAAAACACCGAGCTTCTACGATCGTCTGAAGGCGATGAGTACTAGAACATGGTCGAGAAGTGAAAGTCGCATGAGCAGCTCACGTGACCAGCATACCTCTCGACCACCTTCTGCTGCTGCCTCTCGACAAGGTTCTATTCGCCGCAGTCATGATACTCGCGCGGAGCGTTCGCAAAGTCGTGCGAGTACGACGAAACCGGACAGGATGCAACACAGTGTTCGCGCCTCTTCAGGCACAAGAAATCCGTCATCATCATCTGCATTGCACACTCGCCAGCAAGAGCAGCAACAACGACAACAACAACACATTCCAACGAATAACCATATTGTTTATCAAGCAAAATATCAACCATCCTATGACTACAAACTGGAATCACCTGACCGAGCCCAGACAATTCAGCCAGACGTCGGTTATGGTTATTCATCTCCAAACAGCCCAGTCATGCCTTTCGACTACTATCAACATTTCCCTCGGCCGCAAATATCACAGAACGTACTACGCCGGCGGCCCAGTATTATCGGCCACTATATATCGGAGAAACAACCCACCGAAGTTGAAGGACGTCCTTCACTGTCTCTAGATACATCATTGGCGCCACACGAAGTCAGAGCAAGCAAAGCTCAGACTGAAGCTGTATCAATGTCACGACGGACTCCAGACGATCCGAAATATAGCGTGCGCCAGCCGGCAAGGTCACTCAAGACTCCGGACAATCCAAGAGCCAATTCTCGCGCCACATCTCGCGCTGCAACTTACATCTCTGCTAGTCCTAGCTCACCATCTACTACTCGGCATGATACTCCTAGTGTGTTCAGTCATGCTTCCAGAGCTACTTCCAGAACTGCCTATTCGCCTTCTTCCATTAATGCTATGGAGCCACAAACTTGGACAACTGATCCTGATGCTCCGCCTGTGCCTGAAATCAGGAACAAGCTACCACGTACTACAGCCACCAAACAACCTTTTGTACCTCCTGAGCTAGCACATCTAGCATACACACCGAATATGCAAACGCAAACTGTATCATCCAGAAATCAATTCGCAAAATTGACAAGTAGTGTTGAGCACTATCCGCATGCCGGACCACTTGGTTTTGCAGCCTATCCGACTACTACAGACGGAGGTGTGTCTTCACGCCCATCGCCAGCTCACGACTTGCAGCCTGCTGTTTGGAGTTCCTCAAGCTCTCCCAGGCCACTGAAATCAATGGATCCCTGTCTTCGTGCTCGAGTGACTCTCAATACTGCTGCACAACCGCAACTCGCAGAAACAACTGCCAATAGGTCTTGTTCTAAGCCGAAATCGCTAGCAGCCTCGAGTCGGCAAGCTGCAGCTCGCGTGAAGGTCGTGGATGTACCACCTCGGTCGTCATTCACTAGTGCCACGGCTACTCCTCGACTATCTCTTGACAAGCACAAGCCAGCTACATCCCACTCATCTGCTCGGCCGAGTATGACGCAATATCGTTCTCCTCGTTTGTCGATTCAGTGTCAGGGAGACGAGGACCTCAGCACAGTTCAGCCAGCTCGTAGCAGTGCCAAGTTTGGACAAAAAGCGTCTCACTCGCGAGCATTTTCCTTCTCCAAAACACCTCTCAAAACAAGTTCCTCTATGGAGTCACTCAAGTCAAAATTTAGCTTTGCACAGAGAGTGTTCAACAAATCTGTGGACCAGCTCTCTTGTGTAGGTCCAGTGGACGTGCAACAGCAGCAATCTGTCCTCCCTGATCCTGTATCCAATGTAAACGAGAAGCCAAGTACTAGACAGTCCCTGGATAAACAGCCTAGGAATGATAGCATCAGGCTTAGGACGAAGCAAGCTTTGAGTGAGCTTCATCTATTATCTCCATCTTCGAGAACGTCAATCGACCTTCCTAGACACGTTAATACCAAGTCAAAATCAAAATCAGCTACAGCTGTACCAAGCGCGAGCTATACCGACCGCTCCTCTATAAGCGACCTAAGTCCAACATCACAGGCTGCACAACTCAACACGCAGAGGATGTCTCAGAATTCAAGCAGCACAGTGCGTGGCAAGGAGTCTAGGGTTTCTGAGGGCGCCAATGTCAAGGACAATTCCTCGCGCTCATCAAAGTCGAAGCAAAGTCGTGACTCTAGCAGTACTAATGGTCATGACGCACTGTCGCCTGTTGAAGGCCAAGAGTTTATGCGCTTCTCGACGATGACCAGTGTGCGCGAGTCTTCCTCTTCCGAGAGGTCTTCTGACCGTACTTCCAACCAAGCCCCTCGACTATCCAGATTGCATTCGGCAGATAGTGGTCGATCCACAAGTTTGGGAAGTTACGGGCTTTTTCCTCAGACGAAAACGACTCCACCAAAGTCAAAGGCCATCCCCGCAAAGTCCTCCGAACAGCAGATCAAGGGCGCATCAGGTCAAGAGTTTGTCGACCTACTAGCGACTACGCGGACAGTAGACGACCAGCATGTCGACATCAATCTCCGTTTGGGTGCTCTATCTGCCAGCACTGCCATTTCAAGCAAAGTCTTGTTCAGTCCTGGAGCGTTCCAAGTACAAAGGTCTGTAGGGGAGAAGATTCTAGTTATGGACGGTAGCGGCGAGGGTAAGTCTTACACCTCAACATTTGAATCACAAGAGTTCTAACCATGTGTAGACTGGTCACTGTACTGCGCCTCCCTTATTTCTAAGGCGGATGTCTTCAACGCACCCATGACGTCCAAAACATACACGAACCGTGACGAATTAACGAAACTACGAGGTCTAATGAACCATAAAGAGATACCTGCATTCAACATTTCAACACAATTTCCGCTTCCCTCCAACCACTTTTCAGTGGTTGCTTTCCGCTTCCCACCTATAATGGAGGAAGCACTTTTACGACACATCTTCTACGAAATCAAGCGCGTTTTACGTCCTGGTGGCTATGTTGAGATTATGGCCATTGATCTGGACTTGGCGAAGATGGGTAGTGCTACTCGACGTGCTCTTCGCGACCACAAAAGTAGGCTGTCTACGAGCAATATCAATGTCTGTCTGAAAGATCCTACCGATAACTTACCTCGGCTGTTGACTCACAGGCGCTTTGAGAATCTGCGATGGGGCGTCTTCTCGGTTTCAGCAGCAGGAGATAGTATGGAGCTGATTGACAGGTCTTGGCTCACAAAGCAGGAGTCAGAATCCACAGGGAAGACCACTGTAGCGTATTTCAGACCTGCAGAGGTTGCGCAGTGGTGGTATAAGCAATGTTATGAGAATCAAGACGCTACGATGAGTATTTGGCAGGACCAAGTGGTGGTCAGAGAGTGCGCAAGGTTGCAGACATGCTTCAAGGTGTTGGTGTGTTATGCGCAGAAGCCTGCTATGGTGAGACGACGAACAGCTTCAGTCTGATGAGATGATTTCTTGACGAGGAGGAGTGCTATGATATGGTTGGAAAAAGTTCTGTTTTCACTTATGAGTGTGATGCATGAGAGATGATCTAAATATGAATATGAATGTATATACGAAAATATGTTTGGAATGCCACTTTCAGTACGAGCTGTGCAGCCTGTCTAAAACTCTCTGGTCGTCAAATTAAGGTAGGCGCAGATCAGGGGCTTGCTCAAGCTTGTTGTGCCGCTTTCCTTCTGGAAGCTCTTTCTTTGAGAGATTTGTGTAGGTTCCCGAAGCAGTGTTGTCGAAGGAGAGCCTTACTGACGTGAAGGATGACCAGTCTAAAGACACCTGCTTCGGAATCTTGAATGGAGACTATTTTTGAGGTCACCCTCGTCATCGCGTGTCTGTAATACAAAGTGGGGCGGAAACCCCTTGATCCTGGAAAAGTGACAAGATTCGGCGTTACTTGGTGTCTCATCTCAACTTCAATTATTCTACCAACTGTATCTATCTTCGACCTTTTAATCGTAATATCTTGATGTCTCTATTCTAGGAGTATCATCCCGGCTTCCATCACTAACCTAGTAGTTCTCCTCACTCTACTTTTCCTGAATTTGTCGGCTGGTCTGACATAACTTGGAAGAACTCCTTTAGAAAGGCCTGCAATATTATAATCGACCATTGTCACCCTAATACTATTCGGAGAGACATCTGGTACTGCACCACGTCAAGACACTAGCCGATCCGTCCATAACAGAAGTCATACGCCCCGAATCATCTAAAGCATCATCTCCACGTCATGAATCCCTCAAAGCGCCCACCAGGATTTCACATGGATCTTGGAGACATCCCATCTTTGGGTCCTAATCCTGCTTCTCCGATCAAATCCCTCACGTCTCCGGTGTCTTCGCCAGGACCAAGGACTAGACTTCAAAATGCAAGCGCTAGTCTTGGAGGACTCGGCCTAAATGAGTTGCGTAGTGGGGCAGGATCCCCTTCTAGAGACGCAGGCAATAGCAGATTCTATCCAAGAAGGTGTGTTTCCATATTGCCAGCCTGACAGCTATCATATCTCTGACACTGCCGCCATAGAACACCTGGCTGGGGACCACCTGTTGTCAGCGGCTTGTCAACTCCTCTTCGAGAAGTCATTCCTGAATCGCCCAACGATGAAGCCGATCCGTTTCCTGACTTAGGAGTGGCGACACCTGCGCACGAGAAGGTGCCATCTCTGGGTCATTCGACTGCCGATTATACTACACCACGAAGAGGAAGAGCTGGTACTGCACCTTCAAGACCTCCACCAGGTCTCGCACCTCCTGTAGGCGCCATCGGTCAGCAGCCAGGTCAAGCTGCAGCAGGTGCGAGGCAGGAGATGTCTGGTAGTCCGTTTCGACCTGGAAGTGCTTCACTGGTTGAAGCTGTTGGCTCGTTGAGCGCAAGCACTTCTCCTGCGTCTGCTTCTGCATTGCTTTCCAGAATTCGAGCAGGATCTATGCCCCAAAAAGCATCGCTCCTATCCAGTCAAACACCATTTGGCCCGACAGTCTTTTCTACCTCTTACAATCGTGGTAGAGCCAGCACATTATCAGGTCTCCTACCCGACAGTCCGAGTTCTCCTCCGGCGCAAGGATATCGCAAGGATTCACTCAACGATGCTGATATCAGGACTCTTGACTATCTTGGGCTGGTTGATCCCAGCCCAGTCAGCGGTTCTGCGTCAAATGCTGGATCGGATGCAGCCAATCTAATGGAACTAGGTAGACGACTTCCAGGCATGGCTAGCGCTCGCGTGCCGAGCAGTCGATTCAGATCATATTCTGTGAACGCCAAGGAGAAGTATGCCCTTGAGCAAGATCAGGATGAACATGGCGGCGACGGTGCTTACTATAGTGGGATGTTGACACCTTCAGCTGAAGCTACTGCGCAAGCCTTGGCAATTACCCAGGCTCAGATTCGTCAACATAACCTTGATGTACAAGCTTTCGCAAACGCTGCTGCTGCTAGTCGACCTCGCGCTCAGACCGCAGGTCTCCTTGATGCGCCGTCCTCTCGACTTTGGCGAGGCTACAGTCAGCAACAAGTGGAGCAGTTGGACGAGGAAGAAGTTGCGACAGACGATCTGGTCAACCAGATGCAAGACGCGATGCAGGCTATAGCTCTCCAAGACTTGGCTGCACAGACTCAACCTGGATTGAACGTGGACCACAGAATGGTTTACGACGATGCAACACGCGCTCTGTGGCTCGGCAATATCCCTCCATCCACGACAACAAGCTCACTGAAGATGATTTTCGAAGCATATGGAAAGATTGAATCAGCTAGGGTGCTAACGCATAAGAGCTGTGGCTTCATTAATTTTGACACAGTCGACAGTGCACTACAAGCCAAGGCCGATCTTGATGGTAAGGAGATCTTTCCTGGAGCTGGACCTATCAGGATTGGCTATGCCAAGGTCCAGAGTACAGTCGGCACTCCAATGGGCGATGGTTATATCCCATCTCAAAGCCCAGCTCCACAACAAATGGGTCGAAGCGTCATGTCTGTGCCTTCATTTGAGCTTGCAGAGCCAGTGAGCGGCCTCAGTGGCAACGTGCCTCTGCCGGCGATTGCAAGGCTACCAGACATTAGTGACGAAGTGCTTAAGATTGTGCAAGTCTTTGGCGCCACTGAACAGGAGGCTGTGACAATAAGCTCAGCTATCGAACGAGCAGTGCAGATTGACAATTTTGAAAATGATATCCCGCCAGCGCTGGAGAGTCCTCATGGTCGTATCCACGATGCACCCAAGCTTAGAGAGATTCGCAAGCGAATAGACAACAATGCTTGCACGCCTCAGGAGCTGGAAGACATTGCGCTTGCAATGTTGCCCGAGGTTGCGGAACTGGCTAGTGACTATCTTGGTAACACTGTGGTGCAGAAACTATTCGAGTTCTGCTCAGAACCCATCAAGGAAGCAATGCTGGCTGAACTCGGTCCACACCTGTCAGAGATTGGCGTGCACAAGAATGGTACTTGGGCGGCGCAGAAAGTCATTGATGTTGCAAGGACATCAGCTCAAATGGACATGATTGTGGACGGGTTGCGACCATACGGAGTCGCCATGTTTTTGGATCAGTATGGAAACTATGTCATGCAGTGCTGCCTTCGATTTGGTGTGCCTTTCAACAATTTCATATTCGATGTCATGCTCACACGTATGTGGGAGGTCTCACAAGGTCGATTCGGAGCTAGAGCGATGCGAGCTTGCCTGGAAAGTCACCATGCCTCCAAGGATCAACAAAGAATGCTTGCTGCGATAATCGCGTTGAACAGTGTTCGTCTATCTATGAATACTAACGGCGCGCTGCTGCTTACATGGTACCTCGACACTTGTACATTTCCTGGACGGCGAGCTGTTCTTGCACCTCTTCTTATTCCTCACCTTATCGAGCTTTGCACACACAAGGTTGCCTATCTCACTATTCTCAAGATAGTGAATCAACGTAACGAGCCTGCCGCTCGTGATGCACTGTTAGAAGCCATCTTCTTCTCCGAAGACAATCACGTCCTGTCCGAAATCCTCAAAGACCAGACTTGTGGCGCCACACTAGTGTTCAAGATACTAACCACGCCCTTTTTCGAAGAAAACAAGCGTGCCGAAGCCATCCAGACGATTCGTTCAACTCTGCTCGAGTTGAAAGTCCCTCAATCACAAGGCTACAAACGACTTCTGGACGAAGTTGGACTCTCTACTCGAAGCGTCCCTGGTGTCATATCAGCAGCTGCACCTAGCTCATTGCGTGATTCTCTAGGCGCGACGTCGTCTTCCGACGGTGCATCCCGACCTACCTCGAAGACTGGCATGCAGAATGGCTCCGACATGTCTCAACAACCAAACCCTGCCGGCTATTTCCCAGTCATGCCGCCACAACAGTTTAACCCTGCCGCTTCTCAAAATGGAGGCTACCCGCCATACGACCCGTTTACTGCACGTCAAGGAGGGCCTCCGCCAATGCAATACCAACAGCGTGGTGCACCACCCCCACAAATGTATGGATATAACCCTGAAGCCTATAGAGCGGTCATGGCTCAACAAGCTGCGCGATATGGACAGATGCCACCGCAAATGGGTATGCCTCCTGGTATGGGTCGTGGTGGATTGGGCGGCTTTGATCCTGCTGTTTTGCATATGTGGGCACAGCAGCAGGGGTATCATCTACCGCCTGGTGGTGGTGGACCACCGAGGCGTTGAATCAGGATGTACGGGCCTTGTCTATTAAGACTATTAAGAGCGCAGCACTACAATGTCAGCCTGTTTGATTGATGACCACGATGCATAAGAGAGGGCATAATCTGACGTCGTCGTTATGTTTGGCATATATTCTTTGTATTAGACTCGAAAAAATGTATATTTTGTTCTTCAATCGTATCGACAGCAGCATTCTGGGCGGTGGTGTTTAGAGTATGTTCCAAGCTATTGAGTCTGAGTGCATGGGTATCATACTCGGTGTGAGGATTTTGCCTTCTTCCTTCCTAATTGAGCTGCAGATCATTCATGTTCGTCGTTGCTCGACCCCGCACCTGTGTGGCTTGCAGCATGCGGAACGTGCCTTGTTACAGCGATGCTTACCAGCAAGGTGATGTAAGTCTGCCGATCGTGTAACACCTGCATGCAATGTCTTCCCCTCCGGCTAATACTGGCATTGTGACACTAACCCTCAGCGTGAGCCTGGCTATATAATGGCTTTGTAATCGTCAGTACTATTTCCTTACCACATCTCGAGTTCAGTCGGTGCAGTCAGTGCTGATAATATTTACGATGAAGCTCACTCTTGCCTTGCCTTTACTGGTCAGCCTGGCCCAGGCAGTTCAGATTAGTGTGTCAGGCAGTAATGCAAATGTCTCCTCAGTTTACCAATACGGTATCATGTTTGAGGGCAAGTATTTCCCCAACGCTCTCCGTGAATCTTGCTAATACTGCTCAGACATCAACAGGTCCATCGATGGAGGGCTCTACGCCGAGCTCATTCGCAACCGTGCCTTCTACAACTTCGAGCAGTATCCAGCCACGCTCTCTCCTTTCGAGAGTGTGGGTGGTGCTACACTGTCTCTGATCAATGCTTCGACACCGCTCTCGACTGCTTTGAATACCAACATGCGTGTATCCGTCAACAAGAAGTCGGCTGCTCAAGTAGGCTTTGCGAACCCTGGATGGTGGGGTATTCACGTCTCTCAGCAAACTTATAGAGGCTCGTTTTGGGTCAAAGGTATGTTTCGTTCTTGTGCTGTGCTTGTTGGTGGTAGGTACTGAATAACTTGGTGTAATAGGAGCATACAGTGGTTCTTTCACTGCTGCTTTGGTATCGAACATCACCAATCAGACGTATGCCTCTGCTCAAGTACAGTCTGTGTCGCAGCCTGGTCAATGGACGCAGCACAATTTCACTTTGTCTCCCTCTCGAGCTGCACCCGATGTCAATAATACTCTGACTATCACATTCAATGCTGCTGTAAGCAAGGATTCTTGGACCTCATGCTGTCAAGAACTGTTAGCTAAACACTGACAGGCTGCCACAAATGGATACCTCGACTTCAACCTTATCAGTCTTTTCCCACCTACTTACAAAAATCGTGAGAACGGCAACCGAATCGATCTTATGCAAGCATTAGCCGACATCAAGCCAGTACGGACGCCTAACAATCTACCATGAATAACAGACTGACCATATTCAGAAATTCCTTCGGTTCCCTGGAGGAAGTGATCTTGAGGGCACCGCAAATGGGACATACTGGGACTGGAGAAGAGCCATTGGTCCTCTACGTGAACGTCCAGGTCGTCCAGATATCTGGGGCTACCAAATTAGCAATGGTCTCGGATTGGTTGAGTACTTCAATTGGTGTGATGATCTTGGCATGGAGCCTAGTAAGTACAGCTGATGATATACTGTAACTGCTACAAGCTGACTGGCAATTCCTAGTTCTTGCAGTCTTTGACGGTCTCTACCTTAGCGGCGTTGTGTTATCACAGACTGAGCTGGCTTATTACGTCCAGGATACGATGGATGAGCTGGAATATATCATGGGTGATACTAGCACTCAGTATGGTAAGCCAGACCTGGCACAATTTGTGCAGTAAACTCTATTGCAGAACGACTGCTGTTACCTCTTTCTATTAAGCTCTTCTTGTTCGAGCTTTAGCTAACAGGATCTCTGAGGTGCTCTCCGAGCTTCCCATGGCTACCCCAAGCCCTTCAAGGTCCGCTTTGTCGAAGTTGGTAACGAAGACAGTCTCGATCCCAATGGTCTTACCTCTTACTACTCCTACCGATTCAAGGCGTATCAGTCAGCAATCAATGCTAAATATCCCGACATCTCTGTCATGACTTCCTACAGTAACAATACCATCAACCACGATGTACCAGTGGCACAATCTGCCGACTACCATCAGTATTCAACACCAGATGCATTTGTGCTTACACAAGCCAACTTCTTTGATCAGAATCCCGCAGATTCAAGGACGTTGATCGGTATGTCTTTCGATCAGTATTGTTGATAACAGGCTCGCTAATATCCTTTGCAGGTGAGGTAGCAACTGTGTATCCTAATACAGATAGCGTTGGCTACGTCAACTGGACGGATCGTGGGCCAGCCTCTTTCCCGGTTCATCCATGGTGGATCGGTAGTGTTGCTGAGGCAGTCTTCCTGTTAGGAGCCGAGCGTAACTCGGAGAAGATCATAGGAGCAGCTTATGTTAGTATTGCTGTCGTCGTTCTTGATGTTGCTATACTTATCTGTTCGTCTTTCTTACTAGGCTCCCACAGCACAAAATATGAATGACTGGCAATGGTCTCCCACACTCATCTCATTCGACGCCGACCCTGCTCACACCACTCGCTCCACAAGTCACCACATCATTAAAGTAAGATGGAATAATTTCCAACTTACTAGTCCGAAGCCATGTCACTGACGACAAATACCACCTATAGCTCTTATCAAACCACAAACTCACTCACACGCTCCCTTCCACCGCCACGAACACCACAGTCACACACGGCACGCACAACTCCACATTCAATCCTCTCTTCCACGTCACCGGTATCGGCGGGTCTGCATCCGCCATCTACAAACCCATCGGAAATAACAACGACTACGTCTTCAAAGCCGCCGTCTACAACACCACCACTCCCGTGCCTGTTACCCTCAACTTCCCAGGCGTACAAGCCGGTGATCGAGCACAACTGATTGTGTTGACTAGTCCGCAAGGCCCGAACGCGATGAACGAAGTTGGTGGCAGGAATCTGGTCAAGAGGGCGGTTGGTATGGTTAGTGCGGGGGCTGGAGGTGCGTTCGAGTTTGAGTTGGCGGAGTGGAGTGTTGCTGTGTTGAGGACGGTTAATGTTACTGTCAAGGGATTCGTTGATTTGTGAGGTGAGGCGATACTGTAGGGTGTGAGCTGAGGAGATGTTGGATGCGGTGGCTGTGAAAAGAGCTCAGAGAATGTGCATTGGCGGCATTGAGCGGATCTGATAAGTATGCCGTAGAAGAAGCTCGAGGTACATAGTGATAGTGATGATGATAATCTCGTAATGACTCTTCGTATCTGCATTATGGCAAAGGCTCGATGTGTAACGCCCAGGTTTTATAGCCATCATCGTAAATGCAAACTCATTCTGAACTCTTCCATTCTAGCCAACTTTTCCATTAGGGTCTTCTTTCACGTTGCCTCCTGAGAGTCCGTACCAAAAGTTGAATGACTAACGAAACGTCCAGCCAAGCATACCTGATAACATATGTACTGCTGCGAAAGATGAATCTCTGCCTATCAGGCATAATGGTCAAATTGAAAATATACAGAGAAGATTAGCATGGCCCCTGCACTAAGGATGACACCATCACAATCGAAGAAAGCTTTATGTTTTTTTCCGCGTTCGTTTCTGGTAGGTGGTTTTGTGATTCGTTTTTGCGGTGTTTAGGTACTGTGGATGTGTGCGCTGTGCAGTACTGACAACAGAGAGTCACTTCGGCAGAGCATCGAGGTTTTTGCGTCAGCACAACTTGACCCGAAAGCAATGAAAAAAAATCTTGAATCTCCTTAGCTTGATATATAAGAAATTTACAATAGTCAAAATACGAAAGTAGTCTTCTGAATTAAGCCAAACCTCTATGTGCCTCAAATGTTTACAGATAGTGCTCACATGCTTATACCAAAACGTATAGAGGTCGAGGCAACTGTATGGCTTCGGCTTCCACGGAGCGTCTTAACCTTGGACTACCTTCGTTTATGGCCACATATGCTTCTCGCCGAGCTGGCGAGCCTGTCGTAACGGAGTACGTGTGAAGATCGTAGTATGCTGCAATTGAATGTACGAGCCATCGGCTATATCTGTATCAGCACGAGTGATATTTCGGTGAAGGGCGTAGTATACTCACCCGAAACTTGCACTTTGGTCGTCAGCTAGACTATCCAAGATCATTCGTTCTCTGCGAGCTTGTGATCGTGGACTGCCATTTGATTGTGCCTCTTTCGTCTGGCCATTTCGACCAACGAAAACAATCTCCTCGTCTTCTGATGTATCGACATCGGCTAAGCCATCCTGCTCAAGCTGTCTCTGAGACTCATCCCACTTCTGGACAAATTCCCTGATCTGCTCTTCAAGATCTTTCAGCAGGCCCTTAGCACCACGAGCACGCCTAAGCTTCTCTCGAAGCTCTTTGGGTACATGCGAGAAAGGGTCCTGTTCTTGCATGAGCTTAGCTCGATGTTGCTGGATCTTCTCGCGCTCGGCTCTAGCACGAGGCTCGTCCCAGTGGGAAGCGAGAGAGTATTGAACACGTCTCGGTCTTGGGACGGGCACCTCCCAGTCCTTTGAAGTAGGTGGTTCGGCCCATGGATTGCCTAGTAAGCGGTCTGCGCACGTCATATATTAGCTTCAGAAGAGCTATACGACGTATTGCGCGAGTTGACACGCACCATTTTCCCACTTCTGGCGTCTTCGGCTGCCTTCTTTGCCTTTGAGAAGAGCTTCGCGCCTCTTCATGCTATCTCTGCGCAGTGGCTCGCGTCGTCGGACATATCCGGCACGGATAGCAGCGCCAGCAGAAAGATCAATGTCTTCTTCGGCTTCTTCTCGCTCGGGTTCGTGTCGGGTGTCTAGGGGTATGTCGAGGACATTGGATGTACCGCGCGCGCCGGTCGGAATGATTGCGGAGGAGATGGCGAGGGTGCTTAGGGATTGAATGGTCTTTTCGGTCCATACATCAATATCGATCGGGCCGGCGGTATAAGCAGGGGAAGACATGGTAGGAAGTGGCGACTCGGGGAGGTCGCGCTAGGGTACTAGAAGTGTTGTGGTTAGTTGGTCAGGAGAGTACAGCGCGATAGTACAGCCTTCGAGCTCGGCCGCGACAACGAGAGACTGAGTATATAGATGAACAACGTTGCGAAGATGAGTCGAAGGTCAATGGAGTGTTGTATACAGGAGGGCAAGCTCCGATGACGGTGAGTCCCTGATGATCAGTCATTCAGATTGCGCTAAATCGAAATAGGCAGTCACATGCTCCGTACGGCTAGCCATCCGTGACGACAGGACGACATCAAGAAGGCAACCAGTTCCATTACGTTCAACATCATTCGCTTTAATACCATTACATTCGCTTTTTTGCTTCGTCTGTATCTATCTACAAAAACACCATCATGAAGGCGAATCTCGTCCTCGCTTTGGGCGCCTCAACTTTGCTCCTCACCAACGCCTTCTATCTGCCCTCAGTCGCTAAGCAAGCAGTCGGCCAAGCGCAGCAGATCTTATCGTCCGAGAAGTATCTCGTCGAGACCTCTCCAGGTGTAAGCTCATGGATCACGGAAGAGGACAAATGGGACCTCCGCAGACAAGGCATCAACTTCATGGATATTTCAAACCAGCCCGAACTTGGTCTACTACAAACAAGGGATCAGAAGACTTTCACATTCCCTAACAAGACAGCATACAACGAGACCATCCGCCCTATGCTTAAGAACCTGAGATCCACTTACATGGAGGAGAACCTTCAAAAGTTTACATCGTTCCACACACGATTCTACAAGAGCGAGAGTGGCGCGGAGTCATCCAAGTGGCTGCTTAACAAGGTCAACGAGACTGTTGCAGCTTCTGGTGCTCACAAGTACGGAGCCACTGTCGAACCATTTTTGCACTCTTGGGGACAGAACTCCATCATTGCAAGAATACCTGGCAAGAGTAATAAGACTATCGTCATCGGCGCTCATCAGGATAGTATCAACCTCTTCCTACCCTGGTTCCTTGCTGCTCCTGGAGCCGATGATGACGGCTCGGGTACTGTCACGATCTTGGAAGCACTGCGTGTTCTATTGCAATCTAAGAAGATTGTTGAAGGCAAGGGAGAGCAGACGATTGAGTTCCACTGGTACAGCGCCGAAGAAGGTGGTCTCCTAGGTTCTCAAGCCATATTCGCCGAGTACGAATCGCAAGGTCGTGATGTGAGAGCTATGCTCCAGCAAGACATGACTGGATACATTCAGAAGACGCTCGACGCCGGTCTACCTGAGAGTGTTGGTGTGATTACTGATTTCGTCAATTCCGACCTTACCGAATTCATCAAAAAGGTCATTGTCAGTTATTGTGACATTCCATATGTACTCACAAAGTGCGGATATGCATGTTCGGATCATGCTTCTGCTAGTAAAGCTGGCTATCCTTCTGCTTTTGTTATTGAGGTATGTCAACTTTGTTATATTGTGCTCCTGATGTTCGCTAACTTGCCTAGTCTGACTTCAAGTGGAGCGACAAGAAGATCCACACGACCGAAGACAAGATTGAATTCTTATCTTTCAGCCATATGCTTCAGCATGCCAGGCTGACTCTCGGTTTAGCATATGAGCTGGTTTTTGCTGACCTCTGAACACGCCTGTGTCTTGTCACCTACAGTTCTTGTACATATTCTCCTAATCGAATTACTTCTTGAATAATTATGTCTACACACCTTTTGCCTCCTTATGAAACAACAGGTCTCCTTACGTCTTAAGGCTCATGAAGCCTCGTCTGATGCTTTACACCTCTCACCACTCAGTCGACGTAATCATCGTCACGAAGTTTCATCTCAATACTTACAAAAGCAATTACAGGATCTTTGGTAATACTTACCTCATGACGCTACCCCATAGCGGCCAATCTCCTCGTAACTTTCCCTCGCAAGTCCATTTCAGCCTGAAGGCAATTGCAAGTCGTACTCATAATCAAATCATCACACTAATCATGGATAGGGAAACAGCACGATTAGCAAAGGAAGACCAAAAATGAAGATCGCGGATAGGCTGCGGATGTAGTTGCGTCGTACGGAGGAGTCAGGAGTCGCCGAGAGATCGTCGGAGGGGCGTGCTTGGCCGACAGAGGTTGAGATCGAAACGAAATGACGACTGCAATGATTATAGTGTAGTATACACCTCTATGAATAGGACTAAGGTTCATTGCGCACGGCATGCTGCGTGAGAGAGTGCCTATGGTGTCTAATCATTCTCATACGACTACATCGTATATTGGGGGCTGATCCTGATATCGATCGTCCCCCATATCGATCGACCACGTGCACTTGTGGCCAGTCTGTAATACTTCCGTGGATTGATAACGAACGCTTGGTACGGACTTGGAGGAGGGGAGTTGAGTACTTGGTATAACAGCGGCGCTTCGTCCTCTTGCTCGTACTGCTCTGCGTTGTCTGACGGAAAAATCAAGTCAACGAAGGACAAAGTAAGCACGAGCCAGTACAGTACTCCCCTCCCTTACCTCAGACGGGGCGGATCTAGACCCGAAGCTAAAGCTCCACTTAGCATTCATCCCTCTCCACACGAAGTACGAGTCTCAACCTCATACATCCCACTCTCACACAACACCCATCATGGACGCAGTGATTCACAGTAAGCACAGACACATCGTCCTCTCCTTTCCACCTCTAATAAACCCCTCCAGACCACCTAGCGACCTCCGCCCACTCTCACCTCCTCCCAACATCCCCCCTCGACGCCCCTCCCAGCTGCTGCGCCACGAACAGCTCATTGGCGCAAGAGGCCTCGTCCTCCTCCCCATCTACACCAGAACGGACACATCACTCCAATCCCTCGCTAGCACTAGCAGAAGCAGCAAGTCCACCACGGCCGCACCACTCCAATCCCACACTCGCAGATGCGGAACGTTCAGTCAGTTTATCGCCTACTTCGTCGCGGGATAGTGTAGCGTCTTTGGGTCGTGTGATTACGCGAGAGGATGTGCTGGAAGATGGTGGTGGTGAGAAGCTGGGGAGAGTGGTGACGAGGGAGGATGTTTTTAGTGATGAGCCGGTGGGGAGAAAAGAGGATGAAGTGGAAGGTGAGGCGCTGGGGGATGAGGTGTTGGCTGATATTTGTGGGAAGTACAAGAACAAGAATCTGCGAGGCAATGCGTCGCTTGATTTTTGAAGCGAGGAAGGGATAAGCTGCGCCAGAGTATGTTCGATTCAAGAAGACAAGTGACTTGATCGTTGGCGTTTTGTATTGGGTATCGAATCTGCTATACATACTCTCGGACTTGAGACTTATAAATATGTCGAGCAAGATCGTAATTTACAGTAATATTCACGAAACTTTTTCCCTTCCTGTAACTGTAGACTTACTGCGAAGCAACTGCATTTACTCTGAGCCATCTTTCTTTTCGTTCTCACTGCCTAGCGCGCTTCCTGCCCCTCTGACTTGCTGGTGTCTCCTGTGGCAGCACACCGACTGAGGCAAGTTGAGACGAACCACCTCCTTGTTGCTGCTCCTTTTGGTCCAATACCAAGCTCAGCACGTCGAAACCAAATTGAGGGAACTCCAAGCACATCGCGCGGAACTCTTCTTCTGCTTCGTGTCGCAATACATGTGATCTTGTTGCCCAGAAAGTTGCGATGGGTTTGCGGATTGTGGTATCGGTGCGGGATGTGGTTTGGTAGACGTAGCGGGCATATTGAATCTCTCCAAGGGCTGTGGATGTGGTTCGGTGGATCTTGGAATGTGCGAGTGCTTTGAGTGCCTAGAGCAGAATCGCATTAGCGGCGAAGGAGTCTTCTAGCTTCTACTCAACTTACTGGCATGAAGAACTTCTCGGCCAAGTTGTAGACTCTAGCATGTTTCAACAGCTGTTCTCCATTTTCATCCACTTCTGGTAGTGACGCGTCCGGTTCCAGATGTTCGCCAATACGCTTGGGAAAGTATTCGCCCTTGTAAAGGTATTCCAGGAAAGAGCCCATAGCATCTACATCTTCCTCCGCCAGGTTTATGCGTCTCGGTCCTCCTGCCGCGAAGTCGGCGCACTTCTGCTCGAAGAATGGCGATTGTGTAAGGAGATCTTGATGCGCGCTGAGTGTGGAGTTCTGGTCGCCTTGTCCGACAATGAGTTCTACTATAGGCGATTTGAGGTAGCTATAGCGCATAATCAGCCCCGATGCGCTCTATGCGAGAACCTAGCTTCTTACTCGAGAAAGGTCACCCGTTTTGGTAACTCGTCCTCTGTGATCTCGACATCTTCACCTTCTCCTACTACTGCCGCAGCAGCTGCGGCTGCGGCTGCTGCTGTCACGACAGGTTCGATAATCTATACATCGTTGTCGTTGTTTGCCATATCAACATCTGCGCCAGGCGCATCGAAGCTGTCGTTGACTATCTGCAAGATTTGTCAGTCGCGATTGGCGCAAGTGCTAGGACGTGTTCGTACTGGATCGGCCATGCTGGATTGTGGGAGGGAGCGATTGGGAGGGAGTAGGCGCTTGCGACAAGGCGCTTGCGACAAGGCGCTTGCGACAACGCGCTTGCAACAACGTGTGCTGACAGGTGCTGGATGGGAATGGCAACTGAAGGTCTGGTGGAGAGAGGCTAGGAAAGACGTTCTATTCAGAAGCCAATGGCGATCGGCGCCGAGCTTCCCTTTCGGTACCTGCATTTGTCACGTGACATGTACTCCGAAGCCAGCAGATCTAGAGCTACAAGACGTAACAGCTCATCATTCCATGATCTTGCTGTTGTATCGTTCTCGCTTACTCTCTTCACCCGTAATCTCGTTGAGCTGCAAAAGAACTTTCAAGATGCACAGAGCACAAGCAATGCTCAATCGGCCAGTGCCAGAGAATGTCACCATCAATAATCATCGTGACCCGTGCACTCTGTCAAACTACCACAACTTCAAGACGACTAATACGGCACTTGACTTTCACATTGACTTCGATAACAAGGTCTTGAAGGGCAATGTCAGCTTGAGATTAAAGAGCTTGACCGAAGCTGAGACGAACGAGATTGTGCTAGATACTAGCTATCTAGACATCAGCGATGTCAAAGTGAATGGACAATCGCTAAAGTGGGACCTACTGAGCTCTAGGGTCGAACCTTACGGTAGTCCTCTATCTATTAAGCTGAATGAGGGTGTACCGAAGGACGAACACGTCCAGGTCGATATCAAGGTTTCAACAACAGACAAGTATGGTTACTGATTAACCAAGAGATAGTGGAACAATATTGACTCAATCCAGGTGTACTGCTCTACAATGGCTAACTCCCGCACAAACATCAAATGGCAAGCATCCATACATGTTCTCTCAATGTCAAGCCATCCACGCTCGCTCCGTCTACCCATGTATGGATACTCCAGACAACAAATCCACCTTCAACTTCCGTATTCGTTCTCGTCTGCCGGTTGTAGCTAGTGGTCTTGTTGATGGCATTGAGGACGTCGAAGGTAGTGATGAGAAAATCTATACCTTCACTCAAAAAGTCCCAATGCCAAGCTACCTCTTCGCTATCGCTAGTGGTGACATCAAAAGTGCCAAAATTGGCCCCCGTAGTACAGTCTGGACAGGACCGGACGAGCTGGCGGGCTCGAAATGGGAATTAGAGGAAGATACAGAAACATTTATCAAAGCAGCAGAGAAAATTGTATATGATTACGCATGGGGAACGTACAACGTGCTAGTTCTGCCGCCGTCGTTTCCATATGGAGGTGTGTAGAGTGCCCTTCTGACATCAGGAAATATCTACTGACCCTGGACAGGCATGGAGAATCCTGTCTACACATTCGCAACGCCCACGATCATCTCTGGCGACCGGCAGAACGTCGATGTCATTGCGTATGTTTAGTGCTTCCGTCGAGATCAGAGATAACTGTTGACCCTTGAACAGGCATGAACTCGCACACTCATGGTCCGGCAATCTAGTCAGCAACAGCGACTGGCAGCACTTCTGGCTTAACGAAGGGTGGACCGTTTATTTAGAACGTCGCATCCAAGCTGCTGTGCATGGTGAAAAGTTCCGCGACTTCTCTGCCATCATCGGCTGGAAAGCGTTATCAGACTCTGTAGACGGCTATGGCCACGAACACGAGTACACTAAACTCGTCATGGATCTCAAGGGCGTCGATCCTGACGACAGTTTCTCCTCAATCCCATACGAGAAAGGCTTTACCTTCTTGTACAGCCTGGAGAAACTGATTGGGAAGGAGAAATGGGACAAGTTTATTCCACACTACTTTTCAAGCTGGAAATACAAGTCTCTTGACTCCTACGACTTTAAGGCTACTCTTCTTGACTTCTTTGCATTAGACGAAGCATCTTCCCAGAAGCTGAACGACCTAGATTGGGATGCCATCTTCTATAAGCCAGGTATGCCCGAGAAGCCCAACTTTGACACAAGCATGGTCGATGAGTGTTATGCTCTAGCCACGAAATGGGAAGAACTTTCGAAGTCAAAGTCCTCTTCATCTTCATCGTCATTCACACCGTCGCCCAAGGACATCGAATCCTGGGTAGCCAACCAATCCGTCGTATTCCTCGAAAAGCTGCAGACACTCTCCAAACCTCTTCACCCATCGCTCATTGATACCATGGACTCGACATACCACTACAGCAGCTCTCACAACGTTGAGCTGAGCAGCCGCTTCCTCGTGCTTGGACTCAAGGCTGGAGACAAGAATATGTGTCAGCCTGCAGCAGAACTACTAGGCAAAGTCGGAAGGATGAAGTTTGTGCGTCCTCTCTACACTCACTTGGCGCAGATTGACAGGGAACTTGCCGAGAAGACGTTCGAGAAGAACAAGGATTTCTACCATCCGATCTGCAAGGCGATGATTCCCAAGTGGATTGGAAAGGCTGGCGCGTAGTGATTGCACGATTGAAAGCTTGGGGCGCAAGGTACCGTGAATGATAGGAGAGGTCACTATTCGAGTGCTGCGTTATTACCGGTCTTGTACTATGCTTTCAACTACGATGGTTAACGGCTTAGGATCATAATTTACACAACGCGCGACAAGGATTCTACTGAGCCATTTGCTGTGGAGTGTGCAGTAAGAACAAGACCGCGTTCCAATCTCTATTCTCATTTTGATGTTGGGTTGATATTCTGTGCCGGCATCCATCTCGCTCAGTGCCCCTCGTTATAAGGATTCTCCATACACCAAGATAGCAATAATGGCTTGCTGGTGTCGTCTATTCGGTTATCGTTCATATGATCAGGTCAGTTTGTAGCAGATGATTCACATCCCAGAGCCTTGGCGTACATACTTATTGGAAATCGAAATCGTAACTCAAAGGAAGAAAAGTTGTGGAGAGTGCTGGAGAAGTTAATGATACATATCTCACGACAACCGACTTTGAATCTCAGTCCGATCGGTTTCGGGATATGTAAGACTCATCCCATCACAGTACCTAGATCTTGTCTGATGTAGCGCCTTCGCTTGATAGACTATATTTTACACCACTACATTGGACGCTGTGTTCCTTTCTTTCACACGCCCAAGCATTGCAGTAATACTGATGATTGGATTCAGCAATATGTTGACGGTTAATGCCAATAACTTGCGATTCTCCAACACGCAATACGAGCATTCCCAGTCTTCCCAGAAACGCCACTGTTCAGAGAGTCACTGAAGTACCTGGTCCGCCTTTGATGGCTCTGCCGCTCAGCACTGGTGTTGTTATCGGAGTACATAGCAACTAACAACACCTTCTTTCGTCACTGCGCGCCCGTAGCCCTCTTAACTTCTCCTTCCGCTCCAAGTCCGCCTTATAATCGTCGCCAGCAACTTTGTCAATAGACGTCAACGTATGCTCCGGCACCCCACCAGCACCACTCCTCGTCAGTTCCCTGATACAAGGAATGTTGCAATGACACCACACCACCCGCTCCGGCTTCATGTACTCATGCTGCAGGTCCTCGCGATCGACCGTCCCGAGCCAGATGTCCAGCATGGCAGGTCCTGGCAGGATGCCAGCATTGATACCATACGCGAGCGGGCTACCGCAGCGTCGGCAGAGCCATCTGGCTAGGTAGGAAGCAGGACGGAAGAAGGCCAAGGCGCTGTCTGCGGATGGTGGCTTTGATGAGTCGAAGAGCTCGGATGCTGGATGCCAGGTGCGGTCTGCTTCCGGGTCGTGCCTTCCGGTGGCTGGTACTTGGTCACGGTCATATGGCAGGCTTGAGGCCTGCACTCTTGTGACCTCGGTGATCATGACTGTGGGCAGGATCGAGGTGTTGCTGCACGGCAGTCGTTGCAGTGACAGAGTGCGACGAATGGAATTCGCAGGTCGCCAATGTCTGCTCCTGGTGAGCGGTAGGGGTTCGGTGGTCGCTTGTCATGTGGTGGGATGGATACTTGATAACGGAGTGCTTTACAATTGCAGCCGCCACTGATCGTGATGGCGTCGTGAGGCAACGGCGTCGTGGTTCGCTGTAGTGAGGCTGGTGTGTTGCTGTACGAAGGGAGCGAACGAGGTGTGCTTTTATTTCGTGTGGTTTTTTTGAATGGCGAGGAGCTTCTTTTCTCGTAGTTCCAGTTGGTGAAGATGTATACTATTCTCGTCCAGCCCAACGAGGAAGGAGGGGTAAAGAGGCGTGATAAGATCCAAATATAGCTTTTTTTTAGACCATCTCTAGTCCTCCTATTATGATGTTCTTGGTCACTCATTGATTGCAATATTGGTACATCTCTGCTGCTTGTCTGGTCACTGAGTGCGTTACAATCAGCTCAAACCACTGGTCACCGATGGATCGGTGCCAACCAGCCTTTAAATGTTGCATGAAACCCGATAACCTTGCTTAGGTGTCAATTGCTATAGACTGAAGTTGAAACGTCCGGATGTCAACACTTCACGGACGGAGTAAAAACTGCAGCTTGGTAGACTCTGAGACATCAAGACATGCTCTGAAAGTCATTCGTCCAGCCCTTCAGACCTGGAGCATATCCTCCCTTTGCCTTCCTCTACTGTGCCCACCAAACACACTAGTCCCAGACCTTACCATCTTTGACTCCAAGCACACATCTAGCCCACCAATTCGAGACGAACCAGGTTTGACTTCCCAATTTTGCACATCCCATGGAGTATCAGGCCCTACATCTCCAGCTTGACCATCACCTTACACCCAGCAGATTAGGCCGTCGTTGGAAGCCAGATCATTCGCCAGATCCGGTGGGTCGATCCCATGAAGTAGCCTGAGCATCTCTTCTCGTATCGTCGGTATTGGCAATTTGTCAATCCAAAGGCCAGGTACTATGGTGAGCTGGGCATGAGTGGACCGAAGGCGTTCCTGATATTCTGCGCCTTATCAGTAGTGTCGGCGGGAAAAGCCTCCACAGCAACTTGTCGGAGAGCTGAAGAGCCACAAGCAATGGGTGAATACTTGATGGCTTCACCGGTAAAGTTTCCAGTAAGCTGGCCATCGAGAGTGTGTGGACTCGGATCCGTACAAGGACATCGATATCGACACTCTGATGACTTATGCTGGATGGGCTAAGCACATCTTACCGTCTACTGCGGAATCAAGCACACTGCACGAGGTCTTTCAGACGGCTCTCATGGTTGCGTAGATGACTATGAAGCAAGGAAAGACATCTGGAAAGGTTGCTTTGACACTTCCCTTCCAAGGTCTTTAATCAATATGTCCCGAGTATGGCGTCGCAAACTACGGTCTATCTGCCGTGTGTCCAGGATCGTCTTTGACAGCGTAACTTACAGATCGAGGAATGCCTGACCGCCTAATGGCTCTGCCTGGAGCTCGCTGCATCACAAGCATCGACACCACAGGTAGCTTTCCTGCATCCAAGATTCACTTGGGTCAATTGGAACGTCAATGAATTATCAGCAATGAGAGAACGGATCGAGTTCGATCCATGGCGTCTGAGGATGCGACTGCACGATGGATGCTGCGCCTATGTCTGCCTCGCTGAAGCACGATATTCAATAGATGTTGTCATGAAAGTTGTGCTCGTGCAAGGTTTCCTTCTAAGCTATACGACGGGTGAGACTCCGGAGGGGCTTAGTACGTCACACGAACCATGGTATTGGACGAGATAGCTAACGTCCCATTGAAAGCTTGATCGATATTTCGTAATGCCATTCTCAACACCCATAACTTTCTTCTGACCACACCTTCCTGCCGCCGACATCGCTGACCTTCAAGAGCAACAATGTCAGCAATTCTGCGTGAGAGGGTGAAGAAACCATCGTTCGTCTCCAATGGGTTAATCTATCACTTATTTTGAGATGGGCTAACATACACCTCAAGTTTCCTCAAGAAGCTTGCAAAAGCAGAAGATCTCCTTCATCATTTCCCTAATGGTGCCTACGTTGGATGGTAAGTGGTTTGTCCAGTGTTATGGAGCTCTGCCAGCAATTACTGATTCTTTCGACCAGGTCCGGCTTTACCGGTGTAGGATATCCCAAGTAAGAGCTTACAATCTATATCAGCAATATTCACCTCACAGGAACTATGCTGGCAACAATCTTCGTCTACTAAGACCTCAACAGGAAAGTACCTACCGCTCTCGCCGATCACGTGGAGAAGAACAACCTCCAAGGGCAGCTGAAGTACCACCTCTTTGTAGGAGCCTCCTCAGGAGCAGAGACAGAGAACAGATGGGCGAAACTGAACATGATCGAGAGGCGTGCTCCTCACCAAGTTGGCAAAGAAATCGCGAAAGGAATCAACAATGGCAACATCAACTTCTTCGATAAGCATTTGAGCATGTTTCCCGTGGATTTGATGTACGGATTCTACACGAAAGATAAGAAGGATAACAACAGGATTGATGTCACTGTCGTTGAAGCTACTGCTATTACTGAAGATGGTGAGTCGAAGCAACGCAGAGACGTAACGCTCCGCTCACAATGGTTCTAGGTGGTATCATTTGCGGTGCATCCGTAGGAGCTACACCCGAGCTCGTCCAGATGGCAGATAAGATCATCATTGAGGTCAACACTGCTTCCCCTAGCTTCGAAGGTCTCCACGATATCACAATGACAGAACTACCACCTCGAAGGAAGCCCTACCTCATTATGTCTCCAGAAGACCGCATCGGTACCACACACGTCCCGGTCGATCCAGACAGAGTCATAGCTATTGTCGAGTCCGACTACCCCGATCAAACCCAGCCAAACGCTCCCCAAGATGAAGACTCTCGCGCCATTGCCCGCCATATTGTCGAATTCCTTCAGCACGAAGTCGACCAAGGCCGCATGCCACCTAACCTCCTTCCTCTTCAATCTGGTATTGGCAACATCGCAAATGCGGTCATTGGTGGTCTTGCAGGTGGTGAAGCAAACTTCAAGAACCTCAAAGTCTGGACTGAAGTGCTACAAGACACCTTCCTCGACCTCTTCGACTCCGGCCGCCTCGACTTCGCTACAGCAACCTCCATTCGTTTCTCACCCGAAGGTTTCCAGCGCTTCTACAAAAATGTAGACGACTACCTTCCTAAGCTCCTCCTCCGCAGTCAACAAGTTTCCAACTCACCCGAGATCATCCGCCGATTGGGTGTTATCGGAATGAACACACCCGTCGAAGTCGACATCTACGCCCATGCAAACAGTACCTGTGTAATGGGTTCACGCATGCTTAATGGACTAGGAGGATCCGCAGATTTCCTGAGGTAGCGACTGTCGTATCTCTTGTATGATTTTCAAACTGACAGCGGTGTAGGAGTGCAAAGTATAGTATCATGCATACGCCATCGACGAGACCATCCAAAACCGACCCGACTGGCGTCTCTTGCATCGTGCCTATGTGCACGCACGTTGACCAGACAGGTAGTCCCTTTTCTCCTACTTTCCACGTCAACCGAGTCTCTAGCATTCTCTTCCATCTCCCTTCACCTCTCGCCTATTCTACCGTCCCTAACTCGCTTTATATGACACTAACGTTGACTTCACAGAGCACGATCTCGACATTATTGTCACAGAACAAGGTCTCGCCGACGTCCGTGGTTTGAGTCCCAAGCAAAGAGCCAGAGTCATCATTAACAAGTGTGCTCATCCTGACTACAAGCCGATTCTGTTGGATTACTATGAGAAGGCCGAATTTGAGTGTTTGAGGAAGGGATGGGGACATGAGCCGCATTTGTTGTGGAATGCGTTTGATATGCATAAGAATTTGAATGAGAAGGGGACGATGAAGTTGGATAAGTGGATGTCGTGATGAAAGGTGTCTGAAGTCGTGGTGTCACTATGAATTAGACGATCTGTAGACGTGTATTGTTAGTATTTGTGAGCATGTTCAAGCATGTCTTCGGAGAATTGCCCTAAAGAGACCAAAGTCTTTGTGGATAACCTATTCATCGTGTGCAGACTTACGTTAGCAATGCCTAGTGGTTCTATGGTACAAGCAGACTGCAGAAATAAGGGCTGTAATATGAGTTCAAGTTGCTACGATTGGGATATACCGAGCTTGCAATCAATTAGGTCAAGCCGTTGAGACATGGAAATTATATATTCTTATCTGAATTATGCTCGGACCACCAGAATATGGCCGGCTGGCGCAATGGTAGCGCGTTCGTGAGTTTAACCCTAAATCCATCTTTCTCCATCATGTACTGACGTACATAGCCCTCCTATCGTGGAGACTCAGGGAGAGGTTGTCGGTTCGAGTCCGACGTCGGTCGGTTTCTTGTCAAACCGATCTTTCGCCGAATTGTTTTTTCTTTTGGCCACTTTCTCTAGCACGCTGAGGAAGTGTTAAAGCCTCCGTAATATCTTAAAAACGGGTGTGCTGGGTAGTCAGTTCATTAACAAATATGCACCCATCTTTAAAGATAATCCGGAGGAGATGACGTTCAGCAAATTGTTTTCGCCTTATTTTTTTGCTTTGTTCATCCTTACTCTTGTTAAGATGCTCGCAGGAAGGAAGTAAGCTGAATGGCTTGTCCACGGCGTGAAAGCTGTGTGCCAACTTCCCCACAACTAAGGTATAGAAACCTCTTTGATCTTCGTGTTGGGTTTTGGTTTTGCACAGCATCTCCTACTGTATAAAAGCACTCCATGTAACGCATCACCATCCTACATACAGGCGGGATGGATTATACGCGTGCTCGAGGCGACAAAGTGGAGTGAACTGTACGATCTGGCGTGGAAACCTTAAACTCCTTTCGAGATCCACCGGAGCTCTTTCCAATACGCGTCGACTGTTTTGAAACAACTCCAACCTTTCGCACCAGATTGCCGTGCTACAAGGAAAAACATCCTCAAAAAGTCGCCTTGCTTCGCTGTAACGACTACCCACCTCTACGAGACACCAAGATCCCATTGACTTGCCTGATCACCGCATAACTTGTCCTGAGACCGCTCGAACCCCAGCTCATCGTCAGCATGTTATTGCCAACTTCCTTATCGGCTTTCATCTTGATCGCTCTCGAGTGTCAGTTACCGACTTCTGCAGCACAAACGATTAACCCATCACAACTCGTCGGAACATGGACATCGAAATCAGGCAAAGTGCTTACAGGACCGGTGCGCTTCACTCAGTATTCATGGTTCATGAACTCTTGCTGAACATCGGATAGGGCTTCTACAACCCAGTAAACGAAACACTATTCGAGCCCAGCTTGACCGGCATATCATTCAGCTTCACAGCAGATGGTTATTATGAACAAGCATTGTACAAAGCAGTCTCGAATCGTTCGTATATTCTACAAGATCGTCTTCGTGGTAGACACTAAATCAGTACAGCAACTACACCATCTTGCACGTCCGCAATACTGCAATGGTCGCACGGAACCTACACCATTGGCCTCAACACTACCTTGAACACGCCGAACCTGAACCTCACACCCATTGCGGTAGATGGGAGACAGCTATATTCCTCGCCTTGCGACATGAAGACCGCGACTATCACAAGATGGGACATGCCACAATTTTACTCAGAACTCCAAGTACTTGTCGACCCATACAACCAGCGATGGCGACTGAACCTGTTTGAGTGGGATGGTACACCAGTGAACCCCATGTGGCTTGCAATGAACCCGCCGCAGATGCTACCTACGCAGACGTTGAATCCGACTGGCAATGTGACGGCGACGGGTGCTGTGCAAACAGCGACTGCAAAGATTAAGAGAGCGCTCAATTTGGCAAAGAACGTGAGGCAGTCGAGTAAGCAAGGAGGCCTACGGAGCTGGCTTAGTGTTGATATCTTGTTCTGGTTGGGAATAGTTATGACCGCCATGGGGGGAGTGTTGGTGATAACCTGTTGACGGACATGAACCATTACGGGCAATGAATGCGCAAGCAGGCTACAGTTGACCATAGACGAGGCAAGCATGATATAGTAGAGCTGTATGAACGACTTAAGTGATGACTTGGAGTTGCTTTTTCACTGTTGGGTGTGCCTGTCTTCACTTCAGATCGTTTTCACATCACTCATAGCAAAAGGTGTCCTCATGAGATCATCTTCGTTCCACTTAGGATCGAGTATTCCTTCAAGATTAAGCAATCAACTCACTTTTATCTATGTGCACTACGTACAGTACTAGACGAGGAGAGGCGTAATATTTACCTTTGTCTTCTTCTTCAAAAATCAATCATCGTTGCTTCTATAACCTATGCGATGCCTTCTTGCTCTTACTTTACCATTTCAAGCAGAGGGTCACATAGACGTACTGTTTAATCGTCCGCCGCCCTCTCCTTTCTCGCTCTCACAAAACCATTCCCCATATATCCTCTCTTTTACAGTCTCACGAAAAGCTTCCGATGACTCTCGACACTATCTATCACTAGCATATCTACAAGACATACCAAATCTACCGAATGCTACACAGCTCGAGCTGTAAAAGCTCAGCATACATACGCGCCTAAGAACTTGCTACTCTAGCATCTACGATTACAAGCTAAGCTTGCGAAGCTATCACAGCTGTAGTCGAGCTCCAAGATCGCCGAAGCCGGCACAGCATTATTTTGTAGACAAGAGTATATCTTGATAACTTGCGGAGAGCAGGTCGTCCGTAGATTTCGCTTTAGGTCTATTCCGATTCGATCTATTAGCGATAAAGCACGTTACTCGGCAGATCGGCTTATATGGGTTTTGTTTGGGGAGGAAGGGTGTGGGTGTGAAAGAGATGTGTCTGTTAAGGAAAAGTAAGACGTGAATATACAGTATGAATCCAGTCTGGAGAATCACGATAGCATGGATGAAGGACAGGATACGACACACAGAACAGAACAGAGGTTGCTGTAGTGCAGATGTGCGACTTCTGTCACGGTATTTCTTCAGCTGAACTATTATTTATTCTTTCGCGGTTGCGCATTACCTACCGTACTAGAGGTAGTATACTCACCTTCGTCTTCTTTTGCGGTGTCATCGTTGCTTTTGTAACTTATGCGGTACTTCTTGTTCTTGCTCTGCCATTCCAAGTAGAGGGTCACTTTGACGTATCGGCTCATCTAGCCTCCCTGCATGTCCAGCATCATTATCGTCATCTTCTTCACTATCATCATCATCTTCTTCGTCCTCGTCTCCATCATCATCGTCACCACCACCCATCTCATCGCCATCAGACTCATCAAATAGCACTCTAGACTGCCTGGAAAGTTCCTGCATCACACTACTTCCACGCCGCAGATTTGCTTGTTCATGTGCAGGTGAAGCTGGTCGGACGGCTGGAAGATTCGAGGATGAGTTGGAAGGGCTGAACCAGTTGCGAGTGATGCGGTGAGCTAGGCTGGACGAGGACCGTGATAGAGTTGGTGGTGTTAGATGGTGTGGTGTGTGCTCTCGGTTTTGTTGTCGTTGCTCTCCATTGGTTCTGGTTCCGATTCCATCGGCTAACGCACCACTCACCTCAAACCTCGCAGCACCATCGCCATTCTTGGACTCCTTCTCGCCCCGCGCCTTCCTCAACCCCTCCTCATTCATCCGCTCAACTCTCAACCGATTCCTCACAAACAAAATCTTCGGAAACGCACTCTGCATTCCCCCTCTGATCATCCTCGCCAACCTCTCCGGCGGCGGATCACTCAAAATATGCACAAAACCGGCCGGCCAACTCACTCTCGGCCAAATCGTCACCGTCCCACTAAACCGCTGCAGCAAAATCTCGCTCCAATCCTGTCCTACAAACCTAGGCAACAGTTCCAGGGCTCGGAGCACTTTGAGCCATTTTGTTAAATCGAGCTTGAGGTATTGTTCGACGGCTGAGCCGAGGAAGCCGCCGCGCCAGCCACGGCCGCGGCGGTGTGTGACAGGTCGGTCCACGGTGCCACGAGAACTGAAGAAGAAGAGGTTGATGTGCGGGTTTACTTGGGAGACGATGCTGAATGTGACGTTGAAGTGGGTGTTTAATGCTTTTAGTGGTACGTCGGTGCGGAGACTGCCGTCTTTCCACTTTGCGCCGAAGCTGTAAGGCTCAAGATGCCCTGTGCTTCGGTTCTTGCGCATCAGGACGACGGGGTTGAGGATGCCAGGTACTGCCGCGGAAGCTAGCACAGCAGACCAGATGACGCAGTCGGGAGCAGTGAGGTAGTTGGCTAGGACGGTGGGCGAGTGTGGGTCCGAAGGTATGCATGTCACATTCAAGATGCGACCTGTCCGGGCGTAAGCTTCAGCAAAGGTGAGCGAACCATGCGTGAACCAAGAGCAGTTACGTGCCCATACTAGACTATCAAAGCGGGCGCCTGTGCGATACCATCGCGGTAGCCACTTTGTGATGGAATCCGAGGCGGCACGGAGGCGGTAAGCGAGGGCAGGGACAAGTAGATGTTTGAGTTCTGCGTCTGTTCGTGTGCATAACAGCGCTGCAACTAGTGCTCCTCCACTTGTGCCGGAGACGATATCTGGTAGGGCGTTGGCGTCGACGAGTGCTTTAGCGACACCGAAATGGTAGTAGGCGAATGTCGCGCCGCCCGATAGACAAAGCGCTGTTCGGCCGTAGTTTCGACAGATGTGCGAGAAAGTGCTGGCTTTGTCGTCTTGAGAGAGGTGGGACGTGTCTGAAAGTGCTTGCAGCGATCTTTCAACCTCTTCGACGAACTCTTGTACTAAGTCTTTTGTACCATAGAAAGTCTCGCTATACAACCGCGAATGCTCAAATCCAACAAAGTTGTTCTTCACAGACGCTTCAAGAAGTACACGCAAGTCCTCAGCCGTGCTCTTTTTGTCCTCGGATGTGCTTCTTCCCGTCTCCAGTGCTACACGCAGGTCTCTCAGCTCATCTTTCACCCTTCGTAACGTACCACTGTTGTAGTACGCATACTGGTCTATCTTCCTCCACTTATCATTCCCTAGATATCTGTCCATCTCTTGTGCCGCCTCAACCCATTCTTCATAAGTAGCAGTCGACCTCATCTCCCTACGTATCTGCTTCCTCCTCCCTCGAATTGTCACAAAGTGCTCATATAGAAAGATGTAGAACCTCGTCAACAGATACAGGATGGAAAGCACACAGATCCAGCTCAACACCAGTGCCAGAAGCGGCCATTTGAGCAAGTTGTAGACATATCCTTCTCTAGACTCATCTTTTGTACGTCGTGGGATCTTCTTGATCTTCTTGCCGGCTTTACGCACGCGTTGTCGGATAGGTGCCCAATCGTTCAGTGCTGTGATGAAGTGGGAGCGTGAAGGTGCGGTGGGACTGTCGTTGTTGTTTGTATTCGAATCTGGAGCCGCTAGAGCTTGAGCGAATGCTGTTAGATCTTCCTCGGTGATGTACTGTATGTCATAGTCGGGAAGATTGGTATGGTCGAAGGCCGCGGCATCGAAGGGCGAGGGTCCTGGTGGTGGTTGCTTGGACTTCCTCATGTTGGATGCAGCATGCTGTCGCAATGCATGGTCAAAGAGATGATGCTTTGTGTGTGTCTATATATGGCGAAATAGGCTCGATGTTGCTTCATCGAGAAATGTACTTTCACATTATTTACTGAATGACGAAGGTCAACAACGAACTATTGTTTGCCCGGGGGCGGGGAACTTGGTGGTGGACATTGAAGAACAAGACTCAAGACAAGACGAGTGACAGCAGGTTTTATGTTCAATTGAATCAATTCGAAAGCTATGAAAGGTGAATACAATGAAAGAATGCAGACTTCTTCGTCTCTAGTCTGCATATCATAACCCAGGTGCCAGGAATATCTGTCAATGGCTCACGAACACTTCGTGGCCAACCAGAATCGCATAACGCCGCCATGAGAAAAACATTGACGACCGTGATCTCATTAATATCATAGCGAGATGATCCTCTTACCACGGTAGATGGCACATTCGATACCAATCTGGCGCATGCGTTGAGCACCCTTGCCTGGTTGAGGACATGCTTGCTTGCCCTTTTTCTTCTCTTGACACTTCCAGTAATGTTTGTATAGCTTCTCGCGTCTCTTGAGTCTCTTATGCTCAAGACCTTGAATGATGTCGATAGCACCACGAGAATAAGGCTTTTCCTGCTCAGTCTCTTCGCCTTCATCGTCTTCATCAACCTCGCTAGCAACCGAAGAACGACGGCGGCGTCCGAACGGAGCTGGAGAACGAGGAAGAGATGCGGTGTGTGTGAGCTCGCGCTCAGTCTTGCCGAGAAACGAGGCTGGATAAGCCCCAGGCATGGCAGGTGAAGTCGCCTTGGAAGCACGACGACTAGGTGGAGGAGAAGACAAACGTGTAGCAGGAGGTGGAGAACGAAGACGTCGGCTAGGTGAGATGTGGAACATGCCACGAGGAGGTGGTGAACGAGCTGTACCAGTAGCCACCCGCTTGATCATCGCAGGTGGAGGAGCGTGAGCAGTGCCAGTCATCGCACGCTTGATCATCGCAGGTGGAGGAGAATGAGCTGTTGCGGTGGGAACACGCTTCAGCATGGCAGGTGGAGGCGAGTGTGCGGTCGCAGTCGGAACTCGTTTGAGCATTGCTGGCGCTGGTGAGCGAGCAGTCCCAGTACCCGCACGCTTCAACATGCCAGGTGCTGGAGATCTACCACGACGAGGCGATGGTGACTTGCCGCGCTTCGGCTGTCCATTACTTTGCTTGCGGCCACGAGGCTCCTCGTCCTCGAAATCGTGCATAAATACTGAGCGATGACGGTGGTTGTCACTGTCGTGAGCGGTACGCTTGCGTCCAACGTGCTTGTGTTCCTCTTCGGACACTTCGTCCTCTTCGTCAAGGTCATCATCATTGGCCAGCTCAGGGTCGGAAGTAGGAAAGCTGGGGTCGATATCCTGGGGACATGCACGCTTCTTAAGGGCCTTCTTCTCCCTCAAACTAGCAAGATACGCCTCTTCCAGTGGTCTGTCCTCGTCGAGAGTACCACAAACAAAATCTGTACTGTCTGGTAGCTCTGGACTATGAGGTCTGACATCGGACTTGATGTTGACAGGACGAGTCTTTTGCGTCTTCTTCTTCGACTTGCCACGATACTCGGTAGGTGAGACAGCATCGTCATCAGTGTCATCGGCCTTTGTGTGAGCAGTACCAGTCTGGCGGATAGACTTGAAACCGACGTATGGAGACGAAGCAGTAGCCGCAGTCCTACGATGAGTCCACCATTCATAGTCAGAGTCGTCGTCGCTGTCCTCATCAGATGAGGCAAATCCAGCTTCAATATCAGACTGGAATCCATCATCCTCGAGGTCATAATCGGAGAAGGGATCGACTTCATCATCTTCACCATCGCCAGCCTCATCTTCCTCTTCATCTTCGAGTGCCTCCTCCTCTGCCTGCTCAGTGAGGCGACGGATGTCGTTTTCTTTCTTCAAAGTGTCTTCGACAGTCAAGCGAGATCTATGACAAGTCGTCTGCTGTAGCCAGTCCTCGACCTCCTCTTCGGAGCTACAGAACTCGTGGAATCTGGTAGCTTCAGTACGTGGAGGTTGCGAAACAGCACTTAGTCGTCGCAAGTTCCTGAATGATGCTTTTGGCGAGTCCAGTTTCACTGTAGAGTCTGAGTCGCGGTGGCCACGACGAACACTCCTGGTTGACGGAGAAGGTGATGAGCCTTTACCGTTGAGGTCACCATTAAGAGCTTCTTTCAATGCAGAAGAGCCTTTCGAGAGAGGTGCTGGGCTGTGAAGCCTCGCATGTGGCTTAGCATTGCTGTCTTTGTTCTGTGTATTGTTCGAAAACACACGAGCACAAGCAAACGTGATGGCACACTTCCGCTTCACAGGCTCAGCAGGCTCTGTAATAGCAGGTTCTGGCTT